>ENA-ORTT01000104-ORTT01000104.1-human-gut-metagenome-genome-assembly--contig:-NODE-104-length-111450-cov-22.339638_pt1 | contig 111450 bp, 110 predicted proteins | sample MGYA00242074_ERZ509197 | MGnify/ENA primary metagenome ERZ509197 (study PRJEB26280, sample SAMEA2338789) | human gut metagenome | biome: human gut; feature: human-associated habitat; material...
CGAGCGAAATCGGACCAGCCGATGGATTTGATTGTAAGAACTAGAACAGCGTGGGAAAGCTGACCGAAGATGGTGATAGTCCAGTATAGGTAGAAAGCAATTAAGTTCTTGAGTAGGGCGGAGCACGAGAAATTCTGTCTGAAAATGGGGAGACCACTCTCCAAGGCTAAGTACTACTGAGTGACCGATAGTGAACAAGTACCGTGAGGGAAAGGTGAAAAGCACCCCTATAAGGGGAGTGAAAAAGAACCTGAAACCGGATGCCTACAAGCAGTCGGAGGAGCATTAGGCTCTGACGGCGTACCTTTTGTATAATGGGTCAGCGACTTAATTTATGTAGCAAGCTTAAGCCGATAGGTGTAGGCGCAGCGAAAGCGAGTGTTAATAGCGCGTTAAGTTACATGGATTAGACCCGAAACCGAGTGATCTAGCCATGATCAGGTTGAAGGTTGGGTAACACCAACTGGAGGACCGAACCCACTCCCGTTGAAAAGGTAGGGGATGAATTGTGGCTAGGGGTGAAAGGCCAATCAAACTCGGAAATAGCTGGTTCTCCGCGAAAACTATTTAGGTAGTGCGGCAAGCGGACACGTTGAGGGGTAGAGCACTGAAAGAGCTAAGGGGGAGCGATCCTTACTAAACTTTATCAAACTCCGAATACTCAACAGTGATACTTGCCAGACAGACTGTAGGTGCTAAGGTCTACGGTCGAGAGGGAAAGAGCCCAGACCGCCAATTAAGGTCCCAAAATTATGGCTAAGTGGTAAAGGAAGTGAATTGTCCAAAACAGTCAGGAGGTTGGCTTAGAAGCAGCCATCCTTTAAAGAAAGCGTAATAGCTCACTGATCTAAACAAGACGATTTGCGCCGAAGATGTAACGGGGCTAAAGCCATATACCGAAGTTGCGGAATTGCACGTAAGTGTAATTGGTAGCGGAGCGTTCTGTAAGCCTGCGAAGGTGTTCCGTAAGGAATGCTGGAGGTATCAGAAGTGAGAATGCTGACATGAGTAGCGAAAAGAAGTGTGAGAGACACTTCCGCTGAAAGTCCAAGGTTTCCTGCGTAAAGCTAATCTGCGCAGGGTTAGTCGGCCCCTAAGGCGAGGCAGAGATGCGTAGTCGATGGGAATCAGGTTAATATTCCTGAACCAACTAGGAAGTGACGGATTCAGTAAATTGTATGTCCTTATTGGATTGGATGTGCAGTGAATGAGTCCCGGGAAATAGCCCTAGTATAGACCGTACCCGAAACCGACACAGGTGGACAGGTAGAGAATACCAAAGCGCTTGAGAGAACTATGTTGAAGGAACTAGGCAAAATACTTGCGTAACTTCGGGATAAGCAAGCCCCATTTCTGGGCAACCAGAGGTGGGGGGCACATACTAGGGGGTAGCGACTGTTTACTAAAAACACAGGGCTCTGCTAAATTGAAAGATGAAGTATAGGGTCTGACGCCTGCCCGGTGCTGGAAGGTTAAGGAGAGATGTGCAAGCATTGAACTGAAGCCCCAGTAAACGGCGGCCGTAACTATAACGGTCCTAAGGTAGCGAAATTCCTTGTCGGGTAAGTTCCGACCTGCACGAATGGCGTAACGACTTCCCCGCTGTCTCCAACATAGACTCAGCGAAATTGAATTCTGAGTTAAGATGCTCAGTACCCGCGGTTAGACGGAAAGACCCCGTGAACCTTTACTATAGCTTTGCAGTGGTATTAGGTGACAAATGTGTAGGATAGGTGGGATGCTATGAAGTTATGACGCTAGTTGTAATGGAGCAGACGTTGAAATACCACCCTTTTGTTATTTGATATCTAACCTGCTTCCGTTATCCGGAAGAGGGACCCTGCATGGTGGGTAGTTTGACTGGGGCGGTCGCCTCCCAAAGAGTAACGGAGGCGCGCAAAGGTTGGCTCAGATTGGTCGGAAATCAATCGTTGAGTGCAATGGCATAAGCCAGCCTGACTGCGAGAGCGACAGTTCGAGCAGAGACGAAAGTCGGTCATAGTGATCCGGTGGTCCCGAGTGGAAGGGCCATCGCTCAACGGATAAAAGGTACTCCGGGGATAACAGGCTGATTCCGCCCAAGAGTTCACATCGACGGCGGAGTTTGGCACCTCGATGTCGGCTCATCACATCCTGGGGCTGGAGAAGGTCCCAAGGGTTCGGCTGTTCGCCGATTAAAGTGGTACGCGAGCTGGGTTTAGAACGTCGTGAGACAGTTCGGTCCCTATCTGCCGTGGGTGTAGGATACTTGAAAGGATTTGTCCTTAGTACGAGAGGACCGGGATGAACATACCTCTGGTGTACCAGTTGTTTCGCCAGAAGCAACGCTGGGTAGCTAAGTATGGAAGGGATAACCGCTGAATGCATCTAAGCGGGAAACCCACCTTGAAACTAGGTATCCCAATTAAGACCGTGGTAGACCACCACGTTGATAGGTTGGGTGTGTAAGCACAGCAATGTGTTTAGCTAACCAATACTAATAGTCTGATTGGCTTGATTTACTTAACGTATAAATAATCTCCTTCCGAGAGCTTATTCTAATTCCTGATGCGGTTTGATGATCTGGTGGTAATAGCGAAAGTGTCCCACCCGATCCCATTCCGAACTCGGCCGTTAAACCTTTCAACGCCCATGGTACTTTGCCTTAAGGCACGGGAGAGTAGGTAGCTGCCAGATCTTCTAACCGCATCCCTTCTTCTTTACGTTGTTTTTTACCCCTTTGTCTCTGACAAAGGGGTTTCTTTTTATCCGCCCTGAAAATTAATTTTCTTCCCTGTCGGCAAAACTGTCATGAGATTCCATTCATGCCAACGGGCTTACTCAAAACGTATGCCTTTTACTGCTGCTGTAATCTTTCCATGTGCCGGCGGATATTATTGCCTCTCAATTAAATCCAGCCTCAATCCCCTCGCTATTCTTCTTCCCGTTTCCTTAAGTAGACTGGTATTAAATTAATCTTGAACTTTTATTGGGTTTTGCTAAGATGCGATAAATATTTATTTTTATAAACTAAATTATTATGGTTATGGAAAAACAAGAACAAAAAAATTTTTTAAGTTATTGCGGGCAAAAACGTTATCCGCGGCAGGTGATTTTGTTTGATTATTTTCTTGATCAATTGTTTAAGAACATAGAGCAAAATCAGAAAATTCGAGAGCCGCTTTGCCTTCCCCATACAACAATATTTCACTTATTTATGTATGTTGGTTTGGTTAATTATTTTGAGGTTAACAAAGAAAGTGAGCCTAGTCTGTTGACTTCTTTTCCTCAATGGTTGTTGGAATTTAAGCCGTATTGTGATATGTATGCTCGTTGGGTGCCAACAGAGGATTTTATTTGTTGTCCTTTTTTATCATTTGTCCATTCACGTGAAGGGATATGTCGCAGGACCTCACCTTTATCTCAGACAGAAGATAAGGCTATTCGTATTTGCTTAGGACTTTCTAATGATTGTTGCTGGCGTACAGAAGAGCTTATGAAACTTGTTTTTGAGTATGATGATAAAGTGATAAGGAAAACAGATTTTGATGCATCATTGCAGATTCTTTGGCAACACATAGAAAACTGGCCTGTTCAATTTTTTAAAAAAGTTCGTCCCTTTGCGACGTTGGGATTTTTAGCTTTTTTGGCAATGCCTCAGGATTTGTTTTCGCAAGTTTTAACGAATTCTTTGCCAATAAGGGTTGATCTTTCAAAATATTATGACTTGTTTTTAGTTATGAATAAAGTATTACAAGATGCTAATATGATGAAATCTCATAGTTTTACAAATTTATCATCTCAAAGTTTAATGGAATACTCAATAGAGTCTGATTATTTTGTAAATAGTTTTATATCGCTTATGCAAGAAGATTTTCCATTAGTTTTTGAAAAAATGCGGAAACATCTGTTTATCTATTATCAGAATTAACTCTAAAAAAACACCTATAACCTTGGCGATTATAGGTGTTTTTTATTTGTGATTACATCATAGCACTTGCAAAAAAAGCCTCTCCTGAAACCGTTTCTCTCAGTGCCGCCCTCTCTCCTTATCCTCGCCTAGTTCAACCTCCAGCACCATGTGGTCGCTTCGCGTCAGCCACTCCCTTCCACCGTGTATCCTGAACGCCTCCGCTCTCTTCAATAATCCTCTCCCCAACCACGCGTAATCTATATGATAACCTCGCCTCTTTATGCGATGGTAATAACTCGTAAATGTTGTTTCTTGTCCCTGAGCTTCACCGGTTAAGTGGTGGTATAGGCTGATAAAACCATAAGTATGGCAGAGTTCCTGAAAACGGCTGTAATTATGTTCTTTTTTGAAGCTGCTATTCCATTGCATGTTAATGTTGAAATCTCCGAGGAAAAGGCTTTGCGGCGGGAGCAGGGGGCCGTTATGTTCCATAAAATGGCATAATTGGCCGATGTAGTCCCAATCGGAGTTGTCTTTGACCCGGGAAGCCCAGACGGCAATCAGAAGCATCTTCTGTTTATCTGCCGTTGTTATATTGACGGGAAGAATATGCCTGTAAGCCGGATTGAAAAAGTCAGCCCGACTGATTTGGCAGCCGTTAAAGGCGAAAACGCTTAGTCCTTTGCTTTGATTTTGACCGCACCACAGCTGTTGTGCCGATGATAAGGGGCTTTTGTGACGGAGCAGATAAGCGGGACTTTCGCTTTCAGGGACAACCCAGATATCGGCATTGAAATTTTCCAATGCCTGATATTTGCGGCGAAAGGCGCCGTTACAGTTCCAGCCGAGCAGTTTCATTTTCAGATAAAGTCCAGCAACAGATTGTCTTTGTTGTCTTCAATACAGTTTTCATAAATTTTGTTGTGCGTATAATAAGTGCAACGCGGACAGCGGTTTTGAATTTCGTTTTGAGTGAGGGCGCGGAAAATATCCCAATGTTTTTTGCTGCCCCATGCCCGGGCAATTTCGCTGATGTCATCGGCATTGGTTAAGAGGCGGACAAGCGGATCGCTGCGGCGGTCGCAGCAAACGTTGAGACAATATCCGTCCGGATGTCCTTCTTGGTTGGGGGGCATCAGGGTGGCGGTCATAAAAATGCCGTAACAGTGACAGAAATCGTTTTTTTTATTAAAATTTTCATCAAATTTGCCTAAGGTATAATAAAAACCGAAACGGCGTTCGGGCATTCGGTTAACCAAATCAATCTGATGGCGAAATTCGTCCAGTTCATCTTTGGTGTAGGAAAAAGAAATTTGTCCGTCGAACGGTACGGAAGCCGGACGGATGTGAAAATTTTTGCAGCCCAGTTCCCGGACGATTTTGGCTGCTTCATAAATTTCGCCGATATTGTCTTTATAAATCAGCATACGGTAGTTGACGCCGTTTGACGGACTGTCTGCATTCAGGCGGCAGTTTCGGGAGCGGGAGAGACGGCATAACTGTTCTATGTTGCCGATAATTTTATCAAATGCTTTTGAATCCTGCGGCAAGCCTTTATATTTATTGAAAGTTTTGGAGGTTCCGGCATCAACGGAAAGAGCAACGTATTCATTATGAAGCAGGGGTTCAAAAAAACGGTCAAGCAGTAATCCGTTGCTGACCGTGGCTGATTTGATGTTGTCGGCATGGAGCCGCTCAATGAATTCACCGACATGAGGATTAGTCAGAGGTTCACCGCCGCCGGCGATGCAGACGGCACCGACTCCGTATTTTTTATCGAAACTTTTCCAGCCGGCGAAGAAATCGGCAGCGTTAATGAGGGCTTGTCGTGAAAGCTGGCGCATATTTTTGCGCACTTTCCAGGCATTGCACCATTCACAAGCCAGATTGCAGGTATTGGAAGGGTCAACGGTTATCAGTGCGGGCGGCGGGCAGGGACGGCCGGGAACAATAGATTTCCAGCGGTCAATGTGGTAGAACATTTTGCCTGCATTAAATGAAGTCCAATTCCGTTCATCAGCCATTGCGTTTCTCCGATTAAGAAATTTAGTGCCAGTTTAGTGAAAAATTTTCCGGGTGGCAACTTTTATTTTTAAGCGGAAAAGGCTTTGGCCGGCAGAAACAGAAGGCGGAAAATTTAAAACCTAGACTAAAGTTTAGTTTTGATTTTTCTTGAAAATTTGAAATTCACAGCTAAATCAAAGGGCATGAAGATTATAGGAAACGTAATGTCAGCAAGCCTTTAGGCTTAAAATTGAATATCAGAGTGTACTAATTTTTAGTTATCTCGGTGCTAAATTTAGCGTATTGTGTTTTTCTGATATTTGCACTATCATCTTTAGTGTTGAGATTGATAAAAACAATTCTTATTGGTTGCAGTCTTGACTTTGTAATAATTGTTTTAACTAGAGGGATTAAGAAAGATGCATAAAGGTACCGTGAAATGGTTTAATGTTAAAAAGGGTTATGGATTCATTCAGTCTGATGCTGCGTCAAAAGACATTTTTGTTCACGTAACGTCTTTGCAACAGTCCGGTATTCGCAAGTTGTCGGATGGTCAAATGGTTTCGTTTGATATTTTTGATGATAAGGGACGTCCGGCCGCAAACCATATTTCAATAATTTAGCTGCCGTCAAAAGCTCTGAAGTTTAATCCCCGCAGTCAGGAATTCTGTTCTGCGGGGATTTTGTGTAAGTTTTCTACGGCAGAAAACCGATGATTAAGTCATAGAGTTCACGGCGGCTTTGTTCGGTGGCAAAATTATGCCCTCCGTCGGAGACTGAGCCGAAGGATTTGGGTGCGGCAAAGGCGTCATAAAGTTCTTTGACGTCGTGAGGTGCGATAATATTGTCATCCTTTGCGGTGATTAACAGTGTACGGGCTTTGATATTGTTTGTCAGCTGAAGAGCGTCGTATGCTTTGGCATCTTCGACAACGGCATAGGGAATAATTTCAGTCTGATAATTATAGACGCCGTTTTGTTTCCAGTTTTGGCAAAAATCGGTCATGTTTGTCATACAGCTTTTTTCCCATCTGTTTCCGCTGACAACCGGCGTTATCGGAATGATACGGTTAATGCCGGAAGGGTGCCCGGCGGCATATTGCAAGACAGATGCTCCGCCCAGGGAATGTCCGGCCAAAGTAAGCGGTTCACGGTAAAATTTTTGTTTTTTGGCCCAGTTGATAACTGTTTCCAAGTCGTTTTCAAATGTTTCCAGCCGGACGTTAATTACTTTGCCGTCGCTTTTTCCCAAAGAATGCCTGCTGTCAAAAGTGATGACCAGATAGCCTTTATCCAGAAAGGCCTGTTTGGCCGTTTGAACAGCCGGATGTTCCATATTTGAAGCCAGCCCGTGTTGGATAATGGCCAAATGAGGAGAATCGGTGTCTTTGTTGCCGCTGAGCTGTAAATAAATTGATTCGTTATCTGCGTTTTTTATCCAAATTTCCTGTGGTCGGTTGTTTTCCGAACAAGAGGCCAAGAGAAGCAAAAACAGTGAAGTATAAAGTTTTTTCATCATATTTAGGGGTTCCCGATATTCTTTTTTTATCCGATTGTTGTGTTTATTATGTTATCCGTCTCTTTTATTTAAAACAAGCGATTAAAAAACAAAAACCATCTCAGCGGACGGTTTTGGGTTATGGGGAGAGCTGGATTGGTTCCCCATTCGCTATCGCTCAGTCGTTCCATTATGCTTATCAGCTTGGCTGACCGCCATACTTTCGTCTGTTTTTCGTTTGTGTTTCGCAGGTTCAAATCCGGTCGAACAGTTTAAAAGCAAAAAAAACCACCCTAACGGGCGGTATTTTTGTTTTTGGTTGTGCAAAAGGATAAATATGAGGAAAAATATACAAAATAACGCATTGATTTTACATAATATTTAAAAATATCAAACCTTTACCAAAAATCCGCCAACTCAGACCTCTAAAACTTCCCAATGACCACCTTTGTCCGGCCCGACACGGCGAATAATCCCTTTTTCTTTCATCTGGCGCATATTTTTTTCTATACCGGCAATACTTAAACCGACTAGCTCTGATAATTCTCTGGTGGTAACATAAGGATTATTTGCAATAATCTGCAAAATTTTCTCCTTACTTTTCTCCTTACTTTTCTCCTTACTTTTCTCCTTACTTTTCTCCTTACTTTTTAACGCATCATTTGTTTCGGAGATGGTTTTTATCTGCATTTCACGATTATCAAGCAGATTTTTTTCGCCCAACAACAGATTTCCGAAAAACTTATTGAGATATTCCATTGTATAATAAATATCTTGATTTAAATTTTGATAGTTCGCACGAACCAAAGCGTTTCGGAAATACTTAGAATTTTGCTCAAACAAATCGTTATTAGTTGCAAAACCTAAAGTATAAAGATATTTGATAATGAAAACCGCGGTTGTTCGGGTATTTCCCTCACCAAACGGATGAATTTGCCATATTCCTGAAGTAAACTTAGCCAACTGTTCCACTTTTTCACGTTTTGACAGGCCTTTATAATTAAACTTCTTTTCCTGCCCGAAATCATAATCAAGCGTTTCCATAATACTGTCAGCCCGACCATAAACAACCGTATCACCGTTTAATATCGGCTCTTTTTTAGTAATATCGTATGTGCGTATTTTGCCGGCAATGCCATCATCAAAAATTCCGCTGAACAAAACTTTATGAATGGAAATCAACTCTGCCGGGCTAAAAGAAAAAGTATGCGTGCTTAAAAGTTTTGCAATCCGTGCCGAAACTTCATCAGCCTCTTTTTCATTATGCTCTTTGAGGTTTTTTGCCGGATTTTGTTTGTAATACTGACTGACTTGCTCGCCAGCCTCATCAATGGAAATCTTTCCCTCAATATTGTCTTTTGCAACTTCAATCAGGTATTTGGACGGGGTCAGATTATCAACCTGCTGCAAACCAATGGCAATCCCCCAGTTTTCAGCTTTTTGTGATTTTTCCGGCTCACCCTGCTTTTTATACTCTTCAAAATGTTCCATAATACCTCCGACAACAACTGATTAAGTATAATCAAACAGACAGTAAAAATCAAGTTAACAAGAGAAATTATAAGCAATTTCAGCCCGCAAGCCTATTTATTTGTATTTCAAAAACTCCGGTTTCATTTTAATTATAGATTTCAAAAAACTTGAGATAAAGCAAAATATATTATACATTAAAGCTATTAGAGTAAAATAAAAGGATAGTACATAAATGACAGAAAATAATCAGATTGACATTAATTTGGAAAATAAAAAAACAGATGATATTTACACGGCCATACATGAAATACTTAAAAATGCTCATCGTATAGCTAAGGTGCAAATTGCCGCAAAAGAGGTAACGGATACGATTAAAAACTATGAAAGAGAAAAAGCAATTGTTTTGATTGCTCAATATATTAATAAGTATAAAAATATTTTAAATTTTCTCTCCAAATTTACCGGGCGTTACATTATTTATGAACCAAATTTTTACAATGATAAATCTGACGACATTATTCTATGTGATTTGAAATACATAAGAAATGTTATCTATGCAGACGAAATAAAAAATGCCGGACTTGAATATACCCTTGAAAAAGCATTAAAAAATTAAATTTAGTTCCTTAAATAAGTTTGGTATTTATTGTAATCTTTTTACAAAATTATCATTTGTAAATATTGTGTTCCATTTACAAAGATATACATCCTCGAAATTTAAATGAAATTTATGATTATTTAGCTCATCTGTAAAATGGCAATAGTTCCCCATGGAAACATCCGGAAGATATATCAGAAGAAAACATTTATCGCATTTTTTCAAATAATTGTTGATTTTATCATTCTTTCTATCGATTTTTTCCTGAAGTTCATCAAACGGATTCTCTTTACTGAAACATTCATTGTTAACCTGACAATTGAATTTACCATCCATATTTTCGAAACCACTGATAGAAATATTGAAATATTCATCTTGTACAAAAATACTTTCTTTAACAAAACATGGCCACTGCTTTAACTTTTCTATATTCCTGTCAACAATTTGTTCTATTCCCGATTTTATAGCTTGTTTATTATAAATGTCCCAAAAGCCTGGATTATAAGCTGCTTCCAGCATTTCTTTATAAGTTCGTGCTTGACAGGCTCGCCGATTCCATTGATCAATCAGAATCGAAATATTTACCCCATACTTCTTCTGAGCATATTTGCACACTTGATTTCCGATAGACATCAAGTGTTGAAGAGCTCTCCCATGACGACTTTTAACAATAAATTTAGTTACTTCCAGACCAATTTTATGATTATCTTCTGTAATAAAAACAAAATCAGGTGATTCGCCATCTAGACAAGACACTATTTTGTTTTGTAGATACCATTTTTTACCTTCATCTGAAGATAAAAAATATTGTAAATATTCCCGTTCTTCGGATTTTTTATCTTGAGACATAATACTTAATCCCTTATCTCATTCAGGTACTCGAGAAATGCCTGGCACCCCTCATAAATATCCCAATAGGTCTCGTCAAAATTGCCGGTATACCAAGGGTCGCGAATATTGCGCGGACTTTTGGTAAAATCCAACAAGCGATGAATTTTGTGCTCTGTATCTGTCCCGACAATAGCCTGAATATCCTCAATATTACTATCGTCCATCGCTAAAATATAATCAAAATATTCATAATCAGTCCGACGGATACGCCGGGAATAATGTTCTTCAAACGGAATATTCATGTCACTCAATATCTCTCGCGTGCCATAATGAATACCTGCATGACACATCTCATTGTAACCTTCCGTCGCCGCAGAATCAATCTCGAACCGATCTATCCAACCCTTTTCGGCAACCATCTGCTTAAACACAAACTGCGCCATCGGCGACCGACATATATTTCCCAGACATACAAACAAAACTTTAATCATATTGCATTATTCCAACTTCCAAGCACTTAATCATCTTCATTCTCATCATCCGTATCAAATTCAACGCCCCAATCAGGATCGTGGGGACTTTCAGGAAAATTTTTACCACATTTATTACAATGGTATTCTGGGGAATCAGGATAGTAACAACATCCGCCCAAATAAATTTCACCATTCTGTAGAGCTTCTTCAAGCTCATCATCAAACGCAGGTTCTCCATACATAATTTCAGCTATACTCGTACTCTGACAATAAGGACAAACAATTTTGCTATTTTTACTTTCGTCCTTTGTTTTATCTTTGTGCTCTATATTGACAACATTATCTTTTATCATTGCCTGATAAAAACAGGTTTCAATCCCATCGTAACGAATAGCCAAACCGCCTAAAGGTTTCCATCCCTTGACCAGCATCTTGTTTATTTTTTCCGCCAGCACTACAGGATCGAAGCTGTCTATAATTTCATAACGCATAATAAATCTCCCACGAATAAAAACTTCCAAATTTTACTAAGCATATCAACCATAATATAAAAATGGAAATAATATTGATGATGTTTGCAAGAAATTCTGACTTTATAAAAAAAAACTAACCTTTGAAATACAATTAAAAAAAATAATTATTGACGATAATTTAAGGATTTCTCCTTTAAATTACTTCTAATAGTATTTTAATGGAGCATTTTATGAACAAACAGCAATTAGCAACAAAAATTTGGGAATCCGCAAATAAAATGCGGTCTAAAATTGAAGCAAACGAATATAAAGACTATATTCTCGGCTTTATTTTTTATAAGTACTTATCCGACAAGGAATTAAAATTTCTCAAAGAAAATGATTTCTCAGATGAGGATCTGTTAACTGTAACCGAGGATGATCCTGAGACTGTAAAGTATGTTCAACAAAACATCGGATATTTTATCGCCTACAATGATCTGTTCTCTACTTGGCTTAAGATGGGATCTAGTTTTGATGTTGCTAATGTTCGTGATGCCTTATCTGCGTTTAGCCGCTTGATTAATCCAACGCACAAAAAGGTTTTCGAAGGGATTTTTTATACACTTCAAACAGGTCTTAGCAAGCTTGGCGATAGCTCCGGCGCACAAACAAAAGCTATTAGTGGTTTATTGCAATTGATTAAAGATATTCCGATGGACGGAAAGCAAGATTATGATGTTCTTGGCTTCATTTATGAATACTTAATCAGCATGTTTGCCGCCAACGCTGGTAAAAAAGCCGGAGAGTTCTATACCCCGCATGAAGTTTCGCTATTCATGTCAGAAATTGTTGCTAATCACCTAAAAGATAAAAGAGAAATCCAAATTTATGACCCGACAAGTGGGTCAGGTTCGTTGCTGATTAACATCGGCCGCTCTGTCGCAAAACACATAGCTGATGAAAACAACATCAAATACTTTGCCCAGGAATTAAAACAAAATACTTACAACTTAACAAGAATGAATTTAGTTATGCGTGGTATTTTGCCTGATAACATTGTTGCTCGAAATGGCGATACATTGGAAGATGACTGGCCATACTTTGATGAAAACGATCCGGTTGGAACGTATAATCCGCTATATGTTGATGCAGTTGTTTCAAATCCGCCATATTCACAAAACTGGGATCCCGCAAACAAAGAGAATAATCCTCGTTTTGCCGGTTATGGTTTGGCCCCGAAAGGAAAAGCTGACTATGCTTTCCTTTTGCACGACCTCTATCATATTAAACCTGATGGTATTATGACAATCGTTTTGCCTCATGGCGTATTATTCCGTGGCGGCGATGAAGGCGAAATTCGTAAAAATTTAATTGAGAAGAATAAAATTGATGCAATTATCGGGTTGCCGGCAAACATCTTCTTTGGAACTAGTATTCCAACGATCATCATGGTTTTGCGCCAAAAACGTGAAAACACAGACGTTTTGATTGTTGATGCATCAAAAGGATTTATAAAAGTTGGTAAAAACAACAAACTCAGAGCATCAGACATCAAGCGGATGGTTGATACGGTTGTTAACCGTAGAACCACCAATAAGTATTCAAGGGTTGTATCGAGGGAAGAAATTCGCGAGAATGATTATAACCTAAATATTCCTCGCTATGTTGATTCTTCTGAGGCTGGCGAAACATGGGATATTTATGCCTCAATGTTTGGTGGAATTCCTGCTAATGAAATTAATAACCTATCCGAATATTGGGCCGCATTCCCGGGCTTAAAAGAAGCTCTTTTTGCAATCAACGCAAACGGTTATTACAGCTCAAAATCCGAAAATATAAAAAATGCAATAACCGAGCATGCAACTATTAAGGGTTATAAAGAGCATTTTGCAAAAGCATTCGCAGAGTTTCCGACTGTTCTAAAGTCCGAACTTATTGATAAAATGACGGAGTTAAATATTCCAAAAGAAGAGAATGTATTAAACGACTACATTTTTGAAAAGTTGGATTCCGTTCCGTTAGTTGATAAATATAATGCCTATCAAATACTGGATGATGAATGGTCTAAAATTGCCATCGACCTTGAAGTTATTCAAACAGAAGGTTTTTCAGCCACTAAAAAGGTTGATCCAAACATGGTAATTAAAAAGAAAGATGGTAAGGAACAAGAAATTCAGGAAGGTTGGCTTGGCCATGTTATTCCTTTTGAATTAATTCAGGCGACTATATTAAAGGGGCAGAATGATTCCTTAAAAGCAAAAGAAAATCGTGTTGCAGAAATCGCTTCTATGTATGAGGAAATTCTCGATTCTCTCTCTGAGGAAGAAAAAGAAGCAGACACAGTAAACGAAGATAAAACAGCCTTTGTAAATGCCGAAGTGAATAAGGCCGTCAAACAGATAAAGGCCGAAAACAAAGGCATTAAACTTGATGAAGAAAGCTACGAAGCAAAAATTATCAAGGTGGCTGACTTGTTGGCTGAAGAAAAAGATCTGAAAGCTAAAATTAAAAAAGAAACAGCAGATCTTCAGATGAAAACAAAAGAAACGATAGAGGGCTTGAGTGATCAACAGGTTTTGGAATTATTGAAAGAAAAATGGATAGCTCCTTTGACCACCGCTCTAAATAAGCTTCCGGATAACATCATCAATGAGCTCGCCGCAAAGGTCAAACAATTATCCGAGAAATACGCAATAACCTTTTCGGATGTTGAAAATGACATTGAAAAGACCGAAACGGAATTATCCTCAATGATTGATGAGCTGACGGGTAATGATTATGACATGAAAGGCCTCGACGAATTAAAATCGTTGTTGAAAGGCGCATAAATGGACGAAAAATCATTAAAACCACAGCTGAGATTTAAAGAATTTACTGACGCTTGGGAACAGCGTAAGTTTGATGAGGTCATTTCAAGAATAGCAACGGGATTAAATCCTAGAGATAATTTTAAGCTCAATAGTGGTGGAACAAATTACTACGTCACAATTAAAAATTTTGAACATGGTCATCTTCACCTCGATGAAAATTGTGATAAAATTGATGATACAGCGTTGAAGCAAATTCAAGAAAGAAGTGACTTACAAAAAGACGACATCCTCTTTTCAAGTATAGGGCGTGTTGGTGATTGCTATCTTATTGAAAGTAAACCTAAAAACTGGAATATAAATGAATCAGTTTTTACCCTAAGACCAAACAAAGCGGCAGTTAATCCGTTATATATGTTCCATACAATCCATGCAGATTGTGTCTTGTCATATATTCTAAATAATGTGACAGGAAGTACGTTCAAAAGCATAAAGATATCCGACCTAAAGAAAGCAATTATACCGCTTCCCAATAAAGAAGAGCAAAAAAAATTGGGAATATTCTTGAGCAAGTTGGATAACCTTATCACTCTTCATCAGCGTAAGTTAGACAAATTAAGCAACGTCAAAAAGGCACTTTTAGAAAAAATGTTCCCGAAAAATGATTCAGATGTGCCTGAAATCCGTTTTAAGGGATTTACTGACGCTTGGGAACAGCGTAAGTTTCAAGATATGTTTTCATTTGAACGCCCAGATCCGTACATTGTAAAGAGTGATAAGTATTCAAATGAGTATACTATGCCAGTGCTAACAGCAAATAAGGCTTTTGTTCTAGGATACACTAAAGAAAATTCACCTTGCAAAAAAACTTCTTTGATTTTTGATGATTTTACATTGGAATGCAAATATGTTGATTTTCCTTATATGGTAAAGTCTTCTGCCATAAAAATATTGACAGTGAAAGATGAAAAAAAGGACAATCTTCGATTTTCTTTTGAAAGACTGAACACTACAAAAATAGAAATACTTGGACACGCACGTCATTATATTTCCGTTGTTCAACCGACAAAAACAAGAACTCCTAATATTTTGGAACAAAATAAAATTAGTGAGTTATTTTCCAACCTTGATAACCTTATCACTCTTCATCAGCGTAAGTTGGAAAAATTGAAAAATATCAAAAAAGCCTGCTTAGAAAAGATGTTTGTATAGAAATTTTGAAAGGAAACTTAAAAAAGATGGCATTTGCAGAAGAAAAAGATTTTGAAAAAGCTCTTATAGAGTTACTTTCAACAAAAGGTTGGGAAAAAGATGTATTAAGGTTCCCAACTGAAGAGGATCTTATACAAAATTGGGCCAATATTTTATTCGAAAACAATCGCGAAAAGGATCGTTTGAACGATTACAGATTAACCCGTACGGAAATGCAACAACTTATCGAGCAAATAATTGCTTTGAAAACACCGTTTAAGTTGAATGAGTTCATTAATGGCAAAACAGTGTCTATTGTAAGGGATAACCCTGATGATAAATTACATTTTGGTAAGGAAGTCAGCCTCAAAATATATGACCGGATGGAAATTGCCGCCGGACAGAGCCGCTATCAAATAGTGCAACAGCCTATATTTAAGAGTAAATCGGCTGTCCTGAATGATCGCCGCGGTGATTTAATGCTTCTTATTAATGGTATGCCTGTTATCCATATCGAACTTAAACGCACCGGAATTCCTGTAAGTCAGGCATGCTACCAAATAGAAAAGTATTCTCACGAGGGATTGTTTACTGGTATATTTGGTCTCATTCAAATTTTTGTTGCCATGAACCCGGAAGAAACTGTTTATTTTGCAAATCCCGGCAGAGATGGAAAATTCAATAAAGACTTTTTCTTTCATTGGGCCAACGTGAACAATGAGCCGATAAATGACTGGAAAATTATCGGATCCTCATTACTTTCAATTCCAATGGCCCATCAGTTAATTGGTTTTTATACCATCGCTGATGATACAGATGGCATTCTTAAAGTTATGAGAAGCTATCAGTATTATGCCGCCGCCGCAATATCGGATAAAGTATCGAAAACAGACTGGACACAGCCTAATCTTTTAGGCGGATATATTTGGCATACAACCGGATCCGGCAAAACGATGACCAGTTTCAAATCGGCGCAACTTATTGCAGATTCTAAAGATGCAGATAAAGTCGTATTTTTGGTCGACCGTATAGAACTAGGAACACAATCACTCAATGCTTATCAAAATTTTGCAGACGCAAGGGTTACAGTTCAAGGAACAGAGGATACAGGCGTTTTAACGAGCAAATTAAAAAGTGATGATGTAGCAAATACTCTTATAGTTACTTCTATACAGAAAATGAGCAGAATTAAAGAAGATGGCGGTCTAAAGGCGTATGATATTCAAAAAATGAATTCCAAACGCATTGTATTTATCGTCGATGAGTGCCACCGCTCAACATTTGGTGACATGTTGATGACTATAAAAGACACGTTTCCACACGCAATATTTTTCGGATTTACCGGCACCCCAATTTTGGATGAGAACGAAAAAGATATGAATACGACAGCTACGGTATTCGGAAATGAATTACACCGTTACAGTATTGCCGATGGTATCAGAGATAAAAATGTGTTGGGTTTCGACCCATATAAAGTTTTGACATATGCTGATAAGGATCTAAGACAAGCCATTGCGCTTGAGAAAGCGAAAGCATCTTCCGTAGAAGATGCAATTGATAACCCTGAAAAATCCAAGATTTATTATAAGTTTATGCGATCTGTAGATATGGCCGGTTCTTTTTCAAATGAAGGTAAATATATCAAAGGTATAGAAGATTACATTCCGGTTAGTCAGTATAATTGCGAAAAACACAGAAAAGCCGTTGTTCAAGATATCCTAGAAAATTGGAAAACACTCAGTCACAACAGTAAATTCCACGCAATTTTAGCAACGAGTAGCATTATGGAAGCAATTCAGTATTACAGACTGTTTAAGCAAGAGAAAAGTTCTCTTAAAATCACAGCGCTTTTTGATGCCAGCGATGCAGGAAAAAATGAGAAAAATACCATATTTAAGGAAGATGGTATGGCTGAAATTATTACAGACTATAATAAAATGTATGAGAGGGATTTTTCTATTAAAACCCACGATAAATTTAAGAAAGATATAGCTTTAAGACTGGCACATAAAGATTCGTATTTGACTATTGATCGTACTCCAAAAGAACAAATTAATTTATTAATTGTGGTAAACCAAATGTTGACGGGATTTGATTCTAAATGGCTTAACACTCTGTATTTAGATAAGTGCATTGAGTATGAAAATATTATTCAAGCATTTTCTAGAACAAACAGACTGTTTGGCCCAGACAAGCCTTTTGGTACTATTCGGTATTACCGTTATCCGCACACGATGGAACGAAATATTGAAGAGGCCGTTAAAACGTATTCAGGGAATAAACCTTTTGGCTTATTTGTTGAGCGTTTGCCTCATAATCTTGAAAAAATAAATTATTTTTATAAAGAAATTTGCGATCTTTTTGAAAATGCCAAAATTGAGAATTTTGAAAAACTACCTAACGATGTTAACGAAAAAGCACAGTTTGCAAAACTTTTCAAAGAATTAAACGATTATCTTGAGGCCGCTAAAATTCAGGGATTTAGATGGAAAGAGCTTCATTACGAGTTTGGGCAAGGAACAGGCAAACCTAGATTAACAATTGACGTTCTGCTTAACGAAACAACATATAAAATCTTGGCTCTGCGTTATAAAGAACTTCAAGGTGGCGGCGGAAACGGTGGTGGAACAGACCTGCCATATGATATTGCTACCCATCTGATAGAAATTGATACAGATGTTATTGATGCCGATTATATGAATTCAAGGTTTGAAAAATATCTTAAAGTAATTGAACAACCTAACGTTGACAAAACTGAGCAGGAAAATACTTTAAATGAATTGCATAAATCGTTTGCTATGCTATCTCAGGAAGAACAAAAGTTTGCAAATATTTTCTTACATGATGTACAACGCGGCGATATCGTTATGGAGAAAGGAAAATCATTCAGAGACTATGTAACAGAGTACATTGCCACCGCGAAGAATGACCAAATTTCAAAAGTAGCAAGAGCATTAGGCCTTGATGCAACCCAATTAAGGAACATCATGGAATCAGATGTATCCGAAACAAATTTGAACGAATTTGGTCGTTTTGATGAACTAATCAGATCCGTTGATAAAGCTAAGGCAAAAGAATATTTTGAAGCCATTGAAAAAACAAAAATCCCATTACCCAAAATTAACATTAAAGTGCATAAATTATTGAGGGATTTTATATTAAGTGGTGGTACGGATATTACGGAAGCCTAGCAAAATCTGCATATTGTTACAAAAAGCCAAGATTTCTTGGCTTTTTTTGTGCTATTTTATCACTAACTCTTGGGAACAGCGTAAGTTATCAAAAATTGCAACGATGCATGCTCGTATAGGTTGGCAAAATTTAAGAAAATCTGAATTCTTAGATTCTGGAGATTACTATCTGATAACAGGAACAGATTTTGATGACGGAAAAATTGATTTAAAAAATTGCCACTATGTTGCCAAAGAGCGATATGAACAAGATAAAAATATTCAAGTAAAAAATGGAAGTATTCTGATAACAAAAGATGGAACACTCGGAAAGGTCGCATATGTAAGTAATTTACAGAAACCTGCAACATTAAATGCAGGGGTTTTTAATGTAGAACTATTAACAGAAGACACTGATAGAAAATACCTTTTTCAATATCTTAAAGCACCTTTTTTAATGTCTTATGTATCCCAAAAAGCGACAGGCGGTACAATCAAACATCTGAACCAAAATATCTTAGTTGATTTTCCAGTAATCAGACCTAAAAAAATAGAACAACAAAAAATCGGCACATTTTTTTCGAACCTTGATAACCTTATTACTCTTCATCAGCGTAAGCAAATTAACTTTTTTAAGGAGAAACTAAAATGTTAGATAAAATTAAAAAAAATGACTTGTTTTGTGATTATTATCTGCAATGGATAAATATTTACAAAAAAAAATTCAATTAGAAAAATTACAATGGATAAGTATTTGATGAGTCATAAGTGGCTAGAAAAGCTTGTCCCAAATCTAAAAATACACAAACTTACGAGAATTGCATATCAGCAACTGATTAACGATTATGCAATATATCATGAAAGACAAACAACAATGGATTTTCATCATCAATTAAAAGGCGCAATACTTGATGCGGTTGATGAGGGATTAATTGACCGTGATCCCACACGAAAAGTCATTATAAAAGGAAAAACGCCTAAAAACAAAAAGCCAAAATATTTAAGCCAATTTGAACTACATACATTGCTTAGTAATTTAGATTTAGGACAGGAGCTTAACTGGGATTGGTTTATTTTGTTGGTTGCCAAAACAGGAATACGCTTTTCAGAAGCCCTAGCACTTACCCCACGTGATTTTGACTTTACCCATCAACAGTTATCAATTACCAAAACTTGGAACTATAAAAGTACTGGGGGCTTCATGCCGACAAAAAACAAATCATCTGCACGGAAAATTCAGATTGATTGGCAAACAGTTGTCCAATTTTCGGAATTATTGAAAGGTCTACCAGAGGATCAAACAATTTTTACAACTAAAAAGTTGTATAATTCAACAGTTAATAATATTCTTAGTAGGAGGTGCTCTAGCCTAAAAATACCTACAATTACAATACATGGCTTGAGACACACTCATGCATCGCTGCTTTTGTTTGCTGGCGTATCTATAGCAAGTGTTGCTCGTAGGCTGGGACATGCAAGTATGACAACAACGCAAAAAACTTATCTGCATATCATCCATGAATTGGAAAATAAAGATGTGGATATTGTTATGCGTTCACTTTCTGGTCTTATTTAAGAACTAATCTTACGCTGATGAAGAGTGATAAGGTTATCAAGGTTTGAGAAAAACGTTCCAATTTTCTGTTGCTCTGGTTTTTGCGGCAATGTTATTTGTGTATTTAAGATATTTTCATTGTAGAGTCTTTTAATAGTACTGCCCTCAATTCCATTCCATTTTACAACAGCATAAAAATATTTTAAGAAAGGGTTATGTATAGTATTGCGATGATTTAGCCATACAATATTAGAATCTTGAAAATACTCTTCAGCTCCTTGATATTCAACAGTTCTACCTATACTTCCAGATGCAGAAATTAATATGTCTCCACAAACTGGATATGGATATTTTGACTTATACTCTTCAAATAATGATCTTGAAATAAAGGCATCAGCTTTTCCTCCGAAAGTACCAATTTTATAAAATGGAATTTCGTCATTTTCAGATGTTTGATTTTTGAAAATTCTTTTGTTCATACAAACTGAACCAAAATCTCCCAGCTTACGCTGTTCCCAAGCATCAGTATATCCTTCTACATATTTTCGCATAATTATTCAAAAATGATATTATTCTAGTCAATCCATTTGATTCTTGTCAAAGCATTGTATGCATAATCTGCATCAATTTCAATATTCATATTCACCCTGTAGCAAAATTGTTAATCAGTTCTCCAATTATTTGTGCATGTTCAGTAGCCAAAACTATATCTAACCACATATAATTCTTTAGCTATTAAATAAACATGAAATATTTTATAAAAAATTAATAAAATAATCGTCAAACCCATTCCAGTTCACAAAATAATCCGCACTCTGGAAGTAATAAATCTTTGTGTCTTCCCGCTGTGGGGGATAATTCATCCAAATAGAGAGGCTTGCCGTTAAATTTTAAGCAGGTTGATTTGCGAGCACGCTCTATTTCGGCCGTTTTTTGGAAAACAACAGGAAAATCTTTCCGAATTTTATTCCAATACCCAGCGCCACCCTTAAAACAGCCAATGCAATTATTGTTGTGATAACCTAATGTGTACATTTTCGGAACATCAATTTTCTGTTTTTGCAAAATCCGCAAGCAATCATTTTTGTTTAGCTTGTTTTCTATAAGCGGAAACACAACATTTTTTGTATTTTGCTCGCTCCAACGTTTCGCTCTGTTAATTTCCTTGGGAGTATACTCAAAGCCAAACACGTGTGTAAAATTCGCATAAGTGTTTTGAATTTTTTGCCGCACTTTCTTTTTTAACTCATATGTGCATGGCGCACCGTAAGGCGTGTTAAATATTTGCTTGGAAGCCACATCCAATGGAGACGCGTATTTTTCACTTCTGGCCGTTTGTATTTTTCGCCCGTACCATTTTTCACAATCTTTAATAAATCTTATGTTGTCGGGATGAGCGGCGCCGGTTTCAATATACCAGAGCTCCACATCATCGCCAAATTTTTCAATGGCCAATTTACAAGCCACAGCGGAAGTGACACCACAACTAAACCATCCTAAATATTTCATCTTATCAACCTCAAAAATCTCCCCTGTGCCGATTCGACACAGGGGATTGCTTTATTTGCCTGTTTTTTCACTTCTTACAATTTCCACGATGCCGAACGCGGAAACCGCCAACGCAACGATATGTTCCACGAGTTCAGGACTGATTGCCACGCCGAGGCCGGATAACAGACTGATTAAACCGCGCCACGTTGAAGGCTGATTGAGTTTGAGAAGATCTATAAGTTTAAGCATTTTCATTCCTTTCATAAAAAAAAGCCCTGATCGGGCGGATTAATAAATTGAGTTTATTCCTTGCTGGATTGTTTCATCGGAATAAGGCTGAATGCCATTTTCCATACGGATGACGGCTTTAATAAACACAGTTAGCACGCCACGCTCCTCAATATCTATTATTGTGTCCGGATAAACACCGAGTTGTTTGGCAACCGATTGAATGTAGGCTGTTGTCTGATTTTCATTCGGTGGAGCGTACCGGCTGATTATTTGCCGTACCGTATTTAAACCGTGAATCCTCTTATAATTAATGAGAACCTTTGCCAACGCGCGAATACCGGCAACCGACGTTGTAAAAACACAAAAGGCAGGATCTATTTTCCTGCCATCTGGGTTTAAGCCATGCCAATTTGCACCGTGTCGAATGTTTCCGGGATTATTGTTTCTTATGCCTCTTGGTCGTTGATTCATTGTGTATCTCCCATATCATCTCCCTTAAATCGTCAATTTTGAGTTCAAGCCGGTTGATGTGCACCTGTGTCGCATATTCGCGAGCAACCTGAACCTTAAAATCGCTGAGTTCCTTGCGTATTTCGCCAAACTTATAAACCAGCCAAACGAAAGCCGGAACGCAGACTATCTGTAAAAACTGCAACCAATCCATTATGTTTTGTAAACCTCCTCACTTTCATTAACACAAGATATTTCCACTGTATCGCCTCGAGGGCGTACTCCGATGACTTTTGCCATCATTGACATCTTGCCCTTTGCGCCAAAAGCAAAATGTGTCCGTTCTCTGGCTGTGCCGGTGTAAATTTCAAAATCCGGCGTTGTCCGTAGAACGGCCTCGCTATCCACCGCACCTCGGACAACTTGATAAACATCGCTCATAGAACCATCAAGCAACCTAAAACTGATAAAATGCTCTTCGTCTGGGTTCCAAATCAGGCTTTCCGAGAGCTTCAGCATATTGCCGGAGATTGACAACACTTCGCCGCCTTGTCCCCATTCGCACATATCGTGAGTTATGCTGATTAAATCGCCGTATGTCGGTATCAGCCCCTCAAGTTCTGTGCTGAATGTGATGTATTTTCGCCGATAACGGTTGCAGGCGCACATATAATAGCCTTCTCGTTCAGCGTGAGCTTTATCTGTGCAACCAAACAAATCTACATTGGCGGGATTTTCTTCGGTGCTGTCAGAAAGTTTGGTTACAACATCGTCATATTTCCAGTATTTATTTGAGAAATATTGCACTTTGACACTATCCGCCGTATCTTCAGACGGCATGACATATTCTATTGAAAAACTGTCTTTAATAATGTTTCGTGGCGTAAACATAGCGGTGGGTATGGTTTTCGGCTCATCACGGATAATCCGTACCATACCGGATTGCAAAATAGGCAAAGCTCTGCCACACCGCGCAACTTTTGACACGGCCTCCCAAATTGTGGTCGCACTATCAAAAATCCCGTCAAAATAATCTCCGCGACTTTCCCAAACCTTGTCCAACTGTTCCAATTCTGCCAAATGTATGCGTTCATCGGGCAGTTTGCCGCCATATTGGGCTTTTAAGATGTCGGCAATGCTCCAAGCTATGGAACGACAAGCAACCGGCTCGCTCCAACCGGTTTCGTTGTTCCATTTCTTAACCTTGCGAGTAATAATGGCATTGATTTTTCGGCTGGAATTGGATGACAAATTGTTGGTTGCCCGCATTTTGATTGCTAAAAGCGTCATTTCGCCAAAGGTTGTGGGCTTTTCCATATAGCCTTTGAGACTTTCCCAATAGATAGCGTGAGCCGCACGGGCACTAGTGTCTTTAGTATCAAGCCTTGTTGCCCGGACTTCATAACGCCCCATCGCGACACTATAATTATATGTAAGGCGAATTGGCTTGTTTTGTGCCGCCGAATAAGTCTCCGAACCAAGCTCAAACCAGTCTCCCAGCGGATTACCGGAATCATCAACGGTTCTGGCTTCCACTTTCCATTGAATGGTTTTAGAAGAAAGTCCACCGCTGTCATTGGCATAATACAAACCGGCAGTCATCACTATATCAACGCCGATTTTATCAATTTTTGTATCTTCAGGATTGACTATGAAACCGCCAGTATATTCATCTTTCATTAGTTCTTGGCCGGCAATTTCCGCTGCCATCACAACATTCGGATTAAAAAGTGTAACCTCTTGATTAGGTTCGACAATTTCATATTCCACCTCAGCAAAACTACTGATTGGCGTATCATCAATGCGAAGTTGCTCCACTTCACAATAACCTTGAGTCAAGACATGGAGCTGGTGTAGATATTGCTCGTTATTTTTATATTCGGTATAAGGTTTAGCTGCAAAATCAGGGTAAATAATATGCCGACCATATAAAACCGGAATGACACCGCCGAGTTTGGCTTGATTACCGCGTGCATTTAAGGAATAAGTCGGGCTTGTTTCCATAGATGACGAAGCGTAAGACGAACTCAAGCTGCTGGATGGCGAGGGAATAACTGCGTTAACCAACATTGAGCCACCTACACTGACAGCGGTTGCCGCGGCGGCTCCAGCCAAAGTTCCATAAGCACCGGCGGCAACTCCGCCGGTGTAATACGCGGCCACCATAACGGCTACCGATAACACGACTTTTAACGGATTAGAACCACCACCGCCGCCACCTTGCGGTAAACATAAAAAAGCAAGATGATCTGTCATTTTGGGGCAGAAGTTCCAATATCGCCGTAACAATGGCTCGCCGTTCAGAAAACAGATAAATGGTAAATTTTGCGGACTGATGTTATATTCAGTAACAATTTCCGCCACGTTCATTTGTTTCAGGCAATAAAAAACCTCGCTTTGTGCGAGGTTGAAAGGATTTTGTATTTTAACTATTTGCATTATTTTACTTTTTTGGTATTGCTATATTTTTGTTTTTTATCTTGTTTCAGGTGTAATTTTCTTATACAATCTCCTACCGTTTCACACCATTTTAAAGCTGCTTCTTCTTTTTTATATTGCGCTTTTCCACTATACCACCTGTACCAGTCATGCCCAGGGAAGCCATTCCTTGAAACAATTAAAGCATTTAAAAATGGTAAATTATTTTTTGAACAGTAATTTCCAACTTCTCCTGCAATAAATCCTGACTGCTGTAAAGACGTGCCTAAAAGTTTATTTATTTCAGCATACGAAACAAATCTTTTTTCTTCTGCCGCCATAATTAAATACCTTGTCAATATTTTTATTTTTAAATCTAATTCATCCTGTTTATAATCCATACTCTAAAATCTCCATAATCTGCCAGCCGTTCATTTTAAGTTCTGGCAATTTTTGAAACACCACGCCAACGCCCTGCATATTATGCAAGACGCCACCACCGTCAACATCGCAATAAACACCGACATGACAAGGATATTTGTTCTGTGTTAAAATAACAATGTTTTTATCCTTAAAATCAGAAGTTTCTTGTAAATGGTTATAATTAGACGATTTTCTGAACTCAGATAAAACATCTCTCAGGCTTGTCGCGTCTGTTACAATCGGCGATAGCTCTATCTGCAGCTCATTTTTGTAAATGTCCCGAACCAATCCCCAACAATCGTATTCGCCGTTAATCCACGGCTTTCCAATATATTTAACTGCCCAATGTATCATTTTAGCTCACTAACCCCATAAATTTTGACAACCGATAAGTTTCATTTGGAAATGTTTTGTTTCCTATGTCGGTCATTCTGGCCTTAGCCGTGATTTTGTAAACATCGCCGCTGACTTCCGTAACGGTCAAGCTGACCGGTGGTATCATTTGCGGCGTTTCCAAATCCGTTGACAGATACGGTCGATAAATAAGCTCGGTTTTGTGTTGAGAGGAAGCGGCGTTGTCTAAATGCTTGATAATCTCACGGCTGACATTATCAATCTCGATTGATATTTCCGGAACGGCGGATGTATCAACCGGTGGCAACTCCAAATCAAAACACATCGCTAAAAACTCAACATCTTCACCGGTTTCTAATTTTGCCGTGATATTATGAAAGCCCTGAACCAATCGAATTGTGGTTGAATTTCCGTTATCATCCATAAAATCCGGATGTTTTATCTCCAAAGTATGATAAATAAAAACATCGCTAGGACTTGAAGCATACGCCTCAATAATCGCCTCTTGTAAAACATCATTGGGCATTTTAGCTTCCTTTACACGGCATAAAAGTCAATTCTCCCCCCGTTAATTTGACAACATCACCGATATTCACAAGAAAAGACAAACTGTTATATTCTTCCCAGCTACCGTATGCGCCATATTGCCTAAAAACGGTATATCCGTTGATCGTGCCAGTGATATTGCTGTTATACACGGTGTTTCTCATTAGAATCCAACCTGTTTGAGAAATTGTAACATCTGTATTTAAGGCCAACACCTGTCGTCTAGTCCAATCTGGACAAAGCCATTTTATTATTTTGGAAATGGCGGTTGCGGACAAATTGGAAATATCCGTATTGAGCTTATTAACTAAACCACTTCGCATTTCCGACGTTTCTTCTTCTGATAGAGGCCTGCTTATATCGGCACACTTTATATATACCAGCTCATAATAAGATTTTGGGCGAGTTTCATTGCCAAAACGAGGATTGCCATTAGAACTGTCTGTAATGGGAGTGACTGCACACAACCAGTCAGATGTTCTGGAACCGCGTAATTGCATATATTCATCTGTTCCGTTTGTTGCTGATGGATTACCTGTATAACCATCATTGCCAAAAATATCCACGCGATAACCAGAAGATGTCGAATCCTGCCTGTAAACCATTTCGTGCCAATGCCCCTGAAATTGGTCGGTTAAGACATTACCGACATTATCAAGCGTGCCGCTTCGGGCATAATTGGCAAGCAAAGGCAAAATAACGGTGTCATTATTAACTTTGACATAACTGGCGCACATTCCATAATTAGCAACCTGACTGTCATAAGTAGCCTCATCAACAAAGACCAAATAATCGGTATCAACCAGTTGCGTAAAAAAATCAGGGTATCTGGCTCTAGTAATGGTATTTTTGAACCAGACAGGCTCGTATCCGTCCGGCACTTTCTTATTGGCAGGAACAGATAACCGAGAGCCGAGAGGTGCCGGAGCGGCGGATTCGGCATAATATCTCGCCTGACTTGCCTGAGCTTCCGCCCGCTCAATTTGTTTTTGCCCCTCGGCTTGCACATTGGCAATTTGGGTGTTTCCGGCGGAATTAACGGAATTGATTTGTGTTACACCGCTGTTTTGAATCGCCGAAATCTGTGCCGAACTTTCGGTTTGGATTGTTGAAACGGCTGTATCGGTTGCAGATGAAATGTTATTAAAAATCTGGTTTGCCTGATTCTTTATATTTAAAGTGTCGGTTTTAAGCTGTTCTGTATCCGATTTTATAATATTTGTATCATTTTTGAGCTGATTTGTGGCATTTCTAGCCGCAATCGCCTCGTCTCTGGCACTTTCAGCCTCCGCCACCACATCAGAAACACCGCCGGTTATCGCCTCCCGGATGTCTTTTAATTGTTTGGCAACCGTTGGCACATCGCCGTTTTCAGTCTCAATCGTGCTGTTTTCATCGCCATGGACAATCGCGTGCCATTTTGAACCGTCTGCTTCCGCCTGTGTTACAACGGTTTCCAGTCTTTCTTCCATATTGGCCATAATAAACTCCTAATATCCCAAAACCCACCAGCTTATATTTCCAACATTATTATTCCCGTTTCTGAGAGTCGCTCCTGTTTTTGACAAGTTATAAATTCCGCATCCGGCATCGCTATTGGTACTGAAAGCAAAATTAAACGAGGCTTGTCCAGTCAAACAGGCATTGGGAAATTCAGTCGGAAAGGTTAATGCCGTGTCTCCGTCTATTCTGCAGGATGTGATGCCATACTGAAAAATGAAATGGCGGATTGTTCCATTTGCCAACAACAACGGAAATTTGAAATAATTGTTTGAATTATTGGCGGTCATTCCCAAAGCTAATAACACCTGCGAAAGGTTGATATTGGTACAGTCAATGTCCAGCTTGTTATTTGTCGCGTTTTCTGCTCTAACCGCCGCGGTTTCCGCTCGGTCAGCCTGATTGCTGGCTAACTGTATTTGTTCGGTGGCGGCTGTTTGCGTGCGATTAACCTGTGTGTCTCCGGTTGTTTTTAATGTGGCAATCTGATTTTGTGTTTCGGTTTGAACGTCGGCAATACCTTTGTTTACCGCAGAAGATATGCTGTTGAATGTGGTTTGAGCCATATTTTTATAGCTTTTAGCCGTTTCCGTAGCTTCTTCCGTATCTGTCTTTAACTGTTCAATCTCATTTTTTATGGTTAAAGCATTATCTCGTACGGATTTAGCCTCGTCTCTGGCACTTTCAGCCTCTGCCACCACATCAGAAACGCCGCCGGTTATCGCCTCGCGAATGTCTTTTAACTGTTTGGCTACCGTTGGCACATCGCCGTTTTCAGTCTCAACAGTGCTGTTTTCATTGCCGTGGACAATCGTGTGCCATTTCGAGCCGTCTGTTTCCGCCTGTGTTACAACGGTTTCCAGTCTTTCTTCCATATTGGCCATTTATAAATCCTTTATTGTTTTCGGGCAGGTAATGTGGACATACTCGTGCAACCGATTAACAGATTGCGACAATTTCTCAAAATCATTAGAAAGCAAGATATTCAAAGCCCCCTCTGATAGGGTAGGCCGCTCGCGGATTTCAAGTTCCGAGGTAATCGCCCATAAAATACCGTTTTGCAAACGGGCGGTAAATTGTTGGGTAAACCGAGCCTCTTGTTCAATTAATCCCAAGCCTCCTAACAAAGAGATAACAAACCACTCAGCTCCCTCTTTGGCGTGGTATTTATACCACGCCTCAAAGAGCGAAAACTGTGAGGCATTCATAAACCACTTCACGGTAATTTTGCTTGGAACAGAATCAAAACGCCGCCGTTGTCTAGCCGTGCCTGATTCCATTTGGGTACGGATAATAGCCTCATTGGGTGTAATGGAATAATCCTCAACCAACGGCAGAGGAAGCAAATCTGGGAATCTTGCTGTCATGACATATCCTTTGTTTATCCGTAACTGCCGTATGCGGGATTAAGCCCGTAGCGGCGTTCCAATGCCGGAGCAATTCCTGTTCCTTTGGAAACATTGCGCGACATTGAGCTTTCGATTTTCTCAATCATAATATCAAGGTTAAATTTGCCATTTCCTTGGTTTGATTGAGAAACCGAGGCTTTGACATCCGAGGCGGCGTTATTAACGACATTGACACTGATATTTACGGTTGAGCCATTATCTCCCAGTGCTTTCATCTGTTCTCTAGTAAAAACGCCTTCGCCACGTTTGGCAATTATCGGCACTTCATCTCCGACTATGCCGCCACTATGAAATCGTGGCGCATCGGCAAAAGCCAAAGGACTGGCGGATTTGAGTGCCAAATTGTCAGCTCCGACAATACCGCCGGTATGTGCCATCGCAAAGCCCAAATAACCGCCAAGACCATTCATCAACGGTTGTGTAATTGACTGTCTGATAATAATTCGTGTCAAATCGCTGATAATAGCGTTGGCGAAATCTGAAAAGCTGGCTTTCCCCGTTGTGATAAAAGAGGTCAGAGTGTCTTCCATACTGTTAAAAGCGTTTTTGACAGCACTTTCAGCAAGACTGGCAAAATCATTAACATCTTTTTGAATATTTAAGAAACCACGCTTAAAGCCATCTTCCAAAGATTTTGACGATTGAAGTGCCGTTTCATTGGCTTTTTTAACCATATCGTCATAAACCTGTCCAATCTGGTCTTTATATTTTTGATAATCCGCCGAACTGGTGTTAAGATTGTTTAGAGCGTTTTTCCGCCATTCATCCGCTTTAGCCATAGCTTGCTCATAAGGCGTTTTAAGTTCCAAAATCTTTTGCTTAATATCCTCAATGTTCTTTTTATATTTATCAGCGTCAATATTGGAAGCTGGCGTAACAGTTGCCTCGGTTTCCACCTTAATTTTCGGGCGTAACTCGGGATTCTCAAGATATTTCAATTCATCTCTTGCCGTCCTTGCATCTTTTTCCGCCGCTTTCAAAAGCAGAATTTTATCTTGAATTTCTTTTGCTTGTGGCTGAAAATCAGGATTTTCAGCGGCAATTTCCCAAATTTCTTTTTGATATTGCTCCAAATCAATCTTGGATTGACGAAGAATATCAGCGGTTTCCTTAGCATAAATTTCATAATCTTTGAGTAAAGTGTTAGGTGTAAACCGGGTTGTGAAAGATAAACCGCCGGTATTTTTTAACTCCGCTCGCAGATCCTTGATATTCTGTTCCGCTGTTTTGAGTTTTAAGCCCCATTCGGCCAAAGCCATGTCTTTGCTTTGCTCTGACGAAAACTTTTCCGCTTCTTCAGTCGTTGCTTTAAGCTCATCTTGTAATTTTTGCAGGGTTTCGGCGTGGTCTTCAGCCGCGCGTTTGGCGATATCGTGGCTTTCCACAAGTTTGTAAATTGCCATTCCTGCTAATATTGCCAAACCTGCCGGGCCTCCAATAAGAGCCAATGCGCCTTTCAATATACCGGCCGCCGCCGCGGTAACGCCCATCTGAACGGCCGCCAATTTTGAAACCCGGCTCATCATCGCAATACCAGTAACAGCGGATTTTGCCGATATTGAAAGGCCAGCCATTGATACCTGCAGATAGCCGACACCAGCTTTCAAGAGGTTAATACCACCCAAAATCGCTGACGAACCGAGCCTAGTCCCAATCAGTGTCAACGCCACATCTGCGTGTTTCGCCAGTAAAAAGAAAGCCGAAGATGCCGTGTTAACCGCAACAGCTAAGGTTTGTCCAATGGTTTTAGCGGCACTTCCACCGCTTTCGACAAGTTCGTTAAATTGCGTAAAAGTGGATTTCAACGCCTCGTTTAAGCCGTTTTTGCCAATATCGCGGTAGATTTTCTCAAAACTATCCTCAATATTAGACAACACACCGTTCATTGTCTTCATCTGCTCGTTCATAGCTCCGGCAAAATTGACATCGCCAAGCGTTCGCAGATATTTTTCAATTTCGGCGGCGTTTTTCTTCACCTTTGTCGTAACACCAGCAAAAGTAAAGCTCACATCATCATTGATGACTTTGGCCTTGATACCGAAAGTTTTGAGCCGTTCAAACTCGCCAACTGTTGCCGCAGCCACCGCTCCAACAAAATCTTTAATATTTTTGCCAAAAGCGGAGGCCGTGTTGCCATAAGAAACAAGAGCGTCCTCTGATGGTTCAAGCCCCAAGGCTTTAAGCTGGATAAAGGCCTCAACGATTTCGTTGAGCTGATAAGGCGTATCAATCGCAAATTTCTCAATCAGGGAAAAAGCCTCTTGTGCGCCTTTGGCAGAACCGGTAACGGTTTTGAGAGAGCCTGACAACTGTTCGAATGAAGTGTTAGCGGAGAAAATCGCCGAAAAAGTATTCTTTAATCCCTGTAAACCAAGATATGCTCCAAACAGAGCCGTCCCTTGCCGAATAACTTCATTAAAAGAGCGGGCGGTCGCGTCTAAGGCTTTTAAATTATCATTAGCTGGCTGAATAACTTGCGTAATCCGCCGAAAGGCCTTGTCGCCGTCAGTTCCAAGATTTTTAAACTCCTGCCGGACTTTATCACCGCCCACCGCCGCCAGACGTATGCTTAAATTTTTAACCGCACTCATTTGTTTACCCATAAAAAAATCCCAGTTTTTCAACTAGGACTAAAAGTTATTTTTGTAAAAAAAAAAGTCTGGTATTTTTTTACAAAGAATTTATCTCTTTTTCAAGCTCCGCAAGATATTCCAGTATATCGTGCCAATTAGGCTTATCACCATATATCATACCTTGCATAGCTTTGTAATCATCTTCTAAAACTTGTTTATTGTTATCGTTTGGAAGAAGATGAATGTTGCCTGTCAGGCACTCATCATATTTTGCCCATGCACAATGATATAGTCTGTCTTTTCGCAATACAACATCCGTAAGCAAATCCTTATCATCTAAAGCTTCTTTTTTTACCAAAGAATGCCCCATTTGATATAAATCGTAATAATGACGAGAATATCTAGATGGCGTATGGGTTGTTTCCGGACGATAATATTCCCGATGCAAAATAGTTGCTTTATCCCAAAATGTTCGCGTAGGCATAACTGTAGGCACAGCTATGCCTTTAATATTTAACTCAGGATACGTCTCACCTACGGAAGATATAATATTTGTATTTTCCCAAGGTGTCCTTGCCGACATAATGCCGATTTCCAATAATATATCGGGACGTAAATATCCATCTTTAGAACTTTTAGGATATACCACATGCAAAGACTTATTATCAATATTCACTGGATTATACATCGGATTTATCTTTGTGTATTCCTCATCAGTATAAATCTTAAGAGGGTTCCCAAGAACTTTTTCTATTTTATCCTTTAATATACCTGAAATATAGGCAGCTGTTTTTTCGGATATAATATCAGCAAATTCACGTTGTTTTTTATAAGAAGATTTAAATAGCTCTTCCTCACCCAAAATAAGTGTTTTATCTAAAATCAAATCAAGATCTTCAGAAAAACGTTTAATTAAGCCATATCCTTTAGATAAAGATGTTCCACCTTTAAAACGTAAAGCATTTGCTAATTCTTCATTAGAAAAAATCCTTGAAAGAACATAACAAACCCAAAAGTCTTTCTCCACCATTGCAAATGGAATATTGGTATCGCTACTTGTTTGCAAGAAAAGAGTTTCTCTGTCCTTATCTGATAAATTTATAATTTTATCCATTAGAGTACTCCTTTGCTTTCTTTATAATATCCAATACCCAATATGTGACCTTATTAGATGCTTTTTCTATTTTATCCCATTCTTTATACGAAAATTTTGTCGCCAATAATTGTATAAACTCATCTTGTGTAGCATGAACTTTTCCTAGAGCAATTATCGCCTGAACAACAAGATTTGCATTTTCGTTTCTGATAACGCTTCCTTTGGCAGATTGATGTTTGAACTCTAAAACAGTATTGCCAATAGTATATTTTTTTGACTTACCACTAGATATATAAACATAATTAGCAGGCACTTGAGTTGAGAGTGCCAGGTAATTTAACGCCGTGTTTCCTTCTGGAAAAATTATCCAATTATTTTTGCGTGCTATCGCTTTTGCAACTTTTTGCATATCCGGAGCAACATTTCTTTTCAAAAGAGAATTATATTGCGGATAATAATACAATCCGACCATAATACGGACAATACATCCTTCATTTTGCAAATCCGTTAAAGATCTATCAACTTCAAACCGCTTGAACTTTTTCAAAAAATCAGATGCCGAAAAGACATGTCCTTTTCCACGCCTTTTAATCTCTGCAAATATCCTGTTTTTAACACTTTCAGTCATTTTACAGCCTCATCATTTTGTAGAAAAATAGCATACATTTTCTACAAAATCAAGTTTATTTTCTAATAAAGATGAAGGATAATTATTTAAAAACAGTTTAAAAAAGACATTATAAATTACTGTTACCGTAATTTATTCAAACAAAAATAAAATAATTCATTTATTTTCATCCAATCCATTTTTCATACCTGCAATCCCAACAGGCAACAGTTCACACATTATTTCCATATCAAAGTTAAGGTTTCGGGCAATATCCAATGCTAACGACAAATCAGGCTTAGAAAGTTTGAGTAAAATCTCCCAAGCCTGATAGCCGACATCGGTTTCTAAGGTTGTTTCGGTGTATCGGCACTTGTGGAACGGACAGAGGCTTTGTGTTTCTCCGCAACCGTTGCAGTAGCTTCGCCCATCGCCGAAGTGCCATTTAGCGCGGGCGTAGAGGCGTTTTTTTCTGCCGCCAAAATTTCCTGCAAGCCGCAATATTGGTGGCGGAAGTTTTCAGCCACCGCCCAAAAATTTGAAAACAGCTCGTCAATCTTGCTTCCCGTCAGCGGCGCAGGTTTGTCCTCATCAGCTTCCATCACACCGTCCCATTCCAAAATACCGGCAACTCCCAAACCTATCAGAAGGAATTTATCGGCCATCGCTTCACGCTTTACTGGGTTTTCAATATCCGCCGCCGTATCGTTTGTAATTCCGGCCGCTTTGTTCGCCTGATAAACTTTTGCAAGTTCTGCCAGCTTGCTGTTCATATAAGCCTTTGCCTCATAAAAAACGGCGGAAGTGCAAGGTTTAACCTTAACTTTCACGCCGTAGCCAAGCTCAAGCCAATATGGCTCTTTGTTAATTTTTAACCTTAACATCAATACATCTCCACATCATTTACAAGGGTTACGGTCATCATTTTCCCAAGTGTCTGGTCTTTTGCTCCTTGAAAGTCATAAGAACATTCAATACCGCCGGGGCCGTCAATCGACCGTTTAGGCTTGGGTAAATATACTTCATGGCAGGTAATAACCAATTTCAGATTATCTGAAAGCTGATAGCCAAGTTCGACATCAACCGGCGTACCTGCACGGGCTTTGTCCAGTAGTTCGTTATCGCCATAACGAGCAGAAATACTCCCAGAAAGGCTTGCAACGCCCAAATCAATAGCCTCAACTTTACCATCGTTGCGGATAGTTTCGATTTTCTCAAGATTGTTAGAATAGGTCGCACTTGCCGAGGTTATGTTTGCCAATAATTTTCCGCCGCTTTTAATATATCCTTGAAACTGCGATACTCGGGTATATTCATAAATTTCAGGCTCTGCCGCGATTGTGGTGGTTGAACCGCTTTCGCCTTGTGCCATCAGGTTAACAGTAACCTGTGCCTCACCGGAACGCTGAAAGTTAAAAGCGATACTGTTGGCTCTAACACCCATAAAGCGGATAAATTGCGGTACTTCCGGCAGACCAACTTCCAAAGAATAACTGGGAATAGAGGTTTTGCCGCTTTCAAAAGCGTGTGAATAACTGCCATCCTCGTTCTCGATTGTGGTTGGCGTTCCAAAAATAGCTTTTAACCATACGCCAATATTCCTCATATCCACCGGAATAGCCATATCGCCGTCAACATTGATAACATCTTGAAAAGGCTGGGTCGGGTCGCGGCCAAGCCCCAAAACATTGGACGATACAAGACCTTGCTCGCTGTCCAACGATGTGGAAATAAAAGGAATCTGCCGATATCCGCTGTCCGGCAAAACGCCGTACTCACTTTCTTCGGCAATTAAAAGCTGGGCATTCCAGCCGTAAGCTCTGGACATATTAGCCTCCATTCGTTTTGTTAAGATATAAAAAAATCCCGAAAACTCGGGATTTTTTGGGTTAATAAAGTAGATGTTTTAATCCATCCAATTATCTGTAAACAAATGAGATAGAGGTTGAAGTTTATCTGGCAATTGTTTACTTGAACATGTTAGGCCTAAAAATGTAGCTGCGCGAGATGCTCCGACATATATATATTTATCAAAAATTTCTGGCTTTTCTTTAGCTAATACATCTACATTTATGAAAAATACAGCTTCAAATTCCAAGCCTTTAATGTATTCTATACTAAATATTCTCACCCCATTTTCAGACCCAACACCGCCTTTAGAACAAGGAGTTACATTTATATTATTATCTTCTAGACAATCGTTCATGGCATTGGCTAGAGGTTGAATTTCTTCTTCTGAATTAACTAATATGGCAATTGAAGGCAATTTTCCTTCCATAATACGATCAATTTCAATAATTCTATCCGCCAACCATTTAGCCATATAATTTATATCAACCATATTGTATCCCAAAATCGGCTGTTTACCTTCCATATCAATATATTTTGGCTGTTTTATCTCATTCAATGTTTTTCCAATCAACAATTGAGATAGCTCTGTTAATTGGCGACTTTGTCTATATGGAATGGTGATTTTTTCTATTTCAACTTTAGGAATTGCCCACTCCAAATCATCTTTAGAGGACACACCTTCAAGTGTTAAACGCTGATTAAAATCGCCAGCCCCAAAGAATGTTTTTGATTTGTCATTTAGTAAATTATTCATAATACTGAGTTGTACTGTAGAAAAATCAGTAATCTCATCTACAAAAACTTGTTGCCTAAAGAGATCTTCCTTTTCTATTTTAAATAATTTAATTAATTTTATAAAAACAAGGACAAGTATATCCAATTCTAATGCTGTAATTTTTTTAGGATCAATATCATTAATATAAAACGATGCATATTCTTTTCTAAATATTTTGTATCTTGATACCAAACCAGAAATATAACGATTTTGCAACTTATTAAAATTTTTTAATAAAGCAATTTGTATTACGTAACTTGCAATTTCTTGCTTGTGTTTATCATCTATAATATGATCAAAATTAATATATTTACCAACTAAGTAATATAAACTTTTATGAGATATTTTTTTCTTTTGGCTATATGCTCGAGATAAGGATTTAATGGATGCAACAACATAATTTCTAAAAATATGATTAGCATCTTTTGAGGATGTATTTATTTTTTCATCATCGTTTTCATTATCCTCGTCTTCATCATCACCAGCATCAAAATCTTTATCTGTTTTATAACTCAGCATTTCTGTCTGAACACTTTTTTGTAAATTTCCAAGATATTCGTTGACTTCAGAAAATGATTTATTTTTAAAAATTGCAGTCTCTCGGACGAGCTTTACTACAAGATTATCTAAATCATTATTTAAACTTTTTATCTTATCTTCTATTTTATTAGAAATCGTATTAATTTTTAAATTAATATCTGAAAATGATTTGAAATCGCTGTCAGTTATACTTTTAAATATTTCTTTAACACTTTCTGTTCCTGATTTTAGAATATTTTTATATTTCGCATATAAATTTTTTAAAAAGTATTCATCTTGCCAAGTATAAAACACTTCATAACAATGCTGTTGAAAACTAGAAGTTTTTTCTCTCAAGTAGTTTATTTTCTTTTCCTGAAATGATTTAGGAAAAATAAGGCCTTTTCTCACGGAAGTTTCTAATATAGGAAAAATATCTCTTGAGAGATATAACACATATTCATCCCATACCCATAACTTTGTATCAGGAGCGGCAATGCTTTGCCTATTGAAGGCCTCTTTGAGATATTCTTTAAGCAACTTCGTTGGAGTAAACATATACCAATTTTGTTGTTCTTCAGAATCTGAATATTTTGTTTCTAAGTTAAATCCTAATTTTTTGATTAATGTCGTTGTTTTTCCAGTTCCCGGAGGTCCCATCAAAACAAAAGCTTTATTTGGTTCCATTCTAAAGATATTATCTTGGTATTCATCAAGCATAAAATTTTCTTTTAAACTTAACTGATTTACAGCAATCCTTTTTAATTTTCCTGCCTTTTTAGGGGATGTTTGATCTAAAAAAGAGTATAAGTCCACTTCTTGTTCTGACAACAACTGTCTCAATGAACTTATCTGATCTACAAAATCATCTTGTAAATAAAAATCTGTATCTGCATCCCATTCTTGCTCGTTTTTTGTTGTTCTATATACATTTTTTTCTAATACAGTATAATCATGCCCATTAATAGAACATTCGTCACCCACATCTATTGCAAATAATCTTCCTTTAGGATTAGCTTCTCTTGTCAACATAAGTCCTGATACATTAACAATATATCCTTTTGTAATATATATACATTCTTGTTTTCCATTTTCATCTTCAACTAAAACTCTACCAATAATAGGGATATTCTTAGTAATATTGAGAAGCTGTTCCGTTTGTGTATTTCTATATTGATTTTTTTCAATCAGTGCAGTATCTGTAAAAGTATTATTGACGGCAGCATATGGAATAGATGACCTGTTTTGTAAATCTTCTTGTGCTTTTTCGCTAATTTGCTCTATGGCTTTAATTGATTGCCCTGCGATTTCTTTTTCAATTTCAATATAGTTTTCCATGTCATTCCGCCTTGCAATAAAGTGTAGTTTTTATTCTGATATTTATATATAAAACAATATTTAATTCCTAAAGTAAAGCACTTGTTGTTGTGTATTCAAGAATAATCGGAATAATTGCAGCTTTTATGGTTGGCGCACCCTCGATATACTCGTCTATGATTTCAGGCGGTTTGGGATAAACATAATCGGTCAGTCCACGCAACGTATCATCAGACGACAATAAAACACCGAGTTGCTCCAAAACATCATCGAGCCTTCTGTCTCGTTCTTCCGGTTTGGCCGCTTGAACAATAATTTCAACCTCGGCCTCGTGCTTAAAAATACAAATCGGCGGCGATAAAATAATTTCCGGCTCACCTTGCTTGCCATCACGCAACATTACAATTCCTGCCTCTGGAATAACCTGCGGCAATGTTTCATTGCGTTTGACAGGAATATTTTCTAATGTTTGCAATTTCTCAAATAAAGCCTGTAAAATCTGCTCTCGTTTACTCATCATCTCTCCAATTCTGTAAAATCAAGGTTGGCAATCGTTTTTGCCATTTTTCACCCTCTGCTTCAAAATGTATCAATTTTGGCATTTTAACCTGTGGCACAAGCCAAAATGCGATAATTGTCTTTTTCTTTTGCTCGTGAACGAGGAATGAAACTCCATGCGAACGGTAAATAAATCGCAACCGGACACCTTTGGCTTGTTCATACAGAGCCGGTGTCATCCGTTTATTGCGAATGCGCTTTGGGATAGACTCGGTCGGAATGGCGAGCCAAAACCCGTTTGGCGAACGAATGACCGAGGAATACTCAAAACCCTCAAGGATTTTCTCGGCCTTGGTGTAAACAACTCCCGCCGCGCTAACGCTGTTTTTGCTTTTAGGGTACACATCACCACGCCAAGTGTTGGCAAGCCTGCCGCCAAGACCGGCGTTTTTAACTTGAGCCCGCAGAGATTGTTTCAAGCCGTTTGTCGCGGTTTTGACGCCATAAGTCACCGCTTTGGCGCAATTCTGATACTCTTTTTCAAGATATTCCCCCAAACTGCCTTCCAATGCCGCTTTCATACGCATATCAAATCACAACTCCACACCAGTTTGTGAATATCTCTAACAGGCTCCGAATGTACGGCATAGGTTTCCTCTGCGGTTTCAATTTTATCGCCGATTTTAAGTTCCGGCGCGTCGGAAATCCTTATTCTTGCCCGATGAGTTTCGGAGTGGGCGTTGATAAACCCCACTCCAATTACTTCATCTGGTTCATTTAGGATTATCCGAACACTCCGGTTCTTAAACATCGCCGGTGTTCCCAACCTGTTGAACAGGCTGTCCACCGCCATTTTCATCGGATTTGCCATTGTTGTCTCCGCTCAATTGAGGTGTTGGCTTTTTCAAACCCTCGGCAAAACCAAGGGCGATAAGCCGTTTTGCTTCGTTTTCACTAATGTCGCAAACCGTATTCGGAGCGACCTGTTTGCCTTTACCAACCACCAATGTGATTAACGCCTTGATTTTCATGTCGCCCCCAATTAACCAACGGTTACACACATAGAAGCATTCGGACGATACGGAACGACCAACGGTGCGGATTGTAGCAACAACCACCGAACACTCGGGTCTTCTTCCAACCAAGACTTGGTAAAATACCGATTGGCCGTCCAGTTGGCTTTCTCATCGTGGATAGCGCCATAGCAGCGTGTTCCTTCCAAACCCTCACGAGAACCAAGCAGAACCGTCTTTTCCGGCAACAGCTTGGTCGTAGCCCCGGCATCATTAATATAAGTGTCGTTATAGACCCAAATATCAAAATCGCCGATAGAGCCGACATTGCGGGCTTTGGCATCTTCTGACCTTAAGACAGGATCAATGGCCAGGGAGTTGCTTGTTCCGCGGCGAATGTCCAAGTATTTCTGCACGGTTTCGTTAGAGCGGAAGATTTTCCAAGCTTGCGGATCCATCACTACAGTTTTGGCAACCACGCCGGATTTATCCTGAATGGTAATCGCCCAATCTTCCAAATCATCCACCGGATTAACCCCAGAACTATCCCACGTAGCGCTACTCGCCAAAGCCTTAGTCAAAGCCTCATCTCTGCCAAAATTAACCGTTTGCGCCGGATAACCGTCTCCTGAAACCACTACTTTGCCGGTACGCAGGATTTCTGCCGCCATAACTTCCTCACGGCGGGTCAAATTGTCCAACTGGTCTTTAAGATGAGTGGCAAGAGCTCGTTCATACCGCTGAGCCGGAGCCAAAGAGCCGCCGATAGTCTCACCGGCAACGCGTTTATAGGGAATATTGGCATCAAAGCGGCGCTTGTCCTTAACATACGCCGGTTTGAACGATTTGGTCTGATATCCGCCGCCGTCAACAACTTTGCCCGGCAACAGCGGAGACACAAACGGCGAAATGCGCGGTTTGCTGTCGGTCACATCAAAAAAGATTTCCTCTTTATCAGAGGTTTGAACATTCGGGAAGAATGTATCAAGTAAAAAAGAAGGCGGTGTATGCAACCGTTCCACCACCTTTGACAACACTTGAGTTGAAAAAATATCCATTTATTTGCCTTTCTGATTAATAAGGTTGGTTGTTTTTAATAAAAATGCTCTTGGCACGAAGAGTGTCAACCAGTCCGGCAACCGTGTATCCCTCGCCAACACTTAACGCTGCACTGTTAAATTCGCCGGACAGATACACCACAGCCTGTTTATCTTCTGCGGAAGCATCGACCGTTTCCGCCAAAATACCATAGACATCCTTAGAACCATCTGTTGCCGCCGATGTACAGCTGGTGCATTTCCCGCTGGCAGTAATTTTTCCTAAAATTGCTCCTCGTTCAAATTTGCCACCGGTAATTGTGGCAAGTATGGATACTCTCGGAAACTCTCCCGCAAAAAGGTTATCTGCTGTTGTCGAGCCTTGATCTGTAAATCCTTGTATTGTCATGTCTTACTCCCTAACAAAAGAGGCGATACGCTGAGCGACTGCCTCGGGTGTTTCATCCATTGGTTCAATAGATGGCGATATATCCGGATTTTTAACTGTCGCCATCGCTTTTTCAAAGTCCGTTGTTTTGGCGAAACTTGGAATAGAGTCCAATATTTCCAAAATATCGGTTGCATCCAAATCTGTCTTGGCCAAAAGAATTTGCGCCGTAGCTTCCTTTCCTTTGGAAATGTCGGCGGCAAAAACTTTGACCATGCGCTCTCGTTCTGTCTGCCGAATTTCCTCGGCATTAATATTTATTGTGTCATTCATGAATGTTTTCTCCTTATTAAAGTCTGCGATTATTCCCTCAAAAGAGGCTAAACCGTCCGCCAGACCGGAACGAACGGCTGATTTTCCAACCGAAACATCGCCTGCACCAAATTTTTCCACCACATCAACAGCCGTAATACCGCGATTACGCGCCACTTTGGCAATAAACACCTCAGCCAACTCATCAACGCGTGCTTGAATCTTGGCTTTACCTTCTTCGGTGTTGATATTCGGACGTTTGTTAGGGCTTTGCGAGGACACAATCTCTATTGTTTTATCCTCGTCATCCTTTTCAAAAATGGAAACGACACCGATAGAACCCAAAATAGCTGTATCCGCCGCCAAAATCTTGTCACAAGCCGAGGCAATCCAATAAGCACCGGAACAACAAGCTCCTGAAGCGTACGCAATAATGGGCTTTGTGCCTCGTGCCTGATAAATCATATCAGAGAGCTCGGAACATCCGTTTACTTCACCACCCGGACTGTCAATATCAAGCAAAATTCCTTTAATATTAGGGTTTTGCACCGCTTTATTAAAGTCTTGTGCAAGTAATTCGTAAGAGGTTGCGCCGCAAATCCGTGTCATTAAATTGGCATACCGAAACAAAGGCCCGGACACTTTAATAACAGCAACGCCGTCTCTAATTGAGGCGGCGTTAGCATCTTTCATATCTTTGCCCATCTCACGGGCTATGGCGTCACAAGTTTTGCGATTTTCCCTCGCTATCTCCGCCATCGTTCCCATCATCTCCGGAGTTATCGCCCAGATTGTTTTGTTGAGTATTTTCATTTATCAATCCCATTTCCTTAAGTTTATTCTTTTCCCGAACCCGCTGCTCAACGACTTCCTCCCAATCCAAACCTTGAGAAGCGCACTCGTTTTCAAGGGTTGAAAGCCCAATCTCCATGCGAAGTTGACAGGCTTGCGCCTCTTTGACGGGATCAACCCAACCTCTGCCGGGACCTATCCATTTGCAACGGGTGTAAGCGTAACGGTTTGCATAAAAATCGGGAGCGTCCACCAAGCCCTTGTTGACCATTTCCTCAAGCCACAGCTCATAAACAGGTGTAGCCCAATAATCCGCCAGCCATTGCCGCCGACCGTTAAAATACCGCCAAGCCTCCAAAAGTGCCGACCTTGCCGAAGAGTAGTTGGTTTTGGAAAAGTCCTTTAACAGCAATTCATAAGGAATATTTAATCCTGTGCCGATATGCCGAAGCAGATTCTCTACAAAACTTCCGTATGCTGAATTCGGACGAGATGGCGTAAACGGTGCGACCTTGTCCCCGGGGAAGATTGGGATGATGGAGCCGCCCTCAAGCTTAACCTGCCAGTCTTTCTTGGCGTTCAGGTAATCATCGCTTGAACCGCCAAACAGCTCGTTAAGTTCTTCACCGCCCATCGGTGTTTCAATAAAAGCGGCAATCATCGCGTTGACAATAGCGGCTTGAAGTTCCGACCGCTCATAGTGGTCAAGCATCTTAAACATCGGCATAATCGAGGAAAGAATGGGCTTGCCTCTCGTTTGCCCGATGCGGTTGATGTCATGAACGTGCAAAATCCGCCGTCTGCCAAATGATGTAAAAGCCGAAACACGCTCCCATTGCAGGGATGTCAACCAATAGTCGCCCGGATGCTCTTTTAAAATATGATAGGCAATCGGCGCGCCAAACTTGTCAATCTCGACACCACCGCGTAATGTTTTTGTATCGGTGCTGTTGTTCGGATTGGAAAGTCTATCCGGCTCAATAAGCTGGATGGCGGTCGAGACCGAACGATCGGGTAGCCACAAAACCAACGCCAACGCTTCACCGTTAATCATGCATGATTTAAAAATCTGTGTTGTTAATCCGTGAAAATTAAGATTTTTACCCGCGTCACAGTTAAATGTCTCCGCCCAACTCCGCCATAAACCCTCAACTTTGGCTTGCCATTCTTCTTCCCATTCTTTGGTTTTGCCCAACAGCTTATAATCAGGTTTGGCGGATAGGCGAAAGCCCGTGCCGACAATGTTATCCGCAAGGGTTTGCATTGCTCCGCTGGCAATTCCGTGATTGCGGGATAAATCGCGCGAACGCGCTACCATCGTCGAGAGTTCCGGTAATAAATCGCTATCCGCCGAACCGCGTCCCGGTTGCCACGAGGCAATCTCTCGCAAAGTCTGCGATGCCGCTTTATGTGATGTGTCTGTCATGTTTTTCCTATAAAAAAAGCCCAACGATTAAGTTGGGCTTGAAAATAATTAAATATGACTATTCTAAATCAAATAACTGACGAATATCATTGGATACTTTATACATAGTATTCCCTCTAACTCTGATCAATTTCATTAATTTATTTGAATCATCTAAAATTATAAAAAGTACGTTGTCAGAAGATGTTAATAAGCCGGAAGATGATAACTTACCTTGTAAATTTACGCCTTTGCAGAAAATTGTAGACGTAGTGCTATCTTCAATGTAATCAGTACTTTCATTTTCTAGAAATTCTTTTACATCCTCTAGTCTTACATTGTAATCATCATCGTCATCCAATCTAAAGGTTATTATATATTTACTCATTTTTTAATCCTCAGTTAAATTAAAACTAAAGTTTATATAGTTAATAGAATCTTAACACGCAAGTTCAGAAGCAAATTTTTATCATTTTTCTCCTCCCAACAGGTTGTCCCTCAGCCGCCGCAATCTGCGACTTAAGGCTTGAGATATAGGCTTCCAACGCAGTTCGGCTCGTTTGATTGTAGGTCACAGAGCCGAAATTCCCCACATTGACCGAGACTTCTTTTGTTCCGGTCAACAATTGGTGGTACGCATCTTCAGCCTCAATAAGCCTGATTTTTAGTGTTTTGATATCTACAGCCACGGGTCATTCACCTTTGTTTGTTGCATTTGTATAAAACGCGCCGGTTTCTTTTTAGGCTTAGCTTCTGGCGTAGTCGGAATCAGAGCCTCTAACTCTTGCCAACCTTTCTCGCTCATTCGGTCTAAACCGTAAATAGCCGCGCCGGCACGGGCGTAAACTCGGCAATCCAACGCTTCGTTGCGCCGTAACGGATCTTTCTCCCAGACAGATTTCGGATAGCCATTGCTGATTTTGATAACTTGTCGTTCCGAAGTCAGTTGTTTAAAATACTCCTCGGCATACTGCGGAAAGTGGCATTGCCCAAAAATGGACGCATCCTCGCCGACACGCTCCATTTTTAACCACCGATATAGTTCGGTCTTAATCACGGGACCAGAAACATTCCACACCTTTAAGCCTTTCTTTTTCGTGTCAGCTTTGGATGTAGAAAGGAGCATCGCCGTGTCTCGGCTTTGCCCTTTAATCGCCACCACCGTGCGCGGTTGGCTCGCTTTTGCACCGCCACCGCCCCAAACCGCTTGGCTAAACTGCCGCACAAACGAATAAACATCTTGTGTCGCATAGCCTGAGTCCACGCACATCACCCGTATCGGCAGCGTGATGCCGCTTTCATGCGGATAATCCCGATTAAGCACGTTTTCCAATTGTTTCCACACTTCGGGTTTGGCGGTGTCGCCATCAAGCACGAAATATTCCACCGACCAACTTTGTTTATTGCGTCCCCAAGCCACAACCTCGCACTCAATGCGGTCTTTCTGAATGTCCACGCCAGCGGTTAAGAATAATCCGCCCATCGGAATTGTACCGATTGGATAAGTCTCGCGTTTTTCATACAGGCGTTGCCATTCAGGGGCATCACTCTCTGCCTCGTACGTTTCACCAAGAATAGTGTTGCGAAACCCTTGCGTTAAACTCGGGTTCGTTTTGGTTTTCTCAAAAATATCAACGCACTCTTTCCATGAGAGCCACCCCACAGGGGAGTAAAGCGAGGAAAGATGGTATCCCGCCGTCAAGCCATCGCTTGGCGCGGTCGCTTGCCAATGACCGTTCGCCAACATCTGTGTTTTGTAATGTTCACCAATCAGTTTGCCGCAATGAACGCACTCGTACTGGGCTTTGCCGTCTTCGGCACGGATTTGCGCCCATTCCAATTTTTGAAACCCACCGCAATAAGGGCACGGCACAAAATAATACCGCTTGTCGGAGTTCTCAAACTCACGTTCAATGTTTGACAAGCCTTTAATAGTCGGCGTGGAAACCAAAAATATCTTCTTGCGCTTGCTAAACGTTGCCGTGCGCCGTTCCGCCAGCAATATCGGATCACCTTCGCCGTCAATATCCTGCGGATAACCATCAATCTCGTCCATAAACAAATAACGCGCAGGCATGGAACGCAATCCCACCGCCGAGTTTGCGCCGGTCATCACCAAAACGCCGCCCTGAAAGTCTTTGGAAAGGATAGTATTGCCTTTGTCCCTTGCTCGTGGAGAGCTGACAATACCTTTTAACGCCGGACAATCCTCAATCAGCGGATCTATACGCTGGCGCGAATTACGTTTAGCCATTTCCACCGTGGGCGATACCGCCATAATCGGACCAGGTGCTTTATGCATAATGTAACCGAGCCAGTTGTTGCCGCACTCGGTGCCGCCAATTTGTGCGCCTTTCATAAAGACAACCTTTTGAATTGGGCTTTTAGGCGATAGATTATCCATAATCTCCCGCAAATAAGGCGTGCGAGCTGTCCGCCATCGCCCTGGTTCGGAAGCGGATTTTGAAGACAACACCCGATACTCGTCCGCCCAGTCGGAAACCGACATGTAGCTGTCCGGTTCAACGCCCCGAAAGAACTCATCCTCAATATAGCTTGCCACCTCAAAGTTCTCGGTCAAGGAGGTCTCTGCTTTCGGATAGAAGTTTTCGGACATATTCATCAAGCACCGTTATTGTTTTGTGTTCATCGGTCTCCAATTCCGCCGCAATCAAAGCACCATAGCGTGTCGGAAACGAAATAAACAAATCCCGTAGCGAGCGGCCGAGGTTAAAAGCGTGCGTTCCTGCCTTTTTGCGGTCAATTGTTTCTCCTGTTATCATTTTGAGTTTGGCTTTAGCAAGCATCGCCCGATAATAAATATCTGCGGTTTTGGCTTGCTGAAAACTGGACATTCCGGCTTTTGGAGTTTCGGTTGCTCCCTCAAAAAGCGGATCAGCTTTGCGGCTTTTGGCGGGATCGGTGTTCATAAACCATTCTTTGTTGGCCTCGTCAACGTCAATCTTGCCATCCGCCGTTTTATGGATACGTCCCGAACTAATCGCTGTTTGCACCGCGTTCAGCCGCACACCACGCATTCTGGCATATTCCCTGAGTGATACTTTTTGCCCCATGTTTTGTTTCTGTAAAAGTAAAGGCCCAGATAATTCTGAGCCTCTTTAGATTATTCTTTTCTTTTTCGTGCATTATTACAATATCGATGTGTTAATCGTGCATTTTCTGGAATTGTTTTTCCTCCCTGCCAATATTGTTCTATATGATCCACCGCTGCATCATCAATATGTTCAATTCTATTACCACAAATTTCGCATGTAGGATTATTGTCGAATAGATATTGTTTAAATTCTAATGTAAAGCAACGAGGTTGCTTTGATGTAGTATTCAAAACATCTTTAATAAGTCTTTCAACAACTTCGCAACGATATTGTAACATGTCTTTTGAACTTGTACTTCTGGATATAGATTCAATAAATTTCTCATCTGAAGTCATGAGACCTATAATGGCCTCTCTTATTAAATCTTTTGTATTCATAACCATATTTATATCTTTATCTCTAAAGGCAAACATGAGGGCATCATATAAAGATACATTAAATTTTTTATTTTCCCAATATCCTGAATTATTAACATCTGTACCTGCATAGTAACGTTTAAATGCTTTATCAGCAAAAAGAGAATCTATGATTTTTAATGAATTATGGAAAGCATTTAATAATTTCTCAGCATCATCTTTAGATATTTTTTGATACTTTTTAGCATCCTTGTTTAAAAATGTTTTAATAGGAGCTTCATAGTTTAAGTAAGTGGCATGATATAAGGCTGAAAATCTTAATACTAGTTCCACATCTTTCATTCTTTTATCTGCTGTTTTAATACCTATTAACTTTCTAAAAGTCGTATTTTCAGCCATTTTCTTTAAAAGTTCTATATAATTACCTCGATATATACAGTTTCTCAATTCCATGTCATTTAATGGAACAGACCCAGTATTCAATCTTTCAAAAATAGCAAACTTTAGGTCTTCATCACTATCTTTTCTAAATGTAATTGTACGAATAGATCCATTCTCTATGGTTTTCATTTTATCATCAGGTAATTCTTTAAATAATTTTTTATTTAATTCAGGAAATGATTGAATACCAATCAACTTAAATTCATTTTCCATAAATAGCTTTACTGCAGTAAGACGCTGTTGCCCATCTATAACCACTTCTTTACCATTAGCTTCTTCTGCTAAATAAATTGTAGGCAATGGTATACCTAAAAGAATAGACTCTATTAATTTACTAGCTTTATGATTATCCCAAACATATCCTCTTTGAAAATCTGGCTGTAGATTTATAGTACCATTATTAATTCTTCTAACTAATGTAAAGAAATCAGGATCTGCTATATTTGTGTTAATATTACTTGACAGAAAAGTTTCGGTTGCTTCTTCAGTCTCTGTATCATCAAAATAAATTTCATCTAACTCTTCTGCCATTTGTTTCATCCTTTTTAAATTTCTGTTATAAATAATATCATATAATTATTTTTATTTTATTAACACTCAACTTGACCAAGAGCTATCATTTTAACTGTGCCATCTTTGATAAAGGTTGCACGCCATTGTTCTAGTCTCTTTTCTTTAAGCTGGCGTTCCATAATGAGGCTATAATAACCTTTGGTATGCTGTCCGGCCCAAGCAAATTCATCAACATCGTATTCGGCTTTTTTAACCAAAGAGCTGGTATTACACATCAATCCCTCAAAACTCTCTAGTAAAATATCTTTGTCTTTTGCCTCAATACCTTGCTCTTGTATGTCGATTATAAAAACATCGTTATGTCTTAACATTTTGAATCTCCTTATCTTTTTCTCTATAACTACAGTAACGCTCTTATTGACACACAAGTCCAGCAAATAACGCATTGAAAATCAATAATTATTCGATATTAAACCATTCCGAACAAGTGGCTAACAGGTGGTTATAATCGCTACTTGTTGCTTCTTTATAAAAAGCATCTTGTTCTTCTTTGGATAAATTTGCTCGTCTCATGGCTCGTAAACAAAGTCCCAGTAGATTAAAAGCATTTCCATCTTGGCCAACGAGTTGCACCGTAATTTCAGGATATTTTACATCAGACATTTTTCTCTCCTTTCGCTTCATTGTTTATTCAATGAACGCTCTTCTTGGGCTGGAAGTCCAGTTAATTCTGCTTGATTTTCAAGTAATTGAGCTTTATTTCCGGTATATTCCTCCCAACGCCGCACTATCACATCGCAAAACTTCGGATCTAGCTCCATTAAACGAGCCTTGCGCCGAGTTTTTTCGGCCGCAATAAGCGTAGAACCAGAACCGCCGAAACCATCCAAAACAATATCCCCGACCTTTGAACTGTTATTAATAGCTCGTTCCACGAGTTCCACCGGTTTCATAGTGGGGTGGAGGTCGTTGCGGACAGGCTTGTTGTATTCCCAAACGTCCGATTGGTCGCGGTCGCCGCACCAATAGTGCTTTTTATTATCAGCCCGCCATCCATAGAGGATTGGTTCATATTGCCGTTGATAGTCTGCACGACCGAGTGTAAACGTGTTCTTTGCCCACATGATAAAGGTCGACCACTTGCCACCGGCGGCGACAAAAGATGAGTAAAGCGTGTGCAACTCGGAAGAACTCATACAGACGTAGGCGGCACCTTTGTTAAACATCATAAGGTTGGAAAGGCTGTCGGTCAAAAATTGCGCAAATCCATCACCGAGATTGTCATTCATAATTTTGCGTCCGCCCAAGGTTCCGGCGTGATAGCGAATACTGTCTTTCATCGAGGAACCATAATTGACGTTATAAGGCGGGTCGGTAAAAATCATCGTGGCTATATCATTTTGTATGAGTTTTTTGACATCATCATAAATAGTCGTATCACCGCAAAGCAAACGATGCTCGCCTAAAACCCAAATATCTCCGGGTTTGGTGACAGCCTCTTCAGGCACTTCCGGTACATCGTCATCTTCCGTTTTACCCTCTTGTTCAGGTTCGCCAAAGGCCTCCAATTCCTTAAGCTCATCTTCCGAAAAGCCCAAAATATCGAGATTAAAATCCATGTCCTCAAGCTCTTTCATCTCAAGAGCAAGCATTTCTTCATCCCATCCGGCGTTAAGGGCGATTTTGTTATCGGCAATAACTAATGCGCGACGTTGGATTTCCGTCAGATGTGGCAGACGGACAACCGGAACCTCTTTTAAACCCATACGTTGAGCGGCAAGCAAACGCCCGTGGCCGGCGATAATCACATCATCCGCTCCGACCAAAATCGGGTTGGTAAAACCAAACTCTTTGATACTGGCAACAATCTGCACCACCTGTTCGTCATTATGCGTCCGCGAATTACGCGCGTAAGGGATGAGCTTATCAATAGGATAATTCTCTTGAAATTCCATAAATTTCTCCATAAAAAAATAAAAATGACCAGCAAAAATAAAAGCCGACCAGAAGAGCAAAAACAAATATCCCCGAAAGCCTTGATACACTTAGCTTTCAGGGATAATCTGACCAGTAAACAAAAAAGCGTTTCGCTAGAATTGCGCCGCGGCTTGCGTCCCCGCATACGATCGAAGTCCAGGAAGGACCCTTTACTCAGAATATTCTACATATTCTCTGATTATAAAGAATAGTCGGATAACAGAAACAATCAAAATACCTAAAAGAAAAAAAGCTACCTTCAACACCCAAAACTGCATAGAAAATAACAGCATAGCTAATAAAACCATTTCAATCAAAAATAAAAAAAATAGAACTGTTAAAAAACGATTTCTCTTAATTAAATAAGTATGAAGCCGTGTTTGTACAGTCTTCTTTTGTCGGGAAGCATCTATTTTCATTGGCAAAATAACTAAAATAAAACCAGCTAAAAAAGTGATAATAGTTAATAAATTTCCTATTGCACTAGTCGTGTTTTCTTTATCTGTGAAAAGTTGAGTAAAATATCCGTTCGGAATAAAAAATATACTCAACAATATTATCCCGACAACTACTGTCAAAAAAAATTTCATTACTACTCCTTTAGAGATGCTAGGTATTCTTTATTTTGCTCTTTAAATTTAAGAATTGCAGCATTTATCTGCAAGAGCATTTCATTATAAGATTGCCGTCCTCTGCTAATACAGATATCACGTGCAAGATATAGGGATGAATCTGTAATTTTTCCCCCACCATTTTTTAACCGTATCTTAAATTTAATATCATTTCCAAGGTTACTATCAGAACATAAATCAGAAGCCATTACTTTCAATGCTTCATCTGAATAATTTATCAGTTCATTTTTGTGCTGTTTTTTATCCTTCTGAGGAATAGATGTTCTATTAATGCTAAAACGTGTTTTTAAACCATTACTATAATTAGCGTCACATAACTTGTCATTAAATCCACAGAGATGCGTTGCAAAATCTCGTATTGCAGACGTTATTCTATTCTCAGTGCGTGCTCGCATATTATCTATGTATGCCTGATTATAAAGCAATTCTAAATCTATTCCATTAACGCCATAACGTGCAATTTTTTTTAGTGCCTGTTCATCAGCAATATTAATAAAATCAATACCTGTAGTAATATTTAAGGCTTTTTGTAAAAAATGTTTAATGTCATATTCACTAAACCGATCAATAGTTGCATAATATATAGTATCATTAGAAAGATTAATAATTGCCGCCTGATTAAAATATTCAGAACCATCTGGAGCAGTAATTTCTTCAATTTCTTTTTGTTGATTTATTACCGTAGCAGCTTCTCCTTCTTTAATTAGGGCAATAAAAAAAGATATTGAATGATCAGGATATTCTGCAATCTTTTTCCCTAAAAGTTTCCTAGAACCACAAATAGAATCAAACAAATCTGACTGCAATGGCGTAATTTCGATATAAGGCTTATCTGAAAATAAAGCACTTAACTTTGTGTAAATATTATTTTCCGACGCCTGAATATGTTTACTTGATATTATCATATTTTTTCTCATTAATTATCATATTTATACATCTTACCAATGAGATAACAAAAAGAAGAATCAAAGTTAAATAATATCAACAAGAAAATAAACTTTTTAGGCATAACTCCGCAAACACCGGTTTATTCAGCCCAAGCTCCGCAATAATCTCTGATGGTCTCTTCATAATTTGCAATTTTTGCACATTGCAAATACCATCTTTAAAAGTTTTGACAACAGCACTCGGCAACTCAAACCGACCAATACATGAGGAAAGATAAACAAAACACTCGTCATTATCAGCAAGGTATTGCACCGCCAGTTTACGAGCATATAGGTTTAAGGTTACATCGGCCTTACTGCCGTCTTTCGTCCATGGGCTACCGCCACCAATCGGAGCGGATGTGCCATAAAAATCGCACGCAAGCTTGCGCCCGGTCACACCACAATCAGCAACGGAAGAATGAGTTTTGAACGTTCCCGTACCGTTGATTATAAGGTTATCAGGCATTGCACCCAACGTTTTAACGATAAAAAACGTCAGGTTTTCAGGCTCAAGCATTGGGATAGCTACAACAGCAGTCTCAATATGGTCAAAATCATTCAGCGTAATCTGCGTTTTTATATCCAAACCAAGATTTTTGCTCCCCCTTGCTTTGATATAAAGAGCATTATTAAGCAAGCGGGCAAGATATTGTTCTTTGCTGATTAGCCCGTCACCTTTGCAGGCATAACCGACAAACACACCCTGATCACCCCAACCGGTTGCAACACCTTGTGTAATTTCTGAAGACTGTTGTCCAATCAGACTAATCACTTTCAGCCGGCGAACGTCAATCGCATAATTTCCCCAACGGTCGGCGTAAAGCTCATCATAGCCGATTTCACGAAGAGCGTTCTTAACAAACTCTTCCAAATTGGATAAGTCCACGTTGCCTTTAATCTCACCACCTAAAACAACGGTGTTGTCTTTAATCATAACCTCAACGGCGTATTTGACTTCCGGATCTTGAGCAATCATTCGATCCAAAATATAACTTGATATGTAGTCCGCAGTTTTATCGGGATGTCCGAGCGACACCGCCTCAGCAGTCTTTTTCATGTCCAATCCTTTCTTGCATAAAAAAAGCCCGCAGACAGCAATGTCTACGGACGGCCAAAATATAAAAAAGGGATGATTTCATAACTCATCCCTGATTATAGCTAGTTTTATACGGGTATTTTACGAAAATGTAAATTCCAAATATGTCAATGACATTTTTTACACCCGTATTGGATTTTTATGAGGGCTCTCTCGTAACGAACCGCCAACATTTGCCGAGAAACACCAAACTCTCGGCACAGTAGTTTCCACGGTATTCTGTTGGCACGCTTCCACACAAGCCGCCGTTCATCAACGGCTAAAATTGGCAACCACTCTAAAACCACACGTTCCCATAAAGCGATTTGCTCTTGATTAGGGCGAATTTTGAGCGGTTTCTTCTCCATAAAAATCATTTCTTGCGGTGTGTAAACAATTTCCGGCATACAGCATCGATATTTCGGCGCACGAACCGGAGGTAACAAACGATCGACATAAGCGGCGGTTTCCAAATCATTTTTGATTTTTTCAATGGTGTCATCAGTCATTTTGCACCGCCTTTACCTTGCCCAGCATATCAGCGCAGATATCGGCCATTGTTTCCATCTCGGAAAATTCCAGTCCATTTTCTTTGCAAAACCATTTTCGGACAGCCTTTTTCCAATCGAGAGCAATATATTTTTTGCCGTTCATCCAGCCACGTTCCTCATTCCAGCGCACAAAGGCAACCGGATCGATTGTGTAACCGCTTTCTTTCGCATACGCCGCAACCTCATCCACGCTCGGTGCGCCGACATATTCCTGTTTATCCACACTTTCCACCGCTTTATCTTTCTCTCCAGAATCATTTACATTTACAGATTCATTTTCCTTCTCCGACTCATCTGATGGGGAAGTTGTGGTGGTTGCTTGCGTTTTGCTAGAGCTTTGCTTCAATTTTGCTTGGCGTTTGCTTCCTCCTTTCGCGCCGTTGGCTTGCCGCATTTCACGCATTTCCAAATATTTGGCGTTATTTTTCTCAATTGTTTCCTGAAGCATTTCAAAACGTTGCCTGACAAGCCCCGACATTTTAAAAGAAACGCCGCCGTAAAAGTTCGTTTCACACAGTGCGATTATCAAATCCGCCACCTCGTTTTTCCTAAAATTATGCACAGCGGCGAGAAAATCCGCCGGATACAAAACAAATGACGTCTTCTTATCCATTTTGCCCTCCGTCCTTAGAGGCCTTTTTGATATTTTTAATGCCCTGTATCCACTCCAAAGCAAGACTGGCGCGGCGGGCTTCTTCGCTGATTTGCCGTTCCAAACGGTTGAGGGCGGACATTTCCAGTTCCAAAAGATAAATGACCGGAATTTTGCGAATTTCTTCCGTGATGTAAACCGGACGTTCTTTATTTTTCATGGGTGTTCCTTTCAAAATTTGTTAATGACAACAGGAACACCCGGAAAAAATCAAAAACCGTTTCCATTATTTTAGTTTTTTTCGAACTTTTTCAAAAAATTTATAAATGGTCTTTTTACTGACACGCAAATCCTTGGATATTTGCTCGATGCTTTCTCCCAAAAGAACACGCTCGATAAATTCCATTTCCTTAGGCTCGGCATATCGGGCTATGTCTTCGACAACAAGCCTAGCATCCGTGTTTTCCGCAAAAGAAAACTCCTCATCGGCATCATAATCGGCCAATGAGGAGTATAAGAAATCGCGGCGCTGATATCTTTTAATTAACAAGTCCGAGGCGTATCGCTTGACAGCGTGAACCACCAAGGCTTCATCCGCGTCGGGAACTTCGTAAAACCGCTTCAAATAGAACAACAGCAGGTCTTGCAAAATATCTTCTCGATCTTCATAGGAAAACAACGGGGTTGACAACAATCTTCGAATTTGCGACAAGATTGTCATGCGGACATACTCGGGTAGTCCGCTAAAAATATTTGAGTTCATAAAATAAACCTCTTAAACTATTGATTAGAGGTTTATTGTGTTTCCTAAATTATAAATGAACAATATTAAATAAATTCAACTCTAAATAGAATTACACTTGACAGTATGTGCGCCCAATGTTTTTTTATTTATTCATCTTGTGTAAAAATCTGTGTAAAATCAAACGGAAAATCCATATTTAATTCGTTGATCCCGCCAAAGAATTGGAATTTCCGATTCCAATACCTTATTTAGGCTTAATGTTTTGGGGTACACTCCATCTATGATGGCCGTCACGATATCCGGGGCTAAATAAGTCAAACGCAAGACCTTGCCGACATATTCACGGCTCAAACCTTCGCTTTTAGCCAAGCCATCGATAAACAACCCTTCTTTTTTAATTTTATCTTGCCAAACAAATGCTTTTATCAACGCCAAATAAAGGGGATTATTCTCGTCCGGTTTGTATTTTTCCGGAGCGAAAATTTTAAGAGAGCCACGTTTTCTCCTTAGACAGACACGGTGCATTACTTCGTTTTCCTCGCCGTCAATGTTATTCGGAAACAGCTGTTCCTTAAATTCGCCATCCATTAACTCAATCGCCAAATCGGTGTACATGATTTTGATACGATCAACATCAACACGAACTTTTTTAATCAACAGCATTAAAAGCTGTCTTTGCGTGATGGCCGACAAATGATGCATAAAATCATCACCATCTTTCATCTTGTCGATGATTTGCACGTCTTTTATATCCGGTCTGGCAATTTTAGCTTGCTCAATCAGTCCGGAAAGAATTTTGGGAGATTTAATAATTTGCGCCATCTGCCGCAATACAAAATTATCCATCTCTCCGGCAGGAACGCTTCCGACGTGGCAATTGTTAAAACCTTCTTTGACCGCTCTCGCCGAAGTGTAATATTCATAAACTTTGTTCTTTTTATTTGATTTTGTGGAAACCATTGCCGACTGACAACAATCGCAGTAAATAAAACCTTTTAAAAGAGCGTGTTCCACAAAACGGGAGGGGGAGAGTCGTCCGGCTCGATTTTGTTTTTTTATTTGTTGAACCTTGTCAAAAAGTTCTTGCGACACAATCGCCTCGTGCTGTCCATCGTAAACTTTATCTTTATGCGGAACTTTGCCCACGTAAAGCACATTTCTCAACATCTTGCTCACACGCGCGTGGGTAAATTTTTCGTTCCCTTTTCCCATGGTGGTGTATCCGTTGTTATTAAGCCATTCCGCCACCATTGTTTCAGAGCGAAAAAGAAGATATTTTTCAAAAGCCAATCGCACAATCGCCGCTTCATCGGAAATAATCGTTAGTTTTTTATTGATGGTGGTGTAACCAATGGGCAAGTTACCACCCATCCACATGCCTTTTTTCTTGGAAGCGTCCACTTTGTCCCGAATGCGCTCGGTGATAACTTCACGTTCAAATTGGGCGAAAGACAGCAAAACGTTTAACGTGAGCCGTCCCATGGAATCATAAGTGTTGAAATTCTGCGTGACGGAAACAAAAGAGCATTGGTTACGGTCAAAAACCTCGACAAGTTTTGAAAAATCAATCAGCGAGCGGGTAAGCCTGTCTATTTTGTAAACGACAATCATATCAACCATGCCGGCCTCAACGTCTTTTAAAAGTTGCTGAAGCGCCGGACGTTTCAAGGTGCCGCCGGAAAATCCTCCGTCATCGTAATGAGTGGGAATTATCTCCCAGCCTTGATAAGATTGGCTCTTAATGTAATTTTCACCTGATTCACGTTGTGCTTCCAGCGTGTTAAACTCTTTATCCAAACCATCTTCGGTTGATTTACGAGTGTAAATGGCGCATCGCATCGTTTTCATTTACTTTCTCCCAAGCCAAAGAAGAAGCGGCCTGAAATTCGCTTTCCCGTTATTTTTTGCGCCACTGCCGACAGACTTTTATAATAAATTCCTTCAAATTGGAAACCGGCGGTTGACACAATCACGTTGTATTCACGCCCTCGATACGTCTTCACCAAACGTGTCCCGACCGGAGGCAAAAAGCCCGTGTCATCCGTTTCCGAGCGTTTTAGAACCGTTTTGCCCAACAATAAATCTTTAACATGCGCAGGCACGCCACCATACGCCAGTTCCTGCATCCGATAGGCGAGCCTTGGAATGTAAAACCGTTTAGTTTTCCAAATCGGTTCGCTGTCAAAATATTGTCTCCACATTTCTTTCAACTCGCCAACACTCATATCGTTCAGCCGTAAAACATCGCTTTCAATCATTTTCAACTCCTTTTTCAACAATATGAATGCTCTGTTCTTGAACAATATCAACTCCTATTTTGCGTTGTTGCGCAATAGTTCTGCCGTTCAGAGAAATTGCGGATTTTGCGCCCCTTGTATCAGGTAATACAGGGGAAGCAAAATTCCTGTTTATATGGACGGCAGAACATTGTCCCGTAGGGGAGTGCGACCGCAATGATGTAAAATAGGTGTTGGTATTGTTCCCTTTATCCAGTCCTTTCTGCGGTAAGTGGGAACTATTTTGCCCATCAATCAAAGCTAAAAGTTCCGGTAATAAAATTTTGATAATTTTTTGAATGTCTGTCATTTTGAACCTCCGACAGGAACACCCGGAAAAAATTAAAAACCGTTTCCAAAATTTTCAAAAAAATAGCATCTGTTTGAAATAAAATAAAAAATATCTGTATCAATAACATTGGTATTTATGCGCAGGGATACAAAAAAGGAACTTTCATCAAAAAAGCGCCAAAAAAAATCGAAACGAGGAAAACGCTTGAAGGTCGTGTTTTTGACGTGTTTGACCTTCAAAAAAGTATATATTTGCGGCTTTTTTAGCCAGTTTTTAGTAAAAAATAGGAAAAAAAGATGTTAAGACACGCCCATCAGAATAAAAAACAAACTCCGCTGTTTTTGGGGTTTTACGGGGTATTGCGGATACAAAAAAAGAGGAAGTATAAACTTCCTCTTTTCTAAGTGGTTGCGGGGGCAGGATTTGAACCTACGACCTTCAGGTTATGAGCCTGACGAGCTACCGGGCTGCTCCACCCCGCGATATGTCTGTCTCAAAAGACAGCGTATAGATACGCCTTTTTCGGGCGCTTGTCAATACCTAAATGGCATTTTTTTTGCCGCTCAGAAGAAGAGGGTGATAATAACGGCAAAAATAAATACCAAAACAACAGTCCAATGCCACCATTTCATATTTTTCTCCTTTTTCAGTTGAATAAGCTAAGTGCTAAAATGACAATAACAACAGTTATTGCGAAAAATATTTTATGTTTGTTTGTCCATTGCATTTCAGGAATTCCGTTTAGATAAAAGGGTTATAGGCCCATTGCAGCAGAGCCTGACGTTGACGGGGACGGCATCCCAGATCGCCGGGCCAGCAGTTTTTTTCAATTTGGATTTTGTGGCGTTTGAATGATTTCCAGCGCCGGATTTGGATGCGGTCAATTTCCGGCAGGCGGCGACCGAGATAATAGCGGCAATACCATTGAAACCAGCCGCGGGGATCCGGGCCGTAAATCCAGCCGCGTTTTTGCCATTCCTGCAGGGACAGGCGTGATTTCAGATGAAAGAAGTTTATACCGGCATTGGCAGTCTGCGGCGCTAAGGCGGCATTGCGAAACCAGTCGGCCGGGAATTCGTTTCGGCAGTCGTTCAGATATTTTCCTTCAAAGACTCCCATGTGCAGCATTTCGGCAGGTGTCAGTTCCGGAAGAAAGTCCGGAGCGAAGTTTTGTCCGATCGGTTCGCTGGTTTCATAGGTATAATTTTTTTGCATTTTATCATTAACGATGATTTTCATGGAACCTCCGTGCTCTATATAATCCGTATCGGAGAAATTTGGAGGTCGGTAAGAAAAAACCCCGCCGAAGCGGGGTTGTATAAGAAGTTAAGACTGAATTATTTGATTTCTTCTGCAGCCATAACCGGTGCTGTTGTTTCAGTTGTGGTGGAATCAATCGTATAAGAGATTGTTTCGGTGGCCGGAGCCGTAACCTGAACCGGTGCCGGAGCCGGCTGGGTCGTTGTTGTAGTGGTAACAACGGTTTTGCTTACCGGCTGAGAAATGATAGCTTCTTTTTCAAAGGAAACGTCAGTTGTGGTTTTGGGTTCATATACGGTTGTTGTCGTTGTTTTTTTATAAACGATTTCAACCGGTTCTTTAACAACTTTTACGCTTGGGGTGCAGGAATTGCAGGTGCTGCAGGATCCGCAAGGTTTCGGAGCGACCGGCCGGCTGACAACCGTATTGCAGGTGGTGCACGGCATAACCGGAGTCGGCTGAGGATTTTCATAGACGATAATCGGTTGCGGCGCTTTCTTTACGACGGCTTTCTGGACCGGCCGGGCCTTGCGGACGCGGCGGCTGGTGCAATTGTAATGAGTGTAGTCAGCATCGGTATTGCTGCTGTAAATCGGGCCGGAAGCGCAAGCGGAAATAAACATTAAAGCGGTTAATACGAGTAACTTTTTCATGATTTTTCTCTGACTTAATTAAAGTTATTAACAAAAGGTTAACGCTAATATAAACATAAAAATTTAATTTGTCAATTTTTGTTTATAAGAAAGATTGTTTTTTTTATATATAAGCGTTTTTTCAAAGGATTAAAGTTCAGAGACGGTAAAAGGCAGCAATAAAAAATAAAAAAAATGAAAATTTGTGAGTTTTTTGCATAAAAAAGACTTGTTAAATTTATTTTTTGTGATAAACATAGGCAAGTCAGGTTAACGGAGTGTAGTTCAGCCTGGTAGAACGCTACGTTCGGGACGTAGAGGTCGCTGGTTCGAGTCCAGTCACTCCGACCATAGAATAGAAATACCGCCTTTAGGGTGGTATTTTTTATTTTAAAAGATTGTGATGTATGTAAAGAAACGTGTCAGGTCTGTCGTTCAGGGTGTAATAAATGCGTGTTGCGAAATGGATGTTTTTTTACCGTGGAGACAGTTTGCCGTTAATTAGGCAAAATTGATTGCCGGGGTTTGTGTGTGTATCAGTGTTGTTTAGAAAAGAGAGCTTGTAAATAAGGCAATGTTGAATCGCAAAGAGTCTTTTCAGAATAATATTTTTTCAGCATTCTTATTTTTTCTTCTTTTAATAATTGAGAAGGAAATCGCGAGATGCCGTTCATTCGAAAACGGGAGCAGGGAAACGGCAAATGTGAAAAACGGGCTCCGTTATCAATAAAACAAAGCCATTTTTCTTTGTCGCTGACAATTTTGAAATCTTCACGATAAGTGCCGAGTTTTGCAAACAGGTCTTTTTTTATGAAAGAGGATTGGTGAGCAAGAGTGTTATCTAAGAAGAATGATTTTCTGATTGTGTCAGGATATGTCTTAATGAAGCAGTCTGTTTCATTTTCAAACAGGCGGTAGGAATCTCCGTAGAAGATGTCGGCATTTCCTTTGTTTAAATATGGCAGTACATGTGCTATTGTTTCATTATTGTACAGTTGGTCTCCACCATTGAGAAACAGCAAATATTTTCCATGTGCAAGGTTAATTCCTTTATTCATTGCCGGATAGATTCCGGTGTCCGTTTCTGATATAAAAATATCGGCTCTCTTTTGAAAAGGTTTTATTTTTTTTAAAGTGTCGTCAGTTGATGCTCCGTCAATAATCAGCCATTCAAAGTTTTGGTTAATTTGTGAGCAGATGCTTTGACAGGTGCTTTCAATAAAAGGTTCGTTTTTACAAATAGTTATGATGGATAAGAGTTTTTGGTACATTGTATTTTCTCCTTTGAAAAGGATATTGGTTGTCAAAGAAAATGGCAAGCTCTTATTTTCTCTAAATGTTTTGTTTTTCCATATATAGCAGATGATTCCGTATTTTTTATTTGACATTTATTATATGTAATAATTATAATACATATATTGTTTTATATGTATTGGAGATGGTATATGAAAAGTTTTTTATTGATTATGGTTATGGCGGCCGCGTTGCCTGTTAAGGCTTTAGCAAACCCAGCCTGTGCCGTTTGTACAGTTGCAATCGGCGCTTCTCTCAGCGTTGCGCGGAAGATGGGGGTCGAAGATTCGATTGTCGGTTTATGGGCCGGCGCGTTGTTAACTTTGCTGGGATATTGGTCCATAATGTTTTTTGATAAAAGAAACTGGCATTTTCGTGGGCGTGATTTTTTGCTGCTGTTGCTTTCGGTGGGGATGATCGGTTTTATTTATGTTGCTGAAGTTGATTATACTCCGGTTGTTATTTGGAAAATCTTTTATATGGATACGATTTTGTTCAGTTCTTTGCTCGGGATGCTGATTTATATCGGTTCGCAAAAACTTTATCAGCGGATGAAAGCCGGGAACGGCGGGCATGCTCATTTCCCTTTTGAAAAGGTGGTTTTGCCGATTGTTTTTTTGCTGGGAGGGAGTTTGTATTTAACTTGTTTTCCGATTTAAGAAGGCGTATTGAGGCTGTAAAAAAAATAACCGTCGGTTTTCAAACCGGCGGTTATTTTAACGGTTGTCTTATTACTTTTTTTTCAAGGCAGACAATGTCATTATGATAACGCTGCCGATGAAAACGGTTCCGAGAAAAATCAGAGCCATGGGGATCTTTGCATAAGCCAGGTGAGCGATGACAAACATGAACAACAAGGCGTAGATGATAAAAGAACCGAGAAAGCCGATAATAATTTTCCGGGCTTTCAGCATATCACGGGGCGAGGCCCGAGAGGTCAGAAAATCGGGATTGCGTTTTTTGTTCCAGCCCAGAAGGCACAAAACCGCAATGCAGGCGGCAATGCCGATACTGCTCCAGAGCATTACGGCGAGTTGTAGCTGTTCCATAAGCGTTATATTTTAATTAATCAGACTTTAGTTCTTGCCAACAATGACGGGAATATCGGCCGAAATCGCCGGGGAAACAGAATCGGAAACAATATCAGGAAAACATAAGAGGCGTTCAGGCACAATATGACGTTGTCAATGACTTCTCTTATTCCGAGGTTTTCCGGGACGACCAGTGCGATAAGCATAAATTCAACCATAAATCCCAGCCATAGGGTGTTTATGATGAAATTTGCGGGATTTCTTTTATAAACCGCAATCTGGATAACCGTACAGACAACGGCGAAAATTACAATGTTTATCCATTTTATTGCCGTGAGCAGCGACAGAACGGAACTCCCTCCCAAAAGCATCAGCGCGGGCGCTAAAGCATAAAAGCTTAAACCGAACTTTTTCATAAACTAATATTTTAATTGTTAAACATAATTGTAAATTTTGTGACAGTTTATACTTTTCGTTGGGCAAAAATCAATCTTTTTTTGTTCGTTATTATTGAACAAACAGACAATAACCGCCGGCAGGGAAACCGGCGGTTAAAAGGAAGTTTACCAAAGCGTTTCGGGCAAATCACGAGGCAAATCCCCGTTGTATTCTTTTTAAAAAGATTTGGGCGGCCGGGGAAAAGACCTGATATTTTTTCCAGACGATATTCAGGCCGGATTCCAGTGCGGGCGAAAGGGGGCGGAAGCATAAATCAGAATTCATATTGTTAATCAGTCCGTCCAGACTCAGAATATAACCGACGCCTTGTTCGGCAAGAAGTGCCGCGTTGAACAGCAGATTATAGGTTGCGACAATATTCAATTTTTCAAAGTCTTTGCCGAACCATTCCCGGAATTCGTTATAGGCTGAGGTTTGGCCGATGGCCTGCTGCGAGCAAATCAGCGGCAGGCCGGTTAAATCGTTTCTGGATATCTTTTTTTTGCGGGCGAGCAGGCATTTTTTTGGCATGATAACACCCCAGACATCTTTAGTCGGCAGAGAAACCGAATTGTATTTGGTGATGTCTGTCGGCTGAATCAGTATTCCGAAGTCGAGCAACCCTTTATCCAGGCGTTCGGTTACGTTTTCGGCGTTGCCGCTGTAGAGATGACAGCGAATGGCGGGGTAGTCTTTTTGTATGTCTCTGATTGTTTGGGCAATCAGCCGCATGCCTCGGGTTTCGCCGCCGCCGATGTATATCTCTCCGCTTATGTCTTTCTGAGCGGAATGAAATTCGGTTTTGGTCTTTTCCACCAGTTCCATGATTTCTTCGGCACGTTTGCGCAGGATCAGTCCTTCGGAGGTGAGCAGCATGCCCTGAGCCGATCGGATAAGCAGTTTTTGGCCGAGTTCGTCTTCGAGTTCCTTCATTTGCCGGGAGAGCGTCGGCTGGGTCAGGTTCAGGGCTTTGGCTGCTCCGATTAAGCTGCCTTCCCGGGCAATGGTCAAAAAATAGTGTAATACACGCAGTTCCATAATTTTTTTCCTTATGCTTTTTAGGTATAATATATTATAAGATATAAGTATTTGCTATTTTGTAAAGATAATTTTATGATAAATAATAATATTGAGAAATTTTGTTTGTTTATGACTTGAAGGCGGTTCGGTCAAGGAGGATATAAAATGGGAGTAAAAGGTTTTTTTCGTTTCAGGCTGATTTTATCGGCCTTAACAGGGGTATTTTTTTTAACTTCAAATGCAACAGGAGCAGATATGACAGAATCGGATAAAAATTGGGATAAGGTTTTTGCTAAAAGTGACATGGTTGATGTCAGCAAAGTAAGTTTTAAAAACCGGTACGGAATTGAACTGACCGGTGATTTGTATCTGCCCAAGGGCAAAGCTTCCGAAAAACTTGCAGCGATTGCGGTCAGCGGCCCGTTTGGCGCGGTTAAGGAGCAGGCTTCCGGCTTATATGCGCAAACCATGGCCGAGCGGGGTTTTGCCGCGTTGGCGTTTGATCCGTCTTACACGGGGGAGAGCGGCGGAGAGCCGCGTCTGGTGGCTTCTCCGGATATCAATACCGAAGATTTCAGTGCCGCGGTGGACTTTTTGAGCAATCAGCCGAATATTGATGCGGAGAGAATCGGCATCATCGGTATTTGCGGATTTGGCGGTTTTGCCCTGAATGCCGCGGCAATAGATACAAGAATTAAGGCTACGCTCACTTCGACAATGTATGATATGAGCAGGGTTAACGCCAAAGGGTATTTTGATGCCATGGGGGAAGAGGAGCGCTATGCGCTGAAACAAAAGCTTAATGCCCAGCGCAGTGTGGATTTTAAAAACGGAACCTATGCGGCTGAAGCCGGTCTGCCGGATAAGCTGACAGGGGACGAGCCGCAGTTTGTGAAAGATTACTGGGGCTATTACAAAACGCCGCGCGGTTATCACAAGCGCTCCAAAAATTCCAATACGGGTTGGAACATGACTTCGGCGCTGTCGTTTATGAATATGCCGATTTTGACTTACAGTGACGAAATCAAAAACGCGGTGTTGATGATTCATGGTGAAAATGCCCACAGTCGTTATTTCAGCGAGGATGCTTTCAAGAAACTCAAAGGGAGCAATAAGGAGCTGATGATTATTCCGGGGGCAAATCATGTTGATTTGTACGATAATCTTGAAAAAATTCCGTTTGATAAAATTGAAGCTTTCTTTAAAACGTATTTGAAATAACGAGGGAAAATTCGTGATTTGGGCGGCGGTTTCTTTGGCAGAGAGGCTGCCGCAACCGGAGAATAAAATGACAAATCCGTTTGTTTGGGATTGGCCGTCCAGAACCGTTGTGTTTAATGACGGCAATATAATGCCCGTTATTGGGCTGGGGACGTACAGTCTGAAAGGGGATGCCTGTGTCAGCTCAGTTTTGACAGCTTTAAAATACGGTTACCGGCTGATTGATACCGCTTCTTTTTACCAAAATGAAAGAAGTGTGGGAGAAGCTGTCAGAAGTTCCGGTATATCACGGGAGGAAATTTTTATCACAACCAAATTGTATCCCAGCCAGTATGCAATTGCAGAGACGGCAATTGACGACGCGTTGGAAAAGCTTGGCGTCGGCTGTGTTGATTTAATGCTGCTTCATCATCCGGGGAAATATGATATTGCGGCCTATCATGCTATGGAAAGGGCCGTTAAGGCTGGAAAAATCCGTTCGATCGGATTGTCGTGTTATTATATCCGGGAGCTGGAGGAATTTTTGACGGAGACCGAAATTACACCGGCTGTTATACAAAATGAGCTTCATCCTTATTATCAGGATGCGGAGGCAACGGCTTATATTCAAAAAAAGGGAATTGTTGTCGAAGGGTGGTATCCTTTGGGCGGCCGCGGATATACGAAAGAAATGCAAGGTAATGAGGCGTTGGCGCAAATCGGTGCCCGCTATGGCAAAACGCCGGCACAGGTTATTTTACGCTGGAATTTGCAGCGTAATGTTGCTGTTATTCCGGGCAGCAGTAATCCTCGACATATTAAGGAAAATACGGATATTTTCGATTTTGAACTGTCGGCGGCGGATATGCAGACAATCAGCCGGCTTGATCGTCGTGAAAAACATGACTGGTATTGAGGGGCCGGGGCGTTGTGCTGACATTTTACCTTTGTTGGTTCTTGCAGTTTATGCGGTGGAGAACTTAAATATAATTCAATTTGATCTTAGTCTGTTTTTAGGAGGAGGAAAATGGAAAAAAATACGGTTCGTTTGATTTATCCGCAGTGGCAAGGGGCTTCGGTCGTTTCGCTTATTCCCGAAATAAAAGATCCCGCTGAAGCATCTCGGGGGTATTATCTGGGAGCAAAACTGCTTGATTTTCTGGCCCCGGAGAACGGACAGAAAACGCTGACGGTTCCGGTTTCGCTTGAAATGACGGACAGAAAAGCAGTGGACGGTGTGATTGACCGGGACGTTATTTTACAACAAAACCGGGAGGCGCTCAGGCTTTTGCGGCAGAATAATCCTGACAGAATCGTTACTTTGGGCGGCGAATGTGCCGTAAGCGTGGTTCCGTTTACTTATCTGGCGGATAAGTATAAAGATGATGCTGCGGCCATTTGGATTGATGCGCATCCCGATATTACCCTTCCGGGGGATGTTTATGCCGGATTTCATGCTATGGCGGTGACTGCGCTGATGGGTGAAGGGGACAAAAAAATCATGGCAGAACTGCCGGCTAAAATCAATCCGGATAAAATTCTGCTGTTGGGGGTGCGCAATTGGGAGCGTGATGAGATAAAAGAACGTCAGCGGAAATACGGGCTCCGGCATTTGACCAAAGAAGAGATTATACGGCGTCCGTCGGCGATCAGGGAATGGCTGGATGCCAGCGGAGTTTCCAAGGTGATGATTCATTTTGATATGGATGTGCTTGATCCGGCGGAAATAGTTGCAGCGGTCGGTACGGATCCGGAGGGAATGAAGATTGATGAGGTGGTGGCCGTTATTAATGAAATTGCCGCGAGCAAAGAAGTTGTCGGGTTGACGGTTGCCGAGGCGATGCCGCGGACAGCCATCAGGCTGAAAAATATGTTGGCCCGTCTGCCGCTGTTGGCATGACAGGCAGGTAAGCCAAAGGCCGGAAGTTGTTCCGGCCTTTGGTTTTTGTCTTAGGGAACCGCGTTGGGAACGGGTTTAATATTTTTTATTCTGACCGCCAGTTTGTGGGCATCGGCGATAATTTGTTCTTCACCGGGGACTTTACGGTTGCGCATCAGAATTCTGCCGTTGCAGATAACATCGCTGATGCAGGACGAATCGGCGGCATAAACCATATTGGAAAGCAAATTATAGCAAGGAGTGATGAACGGGTTGTTCAAATCGACAAGGATGCAGTCGGCAAGCGCTCCTTCGGCAATAATACCGGCGTTCAGCCCAAAAGCCCGGGCTCCGTTGCGGGTGGCGGCGGCGAAGATATCTTTGTCCAAGCCGGCGAGCGCGTTTTGTGCCTGCCATTTGCTGACAAGCGAGAAGAGTTTCATCTCTTCCAGCATGCTCAGGTTATTGTTGGAGGAAGCGCCGTCGGTGCCGAGCGTGATTTTTCCGGGCAGTTCCTGTTGGAGTTTCTGGAAAGGGAAAAGCCCGGAAACCAGTTTGAGGTTTGAAGCCGGGTTAGTGGTGAGAAACGTTCCCGACTGTTTGATCAGTTTTATGTCTTCGTCGTCCAAGTGGATGGCGTGGGCCAAAACGGTCTTGGGGCCGAGCAGATTCCATTCGGCGAATTTGACAATCGGCGAAACGCTGTATTTTCCGCGGCAGTCGCAGACTTCTTTGTCGGTTTCGCAGGCGTGGATATGCAGGTGAAGGCCTTGTTCATGTGCCAGTTCTGCCGTCCATTTGAATAGTTCTTCGGAAACCGTATAGACCGCATGGCAGGAGACGGCTTTAATCAAACGATCAGGGCAGGGATTGGGCTGTTGCAGCCAGTTTAAGGTCAGTTTTTGCTTTTCTTTGGTGCGTTCGGGATCAAACATATCCATTTCGACGACAGAGACGGCCGCGCGGATGCCCATTTCGTCAATTGCGCGAATCGTGGCCTCAGGGAAGAAATACATATCGGAGAAAAAGACCGTGCCGGATTTGATCATTTCAAGAATGGCCAGTTTGCTGGCAATGTAAATGTCGTCGGCAGTGAGCTGGTTTTCAACCGGCCAAATGTCTTCGGAAAGCCATTCAAACAGTGGTTTGTTGTCGCCGAAGCCGCGTAAAATGGACATGGCTGCGTGGGTGTGGGTATTGTAAAAGCCGGGGAGAATCGCATGTCCGCTGCCGTCAATGACTGTGTCGGCCGTCTGTTCCAGCTGCGGGGCAATCCGGGCAAAACGGCTGTTTTCAATAAAAATGTCGCAAATCTGATTATTATGGGAGATGTTTTTAATTAAAATTGACATTATGAAATCCTAATCTTATGCTTTATGAGGTTAATCCGATAATTACAGTAAATAATAAAAGCAGGTAAAAAGCAATGCTGGATTTGGGAATTAAAAAACTGGAAAAATTTTCACTGCCGGAAGAAATTGTCGGCGAAAGGGTGGTGTTGGTTCCGCGCCGGCATGAATTTGACGAGGCTTTGTTTGAACTGATTGATTCATCCAGGAATTTTCTGCGGGAATATCTGTTTTGGGTGGATGACACCCGAAGCGTTGACGATGTTCGGAAGGTGACGGATATTTTTCAGGAAAACTGGAAAAAACAGGACGCTTTCGAATTTGTTTTTCTGGATCGGGAGAGCCGGCGTTTGGTCGGTGCCGGGGGAATACATACGATTTCTTATCTGCATCATTATGCCGAGTACGGTTATTATCTGAATCAGAAAGAGGTCGGACACGGATATATAACCGAGGCGGTGCGGCTTCTGGAAAAAGAGCTGTTTCAGCGCGGAATCCATCGGCTGATTATTACCTGTGACGTAAACAACCAGGCTTCGGCCGCGGTGGCACGACGCTGCGGATTTGAACTCGAAGGCAAAATGCGCGAGGCCCGCTTTGCTTACGGGAGCTACCGCGATGAACTGCTGTTTGCCAAAATTAATCCGGGGAAATAAAATGACGAATGAGCTGGAAGAACGCCTGGTGGCGATTGAAATGGCGTTGGCCAATCAGGAAAAAATTACGGAAGATTTGAACCAGGTGATCATTGAGCAGGGACGTATGATTGACCGTTTGGTAAAGCAGAATCAGTATTTGATGACCTTGGCAGAGCAGGATACGGTTAAGCCGCTGAGCGAAGAAACCCCGCCGCCGCATTATTAACAGGGTTGTATATGCTTTAGGCGATATTATATAGGAGGGAGATGTTGGCAGATTTGAGTGGGGAGAAACCGCAAATGAATATGAACGCTCTGTATAAGTTGACGCTGGGGCTGTATATTTTAGGATGCCGGGACGGCAAGCGTCCGGTCGGCAGCGTGGTTGATGCGGTGATGCAGGTGGCGCACAAACCCTGGATGATAGCGCTTTCATGCACCAACGGCAGTTATACCAAACAGTGCATTGATGCGACACGGGAGTTTTCGCTTTCAGTGCTGAGCAAAAAGGTTGAACCCTGGATTATTGCCAATTTCGGTTTTCAGAGCAGCAAAAAGGTTGATAAATGGTCGATAACCAAATATCATGTCAAGGACGGGCTGCCTTATCTGGATGATAATATCGCAACCTTGAAATGCGAGGTGGTTCAGAGTATAAGTTATGAGAGCAATACGCTGTTTCTGGCCGAAGTTGCAGATTGCGAAGACAATAAAAACGAAGAGCCGTTAACTTATAACGATTATCGGGCTTATTTCAAACAGGATGTTATGGACAGTTTTAACAAACTTAAATCAGCAGTAAAGGAGAAAAAAATGGCTGAAGAAAATAAAAAAGACGAAGGCAAACATTGGGTTTGTCTGGTATGCGGTTACGTTTATGACGGCGATGTTCCGTTTGAAGAACTGCCGGAAGACTGGGTTTGCCCGCTGTGCGGCGTCGGCAAAGACCAGTTTGCCTATGAATAAGTCTGAAAGTACAGGCAAATGAATAAAAGCAGAATTAAAGCGGTTTTATTATTACCGGTTAATGCGGTGATTGTCATTCCGGCTTTGATTCTGCTTTTTTCGCAGCAACAGGTCGGCCTTGCCTTTAATTTGCTGAGTTTTGTCGGCTTGGCGGTTTGGTGCGGCGGTCTGGGGTTGGTTTGGCGGACAGTGGCTTTGTTCGGCCGGCAGAAAAAAGGATTTATCGCTCCGTGGAATCCTCCGGCAGAGCTGATTATTGCAGGGCCGTACCGGTATGTGCGCAACCCGATGATCAGCGGTGTCGGTTTTATGCTGCTGGGAGAAGTAATGCTGTTTATCAATGACGGGTTAGCCGTGTGGTTTTTACTTTTTGCAACGGTGAACGCTGTGTATATTCCTCTGGTTGAGGAACCGCAGCTGCTTAAACGTTTCGGCACGGCGTATGCCCTTTACCGGGCAGAGGTTCCGCGTTGGATTCCGCGCCTGCATCCCTGGAGCGGAGAGGTGCTTGAGGCAAAAGAGAAAAAATAAAACCGGCTGCAACGCCGGTTTTATTTTGGGTTATTTGATGCAGCCGACATAGCGCCAGTTGTCATTATCATATTGCAAGTGAATAATTTCGCCGTTATCAACATCTTCTTTGTCGATGTTGAGTGCGTGAAGCGTTTCGGTCAGGGTTATGCCGTGCCCGGAAATGGCAATGTTGTTATATTTGCTTTGGGCGTATTGTTCCAGCGCGGAGAAGACGCGCTGACGCACCTGACGTTTGCTTTCGCCGTTTTCAAAGCAGATATCTTCATCCTGAGTTTTGCTGCTGCGCCATTTGCGGTAAAGCTCGCCGAATTTTTCGAGCGCCTGCGTGTAATGCATTCCTTCGGCCACACCGACATTTACCTCGGTGAAGCGTTCATCGTACTGCAGGGGAACTTTAATGACTTTAGATACAATATTGCCCGTTTGCTTGGCACGGCGCAACGGGCTGGAAATGACGATTTCGACGTCTTTGTTTTTGAGGTTGTCGGCGGTAGCGTAAGCCTGGTCAATACCGCGGTCGGTCAGGACGGAGTTGTTGGTGTGTCCCTGAATTTTACCTTCGACGTTATATGAGCTTTGGCCATGTCTAAAAATATAAAAATTTTTAACCATCTGCATCCTCCCGTGAGATGTTGGAGATGTGCATATCTTAACCGATTTTTAATGGTTTGACAAGTTTAATTTTCGCGATAAAGACCAAGCTTGCGGGCCACCCAGGGAAGGGAATTTCCCTGTACCAGAACCGAGAGAATGACAAGAAAGAAAATCAGGTTAAACAGATAGCCCGAATTGGGAAAATTATACATCATCGGATAAGTGGCCAGAATAATCGGCACCGCTCCCTTAAAGCCGGCCCAACTGATGAAAAGCTTGTCGCGGGTGGTGTATTCGCTTTGCAGCAGGCAGAGAAAAACCGCCAGCGGCCGGGCAATGAAAATCAGGGCGACGGAGCAGAGAAAGCTGATGGGGAAAACGCCGGGAAGTTCATGCGGATTAACCAGAAGCCCCAGAATCAGGAACATGCCGATCTGCATAATCCAGGCCAGGGAATCCTGAAAGTTGATGAAGTGGCGGCGGTAGAGAAAAGCGTAATTTCCCATGACGATGCCGGCAATATATACGGCGAGAAAGCCGTTGCCGTTGATGAGCTGCGTCAGGCTGAACGTCAGCAAAACGGTACTGATGCCGAATACCGGATAGAGGCCGGGATAGACCAATGTCCAGCGGCACAGCATATAGCTGGCCAGCCGGCCGAAACCGTAACCGGTTCCCAGCCCCACGGCCATTTGCCAGACAAAGTTTTCAAGCATGTGGGGAATACTGAAGTCGGGAACGGACAGAAAATGTATGGCGCCCATTGAGAGGAGAACGGCCATCGGGTCGTTGCTGCCGGATTCAAATTCAAGCAGCGGTTTCAGGCCGGGTTTGAGTTCCCGCCGCTGAGAGCGGAGAATGGAAAAAACGGCAGGGGCGTCGGTGGAGGAAACAATAACGCTTAACAGCAGGGAGACTTCAAAGCTCAGGCCTAAAACGTAGTAAGCGCAGACATATAAAAACAAAGCGGTAAGAAAAACGCCGAGGGTGGAGAGAAGCGAACCGCGGGCCAAAGCGGGGCGAACTTCGTTCCATTTGGTATCGAGACCGCCGGAGAAAAGAATGAAAGCCAACGCGAAGGTGCCGATATAGTTGGCTATCCGGGCATTATAAAACTGGATGCCGGCGCCGTCGCTTCCGGCGAGCATGCCGAGGCTGAGGAATAATAACAGGCTGGGGATGCCGTAACGCATCGAGATGCGGTTAGCGTAAACGCAAAGCATCAGCAGTGTGCCGGCAACGGCCATCATGACATCGAGGTTCATCAGTTCTCCTTGGTTGAATAACTTACTTTACCGTCTAAAGATTAAAATTTCATAACTTGAAATGCGGTTTTTTATTTATACATCTTTTAACAGATTTACAGAGAGGGAGAAATTTGATGACAGAACAGCTTGTGCAATCCGGCCGTCTGCAGGAAAAGTTTTGTGCGCAGATGCCGCTTATCGGCGACAAAGCTCCCGCCTTTGAGGCGGAGACAACGAAAGGAATGATCCGTTTTCCCGATGATTATGCGGGGAAGTGGGTCATTTTGTTTTCGCATCCGGCTGATTTTACGCCGGTCTGTACGTCCGAATTGTTTACGTTTGCCAAGATGACGGAGGAATTCAGGGAGATGGATGCGGAACTGGTCGGATTATCGGTTGACAGTGTCAGTTCTCATTTGGCCTGGCTGAAGTCGATTGAAGAAGAAATCCGCTTTCACGGCGAACAAAATGTGAAGATTGATTATCCGGTGATTGCCGATGTGAAAATGGCGGTGGCCCGCAAGTACGGGATGATTCATCCGTCGGTCAGCGATACAAAAGCGGTTCGCGCCGTGTTTTTGATTGATCCGGAGGCGAAAATTCGGGCAATTTTATATTATCCGCTGTCAACCGGGCGTAATTTTCAGGAGATTAAGCGTTTGCTGGCGGCTTTGCAGGTGACGGACAAATATCAGGTTTCGACGCCGGCCGACTGGCAGCCGGGCGAAGATGTGGTGGTTTCGGCACCGACGACGCTGAGCGAGGTTATGAGCGAGAAAAACAAGCAAGACGGGTGTGACTGCGGCACCTGGTATTTCTGTACCAAGAAAATTTCCGAGCCGGAGAATAAAACTTACGGTCTCCATTAAAAAAATGATGCCAAACCGGTGTGTTATCTGACCGCGGCGAGTTCGTTCCAACGGGTGGTATAGCAGGGCGAGCAAAAGTCGTGTCTGACAAAGGAAATCTGTTTGGGCGGCTGGAGGCCGAAATAAACGGTGCGTTTACCCATGCGGTTGTTCAGTTCGTCAAAAACCTGCATCAGCCGGCGTTCTTTAAGGTTGGCCTGCGGCGTTTGGAAAAAATCAGTCTGCGGGTCATCTTCCGCGCGGATGTCGGTTAAAATGATGCCGGCGCGTTTGTAGCGGAAAGCGGGACGATAGATTTGTTTCAGCCCTTTGTCCATAGCCTGAAGAAATCGGGCCGTGTTATTGGACGGTTCCGGCAGGCATATCAGTTGCGAATTGCTGTATTGAGGCCGGTCGTTGCGAAAACGGTTGGTGCAGATGAAGGTTATAATGCCGCCGGCCAACGCCTGTTGACCGCGCAAACGGCGGGCGGCCGAATCGACGAATTCGGCGATGGCGGTACGGATTTGCTCATAGTTGTTCAGTTCGCTTTCAAAGCTGCGGGAACAGAGGATGCTTTTTTGATGTTCCGCCTCTTCCATTTCAACGCAGGAGATGCCGTTAAGCTCCCGAACGGTGCGTTCCAGCGTGATGCCGAATTTGGCACGGAGCATTTTCAGCGGCGCTTTAACCAGGTCGGCAGCGGTGAAAATTCCCATAAAATTCAGTTTCTTGTTCAGGTGGCGGCCAATTCCCCAGACGTCTTTAATATCCAGCTGTTGCAGCCGGGGAAGAATGTCGGCGGGGGTTGTCAGGGCGAAAATTTTGCCGACGCTTTGTTTTTTGGCAAGGTCTCCGGCCAGTTTGCAGAGTGTTTTGCTTGGGGCAATGCCGACGGAAACGGAAATGCCGATTTGTTTGAGCACGGCCTGGCGAATCATTAAGGCTACGCGGATATAATCTTCGCGGTTATCAATACGGACGAAAGCTTCGTCGATCGAATAGATTTCCATTTCGGGGAAATAGCTGCGAATCAGATTCATAACCCGGGCAGAGATGCTGCTGTAGAGTTCATGATTGCAGGACAGCCAGGTGCCGTTGTGCTTTTCCAGAAACGATTTGACCTTAAAAAACGGAACTCCCATCGGGATGTCAAGGGCTTTGGCTTCATAAGAGCGGGCGATGACGCAGCCGTCGTTGCTGGAGAGAACGACAACCGGGCGATTTTTCAGGCCGGGACGGAAGATGCGCTCGCAGGAGACGAAAAAGTTGTCGCAGTCAATCAGCATAAACATCAGAGCAGTTTCCTGATGACGGAGGTAACGACACCCCAAACGGCAAAGCTGTCATCTTCCCGCAGCGGGCAGGGCGGCGATTGCGGGTTGTCGGTGCCGAGCAGGGGATGTTTCCCTTTGAACAGCAGGCGCCGGGCCAGCAGTTCACCGTTGAGTTCGGCAATAATCAGGCAGCCGGGAGCCGCATTGCGGGAACGGTCAACCACCAGGATATCGCCGCTGCAAATGCCGGCGCCGCTGAGCGCATTGCCTTCCATGCGCAGAAAATAAGTTGACAGCGGGTGCGGCTGCAGATAACGGTTCAAGTCAAGATCGTGTTCCTGAAAATAAGTTACGGCAGAAGCAAAAGGCATGGGAAGACTCGTTAAATGTTCTTGTTTTGTTCTTATAATAATTTATCGGAAACGGATTGCAATAAAAATTTGTTCGCAAAACATAAAATATGTTTTATATTGTGAAAAACAGTTTAATCAGAGGAGGTTGGAGATGGAAAAAATTATTCCGGCTAAATTAGCCGCCGGTGATGAAATCAGAGTGATTGCTCCGGCAAGGGGAATTAAAATCATTGGTCAGGATGCACGCAAAATTGCGCAGGAGAGATTTGAGGCCTGGGGGCTGAAAGTGACTTTCGGGCGCCATACGACCGATGACAACTGGGATATGCTCGGTTCGTCTTCCGTCAGTGACCGGGTGGAAGACATTCATGAAGCTTTTGCCGACAAAAATGTCAAAGCAATCTTTACGATTATCGGCGGAGCCAACTCCAATCAGCTGCTGCCGTATTTGGATTATGAGCTGATTAAAGCCAATCCGAAAGTTTTCTGCGGTTTTTCAGACATTACCGCTTTGCTGAATGCGATTTATGCGCAAACAGGACTGGTTACGTTCTCCGGGCCGCATTTCAGTTCGGTCGGCATGCTGAAGGGGGCAGACTATACGTTGGAAAATCTGAAGATTATGCTGATGGGCGAACGGGTCAACCGTTTGCAGCCGTCGGCAGAATGGAGCGACGATCCGTGGTTCTTGGATCAGGAAAACCGCCATTTTATCAAAAACGAAGGATATTGGCAGCTGCAGGGCGGCGAAGCTGAAGGCACTCTGATCGGCGGCAATCTCGGAACATTTGATTTGCTGTTGGGGACCCGATATCGTCCGGCATTTGTGAAAAATACGATTTTGTTTGTTGAGGATACCGAAGGGTCGGACATTCTGGCCTTTGAGCGCAATTTGCAGGCGTTGATTTATCAGCCGGATTTTGCCAATGTCAGCGGTATTCTTATCGGACGTTTTCAAAAAGGTTCAAAAGTCAGCCGCGAACAGCTGGAATATATTGTTTCCACCAAGCGGGAGCTGAAGAATTTGCCGATTTGGGCGAATTTGGATTTTGGGCACAGTACGCCGCTGTTGACGATACCCGTCGGCGGGACAGGTAAGATTGCGGACAATGGACTGTTAATACAGATTTAGCAGAATAATGTCTGTTTTATAAAAAATCCCCGGGGCGAGAGTCCGGGGGATTTTTTTTGTTTCAGCAGGCATAAGTTTTATGCCACGGGCGGAAACGCCATGACCAGCATCCGTAGAAAAAGGCGGAAATAATGCCGGGAATGATAAATATCCATCGCCAGGCGGAAGAGACCTCCGTCAGCATAAAATGGACGAAGAGCAAGCTGCAGACTGCCGTGACAAGGCAGAAAATAAACATAGCCGTTTTCATCTTTTCTGAATTTTTGAATTAAACATAATATATCTATATCGCTAATATTTTATCCAAGAGCTTAATGTAAATATTCTTCGCCGTCAATCAGAGTTTGTGAGGCGATTTAATTGAAATTTTGATAAACGTTAAAAAATTGGTGCCGGTCGGCTTCGGTTTGCGAATAGATAAATTTTTCGTCGCTGTTGCGGGCCAGCAAGTCGCGATACAGGGCTTCGTTGTCGGGAGCAACGCCGTGTTCGGCAATATAGTCAAGGTCTTGCAGGTAATCGTCGTAGGCCTGCTGGTAAAGCGGTTTATGGAGTTTGTCATAAACTTTTTGCAGAATCTCGGCATCTTTGATTCCGGCATCTTTATATTGCTGTTCAATATTTTTATCCGGATTTTGAGCTGCAGCCGGGAAGGCGGAGAAAAATGTCAGCAGTAAAATTAAAATACTTTTCATGATCCCTTCCTTTCATGCGGCAGTATAGTAAATAAATTTTAAGAAAGAGATAATAAACTGAAAAGCAGTTGTTTTCAATCTCCGGAAGGGGAAACTGATGAAAAGATGGTTGCTGCCGGCGGCAGCGTTTTGTTGGGTATGCGGCGGCGGTTGTGCCGGAGCCTGGAGTTACGGCGAATTTATTTCCTGCGATGCAATTAATCCGATGCCGAAAATTACCTTTAAATCTTCCTACGGCAAGTTGGTGCATGACCTGTCACAGCCTTTGTCCACGGTTAACCAGAATGCCCATGCGCGGAAAGAGCCCGGCTGGCTGACGGTCGGTTATGCCACGCGAAGCCTGTCTTCGTCAATTTGGGTTAAGGCGAAAGTCAAAAAGATTGACGATTATACGACCTGTGTTTTGCCGGATGAGGTTGAAGTGTTTCTGGGATATCAGAAGCCGATGATTTATGTGGCGAAAGAATATAAAGACGATTTGTGCAAATTTTCGGTCGTTATCAGGCATGAGCAGGTTCATCAGCGAATTAACAAGCTGGCACTGGACTATTTTCTGCCGCTGGCGGATAAGGCGCTGCGGAATGCGATTGCCGACGTTAAGGGAATTAAGGTTCCTTCGCCGGAGCAGTCACAGCAAGGTGTGGAAATGCTTTATAAATATTATCAGTTCCGCTTGCAGCCGATTTTGGACGAGATGATCAGAGCCGTTGATGCCGAGCAGGCTAAACTGGACACCCTGACCAGCTATAAAATGCAATGGGACATGTGCGAAAAGTTTAAGGAACGGCAGGAGCGGGATAAATATCTTAAAGAAATGGAAGAAAAGCTGAAAGCAGAGCTTTAATCGTTTATAAAAAAATCCCCGGTTTCCCGGGGATTTTTTTTACGGCTATTTGTCCTTCCGCCAGTTGTAAGTTGCTTCACGCATGGTTTGGAACAAAATGTAAAGCAGCGGGATGACAATCAGGCCGACAGCGGTACCGACCAGCATACCGTAGAATACCGGTACGCCGATGGCAATACGGCTGGCCGCACCGGCACCGGTGGCGACAATCATCGGGAGCACGCCGAGAATGAAAGTGAACGCTGTCATCAGAACGGCACGGAACCGTTCTTTGGTGCCGACAATTGCCGCTTTGACAATTGATGAGCCTCGTTCACGTTCTTCTTTGGAGAACTCGACAATCAGAATGGCGTTTTTACTGGCCAGACCGACGAGCAAAATCAGACCCAGCTGGGCGTAGATGCTCAGAGAAAGGCCGGTAATGAACAATCCGGTCAGGGCGCCGAGCATGGCCACGGTTACCGAGGTCAATACCGGCAGCGGCGTTGACCAGCTTTCATACTGGGCAACCAGGAACAGGTAACCGAACGTAATTGCCAGAGCGATGATGTAGCCGATCTGTCCCTGAGTCTGTTTTTCCTGGTAGCTCATGCCGGACCATTCGTAACTGAAGCCTTTCGGCAGTTTCATGTTTTCAACGGCTGCCATGGCCTGACCGGTACTGACGGCCGGCGACTGGAAAGCATTAATGGAAGCGGACGGATATTGGTTGTAGCGGTCAACCGAGCGCGGTCCCAATATCTTTTTCAGGTTAATTACGCTTCCCAGCGGAACCATTTGGCCGTCTTTGTTTTGGACATACAAATCCTTAATCGATTCAATGTCTTTGCGGAACGGCCAGTCAGACTGGACATACACCTTGTTAACCTGAGTTCCGAAGTTTACGTCGTTGATGTAGCTGGAGCCCAGATAGTTTTGCAGCAGGGTGTAAATGTTGCCGATGGGGACCCCCATGCTTTCCGCTTTCTTTTTATCGATGGTGATATAAATCTGCGGCGTTTTAGAGGTGTAGGTGGTGAATGCATACTGGACTTCCGGCATGGTGTTCATCTTTTGGAGAACGCCCTGCAGGGCTGCGTCAAGCACCGAGGCGTCGGTGCTGTCGAGTGATTGCAGACGATAGTCCATACCGCCGCTGGAACCCAGACCCGGAATGGCCGGCAGCTCGAAGAAGTTAATGTCGGCGCTGGGAATTCCGGAGAGTTTGGCTTTAATCCGGTTCATGATGGCGGTGGAATGCAAGTTCGGATCGGTTCGTTTATCCCACGGTTCCAGAACGATGACCGAGAAACCGACGTTTTCACCGCCGCCGCCCAGAATGGAGTGGCCGACAATGCTCATGACGTTGGCAACGCCCGGTTCGTTTTTGATTTCGGGATAAATCTGCGCAACCAGTTTGCGGGTACGCTCCATGGAAGCGCCTTCCGGCAGCTGGATGTTGGCAAAGATGGCACCCTGATCTTCATTGGGGATAAATGATGTCTGGCTTATTTTCAGGAAGAACATATTGGCCAGAATCAACATGCCGAGCAGCAGGGCAACGACGCTGACTTTGCGGCCGACGATACCGACAATGCCGGCATAGCGGTCACGGGATTTGTTTAAAACCTGGTTGAACCAGAACAACGGACCGGTTTGATACGGTTTTAACGGTTTCAGCATGGTCGCGCACAGCGCCGGAGACAGGGTCAGAGCGTTGACGGACGAGAAGAAGACCGCCGTTGAAATGGCAATTGCAAACTGCTGGTAAATACGTCCGGTAATACCGCCGAGGAAACCGACCGGAACGAAAATGGCCAACAGCACCAGCGTGGTTGCGATAACGGCGCTGGAAACCTGTTCCATTGCTTTAATGGTGGCTTCTTTCGGTGAGAGGTTCTCGGTTTCCATCAGATAAAGCACGCGTTCGACCACTACAATCGCATCGTCCACCACCAGACCGATGGCCAGTACCAAGCCGAACAGGGTCAGCATGTTAATACTGTAACCCAGTGCCAGCATAACGGCAAAGGTGGCAAACAGCGAAACCGGAATGGTCAGCGAGGGAACCAGCGTTGCCCGCCAGTCCTGCAAAAAGAGGTAGCAGACGCCGATAACCAGAATAAAGGTCAAAATCAGCGTATAAACCACTTCGTCAATTGAGGCGCTGATGTATTTGGTTGCATCATAGGTGACGTCAATTTGGAAATCTTCCGGATAGTACTGCGACAACCGCTGCAGTTCGGCTTTCAATGCGGTCATGGTTTCCAGGGCATTGGCGCCGGAAAGCAGGTTTACCGCGATGGCGACTGACGGGCTGCCGTCCAAGGTGGATTCAACGTCATAATTTTCAACGCCGACTTCAACTCGGGCAACGTCTTTAAGGTAAACGATACCGCCTTCTTCCGCCGTACGGACGATAATATTCTGGAAGTCTTCAACCTCGTTGATACGTCCCTGAGTTTGCAGGGTGTAAGTCATCTGCTGGGTGCCGTCGCCGGGCATGGAGCCGACGGAACCGAGGGACGGTTGGTAGTTTTGTCCTTCAATGGCGGAGATGACGCTTGACGCCGGCAGGTTTAAAGCTGTGAGTTTATCGGTGTTAAGCCAAACGCGCATGCTCAGCGGTGAGGCGTGTACCTGAACTTCACCGACGCCGTTGACGCGGCTCAGGTTGTCCTTAATATTGTTTTGGACGTAGTTGCTGAGGAACATTCTGTCATGCGTTTTGTTCGGCGAATAGGCGGTGAGAAAGCCCAGCGTGTCGGAGGAACGGCGTTTAACGGTCAAACCCTGGCGCTGAACGGATTCCGGCAGTTTGGAAAGAGCCTGCTGAATGCGGTTTTGCACTTTAACCTGTGCCATATCCGGGTCAGTGCCGATGGCAAAGGTGATGCTGAGCGAATAAGAACCGGAGTTTTCGGAGGTCGAATCCATGTAAAGCATGTTTTCAACACCGTTGATTTCCTGTTCAAGCGGAATACCGACGGTTTTGGAAATAACCTCGGCACTGGCGCCGGGATAGGAGGCACTGACCACAACCATCGGCGGCGTAATTTCAGGATAAAGCGATATCGGCAAAGAGAATACCGAGATAAGACCGGCCAGTGTCAGAACGATGGAAATTACCATCGCAAAACGCGGTCTTTCAATGAATACTCTGGAGAACATTCTTATTTACCTTCCGTCGGAGTTACCAAATCGGCTTTTACTTTTTGTCCGGTGCGGACTTTCTGCAAGCCCTGGATAATGACTTTGTCGTCATCGTTCAAGCCGCTTTTGACAATCTGTTTGTCACCCATAACATCACCGAGGACAACCCGGCGCTGTTCGGCAATGCTGTCTTTGTTGACAACCATAACGTAGTTGCCGTGTTCATCCTGAGCGACAGCCGCCTGAGGAATTAAAGTCGCAAGTTTGCTTTCTTTATCACCGAGGAGAACCTGAACATAGGCTCCGGGAATCAGCCAGTTTTCTTCGTTGCTGTATTCGGTGTAGATAGCAATTGTGGCAGTGGTGGTGTCAATTTCGTTGTTGGTGAAACGCGATTTCAGGTGGTTAACCAGCCGTTTGCCGTTGGGGAGGATGAGTTCGCTGGTTATCGGCGAATCTTTTCCCTGGGCGACCATTTTATTTTTTGCGCGCATGTCGAGAATGTCTTTATCAGTAACCGAGAAAGCAACCCGAATCGGGTCGGTCTGGACAATGCGGGCAAGCGTCTGGGTTGAAGCATTGACGTAGTTTCCTTCGGTTACCAGAGCCTTACCGATATAGCCGGTGAACGGCGCTTTAATCTCGGTGTAACCCATATCGATTTTAGCCAGTTCCAGATTGGCTTCGGCCTGTTTTACCGCGGCCTTGGCCTGCAGAAAGTTGCTTTCGGAGGTGTCAAGCGTGGCTTTGGAAGCGTAGTTTTGGCTGCTTAAGGATTTCTGGCGTTTATAATCGCGTTCGGTTTTGACCAGGTTGGCTTTGGCACTGGCCAGTTCGGCTTCGCGCAGCTCCAATGTGGCCAGATAACGTTTTTGTTCAATAACAAACAATATGTCGCCTTCTTTTACCAGCGAGCCTTCCTGAAACAGAACTTTTTCGACATATCCGGTAACCTGAGGGCGCAAATCGACGCTGTTAATTGCCTCAACATGGCCGATAAAATTCTTTTTGGGGGAAATGTCCTGTTTTTCAATTCCCTGAACCAAGACATAAGGGTCACCGCCGCTCATGCTCATCATCGGAACCTGAGGGGACAATTTTCCTTTCAGATACCAACCGGCAGCACCGCAAAGCAGAAGAATGGCGGTCTGACGGATGATTGTACGTTTTTTTATTGTTACAACCTGCATGTTAGTTATCCTTTTTAGTCTTTAATGATTTGAATATGAGCTGAAAACTTTGTTCTGCCAGAGACGGAAAATCTCCGGTATAATTTTTGCTGATGGCCTGATGAAGGATTCCGTCCCACAATGCATAAAGAATTTTTGTTGTGGTCTGAATGTCTGTCTCCGGGCTGATGTCGCCGTTTTCTTTGCTGTTGATGAGCACTTTGGCAATCAGTTCCTGATGAAAATTGATAATCTGGTTTATCGGGCCGGAAATGTTGAGCGTGTTGAACAGGCCCTCCGACCATTCCATCTGGTACATGACGAAAAATAAAAATTTGCGGAACATCGGGGCGGTTTTGACAATTTGGGCCGCATACTTAAAGTAACGCAGCAAATCATCCAGCGTGTTAACCTCGGATATTTCACGGTTAATAGCCGCCTGATTGCGTTCAAAAGCCTCGATAATCAGCGCTTTGATGATATCGGGTTTGTTTCTGAAATGCCAATAAACGGCGCCTTTGGTCAGGTTAATTTTTTTGGCGATTTCATCAAAGGTTGTTCTGGAGTAACCTTTATCGCAAAACATATCGAGGGCAGCCATTAATATGGTTTCCCGGGTTTGCTGGGCTTCCTCTTTGGTTCGTCTGGCCATTGTTGTCTGAATTTCCTTTTAATTATATACATTCCTGGAGGTATATAAATCAATTTAGAAAATTATACAAGCAAAATATTTAATAATTGATTACTTGCGGCGGCAGCGGGCAAAGATATCCAGTTCCGGGTTATAAAGGCCGGTTTTGATGCCGCTCAGCCCCAGAACGGAGTGAAAAATGTTGTCCTGAGAATGCGGTTTATCGACCTGTTGTTGCAGACAGGCTTTGTCAATTTGGAAGTCGCGGGCAAAGGAATCGGGCATCCAGACCAGAAACGGGATGTCTTTTTGAACCAGCGGCGCGGTTTTGTATGGAGCGGAATGCAGGAACATTCCGTTTTCGCCGAGAGATTCACCGTGGTCGGAAATGTAAATGAGAACAGTGTTGTAACGGTCGGAGAGAGAAGACAGCAGGTCTATCGTCTTGGCCAAAAACATACTGGTATAGTAAACGCTGTTATCATAAACGTTTACCAAAGACTGCTGCGGACAATAAGGAAAATCTTTCTGGTGGCAGACCGGTTTGTAGAGTTCGGCTTCCGGCGGGTAGTGTTCCGAATAAGCGGGTCCGTGACTGCCGCGCTGGTGCAGAACAATAAAGGCATCGCGGTCATAGCTGTCGGCTTTTTCAGCCAGATTGTCAAGCATTACCTCGTCCAGGCAGAACTTTCCGGTTTTACAGGGATCTTCCAGTTCAACCCGGTCGCAGACGTTTTGGCAGCCGGTATTGTTTTCACGCCACAGAACTTTATAGCCGACTTTCTCCAGAACGTCGAGCAGGTTTTCGGTGTAAGCCTCCGTGCCGGGAACAAAGCCTTTCTGCCCGCCGGCGGAAAAAGTGCAGGGGACAGAGACGGCGGTTGAGGTGCCGCAGGAGAATGTCTGCTTATAATAGACGATGTCTTTGAGGTAAGGCGTCAGCGGCGCATTGGTCGGACGTTCATAGCCGCGCAGCGAGAAGTTGGCTGCCCGGGCGGTTTCACCCATAACGAAGACAAAGAGATTTTTCTTGTCGTTTTTCCAGTAGCGGTTCAGGGTGGCGTCTTCCGCTATTTTAACCAAATCAGGCAAAGGGCGCGCTTTGATTTTGATTACGGAAATGATTGAACCGATATAATTTGAGGGCGTCAGGTAATAACGCAAATTGCGGTTGCTGCGGAGAAAGGCATCGGTTGCGGCAAAATTGCCGAGCATGATTGCCGCAATCAGGGCGACGGCCCCGCCGGCGGCGGCAAACTGCCGTTTCAGCGGCGTCGGAGAAACCCGGGTTTTGCAGATGAGCCAGGCCGGAAAGATGCCGAAGAACAGCATAATCAAAATCAGTTTCGGGCTGAGCAGGTCACGTACCTCATAAACATCCGTTTGCAGGACGTTCAGAAACATAATTTTATCCAGAGCCGCGTTATAAATAAACATAAAGTAAAAGGCGAGGGCGTTGAGCAGGCATAAGGTGACGGCCAGCGGTTTACGGGTGTGTTTGTGAAACAGCAGCGAAACGGCAATGAAGAGCGTCATCCAGATGCAAACAAACACGCAGCCCAAAAACAGAAAGCCTGATTGGTATTCCGCCGCATGTTTGAAAAAAACGGCATTGTAAAGAACAACGGTCAGCAGTGAATAAACAAGATTGAAGCGGAGGCTGTCAACGTTAAAGAAAAACGGACGTTTCAAAAAAGTCAGAAGGCGTTTGAGCATGGTTAGTCTTTCTTCAGGCGAAAAGTTCGCCCTGGTGGTTATCGTTTAAAACGCTGAGCGCCTCTTTGACAATGGCAATTGAGACGGCTCTTTTGCGGGCCAGTGAAATGCTGTCGATTTCGGCCACCAGTTTACGGGCATAAGCGAAGGAACGCTGCATGTTGGAAATAATGTAACCGATTATTTCCGGAGCGACCATTATCTGGCGGTCGGTAAACAATTTAAGTATCAGGGCCGAAAGCATTTCGTCATCGGGTTCGTTTATCGCGACGGAGGGGACAATATTCATCCGCGATTGCAGGTCAGGGAGTGCAAAGTGTGTGCGTGCCGGAGCCTGACGGGCGGTGAAAAGAATGTTTCCGCCTTCATTGCGATAATGATTGTATAAATGAAAAAGCGCCTCGTTATCAACCTCTTCGCTTAATTCTTCCACAATTAAACACCGGCAGATGTCAAAGAGTTGCAGCGTTTCAAAGTTTATATCTTTTGCGCGTATGGCGGGGATTTTATACGGCCAGTGCGTCAGATTGGCGACATTGTGGGCAAACATAGTGGCCAAGTGCGTTTTGCCGCAGCCTTCGGGACCATAAATGCAAACGGCGAAAAAGGGCCAGTCCGGCCAGGCATCAACCAGTTTGAATGCTTCATAATTACAGGCGGCAACCATAAAATCCTCTTTTCCCAGGTATGGTTCGGGAGTAAATTCGAAGGGAAGCTGTCCGGTCAGATTTGCGTTGTTCATCTTTTTTCCTATTTTTGATTCAAAACGTCAAAAACCTTTTTGGTCAGGTCGCCGAGGCTGAACGGTTTGGCCATGAACTCAAAGTCCTGTGAGGAGGCAAGTTCGCGGCGGGCAATCTCTTCGGAATAGCCCGAGGCCAAAATGATTTTGATTGCCGGTATTTTGCGGCGGACAATGCCGGCAAGTTCGGCACCGCTCATTCCCGGCATGACCATATCGGTAATCAGGAGATTAAAAGCGGTGTCTTTTTCTAACTGCTCTAGCGCATTTTCGGCGGAATTGCAACCGATTACTTCATAGCCTTTCTTTTTCAGCGCCCGCATGGCAAAAGTGCGAACCGAATCCTCGTCTTCAACAAACAGAATACGGATATTTTCGTCTTGCGGCCCGGTGTTTTGTCCGCGGTCAATGGCTGAGACGTTGAGGCCGAAAATCAGTTTCTGGTTAACGGCAACCGGCGACGTGCGCTTTTCCCGGACGGTAAGCACGGGAGTGCCGTCTTTGGCGGTAATCGGTTCCTTGGCGTCCTGATCCGGGATTTCGTCCTCGTCGGCATTGCTGTCAAAGCGGGGCAGGTGAATTGAGAAAGTCGTTCCCTTGCCGAGGATGCTGTTTACTTTAATGAAACCTTCGGTCTGGCGGACAATGCCGTAAACCATGGCAAGGCCGAGGCCGGTGCCGGAGCCGACGATGTTTTGTTTGGTGGAGAAGAAAGGTTCAAAAATCCGGCTCAGATTTTCTTTAGGAATGCCGCAGCCGGTATCGGTGACGTCGATTACGACGAATTCGCCGGGTTTTATGGTATCGGCGCCGAATTGGTAAGGTGCAGCCAGCGTTTCAACACGGGTGGCAATCGTGAGTGTGCCGTTGCCGTTAATGGCGTCTTTGGCATTAACGGCCAGATTAATGATAACCTGTGAAAATTGGACGGGGTCAACCCTGATAAAGCCCAAATCGCTGCCATGGCAGAATTTGAGGGTAATCTGCTCGCCGAGAATGCGTTTGAGCATATGGCTGAGTTCAACAAAATTTTCGGTTACGTCAATCAGTTTCGGTTTCAGCGGCTGTTTGCGTGAAAAGGCCAGCAGCTGACGCACCAGTCCGGCCGCACGGTTGGCATTTTGTTTGATTTGGATTAAATCGGTAAACGAGGGGTCGCCGACGCCGTGCCGCTGCAACAGCAGATCGCAGAAGCCGATCATTGCGGTCAAAAGGTTGTTGAAGTCGTGGGCAACGCCGCCGGCCAGCTGTCCCATAGCCTGCATTTTTTGAGCCTGGGCAAATTGCATTTCAAGGTTTTTCTGCTGAGTGGCATCAATCAGGTAAATGACAATGCCGTCGATTTGTTCCGGGTGGGTGGAATGCAGCTTCTGCATCGGACTGAGGTAAACGGTGGCAATGCGTTCGATTTTATCCAGAGTTATGTGAACGTCCAGCGCTTTGGAAAGCTGGGAAGTACCGTTGACGGCACGAATTTCCCGTTTCAGGATTTCGACGTCTTCCGCCCTGATATAGTCAAAAATGCGGTGGTTGATGATTTGCTGCTTGCTGCGGTCAAGGAATTTTTCAACGGCGGCGTTGCAGTCTTTTATTTCTCCTTCCGGCGAGACAAAGGCTATGCCGACAGGGGCAAAATTAAACAGCCAGCTGATTTCGTCCAGCGAGTGCTCCAGATTTTGTTTCAGATCACGGTCGGAGGGGATGTCTTTGACCGTGGCGCCGCGGAATTTGATGTTTTTATCGTCGCGGAAGCTTTCCTGCGCCACAAAGTATTCCTTGCTTTCATTGTCGGCGCCGATGAGGTAAAGGTTACCGTGCCAAAGAGGCTGTTTGGCCGGCAGTTCGCTGTGGGGGCTCAGAAAACGCCAGAGATTTTCGCCGGTGATTTCTTCCCGGTCATATCCCAGAGAGTTGGCAAAGGCATGATTGCAATATTCGATGCGGTAATCTTCGTTGCAAGTATAGAGCCCGACGGGAAGGTAATCCAAAAAGTCGTGCAGGGATTTGCGTTCTTCCTGAAAAACCTGTTCCATATTCTTGCGGGCGGTAATGTCTTCTATACGCCAGAGCAGGTAGGTGTATTTTTTGATGGCTTTGACAGAAAAGCGGCCTTCGAAAATGTCGGTTTTTTTGAGGTAAAGCGGTTTGACGCTGATGGTAAACCATTCTTCGGAGGCAAATATTTTAGCGTCATCGTGACGCTGATTGAGAGCCAGCGTTACTTTTTCCCGCGTCAGGTCTGCACAGGCGGCTTTCAGCCGATGAAAGGCCGTGCGGTTGGCATCCTGTGCCGAGAGATGTTTTTCCAGATAGGCGAGCAGGGCTTCTCCGTGAAACATTTCTTCCGCCGCTTCGTTTTGCAGTACCGGTTCGCCGTCGGGGTTGTCAATGCGGATGATTTCATCGTCGTTGCGGATGATTTCATTGGCGAATCCGCCGTATGTAATGGCTTCTTCGGCAGCGGTAATGGTTTTAATCGTTTGCAGCAGGCAGCAGACGGTGGTGAGAATAAAAGTAAACACCAGCAGAAGCCGATATTCCGGATACATCAAAAACAAAACCAGCGCAACGGTCAGCCCGATAAGGGCATAGGCCAGCCAAATCAACCGCTTTTGGAGCAATTTATCGGGTCTGGGGGTTCTTAAGCTGCATAACATATCCAATAACCTCGGCAACGGCTTTAAAGTGTTCAGACGGAATCATCTGGTCAATTTCAACGGAAGCAAACAAAGCACGGGCCAAAGGCGGGTTTTCAACCACCGGGACTTCGTTTTCTTCCGCAATTTCGCGGATTTTCAGGGCGATGTTGTCCAAACCTTTGGCAACAACCACCGGCGCATCCATTTTATCCATTTTATATTCCAGCGCAACAGCATAATGCGTCGGGTTGACAATTACCACGTCGGCGCGGGGAACGGCATCCATCATACGGTGGCGCGCGCGTTCCATACGAATCTGGCGGATGCGCGATTTAACCAGCGGATCACCTTCCATTTGTTTATATTCGTCTTTGACTTCCTGTTTGGTCATGCGCAGTTTTTTCAAATGCGTATATTTCTGGTAAGCAAAGTCGGCAACGGCAATAACCAGAACGGCAATAACCACGGTAAAAATCAATAATACCACAACTTTATGAATAAAAGCTAAAATCGCCGTCGTTTCCATGGTGGGCATCAGGTTGGCTTTGTCGAGATAAGGACGGATGACGAGAATCGAGATGAACGCAATGACAGTGATTTTAACGATGCCTTTTAAACTTTCGACGATTTTTTTCATATTGATGAATTTGGGCAGGGCGGCAAAAATGTTAAGTTTGTTCCAGTCGGGTTCCAGCTTTTTGGGGGCAAAAACAAATCCGGTCTGGGCGATGCTGGCGAAAACGCCGAGCAGCATGAAAACGGCAAAGGGAATTGCAAGAATTTTAAATAACCCGAGCACTACATGAATCAGCAGCAGGCGGATGTGCCGGGCATCGGTGGGAATGGACTCCGGATTTTCAATGAAAGGGAGAGAGAGCTGATAGAACCATTTCATCAGAATCGGCAGTAAAAGCCAGACGACGAAGAGCATGCCCAGCAACATCAGAAAACTTTTGGCGTCTTGAGAGAGGGCAACATCGCCTTCCTCTTTGGCCTTGGATATTTTTCGTTCCGACGGTTCTTCCGTTTTGGAGGCTTCGTCGTCGTCTTCGGCAACCATGATTCCTCCTTTTTAACGTACAAACCGCAACAGACCCTCTTCATAGTATTTGATAAACCAGAGGATCATGATCGGAGTGGTGATGAACAGCAGTCCCAGTCCCAGATAAATTTGCAGCGGGAGGGACAAAAAGAAAATGTTTAACTGCGGCATCAGGCGTGAAACCAGTCCCATGCCGACATAAAAAACAAGCGAGAAGGCAATGAACGGCGAGCCGATTTTGAAGCCCATGATAAAACTTTGGTTCAGAGTTTGGCTCATGTAGTCGGAGAAATCGCCGACCGGCAGGGATGAGGCGACCGGAAACAGACGGTAACTGTCAATTACGGCGCTGAGCATCAGGTGGTGTATATCGGTAATGAAAATGACGGTCAGGGCCAAAACGCTCAGGAAGGTTTCAATTACGATGCTTTGGGTTTGGAAGGCGGGATCGAAAATCTGAGCGTTGGAAAAGCCGATGGCCTGGCCGATAAAGTTGCCGCAAAGACTCAGAGCAGAGAATAAAATCTGCATGGCTAACCCGAAGAAAACGCCGTAAGTGATTTCAAACAAATACATTTTTATTGCGTCCGGCAGGTCGGAAGGCTGAGGCGGCAGCTGATCATTCAGAAACGGAACCAATACGACACTGACGGCAAGGGCAATCGACAGGCGCTGGCGCATATTGACATAAGAGGCTGAAAAACCCGGCATTAACATAATTGCCGAGCCGATGCGCAGAAAGACGAGAATGAATTTGAAGATTTCCTGATTAAGAAGCTGAGCCATTGTCAACCGCCGTTGATTATCTTGTCAAACAGGGTGTCAGTCAGCATTTGCATCTGATTCAGCATGAAAGGGAAAAGCAAGATGATGGTGACAAACACACCGAGAATTTTGGGAACGAAAGCCAGCGTCATTTCCTGAATTTGCGTCAGAGCCTGAAAAATGCCGACGATCAGGCCGATAAACAGCGCAACCAGCAAAACCGGCGTGACCACTTTTACCAGCGTGAAAATCGCTTCGCGGGAAATATCCAGGACTTCAACTTCATTCATGGGCGGATCCTATTCAAGCGGGGTTAAGTTTTCAAAGTAGCGGTGGTTTTCCAATCCGGTAAGAAAAGCGCCGTCGTAGCCGGATTTGATAATTCCCTGAAAATAACGGGACATATAGTTTTTCCACTCATTGTCCCAATAACGGGTTATTACTCCGCGCGGTTCAACGAAAGAGGCGCGGACCAGCCAGTCGGGAGAGCCGATTTTCCAACTGTTGTTCCAATAATAATCGGTGTCTTTGGCTTCGGTAACGCTGAAACGGGCCAGCAGCTGCCGGCGGGTGCCGTTTTTTTTGTATTTCATTGCATTGATTTCTTCCGGTGTAAAAGGCTGGCGCTGCCGAAAATAAGGTTCAATGACGACAACGTCATAATTGGAAGCGCGGACGGCTTCAATGAAATCGTTTTTATCGGCATAGAGGTCGTCTTTAAGCAGGAATGAGATATTTTGGGCCGATTTCAGGTCAAAAATATTTTCGGCGTTTTCTTTGATAATCGGCTGAGCGGCAATTTTGCGGAAAGCTTTGTTGCTGCGAAGAAAGCCGTAAAAGGGAATTTTCTCTTTCAACGAGGCGCTTATCGCCCGGTCGAACGCGCGGCCGTCAGGGCAAAGGTCAACGGAAAAAGCTTTTATTCCGTTTTGAACAATGACCGGATTAAGCGGAAGCTTTTGGCAAAAATGATTGTTGACGACAACGGCGTCAATTGATTTGAGATATTCGGCCGATCTTCCGCCGACCAAAGGTTCGAATTCGGGTGAGGTCTGTTTCAAATTCAGCAAAAAAGACGGGTCGGACACGTCTTCACCGTTGTTGCGCGCTTTCAGGTAGCCGTCCAAGTGATATTCCCACAGGCTGCGGGTGAGCAGATCCTGCCCCTCATGAACCATTATCTGGAAATCCGGCCGGTTGGCTTTGGCATAGTTTGAAAGAGCTATAACGTTTTCGCGCAGCAGGTCACGATAATTTTTTATCGAGTGCGGCGGTACGTCGATGCTCAGCAGCTTTTCTTCCGGAGTATAGGGATGTGCTTCATCAAAGCCGTATAAACCGGCATGAGCGCTTATCGGAAAGACAAGCGCCGCCAGCAATAAAGCGGATGTCAGTTTTCTAGGTAATGACATCGGCATGCTGTTTTCCGGTACGAGATGTGATTTCGGCAATGTCCATGGCAATTTCCAAAATCGGCTGCAACATTTTCTGCGGGTCTTCGTCAAGCTTGTTTTGCTCGTATTTTTCAAGGTAAACGCGCAGGGTGGCACCGCTGGAACCGGTTCCGGACAGGCGGTACACAATACGGGAACCGTCGGCAAATTTGACAATCAGGCCGTTTTGGGTGGAAGAATGATCCACCGGGTCGTTATAGACGAAGGGTGCAGCTTCGGAGACAGTGTAGCCGTTGTAAATTTTGCCGTTGAGCGTCGGCAGTTTGGCTTCAAGGTCGGCCATAAGTTTGTCGGCCACGGCGGTGTCCAGCCCTTCAAAGTCAAAACGCATATAGTAACTGCGGCCGTATTTTTTCCAATGTTCGACGGTAATTTCTTCGACCGATTTGCCGGTGGCGGCAATGATGTTCAGCCAGAAAAGTATGGCCCAGATGCCGTCTTTTTCGCGGATATGCGCCGAGCCGGTGCCAAAGCTTTCCTCACCGCAGAAAGTGATACGGCGGGAATCCATCAAATTGACGAAGTATTTCCAGCCGGTAGGCACCTCGTAATAGCCGATGTCATGCGCTTTGGCGACACGGCTGACGGCCGTTGAGGTGGCGGCAGATTTGGCGACGCCGTAAATACCGTTTTTGTAAGCGGGAATCAGATTATAGTTGTCGGTCAGAATGGCCAGACTGTCTGACGGAGTTACGAAAAACTTTTTGCCCAAAATCATATTGCGGTCGCCGTCACCGTCGTTGGCTCCGCCGAAATCAGGCGCTTCATCGGAGAACATCAGGTCAACCAGTTCTTTGGCGTAAACAAGATTGGGATCAGGGTGCAGGCCGCCGAAATCGGGAAGCGGGCGAGCATGAACGACACTGCCTTTTCGGGCACCGAGCAATTCTTCAAAAATGCGAACGGCATAAGGGCCGGTGACGGCGTTCATGGCATCAAAGCACATGGTGAAACCGTTGGCAAAAAGCTTTTTGATGGCCGGAAAATCAAAAATTTCCTGCATCATATTCACATAATCAACGACGGGGTCGATAATTTCAATTTCCATACCGCAGACATTCTGTCGTCCGAGCCGTGAGAGGTCGATATCGGCAATGTCGCAGATTTTATATTCGCGGATTGATTTGGTGTTTTCATAAATCTTATCGGTTACCGAGCTGGGAACCTGTCCGCCGGTTTGGTTGGAATATTTGATGCCGAAGTCGCCGTCCGGGCCGCCGGGGTTGTGTGACGCAGAGAGAACAAAACCGCCGTCAAGTTTGTTTTTTAAAATGACATGAGAGCCGGCGGGGGTGGAAATAAAACCGTTTTGGCCGATAACCAGCTTTTTGACGCCGTTGGCCGCGGCCATTTTGATGATTTTTTGAATAGCAACGTCATTGTAAAAGCGTCCGTCGCCGCCGACCAAAAATGTTTTGTCATCCAGTTTGCCGATGGTGTTGAAAATGCTTTGCATAAAGTTTTCAACATAATTCGGCTGCATGGCGACCCGGGATTTTTTCCGCAGGCCGGCCGTTCCCATTTTCTGGTCGTTATAGGGCGTGGTCGAAATTGTTTTAATCATCGCTCATCCTTTGTTGTCTGACATAAAATTTATAACCGGAGTTTAGCACCTTCGCAGGTAAACTCAAGCCTAAACATAGTTATTAATAACCGTTATTTCAGGGGAAGGGCGGTTTGAAGCTGCGGCAGCAGGTCGCCGAGGTAAGGCAGGTTTGCGGTTTGGTTGAGTGTATCCAGCATTTTCATTCTTTGTGCCGGCAACGGACTGTCGGCAGACGTGGCGGCGGGCAGACCGAGAACCGACAAAGCTTCGGTGCGGGAATAGCTTCGGTTAAGACGCCGGTCTTCCTGCTGCTGGCGGAGGAGGGCTTTTTCCAGGCGGCCGGTAAATTTTCGTCCCTCCGGGGCACTGACGGAGCGGAACAGTTCCCGGCGATACAGGATAATTCCCAAAAGGCAAACGGCCGTCAGAGCGAAAAGCAGGCGGAGCCAATGGTGGTGGATGACGAGTGCGGCAAAGCCGAGGTAAAAAACAAATCCCCAAAGAACATTGAAAGAGGCCTGAGAAGGAATGGCAAAAAATATCCGCCGGCCGTCGGCAGGAGAAAAACGTTCGATTAATTTTGCCAGCGCATAACCGCAGCCGACAAAAAACATTAAAAGAGCCAGTTCTTTCATCGGTTATTCCGGACAGATAAATTCGGCCAAAGCCCTGATTTCGCGTTTGGCGGCAATGTGCGAGACGCTCATGCGGCGCTTTAATTCGTCCGTCTGCATATCCAGAACCGTAAGGCCTTCCAGAAAAAGTTCCTTGTAGATGACACGGTCTTTAAAGCCCGGGCAGACGCGAAAACCATACAGTTTTGACAGCTTTTCAAGATATTCGAAAAACAGATTCTTGTTACGGGAATTCAGTGCCGAAATTTTGTTGCCGACGACAATCCAGTTGAGGTAAGCTTTGCCTTGCGAGGCCAGGTATTTTTTGACATCCCAGATATAATTGGCATAGTGTCCGGGCTTGCCGGCTTTACCGCTGTCAAAATCGATTTCCGACAATACGTTAAGATCTATCAGGCTGTCGGATATCGGTGTAATCAGGGTGTCGGCAAATTTGTGAGCTTCTTCGAAAAGATAGTTTTTATTGCCCGGCGTATCAATGATGATGGCGTCATAAGACGTCATCAATTTGCCGATTTCATGGTCAACCCGGCCGCGGTCGGCGGGAATCAGCGAATAATTTTCCTGCGGTTCAAACTTGTAATGAACGGGAATCGGCAAAGCCAATTTGTTTTTTTCGCAGAAGTTCTGGCGGTTTTCGATATATCTGGAGAGGGTTCCCTGTCGTCCGTCCATATCAATCGTGGCAACGGAAAAACCTTCCTGAAGCAGTTTGATGGCCAGATGCATGGAAATCGTCGATTTTCCGGTTCCGCCTTTTTCGTTGCTGACAACGATTATATGTGCTTTTTTTGAATTATCCATTAGTATTGACTGTTAGCTAAAACAAGTTGGTTGTCGGTTCTTACGGCAACTACGATACAAGACTTGTTCTTCTTTTTCAAGTTTTTGCAAGCTTTATCCGCATCTGATTTGGCAAAGCCGATGATTTTGGAGCGATAGATGACGGCCGAACCGTTGGCAACCGGTTCGATATCTATTTCTTTATCAGCCAGTTTACGGGCGGCTTTCTTAATTTTCAGCGCGTAGCTGCGGGCTTTGGCATAGTTGGAAAAAGCCCCGATTTGGATTCCCCATTGGTCGGGAGTTTCCTGTCGGTTGTCTTTTTCCAGTTTTTTTACGTTTTCGGCAGTTTCGCGAGATGAGATATCCCAAGAAGTTTCACCGTTATCGGCTACTTTGGTTTCTTCGGCGGTTTCCAGCTTTTTCTCGTCCAGGCTGGCGTACATGTTGGTATTCTGGAACTTGTCATTTAATGCCAGACGTTTCAGCCCTTTGTCCATCATCCGGGCGACGTGGCGGTCGCGTTCCTTGGCGGAGTTGTGCCCCATTGTTACGGCGATGACGCGTTTGCCGTCGCGCTGGGCGGAGGTGATGATGTTATATCCGGCGGCATTGGTGAAGCCGGTTTTCATTCCGTCCGCACCGGCAAAGGTTTTCAGAATGTTGTTATGGGTGTAAATCGTTTTGCCGTTGTAAGTGAATTTTTTCAGAGAGAAAAGTTTGTAATACTGCGGAAAATGATGATACATGGCGGCAGCCAGAAGAGCCATGTCGCGAGCCGTGGTTTTTTGCGCCTTGTTCGGCAGGCCGTTGGCATTTTTGAAAGTGGTGTTCTTCATGCCGAGTTCGTGAGCGACCTTGGTCATGGTTTTGGCAAAGTTGGCTTCGGTATAACCGAGGTTTTCCGCCAGAACGGAAGCACAGTCATTGGCCGATTTGACAATTAAGGCTTCAATGCAGGTTTTTACTTTAATTTTCTGGCCCGGGCGCAGTCCGAGGCGTGACGGCGCCATATTGGCCGCGTGACGGCTGACTTTCAGGTCGTCATTCATTTTGATGATGCCTTTGTTCAGTGCGTCAAAGGTGATGTATAGCGTCATTACCTTGGTGAGAGATGCGGGATAGCGCAGGGTGTCCGGCGCTTTGGAGGATAAAATTTCGCCGTTTTCGGCGTCTATGATGATTGATGAGGTGGCGGCACAAGCCGTGCCGGCGGAGCTCAAAGCGGCTCCGAAACAGATAAGTGCACCGATAAAAGATTGTGCTAATGACAATTTTTTTAATTTAAACATTTTTCACAGCTTTTCTGCAGAGATATTCCTGTCCTCATTATTAGCTCGAAAAAGCAAATAATTTGTTAATTTTCTAGCCTGAAAAAGAATTTTTATAAATAATGAATAGGGTTAATTTTTAGCTTGACTTTCTGTTATATTGTTTGTAAAACACGAGAGCAATGGCGAACGTAGCTCAGTTGGTAGAGCCCCGGTTTGTGGTACCGGTTGTCGTGGGTTCGAGCCCCATCGTTCGCCCCAGTTTTTTATGAGGTGTTCGGTTCAGACACCTTTTTTTTATGTTTTCCGGCAGGTCGGGTTGAAAGTACAGAGCGTGAGGCTGCAAAAACGTCCCGGGGAGGTTTTCGTCTCGGGCAATGAAGCTTTGCTAACGAGCGATGCCACGGCGGCGCGGCGGGAGAGTTTTACAAGACGAATTCCCGAATAATATATGGTATTTGCCGTCCCATCGTTTGCCTTATTCAAAAGATTCCTGCTGCAAGAAGGGAGTTCTTTATTATTTGGTATTCAACAGGAAGGAGAAAATTGTATGACGATTTCTATCGTACAAACGTTTAATCCACCGTTGCGGCTTTATACGGGTGTTGAAAAAGTTTCTGTAAAAAGCAGGGAATGGCAGATGAGTGAGAACTTGACCGTTTCGGACGGGATTCAGATAATGGGCTATATGGGACAGTGTCAAGTCGAAGAGGTGTGGAAGCGATACCGTGAAGACAGCGATATTTATGTCAGTAACTATGGTTATGTGGCCAAGATTACCGGTGATGAAGCGAAAAGCATTTTCAGAGAGGAAACGTTAAAAGCCCTGCTTCATTCCGGGGCTCGCTTTGTCTGTTTGAATGAGACTGAAAAAGGATTAATAACGAGATGCAACCGGGTTCCCACAAATAAGAAAAATTCCGGGTGCAAAATATGGCTGCAAATAGACGGGCTGGATGTTCATGTGATGGTTGCGGAAAAGTTTTTGGACAAACCCGAGGGAGCTTGGGGCGTTCATCATATAGATAATAACTCTTACAATAACAGTGTTACGAATTTAGTATGGGTTACCAGAGGACAACATAACAGAAGAATTCATCCGATGTCGTATCGGTGACGGGCGGGGTTAAGGGTTTGCTTCGCAGAGGCGGCGCAGGAGGGCCAACATGGCTGCAAAATTTTCAACTTCTTTGCGGGAGCGGAGGTTGATGCGGTCGGCCAAGGCATAATAATTGCCGCGGCGGTCATAGTATATTATGCTTTCGGAACAGCGACCGACGACCAGTTTGTTTTTGAAAAAGTTATAGGCGGCATAATTTCGGTTAATTTCCAGCAGATTCGGAAACTTATAGTTTTTGCTTTCCCGATAATGGGAAGAACAGCCGTAAAGTTCAATCCCGTCGTAGAACAAACCGTCGCTCCGGCTAAGAAAGGCGGCATAATCGTCGGGAAGCGGACTGAAATTTAGCATAAGCAATGATGTATTCAGCATTTCAATTTCTCCGGAAAGAGCCGGAGGAAAGAAGACGGCGCCGGGGCGTCCGGCAAAATATGGCAAATCATCGACGGCGGTCATGGTAAATTTTGTCTCCATACCAGGGAATAAGCAGTCTTTTTTGTAATTTTAAAAAATTATTGTTAAACTGCAGATCAAGAATTTTGTGAATATTTTCATGGACGGGGTGGGTTCGCAGCAGGCAAAGATTGCTCAGTTCCGCGGTGCCGCCGAAATCAAACGGAATTTGCAGGTGTGTATTGACATTTTCCGGTGTCAGGCCTTTTTTTAATAAGGCAATGTCTTCATCATCAAGACCGACAGCCCTGCAGTTTTCCTGTTCCGCATAGGCGAGCCGTTTAAGAAAAATAACCCGGGTTCGCTGAAATTCTTCATAAAGGCGGTTCATGTCCGTCCAGCTTTGCGGTGAATAGGGGCGTTCGACTATTTCAAATCCGTCCAATTTGTATTCATGCAGCCGGCGCTCAACGAGGCCGTACATTTCCTGAATGCCCGGCGCTTCTTCCCGGGGCCTTTGTTCTGCTGCGGAGCGGAACGGATGGGCGGAGGGCTGTGTTCCTTCGGCCAGCAAATCATCATAAGCGGACAACAGGGAAGAATCTTTCTCTGCGGCGGAGGCGAAGCAATTATTTTGTTTCGGTTTCGACCATTCCCACATATTGTCCTCTTAATCAGTTGGCCGGGGCATCCGTTTCATCCTCATCATCGTCAAAGTCCTCGTCAATATCTTCATTGGGGTCGTAGTCAATGCCGAGTTTGGAGAGCATATCTTCATTGATGTCTTCACGCTGGGCAACAATCCAATCCGGAACATAAGGCGCCGGCGGGAGTTTTGACAGGGCAAGCATTTGCTTGTCAAGATAGAAACGCGGGGCATCAGCCATAATCGGGCGGTCAATGAATCCTTGCATTAACACGACCTGTTTGAGCATAGGCAGACTCAGCAGCTGAGTGGTGCTGATAACGGAGGTGCCTTGCAGCTGGTAGCTGACGTTTTTGCTGAACGGATTGGAACCCTTTTGGAAACTGAGACCTTCATTTTTGGAGAAGGAGGTGGTTTGGACGGTCTTGTTACCAATCATTTTGGAGAAACGCTGAGCCGTCTGTTCGTTGTTTTGGGACAGAATAACTTTGCAGGCGGTTGTGGAAATAACGGTTTCCAGATCGTCTTTGCCGTATTTTCCGGAGATTTGCCCCAAATCTTGTCCGATCAGCAGGTAGGATACTTTTTGTCCGCGTCCGACTGCCGGGCCGTCGATGATGGCTTTCAGTTTGGGCATTTGCGGAAACTCGTCGAGAACGAACAGAGTTGGGAAGGGTCCCATTTGTCCGTCGGTTTTGTTTTGGAATTTCGGCGGATTGGCAATCAGGTAAGATGACATCAGCTCGATAAAGGTTCCCGATATGACACCGAGCGCGCGGGCATCAACCTGGTTAACCGAGAGGTAAACGGAAATCGGTTTCCATTCGCCGGTAATCGGGTCTTTCATTCCGCGGAGATCTTTAAAGTGAAGGTCGGAGAAGCTGGTTCGCGAAACCACAGCCGAGTTTTTGAAAATGCCGATGCCGGAAAAACCGGTTGACAGAACGGAACCGCGTTCCTTATCCGGCATAGAGCTCAGCTGGCTCAATTCAACGATACAGCGCGGAGAATAGCCGAATTTGCGGGCTTCGTCGATGGCCTCTTCCAACATGTCGCGCATGGGGTCGGCCATGGCTGCCATTTGGTCGCCTTCATCAAGACGGCGTTTGATTTCCTGCGATTGTTTAATTTGAGATTCGGTAATCCATTCCAGAATCATTGCCAGACAGGATTCGTGTCCGATCCATTTTTCAGGCAGCAATGACCAGGTGCCGATCGGCAGATAGTTGTCAATGGTCAGGGTGTCGTTGTGCAGATCCTGAATGGCCCGGGCAGACATCGGATCGCGCATTTCAAGGTAATAGCCTTCCAAAACGCGTTTGTCTTCTTCATCAAGTTTGCCTTCATAAACGCGGCCGATGAAATAGTCGTTGGCACGGGCCCGTTCGCATTTGGAGGCGATGAAGTGAATAAATCCGGTCAGAGCGGCACGGCCGGTCTTTGACCAGTGCGGGTCGGCGCCGCCTTTGGGGTCTTCCACCAGGATGTTACACATGGAATCAACATACATATCGCGGTCAGGCCCCGGTGCCGGCAGGGCATTCGGCGACAGCGGGTTCCAGCTCGGATAATAGACGCCTTCGGCCGGGTTGTCTTCCGCACCCCAGTTAATGACAAATACGGGACCGTCTTTGGCCCGAGCGCCGGTAGTGGTAAAGCACAATTCCGGTTTAGGGTCATTGACGACGATGCTCATGCCGTGGGAGTGAAAAATTGTCGGAATAACCACCCCGGCGGTTTTACCGGTGCCCGGAGGTGCGCAGCACAGGGTCGAAAGGGTTTCTTTCATCATCAGCAGGTGGCCTTTGTATTTGCCGACAACCATACAGAAACCGTCAAGCAGACCCATTTTCTTAATGTCTTTGAGTTCGGCAATTCGTGCGGAGCCGTGAATGTTTGACTGAAAACGGTAGGGGTTGGTGGCTGCCCCGATGAGCAGGCCGAAAGGCAGTGAGATAATCGGCAGAATCGGAAGCCACAGGCTGAACGAAAAGGCTCCGTGGTAGTTGGAAATCTGTTTTATCCAGTGCCAATAGCGGGAAAACAGATAACTCGGGGAATTGATAATCGTTTGAATGAATTTGGAAACTTCGCTCAGCGAATCTTTGGAGATGCCGTTGCCTATCAAATAGCCGAGCGGCATTGAAATGATTGCCAGAACGATGGTAACCAGAAAAGTGATAATAAAGGTCATTACCATCCATTGGACGGCGTTATTATACTCTTCCCATTCTTCGCCTTTTTTTTCCATTTATTTGATAATCCTATGCAATATTACGAATTAACTTTTTAATTTTTTCAAATTTTTCTTTGTCGATATGGTTTTCGGCCTCGTCAAGGGTTTTGGCAAACAGTTTCAGCTCTTTCGGCGTGCCGCGGTCAATCCGGGTGACGTTGATGTTCATGTCATTCCAGATTTCAAACATATCTTCCGCATTAATAATGTTGCCTAACTGGATAATGACGTAAGGTTTGATCGTGAAGGAGAAATCGGCTTCTTTGAGCTTTTCTTCCAGAGCCTGACGGGCCAGATCAACTTTGCGCACTGGCGAAATGCGGTGACTGCTTTCGGAAAACCAAAGGGGTTCTTCGTCGTTGAAGCGTTCTTCGTCGGCCAGCCAGTCGCCGGGTTCTTTATCCAGCAGGCAGATGCATATCTGTTTATCAGCAATGCCGATGAAATCAATCAGGTTGTTGTGCAGGGTTGCGCCGGTAATGACCTCGTAGCCCTTTTGTTTGATGATGTCGATGGTCGAGCCGGTGGCATGCTGCGGCGCTGTGGTCTGCGTTTCCGGTTTTGCCGGCTGATTTTTGCGGTTGTCACGTTTGTTGTTGTCGCGCCGGTCGCGGTTGTTTCTGTCTTTAGACTGCTGGCGGCTGTTTTCTTTGGCCGGTTCCGGTTTGGGGGTTATGCTTTCCCGGGGCTTTTCCGCCGGCGTGTCAAATGCGTCAAAGTTGAAATCAAAGTCGTCGCTGTTGTCATCGTCAAACTGGAACAGAGAGTGATCGAAAGATTTGGTCTCCTGCGGGGCGGGGGTGCTTAATGCCGGAAAAGTCGGAGCCGGTGCCGCCTGTTTGGGCGTGTTTTTAATCACCTGGTTACTCAGCGTCGTCGGGCGAGGCAGGGCTTCCTCCATACGTTCGTCAATCGGTGCGCGGATACTGCGGGGACGGATTTCCTTATAAGACTTCTTCTTTTTCAGGGTTTTGCCGCTTTTTTTATTGCTGATGATTTTCACCGGCTTATAAAAGAAACGACGGAAAATCCGTATCGGAAACAAAGCCGCTTTGATGATGAGCTGATCCCAGGCTATCAGGCTCAAGGCCGCCCAGCCGGTCAGCCAGAGGGGGATAAAAGTCAGAATGATGAGGACAAAAGCCCATTCCTTAGGGTCATCAATAACCCAGCCCTGCATCCATAAGTTTTGCAGGTGACGCCAGTGGCGGCCGAGGAAAATGTCAAAACGCCAGTTGGTAAGCAAAATAACCCTTATACCTTCCAGAAAGAAAATGCTCCAGAAGATACCGATGAAGATAATTCGCATCGTTATCAAAATAGATTTCAAAGGTTATTTTCTCCAATTACAATTTTGTTCAGTATAGCATTCTATTGGTTAATTCTTTATTTAAGCTCATCGGAGTTTATCTTTTCCTTAAGCTGTTCCCGCAGAAAGTCTGATGTTTTTTCATGATGTTCCATGTCGGTTTTGACCCGTTTCAATTTTGATTCGATAATTTCCTTGGGGTCAATTTTCTGGGTGGTGGAACCGAGGTTTTTCAGAATAATGCGGGAGCTTTCACTGCCGTAGCGGGCAATCATTTTTTTATTATACCAGACAATCGGAGCCATCAGAAATGCGGTGAAGCTTTTTTTGTACAGGTAGCGCCAGCCCAGAAGCCAAACCGGAATCAGAGCAAGCAAGGTAAAGAAAAAACCGTAGTCTTTAGGCTGGCGAATCGCTCCGCCCTGCTCCCAGTAGGTGTCGATAATGCCCCAGTCGCTGACGGAAAGATAGTTGAAATTCCACAATTTTATTGTCAGCAAAACGCTGGCATAGATAAAGACATAGCTCCAGACAATGCCGACAATAATGAACTTCATAAATTTCAATATTTTTTTGAACATGACTATTTGGCGGCTCCCTGCGCCTCACGGGCAAGACGGTAAGCGTCCATGTTGAAAGCAGGCCGCTGCTGGCTCTGTTGACGTGCCTGTTCGCTGCCTCGACGGTCTCCGGCAATGTAACCATGCGGATTAGCAGGCGAACGGATGCTTTCACGATATTGCAGAATGGCTGCCCGTCGCTGTTCAAAGTTCTGACGACGGTTGTTGTGCGCCTCTTGCTGTGCTTCAAGGGAACTTTCCTGTCTGCGGACGCCTTCAAGCTGCTTGGTCAGCAAATCTTCAAATTTGTTGGTGGCAACCAGATGCTCAAGCATGCTCTTGGGTTCAAGACGGTCTGATTTGGTCATTTCTTCCCGTTTGAGGCCGAGGCGTTCGTTAATTTTAGTCAGGGTCGGGTTGGTTGCACCGTCTTTGCCGGCTTCGTCGAATTTGTGTTTCTTATATTGTTTGTCGGCAAATTCATTGGCTTTTTCAATCTGTTTCTCCATATCTTTCATGAAGCTTGCCGGATTACCGCCGCGGCCTTCCAGTTCATCCATCTGACGGGCAATTAAAATAGCGTTGCGTTTAGACATGGCTTCAAACAGCTGAACCGGGTTGACGTTTTTGAACGCATCCTGATTTTTGCAGAGGGTTTCGGCCATTTGGGCTCGGGCCAGCTGCCCGGCCATGAACTGAATGGTCTTCATATTTTCGGCCAGATTTTGGATTTTTTCCATGGCGGAGGCGCAGAAGGCCTGACGTTCGCGTTCCGGCATTTCGTTCATCAGAATTTTGGTAAAGCCGGTGGCTTTGGAACCGTCAATTTTGCCTTCGGCAATGTCGGACAGAATGCTTTTGACTGCATCACGGCCTTTTTCAATCGCCGCTTTGGAACCGTCGAACATTTTGACGGCTTTGTCGTCAATGGTGTCACGGGTGGAAATAGTGTTATATTTTTTTGCGTCGGCACTGTTTTTGTTCTTCCGGCAGCGGTTTTTAAACTGGTTGTATTTTTTATCAATATATTTGTAGCACTTTTTATACAGCCAGTTGGCACCGCCGAGCAGCCAGTCGTTGTACATATATTGAATAATGTCTTGTTCTTTGAAGATGTCTTTCGGGTCTTTTTCCTCTTCCTGAACCTTGGTTCCGTCTTCAGGAGTGATGTTGCCTTCGCCGCCTTCCTGTTCTTTCAGCTGTTTTTCGCAATCTTCTTTATCTTGGCGCTCTTCAGGGGTAAGGATACCGCGCTTTTCTTTAATTCGGTAATAATTCAGCTTTTGGGCAACGGTCATTCCCTGGAAAGTTTCGGTTTCCTTTTTGGGGTTCTGAGAAAGATAGACAGTTTTCTGCGGTTCGGCCGGTGCAGGCGCCTGTGTCTGCGGAGCCGGTGCGTTGGTATTGCCGGTCGGGGCAGGGGCTGTTCCTTCATTTACTCTGACTATTGCCATATCATCACCTTAATCGTTTATTTGTTTCTTCAAGTCTAGCATTAAAAAACGTTTTTGTCTATATTTTTGTAAAATATTTTCCGGCTCAGGCTTTGAGCTTTTTAATAAAATCTCCGATTTCGCGGTTGACGCGGATTCCGTCCTGCGGGGTGACTTTTATCAGACCGAACAGACGGGGCTTTATTTTGTTGATTTCGATCGGGGCGAAGGTTGCCGGATTGTTGGTCAGCATCTTATAAGCGCCCTCGGCGTCTTTGTTGGAGGTTTTAAAGAAGTTTTTGACCAGGCGCTCGGCGTCAATCGGAAATTCCTTTTTCCGGATGGCTTCAATATAGCGCTGGCTTCTTTCAACCCGAGCCTGATGTTCTTCGTACATCTGGCGTTCGATTTTGCGGCGTTCGGCTTTCAGTTTTCTTTCGGCGTAGTTGAGTTCGCAGCCTTCAATCTCAATCAAAATTTCCACATAGGAGATGATTGCCAGCTGAAGGTTGTCATCCGAGGCTTTTTCGGCGAAGTCAAGCAGCTCGTCATCCGTACCGGCCGGATTCAGAGAGGCCAGTTCCTGCGGGAAGATTTTCAGCATGATGTCCCAACCGTTGAGAATATCCTGAGAAATGCGGCGTCCGGTTTTGGGTTTGAAGTGAGGATAAAGGTTTTCCGCGGTTATTGACGGAGCCGGGGGCTGCCGGTCTGCACTTTCCGCCATCGCGCGGACGGCATAGAAATAATTCTGATAAGCCCGGTAAAGCGAACGTTCTCCTTCATTCAGTTTGGCGGAGTTTTCATCATCGCTGTTGCTGATGGGGAGAGAAATCTGCGGCGTCGGCGCCTGGCCGTTTTTGGCGTTTTCCACTTCTTCTTCAACATCGTCCAGTTCCGCGGAAATAAATTCGTTCAGCAGGCGTTCAAACTCGTCTTCCTCGCTTTCGGCAGGTGCCGGGGTGGCTCGGACAGGTGCCGGCTGCTGCGGAGCCGCGGTTTGGCGGGCAATGTTTCGGATATCGGGGTCAGAATTGGGCATTTCAAGAGAATTGTCGGCCAGAAGAGCTTCAATGTCGGCATCGGCGATATCGGGTTCAGACATTGCCGGCGGCAGTTTAACCGGCTGGGCTGCCGGCCGTTTGTGCTTGATTTTTTTGAAGACTTTGACGGTTTTTTTATTTTCGCTCATCTCTGCACCTCTAATTTACATTGATTTCTACCGGTTCTCCGGCATCCTGATTATAGATGAGAATACGATCCGGACGGCCGCCGTCTTTGACTAACAGATAAATGCTGCCGCCGTGGAGCCTGAAGCTGTCGATCGTGCTGCCGGCGGGCTGTTTCAGGCTGATGCTGCTGCCGGGTTCGGCCGCTACCGGTTTGCGTATCTTTTTATACAGCGTTCCGAGAAGGGTCATGCTGCCGAACACCAATAAGAAAGTTATCACAAAGACGATTGTTTTGACCAATTTTAATTTATCCATAATCTAATCCTTGCATTTTAGCAGATTGTCTGTATTTTAGCTAGTATTATATCTCTGAAGAAGTAAATTTTTTATTGCTAAAATGGAGCAAAACGACAGCAACATTATTCTTACTCCCGAGGCCGGTCCCGAACATAAAGGATTGCGGCTGGATAAGTTTTTGGCGCTGACGGTTCCCGATGTTTCCCGCTCGCAGGTGCAGCGGCTGATTGAGCAGGGCATGGTCAGCCGCGATGACGACGTGCTGGCAGACAATTCCTATAAAGTTCGTCCCGGCGACAGTTATCAGATTGAAATTCCGCCGCCGGAAGCCGCCGAGCCGGAGCCGGAAGACATTCCGCTGGAAGTGGTCTATGAAGACGAAGACCTGATTGTGGTCAACAAGCCGGCGGGGATGACGGTTCATCCGGCGCCGGGGGCTTTCCGCGGCACTTTGGTGAATGCTTTGCTTTACCATTGCCGGGATAATTTGTCCGGAGTGGGAGGGGTGAAACGTCCGGGCATTGTTCACCGTATTGATAAAGATACCAGCGGGTTGCTGGTTGCGGCCAAAAATGACCGGGCGCACCGGGGATTGGCCGAGCAGTTTGCCGAGCATTCGATTGAGCGGACATATCATGCCGTTGTTTATGGGGTTCCGAACCCTTTGAACGGCCGCATTGAAGGAAATATCGGGCGCAGCCGTTTTGACCGTAAAAAAATGGCACTGACGGAAAGCGGCGGCAAACCGGCGGCAACGAATTATAAAACCCTGAAAACCTGCGGTTTGGCAGCGGCGTTGGTACAATGCAATTTGGAAACCGGGCGGACGCATCAAATCCGGGTGCATTTGGCGAGTATCGGCTGCAATCTTATTGGTGATCAGCTTTATGTCAAAAACCGCAAGAGCTGTCTGGACAGCCTCGAATCGGAAATTAAAAATTACGTTACCCGGTTTCCGCGGCAGGCTTTGCATGCTAAAAGCCTCGGATTTGTGCATCCCCGAACCGGGGAATTTATGCAGTTCGATTCTGATTATCCTTGTGATTTCAATGAGCTGGCGGATAAATTGTCTTTGCTTTAGCCGATTCTTCAATTAATTTTAAAATAAAAAAATAGAACTAAAGTTTAGGTTGTGTATATCTTTGAAAGCTAATAAGGTGGGATGGGTCAACAAACTGAGGGAGGACTATCATGAATAAAGACTTCACTCTGAATGGACTTGACTTTTCTCCAGAAATAAATCTTGCGAGATATTTGCAGAGTATCAGAAAATTTCCAATTTTAACTCCGGAAAACGAATATGACTTGGCTGTCAAGTATAAGGCGACGCATGATCCGAAGATTGCGCAGCAGCTGATTAATTCGCATTTGCGGCTGGTGGTTAAAGTGGTTTCCAAATATAAAGGCTATGGTTTGCCGGTGAGCGAAATGATTTCCGAAGGGAACATCGGCCTGCTGTATGCGATTAACAAATTTGAGCCGGAGAAGGGCTTTCGCTTTTCGACCTATGCCCTGTGGTGGATTAAAGCTTCAATTCAAAAATATATCTTAAATTCCTGGTCTTTGGTTAAAATCGGCACGACAGCGGCTCAGAAAAAGCTTTTCTTTAATCTGCGCAAGATTAAAAACCGTTTGAACCTGATGGATGACCGTGAGCTTTCGCACGATGTTTTGGGCGGTATTGCCGCCAGCCTGGATGTCAGTGTGCAGGAGGTGACCGATATGAATATGCGTCTGAAAGCGCATGACGGTTCTTTGAATGCGGTTATTGATTCATCTTCTGATAACGGCAGCGAGTGGATAGACTTTATTTCCGACAGCAAGCCGAATCAGGAAGAAAAACTGGCGTACAGCGAAACAATGGCTTATCGCAAGCGTTTGTTCAATCAGGCACTGGGGTGCCTGAATCCGCGGGAAAAAGACATTTTGTTCAAGCGCCGCTTGGTTGACAAGTCGGTAACTTTGGACGATTTGAGCAAAACTTATGACATTTCCAAAGAGCGTGTCCGCCAGATTGAGCTTAATTCGATTAAGAAAATCCGGAAGGCGATTTTTGCCGAAAACTGATACACAAGTTTAGAAAAACGGCCGCTGTTGCGGCCGTTTTTTTTGTTTGGGCATTATTTTTTGCTGTTTCCGAGAATGCCGGGACCCCAGTCCTCCGCCAGCTTTTCAAGATTGGCGTCCAGCGTTTTGAGACGTTTTTGCGCCGCAATTTTGGAAAGATAGATGAAAAGGTTAGGCACTTCGAGATAAACAATCAGTCCCAACCCGGCCGAACCAAGCATGATAATCAGGTTGAAAATGTCGCTGAGAATGAAGAAGGCATCTCGAACGGTGAAGTTGCTGATGACGTGGAACAGGTAGATGAAAACCCCGGCGAGGTTGAAACAGCCGACGATAATCAGTTTGTTGGTGTTGTTTCGGTCGGTTACCATAACCGTAAACGTCGGCAACAGTCCGATAAGCAGGACAACCATAACCGGCAGCGTGGTCAAAACGGCAATCAGAATGCCGATTGTCAGCAGAATTTTTTGAAACAGCGAGAGCCGGACGTAAGAGCTGCGTAATCCCGGTGCCTGTGTTCTGGTGCGTACTTTGCTGATTTTGGTCATTTCAGTATCCAAAAGAAAAGGTTAAGCACAAAAGAGGTTATCATTGTCAGCACCGCAAGAACGCTGGCAAAACGCATGGCCACGCTTTTGGCTTCTTCATCCCATTTGGCGGTGTTGTTGACAAGGTTGTTTTTTTCGCTGATCATCAGATTGGCGTTTTTCAGCGCATTGGCGTAATCGATGCTGTCTTTCTGGCGCGCTTCTTCGTCTTCAATAATAGCGGTGATTTCATACAACTTGCCGTTTTTATGGACTTTCAGCAATTCGCGTTCCAGATATTTCTGATATTTGACGTTATGATAGCTCTTGATAATCATCATGCAGGCGCTGACCAGCCATTTGGCCAGGTTGGGCAGTTGCGCCGGGCCGTATTTGTTTTGCATATCGGTATAAAGACGCAGAATGGCACTGGCCTGCAAAGCCTCGCGTCCGGTGTTGAGATCAGTGAGAATGCCGTCGATTTTTTTGCCCATTTTGCAACGCAAATAGGCCATGATGTTTTTGTCATAAGGCATGGAGGTTACCTTGCCGGTGGCATAAGTATGGTCGAGTGCCCGCAAGATGCGCGGAGCGGAGTTGACAAACTCGTCACCGAGCAGCGGGCTGATGCAGGGCAAGTCTTCGTCAAAATCATACATAATGCGGTCAATGCCGTAACCCATATCCTTGCGGCTGATGTAGGCCTTGAATTCACCGGCGTTGGCCGGCGCGCGCACACTGGTCTGCTCCTGATACCAGGCTTTAATCAGGTCGGTGTTGAAAAGCTCATAAAAGCTGTTCAGGCTTTCGCCGCTTTTGACGGCGTGGAATATGGCTTTAGGTATGCCGCCGGGGAAAAGCCAGAGGTTTTTATATTTTATCGGCAGGTTGGGGGCCAGAATAATACATAATTTAGAAATCAGCAGCTCACGGTTAGCCGTGTTCTCGCCGTTGGTGTGGAGCAGTTTGTCAACCTGAGCGTTCAGCTTTTCGTTTTCCAGCCCGTTTTTAATCCAGTCGGTAATTTTTCCCGCTTTCAGCTGTTCGTAGCCTTCTTCGGGATTTTGCAGCAGGGTATAGGCAACGTCAGTCAGATTATAAACTTTTTCTCCGTTAACGGTCAGTGCCTTTTTCGGGCGCTCGACGGAGCTTTGGGTGATGTTGACCTGTTTGCCTTCGACAAAACTGTAGGTATGGGTGTAAGTCCAGCGGTTTTCTTCAATATCGTTGAGCAGACCGCGGAAAATACTGGCGTAATAGGCGGAAGTTTTATCCGCATCAAGCAGGGTTTGATAGCTGCCTTTTTTCAGTTTAAGGCGCAGCATTTCGGTTTCGGTGAGCTCTTCAAGCAGGCCGTGTCCCAGATAAAGCTGGAGCATCAGCGCACCGACGGCGTAGATGTCGTTTTTGTCGCTGCCGTTGCCGCGGCCGTCTTTCTGCGCCATCAGGCTTTCAATGGTTTCGGCAGCCGCCGGCTGGTGATAGGCGGGGAAAGAGGCTATGCAGTCGCCGAGAACGATATGTTCCCGGTTTTCGTCCCGGTAATAAACGTTGTCTGCGCGAATGGCCCGGTGGGTAATGCCGTAGCTGCGCAGTACTTCCACCGCCGAGAGCAGCGAAAGCAAAACGGTTTTGAATTTTTCCGGCTGATTCTTGAGGCAGTAGGCTCCGGCGCTGTCGATGACTCGTCCGCCGAGAGGCGTTTCATAAATAAGCGCCATGTTGCGCGAATTTTCAACCGGATAGCTGACGACGCCGTATTCAACCAGTTTCATGATAGACTGGTGGTCGATTGATTTGAGGTAAGGGAGCAGAGAGCTTCGCGGAGAAGTGACGTTATTGCAGACGAGGGCGAAAAGTTCGCGTTTGTCATTGATTTTGTCTTCGACTTTATATGCTTTGGCGCCGTTCGTATCCAGCCATACCATGGGAGACGAAAAATCAATGGTATATCTTTCTTTCAGGATATATATGCTTTCTTTGCCGGCCGCAGGGGGCGTTTCAACCGGGGTTTCCGGCGGCGGCGTTTGCTCTAAGTCTTCTTCTGCCATAAGATGAATTCTCTCGTCTAAACTATTCTGTCAGCATGACTATATAATAATAAGGGTTAATAAAACACAAATATTTTTTGTTTTTCTGGAAAATTCACGCTAAAATACGGCTAAAATCGATAAAAAGGTTTGGAAATTATGGAAAAATCACAGGCAGTCGACTATACGAGCATTGATTATCTGGAAGGCTTGGAAGCAGATCCGCAAAGTGTGTCCGCCGGTTCGGACATCCTTGCCGAAGCGGCACGTTATCATGTGGATTTGGATACGCTGGAAACGGTGGGCAGTTCCGCCGCGGCGCCGCTGCAGCCCGCCGCCCGTCCGGTTTATGCTCCCGATGCGGCCGAAGCTGCCGAAAACATTCAGGAAAACCGTTTTCTTGATGAAACCGACGTCCGGCTGCGGGATATGGTCAATAAAGTGTTTCGCCGGTCAGACCGTCCGTTTGTGATTGTGCGCGACGACCGTATCGAATATGCCAACAGAACATTTTTGAATTTGCTGGATATTAAGAGCGAAACGGATATTCTCAAAGAAAAGTTTTTGAAACTGGTAGCGCGGGAAGACTGGGAATTTTTGGCGGAAAACATCGGTGAGATGCTGATCAACAATGAGGCGATGGAAATCCGTCTGGTGACGGCCGGTCACAAGATTTTGAAAGTCAAGTTTGACGCCATGTATTTGTCGGATAATCAGCATTTTACCTTTATTTTAATCGGTGAGCGGATTATTCCGAAAACGGTGACGGCAATGGGTATGTATGATCCGGTTACCGGGCTGCCGAACTTTTATCTGTTTGAAGACAGGGTTCAGGTGGCGGTCAATTATGAAAATTATAAAGACATCCGCCAGCGTAAAAACATGATAGCGGTTATCGGTATCGGCATTGATAATTTTCCGGCGCTGAAGACAATCGGCATGCATGAACTGGTGCTGAAAAAACTGGCCGAAAAGCTGATGCTCAGTCTGCGCAAGACTTATACGGTGGCCAGCGGGCTGAAGTATCAGTTTTGGATTTTGCTGCCGGATGTTATGGACGAAGAAAGCCTGAAGTTGGAGCTGCAGAAAATTCAGAAGATATTCGAAGAGCCGGTTGCCGATAATTTTACCGAACATGACATTTCGGCTTCCATCGGGGTGAGTGTTTTTCCCGAGCCGGGAAGTTCAGCCAAAAAACTTATCGAACAGACCATTCTTTCCATTCAAAAGGCTCAGAAAGAAGGCGGCCGGCGGATGCAGATTTTCGGCATCTAGCCGTTCAGTTCAAAAAAGCCGCGTCCGCCGCGCAGAATTTGAAAAGCTTCGTCGGTATAGCCGCCATCAGGGGTGTGGACGGTCAGTCCGGGCAAAATTGCGGCCGGCGCTTTTGAGTCTTTTTCGGCGATAATCATAACTCTTTTAGCGGTTTGTCCGGGTTTGGAAAAGAGGGGGATGATTTTAAGGCCGCCGGTTCTGCCGTATAAGGCCGTGATTATTTCGGTTATGGCTTCAGCGCGGTTGATGAGGTAGAGCTGCCCTTTGGGGGCCAGCATTTTGAGGCAGAAACGCAGCCAGGAGGAAAGGTCAAACTGCTGGAGATTGTGGGCCAGAGCTTTTCCGGGATTGGGCGAGGGCATATCATGGTCGCTGTAGGGCGGGTTGGTGATGACGTGCCGGAAACTGCAAGGCGGAACGGCGGTGATTTTTTGCCGGATGTCGGCATTAACATAGTGCAGGAAAGCGGAAAAACCGTTGGCTTCGGCGCTGCGGGCGGATAATTCCGCCAGTTCGGGCTGAATTTCTATTCCGGTAATCTGTGGCTGTATTTCCTGAAATCTGGCAGCGAGGCACAAGGAAATGGCGCCGGTTCCCGAGCCGACATCAAGAATTTTGTCGTTTTTTTTAACTTTTTGAACCAGTGAGGACAAAATAACCGCGTCCGTCGAAGCCCGATAGCCGTCAACGGGCTGAAAAATTTTAACCTGCCGGTTCAGCAAATAGTCGTTGGTGTATTCTGCCATTCTGTCCTCCGGCCGAATTGTAACCGAAATTTTGAAAAAATCCAGCAAATAATTGCCTTAATTTGGTTGCAAAGGCGGTACCCTTTGTGTAAACTTCCGGTATTGATTAACTAAAGCAAGGACATTAAGACGATGAAGACTTTAATAGTAATTCCGGCCCGCTACGGCTCAACCCGCTTCCCCGGCAAACCGCTGGCTAAAATTGCCGGCAAGGAAATGCTGCTGCGGGTTTGGGAAAATGCCCAGAAAGCGGCTTCCAAATTTGAGGGCTGTCAGGCCGTGGTTGCGACCGATGATGAGCGGATTATGGATTTTTGCCGCAGCCGCGGCATTGACGCGGTAATGACTTCCGTCAACTGTCCGACGGGAACCGACCGGGTCATCGAAGCGGCGGAAAAAATGCGGGAAATGCCGGAGTTCGTGGTCAATCTGCAAGGAGACAATCCGATTTGTCCGACTTGGTTTGTTGAGGCGGTTATTAACGAATATTACAAAAATGACCGGGTTGAAACGGTAACGCCGGTGGTTAATCTGTCGTGGGAGGAGCTTGACAAACTGCGCGAACATAAAAAAGAAACGCCATTCAGCGGTACAACGGCCGTTTTTAATACGGAAGGGGACGCATTCTATTTTTCCAAAAATATTATTCCGGCAATCCGCAAGGAGGAGAAAGTTCGGGCGGGAATGGAAACTTCACCGGTTTACCGCCAGGTGGGCTTGTACGGTTATCGGCTGGATGTGCTGCGTAAAATAGCCAAGCTGCCGGAAGGCGTTTATGAGAAACTGGAAGGCTTGGAGCAGCTGCGCTGGATTGAAAACGGGATTAAAGTTCGCTGCGTGAAAGTCGATTATCGGAATTACGGCAAAATGGCTTCGCTGTCCGGGGTTGATTCGCCGGAGGATATCGCCCGGGTAGAGGCTGTTCTTGCCGAATACGGTTTGTAAAATTTTTGTATCAGACATTTTTTGATTAAGAGGAAGCAATGACAACAAGACTGATTATTGCCCGGCACGGGAATACTTTTACCAAAGACCAGACACCGACCCGCGTGGGCGGTCGGACGGATTTGCCGCTGGTTGAGAGTGAGCGCGGCCGAAATATCGGCAAATATCTGAAATTGAAGGATATGCTGCCGGATGTCGTTTTTGCCGCACCGCTGAAACGGACGATGGAAACCGCCCGTCTGGCCGTGGCGGAGATGGGGCTGCCGCTGGAAGTGCAGGCGGAGGACTGTTTTCGCGAGGTGGATTACGGCCCGGATGAAAACAAGCCGGAGGAAGAGGTTATTGCCAGAGTGGGAGAAGACGCCATTAAACTTTGGAATGAAAAGGCGATTGTTCCCGATGGCTGGAAAGTTGACGTTCCGGCTTTGATTCATACCTGGGAAAGCTGGGCAGAGAAGGTTGCTTCGGCGTATAAGGACAAGACGGTTATGATTGTTTCCAGCAACGGCGTTATTCGCTTTGCTCCGTATATTACCGGCGACTTTGAAACTTTTGCCAAAGAGCATGACATAAAAGTCGGTACCGGCAGCGTTTGCCTTTTTGAAAAGGAAGAGGGAGCACCCTGGCGCTGTATCGGCTGGAATATCAAACCGGCAAAGGAACTGGAAAATAATTAATCAAGAAAAAGGTTTTCGGATGAAAACCTTTTTCTTTGGATGAATGTCAGCGAATTCCTCCCATTCCCATATCATCCTCTCTACACATATAAAGAGCGCCAATTCCGTTTCTTCCGCCGTCACAGCAGCTGCTACACATGGGGCTGCGAATCGGAGTAATTCGGTTGGAAGGGCATTTATTATTATGGGCGGTGATTTCCGAACGCATCCGCATTCCGAATTGTGAACATGTTTCACCCATTTTAATCGGGGCAATTGTACTCCAAATAGTATAATTGCCTTTACAGCTGTTTCTTAAAAGTGCGAATTGCATTTTGTCGTTGATGTTTTTGTAGTAGCTGTATTGTTGCGAACAGTTATATTCGACAACGCAGCTATTACCCGACTGTTTATAGCCCGAGTTACATTTCCACGAAGAACATTTGGACGAGCAGTCGGAATAATAAGAAGAACAAGAGGCGTTTGAGGGTATAGAAACAGCATTTCGGTTATGGCAGTTGTCCGGATAAGCCACTTCGCACTTTGACTGGCAGTCTCCGTAAACCTGCTGGCAGCCGTAAGGCGCGGAGACAGCATTGCGATTTCTGCAATTATCGGAATAAGCCTTTTCGCATTTTGAAGAACAGTCGGCAAAAGATTTCTCGCAGCCATACGGGGTTTGAACCGCAGTCCGGTTGCGGCAGTTGTCGGCATAGGCTTTCTTGCAGACGCTTCCGCAGGGAGCGGCATAATAAGTTTCACAGCCGTACGGAGTTGAGACGGGATTGGGGCAGACGCAGGTCGCATATCTGGTGCCGCCGTCATCGGTGCAGGCAT
>ENA-ORTT01000119-ORTT01000119.1-human-gut-metagenome-genome-assembly--contig:-NODE-119-length-107293-cov-4.968360_pt1 | contig 107293 bp, 86 predicted proteins | sample MGYA00242074_ERZ509197 | MGnify/ENA primary metagenome ERZ509197 (study PRJEB26280, sample SAMEA2338789) | human gut metagenome | biome: human gut; feature: human-associated habitat; material: faeces...
CTCCTCAAAAGAAGGCGCCCGCCGTTTGTTTTAGCGTTCGGCCTCAGGCCGCCGCCGTGCAGTCAGCCACAGTGAGATGCATGTGACGAGATCGAGATGCGGCGCTTAAAAGAGCGCGATCAATGCCTCCACATCCTTGGGGTCCGTTGCCCATGAAGTGGCAATGCGCTTCACTACATGCTCATCATCAAGCCGTTCCCAGAAACTCATCTCTACAGACTGACCCAGACGATCGGCTTCTGCATTGGTGAGCCGCAGGAAGATCTGATTGGTCGTGCTGCCGAAAAGCAGTTCATAGCCCTTCTTCGTCAGTGCTTCACGGATGCGGTCGGCCTCAAGCACGGCGTGACGGCCGAGTTCAAGGCCAAGCTCTTCCGTAAAGAGCGCATCGAACTGGATGCCGAGCACCTTGCTCTTGGCGAGCATGGCGCCGTACTGCTTCATCAGCGTGAAGAACCCCGGCACCGTGCCCGCCTTGGGGAACACAACCGCCTCGCCGAAGAGCAGACCGCACTTGGTCCCGCCGATATAGAAAACGTCGGTGAGACGAGCCAGGTCCTTGAGCGTTACATCGTTCGAGGCGGAACCCAATGCATAAAAAAGCCGTGCCCCGTCAACATAAAGCGGTGCGCCCCAGCGGCGGCAGACCTCCGAAAGTGCAGTCAGTTCCGCGAGCGAATAGACGGTGCCGTATTCCGTCGGCTGGGTGATGTAGACCATGCCCGGCTCCACCATGTGCAGGCGGTTGCCGTCACCGTGCCAAGCGCGAAAAACCTTATCGACCGCTTCGGCAGAAATTTTGCCCTGATGTTCAGCAATCTCGATCACTTTGTGACCGGAGGCCTCAATGGCGCCAGCCTCATGCACGGCAATGTGACCCGTTCGGGCCGCAATCACGCCCTGCCAGGGTTTGAGCATCGTGCTGATCACCACCTTGTTGGTCTGCGTTCCGCCGGAAAGAAAACGAACTTCAGCATCCGGCACGCCGCAGGCAGCGCGAATTTTTTCACGGGCAGCATTGCAAAAGCAGTCGCTTTCGCTCTCGTCATAGCAGCCTGTCTTCACGAAGTTGTTTTTCATGAGCGCCTCGAATACCTTGGGGTGTGCGGCATCGAGATAGTCACAGGCAAAGTTCAGCATAAATAAGCTCCGCAAGAATGGGGAAAACGAATCTGAATTCAACGATGGAAAAGAAGTTTATGCCGAAGCGCCTTGTGCGTAAAATGCCCTGAATGAACATGTGATGTGCAAAATACTCACTATAAGTATCCTGCTCCCTCACGGGCTGACGTTCGATGAATCTGGAAAAAGTTGAGTACCTCCTCACCGCCATTGAATGCGGAACCTTTTCGCTCGCAGCCGAAAAACTCGGCATGACGCAGTCGGGACTCAACCGTCAGATCTCGTCGCTCGAAACCGAACTCAAAACAACGCTTCTCCTCAGAGGCCGACGCGGCGTGGTGCCGGCCAAAGGCGCTGAACCCATCATCGCCCGCCTCAGAGATTTGATGACCGCCGAACGCCGCGTGCACGAGGAAATTGCCGCTGTGAAGGGACTATTAACGGGTTCACTCACCATCGGCTCCTATTTCAGCATTTCGACAACCTGGCTGCCGCAGCTCCTCAAGCAGTTTTCCGATGCTTATCCGGCCATCACGCTTTCAACGGTTGAAGGTGCAGATGCCGAACTCATCGAGCGGCTGAGAAACGGCTCGCTCGACTGCGCCTTTCTTTCTCAGCACTCCTACGACGGCGACTTTTTCCCACTGATGGAAACAGAGTTTGTGGCGCTCCTGCCGCCCGGCCATCCTTTGATTCAAGCCGACTGCGTTACCGTGAGGCAAATTGCCGAAGAACCCTTCATCTATCCGCGGCTTCATCACAATTCGGACATTGATGACTTCTTCACCCGCCACAAAATTGAACCGAAAATTCATCTGCAGACGAATGACCCGTATTCAGCCTATGCCATGGTCAATACCGGACTGGGCGTTTCGGTCAACAACCGGCTGCAAAGCATCAACCTCAAAGGCAATGTTGTCCTAAAGCCCTTTCATCCGCAGGAACGCGTTGCGCTGGGACTGGCGCTGCCTTCGCTTGAAACCGCCTCGCCGGCCTTGATGCGCCTCGTTTCTATGGCTCGAGAAATCGCGGAAAAACTCCCTAAAGGTCCATGGGGAGCGGCACTTCCTGCCGAATAAAGCCTTCATTTTTCCCTTCAGAACGAGAAAAACACCGATTGTCAGAAATGATCTCAAAAGCCCCCTGAGGCTCAGCATTACAAATATTGCTTTCGTATACATTTGCTGTATGATTGGCCGCTATTGTGTCGATAGAAATCGCTGATTGGCACACAGAACAGTTTTGGCCAAGAAAATCTTCGCCCTACCCTTTAACCCGCCCGTCATGCAGAATAAATCCGCCCTTCTTCTTTCTTTGACTGCTGCTGCCGCCGCAGCAGCCCTCTCCGGCTGCGTTTCCACCGGCCCCGTCGATCCCGAAAGAGCCGCCAAACACACACCCGAATATCAGTATCAAAAAAAATTGAGCCGAGCGAATAATCTCGCAACGGAATTCGGTGTTAAGCACATCATGGATCGCCCTGCGCCGAAGGACGTCAAGCTGACGAGCGATGGATCGATGCTGCTTGAAGGCGCCGTCTGGGGGGCACTCCACGGGAATGTTGCGGGCAGCGGCATCCTTTCGGGAACAGCCGACGGGAACATCGGCTTCGGTCTCTGGCTCGCACAGTCGCTCCTCTTGCCCTCGACCGATCCGACGCCCGACAGCTTGGTGGGATACGTCCGCGCCGAAGAAGCTCAGGACAGGAAAGCCGCCGTCAACGCTTTCGTTGCTAGGGCCATCCCTGCCATCGCCGAATCACTCAAGAAGCAGGATCAGTTCAAGAACTATCAGATTTCATACCATATCGACGAACAGGGGACCGGCAACAATGACGCCGGGATTGAAGTCGTCAACGAGGAATTGGGATGCAAACCCTGGAAGGACACCTTCTTGGGAATGGGTCAGTGCGGCATCGAAATTGTCAATTTCGGCCTTTGGACCTTCGCGCCGCAGATTTCAACGCCGCGCTTCACCGACCCGCAGATTCAAGTCTGGTATATCCAAGGGAAGGACGTTCAGCTCAAGTTCCGCGACGCTGTTTTGAAGCCGAAATTCGACTGGGCAAAGGCCATGATGGCTGCGGCGCCTGACCTCCCAGAGTATGTCTACGCCTACATCAATACCCGCAAAGGCCCGGCGCCGGAGAAAGCATTGAACCCTCCGTTCTTTGTCGAAAAGGACCGTGTGAACTTCTTCATCATTCCCCAAAACGATGAAACGGAAGAGCCTTCTTCCGAGGAAGAAAAGAAGTCTCTCCAAGACCAAACTCAAACCACTGCCGCCAAATAACCGCTTGATCTCGAGCTTTCGGCTGGACCTCTCACGCTAATCCCGCAATCGCTATAGGCGTGACGACAAGATCCAGCCGCAAAACACGGCGGTCTTCATTTCAGGGAACCCGATGGTTTTTGGCATCCCTCCTGCCGATCATTTATGGTGAGCGAAAATCTCACTTCAAAACCAGCAACAAAAGGTTTTCCGCAGCTCGTTCGCGAAAATCCATATTCGCTGCCGGGGATTCTCCGGATATCTGCGGCGCCAAGAGCGTCGCAGAAACGGCCCCCATCAGGAGGGAGAAGACCAGGTCTGGAGAGGTACCGCGAATAATGCCTGCTTCCAATGCCTTGTTCAGTATGGGCATGGAGGCTCTTTTGAAAGGCCGCACCAGTTTTTCAGTAATGCGCGGAATGCGGCTTTCCCCATTGTCGTGCTCCTCAGGCATGGGATCGACCTCATGCATGAGCAATGCAGGAACATCCGAAATGGCGGGACCAATTTGAACCAGCATCTGCACCCAGCGTTCAAATGCGGCTTTAGGGTGACGTTCTGCAAGGTCCGCGAGACGAACGAGTTCGGCGAGCTGTGTTTGCTGATCTAAGGCGAGCTTCTCAAGGAGCGCGTCATAGAGTCCCTCTTTGCTGCCGAAAAGCTGACAAACCAAAGCCGGCGTCACGTCGGCATCCCGCGCAATCGCTCTGAGCGACGTGCCCCCGAACCCGCAGCGTGAAAAATGACGCTGCGCCGTCTCAAGCAGTATTGAGCGGCCCGAAACTTCGGAGGCCGGACGTCTGCCGCGGCGGCGGGCGGTTCCTTCGGTCTGCGTTGGTCTTGCGCTGGAGTCCATAATGCTCTGTTCCTCAATATGCAGGCATTCAAAAATGAAAGCAGCTCCATCGCTCCGGCGCATTTAATTCAGCCGGAACGATGGAATACTCAACTCTAACGCCTCGAGGCTCAGAACTGGCCGCTATGAGCTTAAATCTTCAAAATTGGAATTTGAAGCCACGAATCATTGGCGCCGCCAAAATGAACGATATGAGCGCCGTGATTGGCCGAAGCCGGCGTCGGCACGGTCGCTGCCGAAACACTCGCAGGCACCGGCACATCACCTCCCAACACCTCCATGACAGGCGGGTGCAGCGGATCATAGGTTCCGCCGGCAGCCGGCACCGGAATGGGGTGACGGCCAAATCCCATTTCAAAGGTCGTGGGCACAATCTTCACGCCGCGCACCTCGAGCTCCAAGACCTCCCCTTTTCGATAATGTTCGCCCATCGGCCAGACCGCAATGTCGAGCGGCACCCGTTCGCCAGGACGGAGCTTCTTCGGGTGTTTGTAGACATAAAAAGGTTCGAGCTCAGTCGTCCGCTTGGCGTCGAGTTCACGCATTGAAGCACGCAGTCTTCCCGTTGCGACAGCATCGGGGGCAATAAACTCTGGAATCGGACGATGGAGGGCTTCTCCGGTCGGCGACACTTTGCGGACAACCACCTCAACATCCATATCATCAGATTCGGGCGTCTCCATCCAGAGCTTCGCACGCATGTATCCCACCACGTCGGCATTTTCTGGGAAGACGTAGCGGAACTTGACGCTTCCGGAGACCGAATCGTACTGCAGGGACGAGGCATTCGCCGCAAGAGACTCCGCCAGCCGACCGTCCTCGGCCAGATACAGACGTTTAAGCGTTGTTTCCGGCAGCGGCCAGTTCTCAGCAGGCACATCCACCCGCTCTGCGGTGCCGCCCGAGTCGAGCACTGAATAACGCACGCGGGCCGTCTTTTCAAATCCGTTGTCCATGCCTTTGAGATAGCGGTCAAAGAAGGCCAGCAATTCCGCACGGTACTTCGGTGAATAAAGGTCATACCATTCATTGGTGTTGTTGACGCGAAGCCACTTGTCTTTGGAGGCAATCCGCATAAAGCCGGCAAACGAGCCGTGTGTATGCACCGGATTGGTATAACTCGCCACCACATAAGCGGGCACTTGGATTTTTTCCAAACGCGCAGCCATGTTTTCCCAATACGCATCCTTTATGAGGTGCGTGGCAATCATGCGCGGCTGATCCTCAATGTAGTTCGGACCGGCAAAGGTTTTGATGATCACTTCCGGGAACCCGGGCTCGGGGATGCCGCCTCGCGTGCCCGGTTCTTCAAAGTGGTCGCAGAAACCTTCCCACGGCGCAATGGCAGCAAGGTGCGGAGGATTCTCTGCAGCGATAAACCATTGCGAAACCGTTAGCCAGGAGTTGCCGGCCATGCCGACCCGGCCGTTGCTCCAAGACTGCGCAGCCGCCCATTCAATGAAGTCATATCCATCCTCAGCAAGCTGACGCCCCCAGTAGGAAATATCGCCTTCAGAATGCCCCACGCCGCGGGGATCAGGGTTGAGCACAACATAGCCCTGCGCTGTCCAGAATGCCGGATCGGCGCCCTCAAACTTCTCGAGCCCAGAAACAGCATTCTGCGGAACGCCCGAACGCTTGGGAACGTCATCCAGACGCTGACCGCCCACGGTTTTGCCGTAGGGACTCCAGGCCACAATCGCGGGATGGCGGCCGTCATCATTTGGGCGGAAGACATCGGTATAGATGGTCGTGCCGTCGCGCATCTTCAGAGCCACATTTTCTTCAAGCACAACATCGCTTTCAAGCAGCGCTCCGCCGGGTGTTCTTATTTCTCCCTTTTTAAGCAGAAAACGCCTGCCCGGAACGAAGTCGTGCGGCATGCGGGCGCGCACGGCACCAATCTCCATGGCACGACGGTGCGGCACGGGATAAGCGTCGTTGCCATAAATGCGGATGTTTTTATCAATCACATTGGGCAGTGATCCAGTAACGCGATTCTGCACGGCTCCTGCAGACGTACTAAAGGTTGCTGCAACTGCCGCACCAACGGCGGAAGTCAGAAGAGTTCTGCGCTGCATGACATTTATTCTCCATTAAATGAACATGTGTTTATTTAATGGAGAGAATATACACCTATCTGGCGGCGATTGTCAGCAGTACCCTGCTCTGCTTTTAAACAGCTGCTGTCAGTCTCAGCCCAATCGCCAAGTGCCAACACAATTCTGATAATTTTGATTGGGCTTTCTAAATTCAATATGGCTTCGCGTTGTGCCCTTTGTCAGACTCCGTCAGCAGCAGACGCTGATCTAGACGCTCGATATCGTTCATTCTATGCACCCACGCGCAAAGGGCTCGAAAGCCTTTCGCCATATGAACATGAATGGCGTGACGTTTGAATCTTCAGTGCTTGTTCGGCCAACGGTCAAACGCCACGAACTATCTGGCTGCCAACCCCGATGTAGTCCTATTCCTTGAACATTGCTCCAGCCTTGCCGGCGTTCATAAAGACCGCTTCAGTCATTTCAAACTGAAGCGGTCCTGTTTCTTTAATCGCCTAATTCCCCTGTCGCCGTTTCAAGACGTCGACCAGTTCGAATAAGGCATTATCAGTTAGAAGGCAAAGCGCAGATTGGCCCGCAAACCGTGCATAGTTACATCGCCGTCATAAGCACCCGTGTAGGAAAGTCCGAACGTGGCAGTCTTGCTGAGCTGAGCTTCGACACCCAGACCAACCGTCGCCATGTCGGAGAGCTCTCCACCTTTGATCAAGGCTGTACCCGAACCGGCGAGATTCATGCGGGCCTCAGCTTCGGTATCGCCGAAAAAGTGGTTCCAGGCAAGATCGCCTTTGAGAGTAACTTTGGCAGCACCGAAGCTGAACGGCACACCGGCTCGAATACCGAGCGAGCTCACCTGCAGGTCTTGATCTTCAGGATTCGTTGTGAAAGTCATGCCGCCGACAGATTCGGAATAACCGTCTGATTCAGCATGAATCCATGCGAGGCCGAAGTAAGGTTCCACTGAATACGCCGCAGTGTTGAAACCCTTGAAGGCAGCTTCAGCAAAGATCTGCGTAACATCAGCGTCGCCCGACCACTTGTTGTAGCCCGCCAGATCCTTGACGGTCAGCGTGCGGTTCGCATCGACAGACTGATGGGTATAGATGAACCCATAATGGATTGAAGCGATGTCTTCAACGTTCGTCAGACCATAGAGCCCAACATGAATGTCGTTGCTTTCAACCTTGAAGCTCCCCGCCTTGTTCTCCGTTGTTCCAGCACCAAAGAAAACTCCGATCTTGGTCGAATCCGCGACATCAACCTCTGCGCCGATAAGGCCGGCATAGAAGTTGCTGTCCATGTCAGAGCTGCCGTAGTCAATGGAACTCCAGGCGCCGATGCCCGTCACCCATAGACGGCCATTGCCGTCGGCCATTTCAACAACGCGGCCTTCACCGATGCCGGCAGCCTGATCCTTCACCGCGCGTGTGAGGGTCAAGCCGTTGACGATGGAAGCATTGCGGCTGTTGAGATAGAAATCGTCACCCAGAGACGCATAGGTCGATTCGACCTGAGCCTTCGAGGCACTGAGGAGGCTCTCGAAAAGAGCGCCGGTGCGTTCAGCATCAATCGCCTGCCCGATCTTGCGGCCGTTGTCAGACCCATAGTTTGCTAATGAGAGACTCTTATCTGCCGAAAGCGTACCTGTCAGAATTGAGCTCGTCTCGTCGAACGTGAGTTCAGTTTTGAAGAGCGCATAGTCGGGGTTCGCAGCGGCAGCATCAAGACCTGTGAGCTTATCGAGCTTCACAGTACCCGCCTGAGCATTACCTTCGTAAGCGGCTTTCAGTACATCAATGTCAGTCGAACTGACACTGTAGCCTGCACCATCCTTGAAGGTTAGTGTGCCCATCTCAACGTCCTGACCGGCCATTACAAGGAATGTACCGCCGGCATTGATCACGGCATCGACGGAATGATCAGATGCGCCGTCAGTGATTGTGCCTTTCAGTGTGAGCTTGTCGTCGTACTTATTGATAACGCCAAACTTGCCGCCGTTCACGGTGACCAGGCCATTGGCCTTGCCCGCAGCGGTCTCCGTGATACCGAAGGAGTCGTTGAAACCATAAAGGCTGCCCTCATTAAGAGTGACGCCGCCGCGGAAAGTATTGTTGCCGGTCAGAACAAGCATACCGTCACCGTTCTTAACCAGCGATCCGTCATAAAGACCATTGTCGATCTTATTCTGGATGGCTTCTACGCGCTTCTTGTAGTACTCATGACGCCACTTCTCAGCATCTTCTTTGCTGATAACGGCATTTTCGATATTCTTCATACCGGTATAAGCCTCACCGAGCTCATAGACTGCCGATGTATCGGTGCCGTTCGTTGTGGCCTTCATCCAGGCCTGATCTTCAACTTTGCGTGCATCGAGAGCCTTCTGGCTGATGTCGTTCGACCATACGTCCAGGTTGTTAACCTTGTATTCGAACTTGCCCAGAAGTTGGCTGGGACCGAACATGCCTTTATCCAAGTCGGGCGTACCCCAACCGTAAAGAACATCAGGCACACCGTCTTCAGCAGTCCAACCAGTGAAGAGAGAGCCGTCCGTATTAGTATGGCGCGCCGTCGTGAAAAGGATGTCGCGGACCTGGATAGCATTCATATCCTGATAGCGAGACATTAGAACAGTCATAGCACCAGAGACGTGAGGCGCCGCCATGGATGTACCGCCGTAAGAAGCATATCCCGGCGTGCCCAGAGGATGCAGGGCATCAGTATCTTCGTAGTGATCGTCGTAGACGATACTGCTGTAAATATCACGCCCCGGCGCTGCAATAGTCCACCACTTCGCATTGCCAGCTTCATTGAAGTTTGAGATCCATTTATACGTGTCTTTACCGTCAGTTCCGACACCATCCTTCTGCAGACCAGCTACTGCAATCCAGTTCCGTTCTGCTTCGGGGGAAAAATACGGGTACAGCGGGCGATAGTAAGGGTTGGCAAAATCGCGGTTGCCAGTTGTAAAGACCTGAACCACATTAGTGCCTTTAACAGCATCCCAAGCTGCATCAACAAACGTTTTTTTATCGCCATAGACCTGCTTAAAGAGGAAGTATTCATATTCCGTCTGCGCAGTAGAGTTCACTGGAAGCGACGTGCCGCCCGAAGCACCATAACGAAGATTGGTACCAAAGGAATTGTTGATGACACCGCCGCGTTCAGTACCATTTGCGGCAATTAAATCCTGCGCGAGAGACGACCAAGCTGCATGGAAGTACTTGTAATCTTGGAATGGACCATAGTTGGTGTTGTCCGTTCCGCCGGAGTTGCCGACGTAGACATTGGCCCCCCAAGCTACGCCATGAAATTCACTGCCGTCACGATTGGCACCTACAGTTCCCGTCACGTGCGTCCCGTGAGTGTCGTTCTTTTCGGCAATAAAGTTGCCGTCCAAATTAAAGGATTCGCCCTCCTTGTAATCACCGTTTTTGAAGACGTCGCCTATTCCTCTGACGCCTGTCTGATAACGATTACCGGTCGAGCCGTACTTGCCCTGGGCTGAAGAGGCATGAAAGCGATTTCCAGCCAACTCAGGATGCTTCTGTAAAAGAGCACCGGAATCCATGACGCCGACAGCCACATTCTGACCGCTAAAGCCGAGAGAATAGGCCTTTGAGGCATTCATCGCTGCCAGTCCCCAGTCCTTTTGATATTCAGCACTTTCCCACGATGCCTGATTGCCTACAACACCTTTTTCCACATACGCAGCCGCAGAAGTGCCGGACGCGATTGCAAGAACGGCTGAAATAGCCAAGGTCACTGTATTCTTGGATGCTTTACCTTTGAGAACATGCTTTTCATCGGTAACAATATATTGCTGACGCGACGAACTCCACTTCGTCTTGAAGGTCTTATTCATCTTCATTGTCCTCTGGGAATATTTTTTGGTTGGTCCTTGTCTTTCCTACTCACGCAGTAAAAGACAAAATGCATCCTGTCATTACCCTCCTCATTAATATTGACATCAATCAATTTAAACCAGAGTCAAAGGGTATTCCATGCCGTCGTTTAGCAGCCAAAAAACATACCCATCTCACAAAAAATATTGACTTTTCCTCCTTTTGAAAGCACAACTTGCACAAAATTAGTCTTAAATGATTTAGAAATTTATAAACGTAAACTTATAGCATTAGTGTGCATGAGATTTACTTAACTTTTTATTGTTTTCTAGGGGTTAGCTTCATGTGTCTAATAAAATAATTTTATTGTTAGATATTAACTATGAGTTGATACATAACTTCCAAGGCAGGCCCACCTTCATCACAACATTCTGTTATTTCTAAATAAATTTAATATTTGTCAGTAATACAGGATTTAAAGGTGCGACCTGTCAGCACACATTTGTACAACCTCCCCTCTGCGTCTTTATCAAACGCATCTTCTTATATGAGTCGTTGAAACCATCAATATGTTGACAACGCATGAAAACAATTAAATGGTTCTCAAAACCGGCCTGTCATCACTTATCTTTTATAATGCAGAAACATATTTCATATAGCAAAAATAATAAATATCAATATTTAATAAATCATGAAAGAAACATTATTAATTACGATATGGCGGATAATAAAAAAACTTCGTGATCCCAGCCAAAGACTGGAAACACGAAGTTTATCAAGATTGAAGAGAACGCACTGATTGCCTTGCAAGAAAGAGCTCTTCACCTCCCTCGCGTGCTTTTAATAAATTATTAGTTATGTCAATTTAGCGTTGACAAAATTAAATGGCACACTTTCACTGCCCTCAAGAAGGGGGAGGCTCCAAAAAGGAAGCGTTTCTATGCTGGCCGGTCAAGCGCGCCGAATAAACCTCATCAGAAATTGAAGTTGAGACCCGTAAAGACTTGTGTGGTCTTGGTGAGGCCCTCTTTATCTGCGGCCGCTTTCAGCTCCCCGCTGCCCACGGAATGTGTCGCCGCAAAATAGAGCCAGACCTTCTTCGCCAATTTGTACTCATAAGCAGCTGAAAAAACGGTGCGGCGGAAGTTGTAGTCGGAATTGCCGCTGAGTTCGCCGTCGTAGTACTGAACGCCGCCAATCAGTTTGTGGCTCCCGATCACATAATCCGTACCCAGCAGGAGGCTGTAGCCCTCCCACCCATCGTTTTGTTCATCAGCCGTTGCCGCTGTCACTTTTGCGCTCGAGAGGCCGGCACCCTTTTCCCAATGGGTTGAATACTGAGCGCCAAAGAAGACTCTTGCTTCCGGAATGAAGCGGTACCAGCCGCCAAAAGAAATCGCCTGCCCGTTTGAATCCTTGTACTTCCCTTCTTGGTTGCCGTAATCTACATTGCCGTAGTTCAGGCTCAAGTACACATCCTTGCCGGTGTAGTCCACAGCAAGCGCACCCGTATGTCTGCGGTCGGCAAGGTTTTCATAAAGGTCGTCAGACTTATCGCCTAAAGAATACGAAGCCCCCACACGGAACCCATTCAGCGTAGGTGAGACCCAAGTTACGGTGTTGTTCGTCCGGCTCGTATTGGAGAAAGTTGATCCAATTGAAGCATTGCCGTATGACGTCCCGAACGGATCATATTTGATAAGGCCCATGGTATAAGGCGCCACGGTGGACTGAACCGTGCCCATGCGGCCGAAGCCGATTTCACCCAGTGAACCTTGCAGAGCGAGAATCGAGCGGCGATTGAAGAGCACTTTGCTGTCATCAAATTGGCCGTCGTCGATATAAAAGCCGTTCTCTAAATAGGCTTTGACCTTCACGCCGTTGCCGAGATCTTCAACCACGTTGAAGCCGATTCGGTTGTGTGCACGGCCGCCAGCCTTCTGAGTAAAGGTGTCTTCACCCTTCTTATGTTCGTAAAGAAAGCCTGCGTCAACGCGGCCGTAAATCTGAACATCGGCCGCTTGCGCAGCAAGCGCTGCGCCGGCCAGAACACCAAAGACTGCAAGGTGGAGTGCAGTATGCTTCATGGTTTTCCTCCTTTGGAAACGGTTGAAGTTTTGGAATTGAGAGTGCTTCATATCGGTCATTTGCTGCTGAGCGCCGCGAACGCTTTCACGGCGGCGAGCGGCGCCTGCATGGCGGTTTCCCAAAAAGCGGGATCCGCAGCATCCGCACCGCAGTGACGGCGCACGATGCCGTCGACCGTGTCGCGTCCGGTATCGCGCAGCATGGCGCGGTAAAAAGGCATGAAATCAGGACCGCGCTTATCGAGTTCGGCAAGGAGCCCCGAGGAAAGCAGATAGCCCACGGTGTACGGATAGTTGTAGAGAAGCTGGTCAGTCTTATAGAAGTGGAGCTTATAGGCCCACAAATAATCATCAGCCCCATCGGTCGAATCGCCGTACCAGTTTCCCCAAGCTTCCCGCATCAGTTCGACACAGCGCTTGGCGGGGACCACTCCCGCCTTTCGCTGCTCAATAAAGGCGCATTCAAAGTCAAAACGCACCATCGTGTTGAGGAGAAAATTTGCGGCGCTCCGCAACTCCTGCCAGAGCATAGAGAAACGGTCGGCGTCGTTCGCGGCATGCTCAAGAAGGTAGCGCCGAACCAAAGCCTCGTTAAAGGTGCTTGCCGTTTCGGTAAGCGTCATGGGGAATTCTGTCTGTACCACGGGAAGATCGCGCATGATCCAGTAATGGAAGGCATGCCCGAGTTCGTGTCCCTGCTGCAGCACGGTTGTAATGGTGCCCATATAGCTTGAGAAGACGCGCGGGATCCGAAATTCATTGAAGCGCAAATAAAAGGCTCCGCCGATTTTCTTGTCCGAAGGCGCCGCATCGACCCAGCGATTGCGAAGCATCAATTCGATGAAATCCGACATTTCTGGATCTACGGCGCCCAAAGCCTTCTTCACAATGTCAATGCCTTCGGCATAAGGAATCAGCGCTGGGACCGCGTTTTTGCCCTGCTGGGGGGCCGGTGCCATCAGGTCATACACGGCGAGCCTGCGCGCATCCTTTTCAAAATAAGGTGCTCTGAGCCGTACCGCCTCCCGAATCTCGTCGAGATGGCGCACAATCGCTTCCCGCATGGCAAAAAGCGCTCCTCGGCTCATGCGGTTCTGCGCGAGAGATACATCCACGGCATCAACGCCTGCCCGCCCGAAAGCGGCGAGCCGGAAGCCATGAAGTTCATTGAGAAGCGCTGCGTAAAGTTCCGCCCGTTCGCCATAGGACTTCGCAAGACCAATATTTACGTTTCGGCGCAATGTCCGGTCAGGCGCCCCTTTAATGACGGATACAAGCTTGGCTGCACGGATACGTTCAGATTCGCCTTGACTGTTCTCAGCCTCGAAGTCAACCCCTTTTTGGAGCGCCTTAAAAACAGCCCCAAGCGGCAGAAAACACTTTTCTTCGAAGTCAGAGAGCCACTCACGATCGCTCGGCGAGAGCTTTCGGTGCCACTCATTTTTTCGCTCGCAAATCACAAAGCGCCAATCAGCGAGCGGCGATGACTGCCAAAGCGCATCGTCTGCCGGCAGGGCTTCAGCCGCCTCAAAGAGCGGCAGTGCCGCGGCTTCAAGTTTGACTTGGAGCGTACCCACAGCACCTGCTGCTGCAGAAGCTTCTTCATCACCCGCGTCCTTTGCCCCCTGACACTTCGCAAAAGCAGCGAGCGACGAAATTAATGTATTGGCTTCATCGAACTCTTTGAAATGATCAGCCAGCGCCTCACGGGCAACGGGCCGTTCCATGGAATGGAGCGCATTAAGAAGTGCCGCCGCGCGTTCAATGCTTTGATTCCACTTCTCTGAACCGACCGAGCCGTAGGCGTCATCCATCGACCATTCAGGAGCCTGAAGAATGCTCTGCAGATCCTTCGTCATTTTTGTTATTTCCTATTTGTCGAAGTCATCAATTAAAGAGAGAGCCAGAAAGCGAAGATGTGGTGAGCAATCAAGCCTGCGATCGAAGGCACGCTTGCACGCTTGACGAGTTCAAGCGGCGACATTTTGAGCATTGCAGCAATGGCGACCACAACGCCGGCAACTGGCGAAAGCGGTCTGGCAATGGTTGAAGCCTGATGCATCGGCAAAACGAGCATCACCGGGTTGACGCCCATGTCCTTGGCGATCTTCGGCACCATTTCGATCAGCGGGTAAAAGGACGCGCCGTTCGAACCCGTAATGATGGTGACGAGCGTCGTGATCACTACGAAAAGGATGGACATGCCGATCGCACCGGCACCGACTGCGCTCGAGAGGTTAACGATCGCATCCACCATGCCGAGTGCCTTGAAGCCTTCGGCAAAAATACCGGCTGCAATAACGAGAGCCACCACACCGGACATGGCCTTGCCCATGGACATGAGAAACGCCTTCAGTCCGGCCCCCAATTTCTCGATGCTGCCGCGCCAGCGCACAGCTTCACAAATCATCGCAATCGCAACGCAGAAGAACATCAGGGTTGTGATGTCGAGTTTGATGGAGTCGATGCAGTAGCGGGAGAAAACCACTACAAAGATCATCGGCAGGAAAGGCAGAATGGCGTAGAACTTCGGCGCCGCAGTGCTCGGCTTCTTCACATCCTCGCCTTCAAAGACAAGCTGCTCGCCCATATGTTCTTGGGGATTCCAGCCCTCGCGGCGGTCGAGATACTTCTGCCAGAAAACATGGGCAAGCCCCATAACCAGAACGGTGGGAAGCGCTGCGGGAATTTTGAATACAAAAACGTAATCAAGAATCGAGAGCGAGCAGGCCTTCGCTGCAGCCGCAGTTGAGCCGCCGATGAGCACGAGTGAAGCTGCGCCGGAGGTGACAAAAACCGCACCGATTGCCTTCTTGTTCATGCCGAGGGCTGCAAGCGCCGGGCCCATCAATGCAAGGCAGAGCACGCCGAGACCCACTGCGGAGGTAATCTCCATGGAGACCGCCTTGCCGAGAAGGAAGGCCAGAAACACCAGCGCATAAGGGCTCTTGATGATTGAAAGCGGCTTGATCGCGATATTCACAAAAGCATCATTTGCACCGATATGGGTCATATAGGAGGCAAAACCCACCATCGTCATAATGAGAAGGCCCAGGCCGGCGAGACGAGTCGAGAACATGTAGCGGATGAACTCGATAATGTTCAGGTAGTCGTTTCCAGTCGGAAGCGCTTTTTTGGGCATAAATGTGCCCGTATCAAAGAAAACAGAGAAAGCAAGCATGGCAACGCCGCTTGCAATGAGAATAAAGGGCGCGTACTTCCCTTTTACGATCGCCCATCCGACGAGGACGAGTATGATGCAACCGAAGATAATTCCGGCCATGAAAGTCTCCTGAGATCAGACTGCAGCCAGGATCCGGGTCGTGTTTTTCCGGCTATTTACGCCCGCTGCACTCTTTCAATGCATTCCATTCTGCTCAGCCGCCTGCACCCTGCCTAGGGTTTGTCGGGATGGTCAGACTGCTTCCGGGGGTACTCCCGTACCTCCCATTGCATAGAGCCAGAGCAAAATGCGGTGATCCGCCCCCTTCCAGCACCATCCAATTTCTGTCACACTGACGTTAACCCTTGTCCGATAGGTGGTTCTACTACCACCGCTTTTTCTATGAAACAGACCAACGCCCTGCCCTCCTGGGCTGACGACGGTGCGGCCAATGTCCGCAGCGCCAAGTTTCAGGAACTCTCCTTCAGTCTTGACGTGACGCTCGGCGCTTTGGCTGGAGCTACGGCAGCCGCGGCTGAGAGACCTGGAACCTATCCGGAAGTCCTCCAGCTTTTTGCGCGAGGCCAAGATCTCGTGAAGACGCTGCGGACGATCTGCCGCGCACATCTTGGTCTTTCTGCAGCGGATACGGCAGCGGTCAAAGCCAGGGGGGATATCGGACACAAAGCCGCAGAGCTCAACAAACTCGTTGAGCCCATTTTTCACGATCTCGCTGAGCGTGCATCCAGCGACCCCATTTTTAGCGCTCACCCCGAACTGCGCCTCTGGAAAGAGGCAAGACGCCTGCGCGGCACTATTCTCGACGACCTGCCCCCCGACAAAGCGTCCTTTGCAAATGATGTTTCCGCATCGGTGCTCGAACCGGTTCGCGCTTTGCACACCCACCTCACGAGCACTATGGCGCTCAATGTCAAGGACTCTGACGGCCATTCGCGTATCCAGGGCTTCGGCGCAAGCATTGCTGTTCTCAAAAATGCAGATGATCCTGTATTGAGGCGCACAACTTTTGAGGCGATGAATGCTTGGTTCGCATCACACTCTCCGAGCTTTCTGGATGTTCTCAACGCTCACACAGGATTTCACCTTGCGCTCTTAAAGCTCGCCGGAGAAGAGCTCTTTCCCTATGTCATGCGTTCTGAACGCATGGATCTGCGCGTCTACCGAGCACTCTTTAATGCCTTGGAGGCCCGGCTGCCGCGCATTCGGCTGGCTGTTTCGCTTCGGCAGCGCGCTTTTGGCGATGGCCCAATGAGAGTTTGGAATCTCCTCTCGCCGTCGCCAGACGCGCTATATACAAAAGGCCGATTTTTTTGGGGTGCCATTGAGGATCTGAAACTCGCTTTTGCCCAGCTCGACCCAGAATTCACCAAATTCCTCGACACTGCTTCGCATTCGGGCTGGATTGACGCACATGGTCAGTCGATGAAAACCGGCGGCACTTGGTGTGATGATCTGCCGGCTCTCGACGCCGTCAGGATTCTTGCAAACTATCTTCCCACGCTCTCGGGTGAAGCAGCATTGTCACACCTCCTTGGCGCGGCCTGGCATATGCAGGTGCTTCATCAGGCCCCCGCTCCCGCGCGAGTGCCGATGCTTGCAATGACCGAACTCGCCGGAAACTTTAGCGAAACCGTTCTTTCCCGGTCGCAGCTCCGTGCTGCAGTGAATACGCCGGAGGAAAAACTTCACCGCTGGCAGATGCTCAAACGTCTCACCAACTGCCTGCTCACGATCCCTGCGCGCCACCGTCTTTTGAAGCACATTCTCCTTGAACGTCAGAAAGGTCTGCTGTCGCTCGAAACGGTAAACAAACTGTCCGTCGAGTCATGGCATCACTATTTTGGGGATGCTGCAGTGGGTGAAGACCGCTATGTCTGGGCCTATAAAACGCACTTCTACCGCACGCAGCCCGTCTTCTACGATTGGCAATACACTTTTGGTTTTCTGCTCTCACAAGTGCTGGCTGATCAGTTTGAGCAGCACGGAACCAGCGCCTCCGGAGCCAACCTCAAATCAGTATGGATTGACAGCGCCACGCTTCCCGCCAACGACTTTGCGGCGAAACATTTGCACGCTGACCTCGCCAGTCAGGCTTTCTGGCTCAGAGCAGTAGACCGTGCGCTTCTGCCTGTCAAGCGGCTTGAAAACAAAACAGATTATTTCTCTTCATAGACGGTCACCCGTCCTGCAGGAGAGGAAACCAACGCCGGCGGGGAGATTGCTGTTATAGGCTTCTCGAGTGAGTAACACATTGAATGAATGGCGGTCCTCGATTCTGCGGATGAATAGTCTAGGCAATGCTCTTGCGTAATTCGACGATTCCAAACACCTTGCAAATCGCTATTAAGGCTCTTCAGGATGTCCCAAGCCCTTAGCAGGATAACGAAAGGTATTTTCAGTCGATTAGCTTCCAAGTTCTCTAAAGTTAAATTCACATCAAAACAGCTAGACCATGCTTGTCTAATACATTCATTAAAACGATAACCGATGGAATTATTGGATTTTTCCCGCATTCCCATTTTGAAATAGTGGAAACTGATGTACCCAGGAGCTGCCCTAGCGCCGCCTGAGATAAATTTAATTTTCGGCGAATCTGAGCAAACTGACGTCCATCCATTTCTGTTGACACCGCCGCCATTGGAAACTGCGCACTAACACGTTCATATTCTTTTTTATCAATCAATTTCTGAGCATAGAGAATTTCATTAATATCATTAATACTCTCTCTCAACGCATCTGACATTTTGACAGACATCTTAAACTCCTTGAGTTGTCGAAGATTCATCTAAAATCTGAACTAAAGAACCATTTGCAATCAATTTTTCGATAGCCGCATATTCTAGTTCTAACAGAAGTGCAGTTTGCTGTTTCAAACATCACAATTGATCACTAGGAATATTGGCAAGATCACTCTTTATCCAAATTGCAAGAATAAACTATCGCCCATTGAAACAACTAGCAATAATTGTTCGCAAACCGCCCGATTTACCTCGTTCTTCAATAGGGATACGTTTTTTATATAAATTTGAACCTAAATCAGCATCTGTCAACCCTGCTGCAATTTCGGCACAGGCTGCTGCCATCATTTCATCCGAGCAATGAAGTTTACGCATTGCCCTCGCAACTCCTTTTAAAGCCAAAATTGCCATCAACCATCACCATATGATGAAGAGATATAGTATGCAATACTATAGCATGAAAGCCTATCTATTACGCACTTCACTATCACGATCCCGCAGAACTGCTTGGAAGATAACCTGACTACCCACAACTTCACGCATTCGATCTAAAGAAAACCCCCGAACCCGAAGATCCGAGGGCGAAAGCGATGCCGCATCTTTCCAATGCGGCATGGCAGAGATTGTTTTTTGAAACTCGAGCGGCTTAGAAGCGATAGCTCATGCCGACCGAATAACGGTAGTCTTCTTGATATTCCGAACCGTTCGCGCGTTCAAGCGTGCCGTAGAAATTAAGGTTCTTCGACGTGTTGAACTGAGCACCGATACCGTAGGAAACCCAAGTTCCGCCGATGTCAACGCTGAGATCGCGGGAAACGCTGCCGAGTGACGCCGTGTAGTCTGCATCACCCAGGAAATCGTGATTGACGGATGCATGAGCGTAGACCGTACCGGCACCGTCAGCGAAGGACGCACCGATACGAGCACCGAGACGACCAACCAGCGTCTGGAAGTCATCCTGCTCAACTCTCACGTCATTGGCACCGGTGAAATCATCACCCTTTACGAAACCGTAAGCGAGTTCGGCCTGAGGTTCAACATAGAACGTGTCGTTGAGCTTCCAGTGGTAGCCCACTTCAGCAGAAAGTCCGAACGTCGTGTTGTTGTAGGACCCCTTAAATTCGCTCGCATCGCTGTAGGCAGTGATGTCCGTTGAGAGACGGCCAATACGACCCACAAAGTCAACGTACGCTCCGCAGTCAAAGAACCCGGAAAGGTACGCCGCGAGCGAATAGCCGTCAGAATCAGCGGAACCGTTCGAGAATTTGCCTTCACCGTCCGTGTAGCTGAAAGCGCCGCCCACAAGCCAGGTGTTGTTGATGCGGTAGTCACCGCCCGCCTGAATCGAATTGGCTTTGAAGTCAATCGACACATTGTCGTCGTAGGAGCTGTCGTAGCCGTAGACGCGGGCCCATGCACCAATCGTCGTCGAGGAATCACGAACGTCGCCAAGGCGCTGGCTGATGTGGTTCACTTCGTTGCGCCACTGGACAAGCGTCATAGCGTTGTAGTTGCCGAATGCGTCCAACGACTGGTTTGTCGTGCGGGAGGTGATATTGCCGTTTTTATCGGAAATCCAAGAATCAGACAAAGCACCCGCTTCACCGATTAGAGTGTAATCATTGCTGCCGCCAATATTTATATTATCCAAAATAGCATTTACTGCTTCATCAGCGTTTGCAGCAAAAGTATCATTCAGATCGCCAGCAGCTTTTACACGAAGATTATCAATTGTATTATTGACTAAAGATACAGTTTTTCCTTCTTTAATCAGAGCATGTAATGTAATTTCAGAGTTACTACCTTTCATCGTTCCAGCAGAAATTTTACTCCCTGAACTCAAATCGAGATTTTGATTATGCAGTTCTACCGTTCCTGCCTCGGCTTTTACATCACCAATAATTGCAGTTTTGCCGATAGAATTATCAGACGAAGATGAGATAGATAAAACTGAATCCGCAGCTACTTGAGCCGCAGAAGCCGCACTCCCAACACCTTTTAATGTTATCGAGTCAGAAATTAGATTTGTTTGAGCATTCTCAACAGAAACGGCTGAAACCTTACCAGAAATACTCAGAGAACCATTTTTGGCCTCAATAAATTGCGATGCATTAGTACCCTTTTCTACACTATTTACCAAACCAACAGTACCGCCATCTATTGAAATATCCCCATTTTTCGAAACAAATTCGATGCTGGTTGATTTCGCAGATTTACCTTCAATGATTTTCGTTGAAACAGCGACACCCGAAGCCGATGAAATGGCGATATCTTTATCGGCATTAATTTCTAGCTGCAAATTGCCATTACTTCCATAATTAGGTCCATATCCATAATTCAAAACACCCACTGCAGTAGATTCACTATCAGTATGAATCATCACATTTTGGGCCAAAATTTTGGTGGATATCTGCTTGTCAGAAAGGTCTCCGTAATTAGAGACTAGAAGTGCAGATCGTGCTTTAGAATAAAGCACTACATTATTGGCATTGATAGAGACCTTTGATCCTGATGAAGCACCGGTTCCACCTTGATTTACAATTCCATTGCCTGTAACGTAAACTTTAAAATTATCCACAACATTACTATCTGATCCAATATTTAGCTCACCTTTTATTACATTAAAGGCCGGCGCTCCAAAAAATCTATCATCTTCCGATGTTCCAAATGAAATATTTTGGATTTTATCAAAAGATAACTTGCCGTTTGTAATTAAAACAGCGGGTTTATTTTTGCTTATATTATCATCATCTAAAACTACATCATCACCATTAGTAAATGATACTGTTTTATACCCGCTGATAAAATATGAATTATTTTGATTAACAGTAATTTGCGGAGTTGCCTTATTACTATCCTCGACGCCTGCCTCCAGGTGAGATAAAGTGAATTTCAATTCACTGACATTTTCTTCAGTTGCAACGGAATTTCCATTATTCAATATTGGGGCAGCTGCGACCCCCCCCCCCGATGGTCATTATCGAAGTCACCAAAATGGCAATGTACGTCTTCTTCATTTGAATCAGCCCTTAATCACATTAAAACAAGAAATTAAAGACTCACCAGCAAGGAGCAGTCTCCAAACTGTATAGAGCTCATCGGAACGCATGAAGTATGTTTCATTGTGTCTACCTTGCATACCGAACCTCTTGCAACTCTACCCAGTCCAGCAAGTTTCAGCAATAAATAAACATTTGTTTTCATGTCAAAACCTAACTACCGTATCTGATTACAGTAATGAAAACAAATATATGTGACCTCGCATCTTCCTTCTTCGAATCACTTTGTTGCTGTTTTAATACCGTCGTTTACTTTCACGGTCCTAATAAAAACAGAGCTGATAGTGCACTGAATATGCCATACCAGTATCTACCTATCGCTTGATACCCGTACATCCTCGGCAGTTGTGGAATATCAGGGTTTTGGGAAGCACAACACGATCAAGATGACCAACATTCACGAATATTTCAGATAAAACATCGGATTCTGCATGAACTCTGACTTCAACATGTTGAAAGCTCCATCGGGTAGTTCAAGCTGATTATCGCTGTGGACATTCTCCAAAATCCTTGATTTCGATGTCGGCAGAGACCATCACGCTGACAGGCATCGGGAAGATGTTTTGATCGTCGATTTCGGTGTTGAAGCCGTCGGTAGAGAGACGTGAGCAGCGCAGAGCCAAGTGCGGAGTGGTGTTGACCGAACCGGCATTGGTGAGCATTTCACCGCGCACGCCTAGCGTAAAGCATCAACGTCTTCAGAGAAGTCGCCGAAGCCGTAGCCCGATTCCGTGACGTCGTGGGAGGCCTGGAGGTAGCCGATATCGCCGGCGACGTTCCAGATGTCCGCAAACGTCTTCGAACCGTAGACTGAGAACCCGACGAGGTCGGAATCCATCGAGGTCTTGGCGGTGGGGCCTTCGCTGTCGGTGTCGACCGTGCAGATCGTCAGCTTTTGGGGTAGCCAGTAACATCCGTGACATTCCTGCTATCGAAGTTGCTATCGTTGCTAAGAACCAGACATTGACACCCTTAGCGCGCTACGTAAGAACGGAGGTTCGAGAAATAACGGCGTCAGCCCTCTGATGGACGGCAGTGCAAGAAAAAAAGGTCGTTGCAGCCAGACTTCTGCGAGATGAGAAGTTAACCTACCCTGTCAGACGTTTCGTTTTCCTCTCATATACCAGCCTCAGGCCTACTGCGACCGAAGAGATAACGATAAAGAGCAATGCCAGGTACCCGAAGGCCCTAGCGTTGAGTTCCATGTTGAGTCCTCAAAGTGTTAGCGGACAGCATAAGATACCCCCGTGCGGACATTTCCTGACCCCTCTTCAACGCAAGAGAAATTAACCGTGAAGGTTCAGAAGAAATCGTTGATGATTACGTCTTTCAGAAGACGTCCAGTCATCATGCTTACCCCCCCCCCACTCAAATTGCTCAAATCGAGGCCCTCGCTAGTCAGGGAATGCCGTTTAAACGAATTCAACGGATGACTGGCATCAGCCGCAACACCATTAAGAAATAGGTTCATAGAGCCAACGAACCGCTGACAGAACGTCAAAAGGTTGCAATGCTCTCGACAAATTGAAACCTGTGATCCAGAGAAAGTTCTTCGCTGCAGAAGGCAACTGTGCTGTCGTTTGCCGTCAGATGAAAGACGAACATCAGATCTGCATTAACGAACGACGCATGCGTCGTTTCTGCTCTTCCTGGCGTGAAGAACTCAAGGGTTCCGGGAAAAAGTACGAACGCTACGAAACTCAGCCCGGTCAGCATCTCCAAATCGATTTTGGTGAACGTGATGTTACGATCAACGGCGCAACGGTGCGGGTGCACATCTTCGTTGCCATCCTCGGCTATTCACGCCGCATCTTTGTCAAAGCCTATATCGCCGAAAATCAGGCCGCATGGTTTGACGGCATCGAATCCGCATTCACCTACTACGGCGGAATTCCGCTTGCGATTGTTTCTGATAACTCTCGATGCCTGGTCAATGAGCATCACAATGGGTTGATCAAGTGGAATGAGCGTTATGAATCGCTCTGCGCATATTGGAAGATCAAACCCATTGCCTGCCGCGGATACCATCCCGAAGGCAAGGGAAAGATCGAAAGAGCTGTCCGCTACGTGAAAGGTAATGCTCTTGTCGGCAAGGACTTCGGGAGCCTGAGCGAACTAAATCGGTGGCTGGAACGATGGTGTTTGACTGTCGCTGACGAACGAGAGATCAAAGGCCTGTTCGAAGGGCCTAATACCCCTAAGAAGCGCTTCTGGATCGAGAAAGGCAAGCTCATGAAGCTTGAACAGCCAAGAACGATGAGACTCCGAGAGGAGACTCGTAAAGTCGATAAAACAGGCCTTATCCAAGTCGACGGCCGTCACTATCGAGTGCCTGACGAGTACTCACAGAAAGACGTCCAAATCCTCATGGATGACCACTCAATCATGGTTTATCGAAAAGGCGACTTTGTTATCGAGCTGGATAAGGAAACGTCAGTATATATGCCACACTGCAGCGCGTAGTCGATCCGAATAAAGACATCTCCTATCAGATCAATCAGGCTTACTGCAGCAACCCCTGGATCCGTTCCGGCAGTGTTTATGACAGCGTCATCCAGGGAGGCGAGTGATGACCAAACGAGAAACCGATGTGAAGCTGCGGGCTATGGCTACACGCTTATGTTTGGCTCTGATGCGTGACCGCATGGAAGAAATGTTGGAAACCGCAACCGAAGCCAAAATGACTCCGCGTGAAACGCTGGAGTATTTCTCTGGAAAGGAAATTGATCAACGTGAAGCGAATCGAGTCAGGCTTGGCGTAATGGCTGCTCACTTTCCCCAAGTCTGTACATTCGATGCATTCGATATGACGGCGCAGCCGTCATTAGATCCCGGAACTATTCGAGAACTGCGAAGAATGGAATGGATCTCGAATGCAGAAAATGTGCTGTTTATGGGTCCGCTCGGGGTTGGTAAGACTCATCTGGCAATCGCTTTAGGGCGTGAAGCTGTCAATAAAGGACATTCAGTTCTGTTCTTATCTTCCGAAAATTTAAAGAAGATTTTAGATAAGGCGGTTCAAGATCAAACGGCGGCAGACAAGCTGACGATCTTATCCAAGCCTAAATTACTGATCATTGATGAGCTCGGATACGTGCCGTTCTCTCCGGAGGCAACGCATCTGTTATTTCAAATTATGAGTTGGAGATACGAGACAAAAAGTACGATCATCACTACCAACCGACCGATTGCAGAATGGGGGCTGGTTTTAGGCGATCCGATGGCCGCAACTGCAATCATCGATCGTTTGATGCATCACTGCACTGCCATTGCAATCAATGGCGACAGCTACAGGCTGAAAAAACAAGCTAAAAAAATTGCTTAACCAATAACCTACAAGCTGCAAAGGAATTAAACCCTAAGTGGCATAACTATAGGGGTCAAGATTTGTCCGCTATGGGGGCAACTTACCTGATCGTTGACAATGATGTATTATGTTTATAGTCTATATTGCACGAGAAAATCTCTTGGCATCTTTTATCTTCATGCAAGGTGGATTAAGTCATGTCATTAGTGTTGTAAGGGGGATAGGCCGACATATTTTTTGAAAACACCAAACACAATTACTGAAGTATTGATGTTGAATGTACCAACTTCTCATGGCGTCGAAAATGGAAATTAACATAGCTGATGACTTTAACCTTCAGGCAATAGCTAATAGTGGTCAAGCTTTCCGAGCGAAAGAAATTGATAATGATATTTATAGGTTTATCATTAGAAACCATATCCTATATATCAATGAACTGAGTTCAGGAAAATTTAACATCAGTTGCCCGAACGAAGAATGGCATTCTATTTGGGAGCCATATTTCGACTTGAACCGAAAATATGAATCATTTAGGGACTCCATTTTTCCAAAAGATAAGTTTTTACTTAAAGCATACGACTATAGTAAAGGTATACGGATACTAAAGCAGGATCCCTGGGAAACTCTTATCTCTTTCATTCTTTCACAACGTAAGTCCATTGAGGAAACAAAAATAACAGTAGAATCTTTAGCATCGACGTTCGGAAAATCCATAATTACACCATATGAAACGATCCATTTATTCCCCTCTGCTATTGAAATTTCCAAAGCATCTACAAAGGAACTTGAAAAATGCAAGTTGGGTTACCGATTGTCATATATTCAAGATGCTATACAAAAGGTAATGTCCGGCATTGTGAACCTTAGGTTAGTCGAATGCTACTCCGACGTTAATCTTATAAAGACTTTAATGCAGATTAAAGGTGTAGGATGTAAAATTGCCAGTTGCGTCGGATTATTTTCATACGGAAGGACTGGCCTAATCCCGACTGATACTTGGATTAAAAAGGTTATCGATAAGCGCTATGGAGGGAATGACCCTCTACCATCGTATGGAGAAATTGCCGGAATAATGCAACAATATATTTTTTATTATGCGATAAATCATAAGGAAGAGATCCTCAATCCTCAAGTGACGAATGCAGTAATTTGATTCTATAATGATTCATTAGAAATCAAATATCTATAAACACAGATCCTCAACAAAAGTTCATCAGGAGATAGCCCAATCTGAACTGGTATTGGAATTTTGGACAGGTTGAAAAAGCAAATTTTAAATGCGTTTTAACCTGTTCAATTTATCGACGTGGTGATTGGAAACGTCCCTTGCGATCGGTCACTGCTATGCAATGTGCAACCCCTCAGCGCGTACAGCCGTTACATGTCACTACCGGATACACGCGTCAAGTCCTCAGGAAAGGGCTGTAGCACAGCATGCGATATGCCGCTGGCGTTTGGTTGTCGATTACTGAGCACAGGCGCTCGTTGTTGTAGAACTCGACGTAATGGCCAATAAAGCCGTTCTGCGCCTTGAAGCTTGGCCTATCCTGCGTCAGCACTGAGTTATAGAGCGCCTCGACCTTGAACGTGCCGTTGAAGCACTCCATCGTGGCATTATCGTGGCAGTTAGCCGTTCGCGAGAAACTCTGAGTCAGGCCCATGCCGTCGGCCGCATCCCTGAATGCCTGAGCAGTGTAGATACTGCCGCGGTCACTGTGGAGCATCGCTCCCAGAGCCAAGCCTCGGCCTGATAAAAACTGGAGTGTCGCCAGTCCCAGCCGAACATCCTGCTTTTTGGAGTAGACCCAAGCGACAATGGCGCGATTAAAAAGGTCCTGTACGAGCGACAGATAACCCCAGTGCCATTCGTCGTTTTCGAAGTACGGCACATAGGTGACATCGGTAACGAGGCGGTGCATCGGCCGATCTGCTTGGAACTCACGGTTGAGCAGGTTATCCGGCAGCTGCTGCCGGGTTGCCTTGCGCACCTGGCGGATGCGTGCAGTCAAGCCGCGGCGGCTCATGACTCGCTGCAGCGTAGTCTCGCATACCTCTATGCCGTAACGCTTATGCAGGACGGCACCCATGCGGCGTCGTCTTCTGTGAAGCGTAAAAAGTGCTGCGGGACAGGCCCATCAATCGACAGGCGTGAGCGACGCTAAGGCCTGTCTCGTGAGCTCTAACTGTCGCTGCAATTCTTTTTTTTGAGCTCGTCTTTACAGCCTTCAATGGCAACCTCCAGAATGGATTCCGCACAGATCAGGCGGCCTCGTGCGTCCTGCATCTCTTTGAGGAGAGCCTTCCGTTCTGCAAGCGTTAAGGGACGATCGGCAGGAATGTCGGAGAGTTTTTCGATGGCCATTCTGAAGGTTCCAAGGCTGGTTTCTGGTTTGACGTCCCAGAATAGGATGCGCTTGGGGCGCAGCTGCTCGGGGAGTTTAGCAACTGTGCGGCGGATCTTTTGGAACAATGTGGCTGGTCTCACGCCAAACTGCTTAGCAACATCGCTGTAGCCAATGGGGTAATGCTCGAACCAGTAGTCGACGGCGCTTTGGAGCAGCTCAGGCCGGCGTGTGACCCAAGGATTGTCGACCCAATCGAAGAAACCGTGCTGGATATAAATAGCCCTGTCTCGGATCGAACCAACGGAAACACCCAGCTCTCTGGCCAGTGCCTTCTTCGGGGTGAAATGCAAAAGCCCTTCGCAGGCTTGCTGTCTCATTTCTTGCGTTATGTGCATGGTGTGGACTCTGTATGTGTCCCAAAAATCCATACCACTTCACTGTGTTGGGAATAACAAAACTCCCGAAGACTGTTTTCCGTTTTGGTTAGGCTCTAGTCATTCGGGAGTTCAGGTACGCCGTCGTCCCGCCCAGACCCAAAGCGTCAGCCCAGCGAGAATCAGCGGTAGCGTAAGCCACTGTCCGCGCGAAAGCCCCAATGCCTGCAATCCAAGAAACGCATCGGGTTCTCGGAAGTATTCGCTCACAAACCGCGCTGCCCCATAACCCAAGGCAAACAAAGCGGCTGTTCTGCCAACCGGTCTCGGTTTGCGGGAATAAAGCCAGAGCACAGCAAAAAGGGCCAGCCCCTCCAGGCCTGCTTCATAAAGTTGGGAAGGATGACGAGGGATACCGCCGTCCTGCGCCTGAGGGAAAATCATGGCCCACGGAAGGTCCGGCGAAGCTGGCCTGCCCCAAAGCTCGCCATTGATGAAGTTCCCGATGCGGCCGAAAAAAAGTCCCAAAGGTACGAGCGGAGCCACAAAATCCGTCAGCTGCCAAAACTGCATGCCATGTCTGCGGACATAGAGCGCCATCACGATAAGCACTCCCAACAGACCGCCATGCGCACTCATTCCGCCCTGCCAAACTGAGAAGATCTGAAGGGGATGGGTCAAGTACCACGCAGGCTGATAAAAAAGACAGTAGCCCAGCCTGCCGCCCAGCACAACGCCAAAAACGCCCCAGAAAAGAAGGTTCTCAACATCGTCGGGCGTCACGCCCCTCCAATCATCCTGCGCTCGTCGACGACCGAGGAGCCAGAAAGCGAGAAAACCCAAAAGGTACATCAAACCGTACCAATGCACTCCCATAGGACCGATAGAGAACGCGATGGGATCAAACTGCGGATGAATCAGCATGCGGCAACCACTGCAACTTTTTTATAAGAGCGCTCATTCTAACGATGCGGTTATTCGCGAAGACTTCATTGACGTACTTGGACTCGTGAGATAGTGTGTGTCGTCGCTCTGAAAGCGATTTTCGCAATGCTGCAGAACACTCGACCTCCATACAGAACCTAAAGGAGCCGCCTTTCATGTCGGTACAGACTGTTTCTTCAACTGCCGTAGCTCATGCGCTCACCGCACTTCGTGCCAATCGGCCGCTCGTACACTGCCTCACCAACGAAGTAGTTCAGGAAATCACGGCAAACGTACTGCTCGCCGCCGGTGCGTCGCCCGCAATGGTTGTCGCGATGGAAGAAGCACCTGTCTTTACGGCCATCTCGGGAGCCCTGCTCATCAACACCGGTACACCGTACCCAGAGCGTGTCGCGGTAATGAAGGCCTGTGCTCAAGCGGCCAATGATCATGGCGTCCCCTGGGTGCTTGACCCAGTAGCCGCTGGCGCAACCCCTTGGCGCACACAGGCCATTCGGGAGCTCCTTTCGCTTAAACCAACCATTCTTCGCGGCAACGCCAGTGAGATTCTGGCACTGGCTGGTTCCGGAAAGGGCGGCAAGGGCGTCGACAGCACAGATGACAGCCGAACCGCCCTATCTGCCGCTCAGCGGCTTGCCGAAGAAACAGGAACTGTAGTTTGTGTTACAGGCCCGGTTGATTATGCGACTGACGGTAAGCGAACACTCTCCATCGCCGGAGGCAACGTCATGACGACGCTCGTGGTGGGCACCGGATGCTCTCTCTCGGCGCTCTGCGCAGCTTTTGCAGCAGTGGAAAAAAATCCTGTTAATGCCGCCATTTCCGCTTGTGCACTCGCGAAGTACGCAGCCGGCACTGCCGCAAAACATGCCAAGGGGCCGGGGAGCTTCCATGATGAATATCTTGATGCACTCTACCTCGTCCAGCCTGAAGCACTCACTGCCGGAGATGCGGCATGACCGTTAAGCCGCTGAATCTTACGCTCTACCTGGTTCTGGATCCTGATCTTTGCAGCCAATCTGTCGGCATTGTTGAAACAGCATTGGCAGCTGTACAAGCTGGTGCTGGTATTGTGCAGCTGCGGGCACCGACCTGGAAAAAGCGCCGTATGACGGAATGCGCTCGCGCACTCAAATCTGCGCTCACACCTTTCCATGTGCCGCTCATCATTGATGACCACGCCGATGTAATGCTCGCCGCAAACGCTGATGGTCTGCACGTTGGCCAGCAGGATCTGACTCCGGCAGATGCTCGGCAACTGATTGGCAGCAATCGCATTCTGGGACTGTCTTTAGGTTCGCTTGAGGATTGCCGCCCTGACGAACTCGCCCTCGTGGACTACGTCGGCATCGGACCGATTTTCGATACGCAATCCAAACCGGATGCGGGCGCGGCCATTGGTCTCACCGCACTGCAGTCTATCGTTGCCAAAGCGCAGAAGCCTTCAGTGGCCATCGGCGGCATTCACGTCAACAATGCTGCGCAAGTCGGCGCAGCTGGCGTTGACGGCATTGCTGTTATTTCAGCTATTTGTGGTCAGCCAGATCCCTATGCCGCTTCCGTTAGTCTCTTGAAAGCATTCCAGAGCAACCGCAAACAGTCTTGAAGAGACCGTAATGCCATTCCCCTCTGTCTTCGGGTCTTTGTGGACACCTCATCGAGCTGCCGCATGGACTGCACTGTTTCTTTTTTTGCTGACAGCGAGTGCTTACTTCTGCGGCGTCAATGCTAAACGCGCCCTGCAGCATGCCGTCTTTATCGTTCCGTTTATTGCGCTCTGGCTGCTATCTTTGCCCGCTCGAAGCAACAAGTCACGAAGCGGCTGGCAAAAAGTGTGTCTCGCTGCAGCCGTTGTCGGACTGCTGCTTGCTTTTATCGACGCAGCTCTACGGGCATTCCTCTATCAAACGTACTCGGCCGAACCCATGTCGACTTTCGTATTGGAATCAGCAGCCAATACCAATCTTGACGAAGCTCTAGGCTTTTTGGCTACCGAATGGGCAGGGGCGCTCTTGGGGACGCTACTCAGTCTCGCAGCATTAACTACCGCCCTATTCGTCATGCATTTGGCGAGCAAAACGTCTTCAGACAACGCGATGGCTTCCGGTTGGAGGCGGTGGTTTTGGCGATTCTGGATGCTCCTTTTTGCGTCCGTCTGTATCCTCAGCTGGGCCAAACCCTCCTGGCGAATTCACTATCCCCCTATTTTTTGGTCTAAATGGATGGAATCCGTTGCAGGCATGCAATCGATCTGGATGAAAGCTGACCAACATGAAGCCGCAGAAATTACCGAAGCCAGATCGGTTCTGCTGGATGCTTCACCGGCGCCACGCACAATCGTCTTGGTCATCGGCGAAAGCACTACTCGCGACGACTGGAGTCTTTATGGCTACTCACGCGATACCACGCCGAAGCTTAAAGCCCTCGAATCAAAAGATTCAAATTTAGGCACCTTCAGGCAGGCTTGGTCCGTAGACGCCTCTACCATCGCAGCCTTCCGGTCCATGTTTATCTTTCCCGTTCCGCAGTCTGCGGGCGACGGCCGCATCAATCTCTTTGCGCTCTTTAGCGCCGCTGGATGGACAGTGCATTGGATCAGTAATCAGGACGACATAGCCATTCAAACACAATATGCCGTCTTTGCCTCTGAAGCACAATTCATCAACCGCATGACCGGGCGCTCAAGCGCATCGATGGATCTGAATGTTTTGCCAACCTTTAAACAGGCACTTGCTGATCCTGCTCCGAGGAAACTGATCGTTGTCCATCTGATCGGAGCGCATCCGCACTACGCGCTGAGGTTCCGCGATTCAGACGAAATTGACTGGGGACACGACCATGTGATGCAGAATCTGAATCATCTCGACCGATCCCCATGGGTGGTTGCCGCCCGCAATCAATATGACTGGGCTATGCGCTATCAGGACGAGGTGCTGTCGGAACTCTTTCACCTCTCTAAAAATGCTCAGGCCTCAGCCAAGTCCCCGTTAGACTGGATTTTTCTTTCCGACCACGGCCAGGAGCTGGGGGATACGGCAAACCGGGCAGGCCATTCACAAACCGCACCATCCAGCTACCGCATTCCGTTTCTGATCTGGAGCTCCGAGCGAAGCTTCAATCCATATGAAAATCGTCCGTTCCGCGCTGATTTTTTAAGTCCGCTCATGCTTGAACTTGCCGGTATCAACTGGAAAGGCGAAGATCCTCGGCAAGTCCTCATTGCCGACGACTATAGTTGGATGAAGCCTCATTTACCCATCGAAGATCCGCAGATGCCGTCATCGGACAACCCATGAAGGAAGCCACTCTCCCCGTACTGAAAGTCTCTCTCCCTGAAGCCGAGGAACTGCTTCAAGCAGAAGCGCTTGAAGCACATCCGCCGATGGGTTGGAGCGCTGCAGAAAGTGATGCCGTTTCACGCGACGCACTGGCCGTCGCTGGCAAAAGCGACATTCAGGCATTTCTCCTCACCCGTGCCAAACTGGTACTTTCGCGCATGACGAAGCATGACCCTAGCCTGAAGCGGCCTCGGCTGCCGCAGACAGGGTGGCTTATAAAAATCATTTCCTTAGGCATCATTTTTCTCGGCTTTTTTTCTGGAGCTGTGACGGATCAGCTCACCAGTGCTGGCGCGCAGCTTAACCTCCTTTCTCCGCCGCTTCTAACCGTCTTCGCCTGGAACATCCTCGTGATGCTTGCTGCCATTGCAGGATTGGTTATCAGCTTCCGACGCAGCACCAGCCCTGCCGGTCTCTCGGCCGCACTTGCCAGAATCCTTGGGTCTGCCGCGCATGTCATGCGCTTCGTTGCCATCGGCAAAGCTGCTGACAAGGCCTACTTCAATAAACTCCTGCCGCTTCTCCTGCCTCAAACCGCCTGGCGATTCCGCGCTGTTCTGCATTGGGCCGCACTGGCCTTCGGCATCGGATTGGCGGTGAGCCTCCTTGTGCGCGGCATTGGAACCGCCTATTGGGCAGTCTGGGAAAGTACATGGTTTGCCGACAAGCCCGAGGTTGTTGCCGCCATTCTTCAGGGACTGTACGGTTGGCTGCCGGATTTCCTCCCAGGCCTCTCACCGCTGCCGGATGCTTCTGCACTCTCTGCGCTGCGAGTTGACGGCGCTACCCCAAGTACAGCAGCGCTTTCTGCCGGAGCGCCGTGGCTTGCCCGCATGATCTGGAGCATTGTCGGCCTCATCATCGTTCCGCGCGCCCTTTTGGCTGCTCTTTCCATGGTCTGCGCTGCCCGAGCAGCAAAAACGCTCATCGTTCCCATAGACAGCTCACGAACGGAGGAGCTTCTGCAGAAGGCCGCAAACCATTCAGTCAAGACTTGGTTTCTCAACGGATCTAATCACCCAGCAGCAACTCAAGGAACGACTCTTCTGTCAGTCAATCCATGGAGTGCCCCTGATTTCCCAGAGCTCACTGCCTTTACCCCGCAAGCAGGGGATCACACCGTTCTGGAGTTGGATCCATCGGCTACCCCCGAAGAAGATGTGCACGGACTATTGATTGATGCCATTCGAAAGCGTTGCGCAAATACCGTCCTCCATCTCGATTTCTCCGAACTCCAAACGCGCTTTGCGGACGTGCCCGAACGCATCCAAAGCCGCCGAGCGCTCTGGGAGCACTTTGCCGCACAGCATGACATACCGCTTGAAGTGAATGTGCTCCGTTGAGATCATTCGCCTCGGGCGATAATGAAGCTATTGGATTGATCAATGCTTTCACCATGGCCGACCAGCAAGATTCCCTGCGCATTCACCTGAGCCTTGTGAGCCACACGAACATCGGCAAAACAACGCTCGCCCGAACACTGCTCATGCGTGACGTGGGTGAGATTGCCGACCGTGCTCATGTTACAGAAACAACGGATGACTACCTTCTCGCCCGCGGTCAGGATGGCAGCGAGCTCATCCTCTGGGACACGCCGGGTTTTGGCAATTCCGTCGCTTTGGCTAAACGCCTTGAAGGCCGCTCAAACCCGCTCGGATGGTTTCTCTCTGAAGTGTGGGATCGTTTCACCAACAAATCTTTTTGGCTTGACCAGAAAGCAGTGAGACACATCCGCGATATTTCAAGCGTCGTACTCTACCTCGTCAATATCGCGGAAACACCGGACAAAACGCCCTACATTCAGGCAGAGATGCAGATTCTCAGCTGGATCGGCAAACCCGTCATTGTGCTTCTCAACCAAATGGGAAAACCGCAGGCGCCGGACATTGAGCACGCGCAGGTGGAGGCTTGGAAGACCGCACTCAAACCTTGGCCGTTTGTCAAAAAAGTGCTGGCGATGGATGCTTTTGCCCGTTGCTGGGTACAGGAAGAAATGCTTTTCAATGCCATCGGTGACGTTCTTCCTGCTGAGGATGAGGCTGCTTACAAAGTTCTGCAGTCTGTTTGGCGCCGAGGCCGCCAAGCCGCTTATGCCAATTCCATCGAAGCTATGGCCAGGCACCTGCAAAAAGTCCTTTCAGCACATGTTTCACTGCCAACACCAACCCTTAAAGAACGAGCGGTAAGTGTGGGACGGCGTTTAGGACTCTTTAGAGATGAGCGAGATGTGATTGCCGACGCTCAAGCAGCCATGGCATCTCAAGCCGCCGACAGTTTTTACGCCTTAACGTCCAAACTCATCGCCGACAATGGCCTCTCCGGCACAGGTGTTTCCAAGGAAATCTTCCAACGCATGAAGACGGACTGGGATTTGGCTGTCTATTCCGTCGATCCGCAAAGTGCGGCAGCTGTCGGCACCAGTATTGGAGCGGCTTCCGGAGCCGCGGCTGGGCTTGCGATTGACCTCTCTGCCGCCGGCCTTACGATGGGACTTTCAACACTGGTTGGCGGGCTCATTGGAGCCGTGAGCGGCATGGGGGCCGCGCATGCTTGGAATCTTCAAAAGAAAAAATCCGGCGCTGAACTTTTTTGGAGTGAAAAAGCGTTGACCGGATTTCTTCTTGAAACTGTGCTGCTCTATCTCGCAGTCGCACACTATGGTCGTGGCCGAGGAGATTGGAAGGAAAGTGAATCTCCTGAATTTTGGAAAGATGCAGCGCTTCACGCTATTCAGGAAGAAAAATTCTCCTTTGAACCTCTTCGCACAGAAGATATTGATACCTCTATTAGCACTTTGATAAATGCTATAGATCACATTATCAAAAATATCTTTAAAACACTCTATCCTTCAGACGAATATTAAACGTCTTGAATCAAATCATTTTGGAGCAGCCAAAACTCCCTCTCGTACTTGATAATCCGAAAGGGCACGCTGAGCTCTAGCTGCATCAGCCATAAGCTTAAACTCTCCTGTACAAACATCAAGCAAGTCCAGCCGATCACCATTCCATCGCATACAAGTAACTTGCCCACCATTATTTAAACCAACAGCTCCCCAAGAGCCAATGGCAAAACCCTTATCGCCAAACGTTGTAAAAGAAAGTGCCAAATCGAACGTTTCATTAGAAAACAGGTCCCGGCCTTCATGAATTTTAGGCGGCACTCCCAATACCATACCAAGAATCGACGGGAATATATCCCGATGAGAAACCCAACGGGTTGTGTCAGCCTTAGCCCTCACATCATCCCAAGAATCTGGCAACCAGAACAGTAAGGGGATGCCTCGCATATGAGGCAAATACTCAATCGAATCATATTGCAAACGTGTATTATGATCGCCGGTAGCTACAACAACGGTATTATTAGAAAAACCTTCTGAATAGATCGATTTTACAAAAACACCCAAAGCATTTGCCGCATACTGATAAGTTTCAAATGAAGGTATACATTTAGAGCGTTCATCCTTGACAAATGAAGGCAATAAATTTGGATCGACGGGATTTACCAAAATACCATCGGGAATTTTGAACGGTGGATGATTAGTAGTAGACAATATGACTAAATATATTTTTTCTCTTTTTTCATCAGCCTCTTTCAAAATATCCACTGCTTTATCAAACATCCATTTATCACCAATACCCCAAGTGCCAACCTCTGCTTCGGGGAATTCTTTAGATAAAGCTGTAGAACCAACGATCTCATCAAAGCCTTGAATTGGAAAATTGTCATTAATCATGCGCCAAGCTTCCGAACCTGACGTCAAGAATACCATTTTGTAACCTGCTTCTTTGAATGGCAGATAATTTGAAAATGGGAATCGTTTTTTACCATAACGACTTTGAGTCAAAGGTGAGATTGAGGTATCAAAAAGTATTCCCTCTAACGACGGGAATGTACCATTATTAATACTTACTCCATTTCTAAAAACAACTGCTCGATCTAATTGATTAGCCAACTCCCCTAAAACATCATTCTTCGGCAAATTTTGAGTTTCAAAAATATCACGCCCCATTGACTCCATTATAACGACTACAACATAATCTGCAGAATGACGCTTTTCTTCAATTTCCGAACCTGTGATTCGAATTTTTGATATAGCCGCCTCTGCTTCGCCCTTATTTTTAAATCCCATTTCCACCAAAGCCATTTGAGACCCGCCATTAAATTTTATGGCATTCTGACCTTTCCATGCCTCATACAATGCAGCCGCACCTCCGGGAACGGTAGCATTTATAAAGGCATTTGTAGAAACCGAAAAATCCTGCTGCCGAAGAGGAAACTTCCCTAAACTACCACGAATAACACCTACCACAGAAATCGTTCCGATAAGCGCAATAACAATATAAATAAACAATGAATCTTTTTTCCGAACACGCCCAACGTCAAATAACGCCGCACTTGAAATTATTTTTCTAACAGAAAAAACAATAATAATAGGAATGATCGTCAAGAACACCCAAGCGATTAAATATGAAAGGATAGGCCAATCTTTCCACAGCGTTACTAGGATAGCTTCCGTATCATCCTGAAACAACCCAAAGACTAGCGGGCTAAATGGCGTTCCATAAAAACCATAAAACCCATAATTACCAAGCGAAAGACCAACCATAATCGCTTGACTAACAACACCAACAGCGATCGTATACCGCCAAAAAGAAGGCCGCCAATAACTCAGCAATAATAATACCCATGCCGCCGCTATAAATATTAATAGCCATTTAGCATCAACTCTCATCCCCATTATTAAGGCCGGACAAAAATCACTCCACACCAAATCGGGAGATTTATAGTGATAGAAGAAAAATATACGGATTAGACTAAGTACAAACGTAGATGAAATCACGAATACCAATGAATTGATGCACTTTTCAACCCACCGATCAGAAGCTACTTTCAACATTAATAAACCCATTAAATTAACGCATCATCAAGGCCTAGAACGGCTATCTCTGTACCACCGCATCAGAACAGTCCATCGTAACGAACAATAAATTTCATAGAACCATCATTGCACAAACAATAGTAAGAATCATTTTATAAAAATTGTGCATTGAATTAGGTCAACTAGATCAATCGACCAGAAAAAAAAGGTGTTACGCCAGCCAGTCTATGGCTTTTGTAACACCCTTCAATTAACCAACTCTTTTTAAATTCAACGTTACGGCACCATTTCCTCAACTTCGTCGCGCTTACGCTGCTTAACGAGATCCTCGCGCTTGACGCCGAGATAGAGGGCGATCGCCGCCGCCACGAAGACGGAGGAATAAACGCCGAGCAAAATGCCGATCGTCAGAGCAAGTGAGAAGTAGTGAAGCGCAGGGCCGCCGAAGAAGAACATCGAGAGCGTCATGCAGAGCGTGGACGTATGGGTAATGACCGTACGAGAAATCGTCGCCGTAATGGCCGAATTCACAACTTCCATGCTGTCAGCACGACGCATCGTGCGGAAGTGCTCTCGTACGCGGTCGAAAATAATCACCGACTCGTTCACCGAGTAACCCAAGACAGCGAGCACCGCCGCCAATACCGGCAGCGTGAACTCCCAGTGCATGACGGAGAAGATGCCCACCACGATCACAATATCGTGGAGGTTGGCGATGATGGCTGCCACTGAGAACTTCCACTCGAAGCGGAAGGCTAAGTAGATCATGATGCCCACCACCACCAAGGCAAGCGCCGTACCGCCGTCGCGAGCGAGCTCATCGCCCACCTGAGGGCCGACAAACTCCGTACTCTTTAACTGCACATCAGGGGTTTTGGCCTGCAACACCTTCATCACTTCAGCGGCAACCTGACCGGACGTCTGTCCTTCCTTGGTCGGGACGCGAATCACCACGTCGCTCGCCGTGCCGAAAGTCTGCACGAGCACTTCCTTAGAAACCTGCCCGAGATCCTCGCGGATCTGTTCAGTGTTGGCCGCTGACGGATACTTCACCTCAAGCTGAGTACCGCCAGTGAACTCGATTGAAAGCGCCAAACCGTGCGTGAAGATCCAATACACAGCGACGATGAAGCTGACGAACGAAATCGCGTTCAGCACATGGCGATAGTGCATGAACGGAATGGTTCGATGAATGCGGAAGAATTCCATTTTCTTGTCTCTCCTCGCTTACTTCGCCTGAACCTTCGCGGGGTCCGGACGCCAGATTTGGCCGATATGGACGCTCGTAAGCTTCTTCTGGCGGCCGTAGATCAAGTTGATCAGGGCGCGGGAAACGATGACGGAAGTGAAAATCGAAGTCCCAATGCCCAAGCAGTGCACCACAGCAAAGCCGCGAACCGGGCCGGAACCAAAGATCAGGAGCGCCAAACCGGCGATCAAGCTCGTTACGTTCGAGTCCAGAATCGTGGCAAAAGCGCGTTCATAGCCCTCACTGATAGCGGTCTGAGGCTGTCGTCCGATGCGCAGTTCTTCACGAACACGTTCGTTAATCAGCACGTTCGAGTCAACGGCCATACCGAGCGTAAGCGCGATAGCCGCAATACCCGGCAGCGTGAGCGTTGCCTGCAGCATCGACAGAATCGCAATCAGCATCATGACGTTGCAGATCAGCGATATGGCACTCACCACACCAAAGACCTGATAGTAAAGCGCCATGAAAACAGCAATCACAATGAAGCCGTAAAGCGTTGAGCGGAAGCCCGCCTCAATGTTGGCTTCACCGAGGCTTGGGCCGATCAGGCGTTCCTCAACGATTTCCATCGGTGCAGCAAGCGAACCCGCACGAAGCACCAGCGCTGTATCAGTCGCCTCCATGGTCGTCATCTGACCGGAAATCTGCACGCGGCCGCCGCCAATTTCCTGACGAATAACCGGAGCCGTCACGACCTCGCCCTTGCCCTTTTCAAAGAGCAGGATGGCCATGCGGCGACCGACGTTTTCGCGGGTGACTTCCTGGAAGATGCGGGCACCGCGGTTATCAAGCTCAAGGTTGACGGTCGGTTCCTGCGTCTGGCTGTCAAAGCCCGGCTGCGCATCGTTGAGATTTTCACCCGTAAGGATCACGCGGCGCTTGACCAGAATCGGACGTCCGTCACGGTCAGTGAAGCGTTCGTCGCCAAAAGGCACCGTGCCCTGCGCGAGCTGAGCCAAGGCTTCGGGAGAATCGTCAACAAGGCGCACTTCAAGCGTCGCCGTGCGGCCGAGAATATCCTTGGCCTTAGCCGTATCCTGCACGCCCGGGAGCTGCACCACGATGCGGTCGGCACCCTGCTGCGCAATGACCGGTTCGGCCACGCCGAGTTCATTGATTCGATTGTGAAGCGTCGAGATATTCTGCTTCAGTGCGTAATTCTGTACGTTCTGAATAGCCTTCTGCGAAAGCTCCGCGTGGATCACATAGGGAGCCTTGGAGGCTTCGGGCAGCGTGAGCAGCAAATCAGGCTGCGTGTTGCGCAAGAGGTCGTTTGCGCGATCACGTTCTTCGGCCGTCGCAAAACTGACTTCAACATCGTTGCCGATACGGCTGATGCCGGTGTGACGGATGCGCTTGTCGCGAAGCTGCGTACGCAGATCGGCAGCAATGGCGTCTGCACGCTTGGTGAGCGCCGCACGCATGTCAACCTGCAAAAGGAAGTGCACACCGCCGCGCAGGTCAAGACCCAGATACATCGGCAGGGCATTGATCGAAAGAAGCCATTGAGGCGTATTCGGCACCAAATTCAAAGCCACGATATGGCTCGGATCCTTCGGATCGGAATTGAGCGTCTTCTCAATCACTTCGCGCGCACGAAGCTGCTCTTCAGTCTGAGTCGGATCAAAACGCACGCGAATGGTATTTTGCTGTGCGCCTTGTTCAAAGAAGAGGCCGTTGGGCTTGAGGTTCGCGTTCGCGAGCGCAGTCTCTACCTGCGAGAGCGTCTGCTCGGTGACCTTCACCGTTGCTTTGCCGGAGGTAACCTGCACCGCAGGCGACTCACCGTAAAAGTTCGGCAGCGTATAGACGAGCCCAATAATGAGCACGATGCCGATCAGAATGTATTTCCAGAGAGGATAGCGATTCATCGTTCGCTGTCTCCAATTGCCAGTTTTGAAGGGTGGTCTCCGCACTTGCGGATGAGAGAGGCTGCGTCAAGGCGGCCCCTCAGCAAGCGCAGGCCCGATGCCGCTGAAAAAGCGGCGCCGGGCCTCCAAGAGAGCCGATTCCGACCGGTGAACCGGACCGGAAATACGGCGTTCAATTAGAACTTAACCGAGCCCTTCGGCAGAACCATCTGCACCGCAGAGCGCTGCATACGGATAACGACGGGCTTGCCGTCCACGGAAGCGACCTGCAGAGCCATCGACTGTTCGTCAACGCTCTCAATGCGGCCGGAGATGCCGCCCATGGTCATCACTTCATCACCCTTGGCGAGCGCGTCGCACATCTTGGCGTGCTCCTTTTGACGCTTCTGCTGCGGACGGATCAGGAAGAACCAGAACACCACGAAAATGACGATGAGCGGGACAACCTGAACGAGGAAGCTTTCCATCCCGCCGGCGGAAGCGGCTTCGCCCGCTGCCAGGGCATCGCTGATAGGGAACAACATGAAGACTCCAATCAAATAAGAACGGATCAAGAAAACGTTCGGGAATTCAAGACCCACTTTGGAAGGTTGTGATTATAAGGAAGCGTTGAGCGGCATGACCTTAAGACATCGAGAACGTCTTATTGTCTTATTCAATGCCGCGCGCACGATCCGTACGAAATTGCACTTTCCAGGCTTCAAACGTGCCGTTTTCAATGGCGGCGCGAATTTCACCCATAAGTGTTAAATAGTAGTGAAGGTTATGGATCGTGTTGAGCCGCGCACCGAGGATTTCCCCCACCTTGTGCAGATGATGAAGATATGCGCGGCTGAAGTTGCGGCAGGTGTAGCACGTGCACGACGGATCAAGCGGCCGCAAGTCATTGCGATAGCGGCTGTTCTTTAACTTCAGGTCGCCAAAGCGCGTGAAGAGCCAGCCGTTTCTCGCGTTGCGGGTCGGCATGACACAGTCAAACATATCGATGCCGCTAGAGACGCCGTCGACCAAATCTTCTGGCGTCCCCACCCCCATCAGATAGCGCGGATGGTCTTCGGGAAGCTTGTAGGCGACTTCGTCGAGAATACGCAGCATCTCTTCCTTGGGTTCTCCCACTGAAAGGCCGCCCAACGCATAGCCGTGGAAGCCGATGTCCTTCAGGCCTTCAAGCGACTCTTCACGCAGGTGGTTAAACATACCGCCCTGCACAATGCCAAAAAGCGTATTGGGATTTTCCAAGCGGTCGAATTCATCCTTCGAACGCTTGGCCCAGCGCAGACTCATCCGCATGGAAGCGGCGGCTTCGGCTTCTGTCGCCGGACGGTCGCCGATCTTATAGGGCGTACATTCGTCAAGCACCATCGTCACGTCGCTGTTGAGCGTGTGCTGAATCTGCATCGAGATCTCAGGCGTCAGGAAAAGTTTGCTGCCGTTGATGGGATTAGCAAAGCGAACGCCTTCCTCGGTGATCTTACGCAGCTCACCGAGACTGAAAACCTGAAATCCGCCCGAATCCGTGAGGATGGGCTTATCCCACCGGCCGAAACCGTGAAGGCCGCCGTGAGCGCCGATCACTTCGAGTCCGGGGCGAAGCCACAGATGGAAAGTGTTGCCGAGAATGATCTGCGCACCGACCTCCTTGAGCTCATAGGGCGCCATAGATTTGACAGCGCCGTAAGTGCCGACCGGCATGAAGATCGGTGTCTCAACGATACCGTGGTTGAGTTCAAGCGTACCGCGGCGGGCTTTGCCGCACCGCGTCTTGACCGTAAAGCTGAATGCCATTGCGTTTAACTCCAGGAGTGCGGTCAGGCCCCGCGGGCCTTTTCAATGAAGCAGGCGTCGCCGTAGCTGAAGAACCGATAATGTTCACGCACGGCATGGGCATACGCCTCGAGAATCCGCTCGCGGCCGACCAAGGCCGACACGAGCATGACAAGAGTGGATTTGGGCAGATGGAAGTTTGTCACGAGCGCATCGACGATGCGGAACTTGTAGCCCGGCATGATGAACAAACGGGTATCGCGCGCGCCAGCCTCAACATGGCCGATGCGGTCCGCAGCGCTCTCGAGCGTGCGCAGTGAGGTCGTCCCCACCGCAATGACGCGGCGGCCCTGAGCCTTCGCCTCATTGATGCGGGCAGCCACATCTTCGGGCATGCTGAACCACTCCGAATGCATGTGGTGCTCGGACAAGTTTTCCACACGCACGGGCTGAAAAGTGCCCGCTCCCACATGGAGCGTCACGTATTCAATATCCACACCCTTGGCCTTCAGACGATTCAGGAGGTCATCGGTAAAGTGAAGCCCCGCCGTAGGCGCCGCCACGGCACCGGGATGACGTGCATAGACCGTCTGGTAGCGGCTTTCATCGGCTTTTTCCGGCGCATGTTCGATATAGGGAGGCAGCGGCACACGGCCGAAAGCTTCAAGCACCTGCAGAACCGGTTCGGCAAACTTCAGCTCAAAAAATTCACCGGCCCGACCCGTGACCTCGACTTCAGCTTTGAGATCAGTGCCGGGAGCGGCAAAGAAGAGTTTCGAGCCCGGCTTCGGGCTCTTGCTTGCGCGGACCATCGCGATGGCGGTGAATTCACCCGTCACGCGCTCAATGAGCGCCTCGACAGCTCCTCCCGTAGCCTTGGCGCCGAGAAGCCGCGCTTTAATCACGCGGGTATTGTTGGCAATGAGGAGATCGCCGGGGCGAAGGAATTTTTCGATATCCCGAAAAGTACAGTCTTCAATGACCTCTTCGGTAATATGAAGCAGCCGCGAAGCGGCGCGATCTGCCAGCGGATACTGGGCAATGAGTTCCGGCGGAAGCTCGAAATCGAAATCTGAAAGATGTTGTTCTTGCATGGCTTTACTGGCCACAAAGCGGATAAAAAAACAAAAGAGCCGGCATTCTAGCGGAGTTCGCAGCGTTCCATGTCGTTATCATTGTGAGTTCTCTTGAAGACGAGGTCCTTATGCGCCCCAACCAGATTGAAGACGACGAAGAAGAAGAGTTCCGCGGTCCATCAAAATCGCACTTGAAGCGTGTGCAGAACGAGCTCCAGGAGCTTGGCCGCGTCATGACCGGCATGGGCGACGAAACGCTCAAGAAGATTGGACTCCCGGAAGCTGTCTACGACGAAATCATCGAATACCGCCGTATGCGTAATTTCGGTGCTCAGCGTCGTCAGCTTCAGCTGATCGGCAAGAAAATGCGCGACATGGATCCGGCCGCCGTACGTGAAGCCATTGCGCGAGCAACCGGCGAATCCCGCGCAGCAGTAGCACTCCAGCATCGCTGTGAAGCGCTCCGAGACCGCTTCCTCGCTGACGACGAAGCCGTCAAAAACTTTATTGACGAACATACCGACATCGATATTCGGCGGCTGCGCGAACTCGTGCGCAGCGCCCACCGCGAGCGCGAGCAGGCTAAGCCCCCAAAGAGTGCTCGCGAACTTTATCGTCTGCTCTATGCCTATTTCGATGAACCGCTCGACCTGATGATGGCCGAAGAAATTGAAGTCGAAGAAAACTGATTTCCAAATTTTATTTTTGTGAGGTCTTTGATGAAGCCACCGCGCAGTGCTGACAACGAACTCATCCTTGGCCTCGTTTCGGTCTCGGACCGAGCGAGTCAGGGCATTTATGAAGACAAGGGCATCCCGGCTCTCGAGGCATGGTGCCGCAAAGCCGTCAAAACGCCTGTCAAGATCCATAAGCGTCTCATTGCCGATGAGCGTTTTGACATCGAAAAGACGCTGCGCGAACTCGTCGACATCGTCGGTTGCGACCTCATCCTGACGACGGGCGGCACGGGACCGGCTCGACGCGACGTCACGCCCGAAGCGACCCTCGCGGTTGCTACCCGCGAAATGCCTGGCTTTGGCGAACAAATGCGCGCCATTTCCGGTCACTTTGTTCCGACGGCAATTCTTTCGCGCCAAGTCGGCGTCCTTCGCGAAACACCCGATCATGCAGCACTGATTCTCAACCTGCCCGGCCAGCCCAAAGCGATTGCAGAAACGCTCGAAGGTCTGAAGGACGAATCCGGAAAAAGTCTCGTCAACGGCATCTTTGCTGCCGTTCCCTACTGCATTGATCTGATCGGCGGCCCTTACATTGAAACCAATGAAGAGGTCGTTAAAGCCTTCCGGCCGAAGAGCGCCCGTCGTACGGTCTCTCAGTCAGCCGACTCCGTCAAAGAGGCCGCTGCGGCAGCTCCCAAAGCAGAGCCAAAGGCTGAACACAAGCCGGCAGCCGCTGCCGCGCCTCAGTCTGCACCCCAGCCTGCGCCCCAGCCGCAGCCCAAAACGCCTGCTTTTGCGCCGAAAGACATTCTGACTGTCATGCCGCGCTCGGGGACTCGTCCGCGCCTCACCTGCGTCTGGCTTCACGGCATGGGAGTTGACAACAGTGACTTTGCGCCTTTTGCCGACGAAATCGAGCATGTCGGCGGTCCTGCCTGCCGCTTTGTGCTCCCCAATGCGCCGATGCGCACGCTCTCTCGCAGTCCTGACTATCCGCCGCTGCGTGCCTGGTACGACATTCCCGGCCGAAACATTGACGATGCCGAGGATGAGTTCGGCATTCGAGCGTCCTCGGCTCGTGTTGCCCAATTGATTGACGAACTGGAGGCGGAAGGAGTCCCTCGCCATACTATTGTGCTCGGCGGCTTCTCCCAAGGCGCAGCGATCTCACTCTTTACGGGACTGCGGCTGGCCAGACCTATCGGCGGCATTTGTGCGCTCTCGGGTTACCTGCCGCTTGCCGGCCGGCTCTTCTCCGAAGCCGCTCCGGCATCTCGCCGCACGCCGATCTTTATTGCGCACGGCGACTTCGACTCTGTGGTGCCGGCCGTCATGGCTGAACGCAGTGCTGAAGTCATTGCGCAAATCGACTCCACGCTCATAACGCGCACTTATCCCATGGATCATGAAGTCTGTGCGGATGAAATGCGCGATATCGCGGCATTCCTTAATTCGATTGCGAAGCACGCATAAAGCATCGCCCGAACAAACGTAAGCCCGAAGGCATGTGCATACCTTCGGGCTTTCGCCTTTTATACGGCAATCGAACGAACTATTTGCCTGCGTAGTAAGCGTTGTATTCCTCGAGTACCTCACCCGAAGCAACGGGCACTTTGAGCGACTGCAGCTCATCGGCATTCAAGGCACGAAGCTCGGCAAAAATGGGCGACAACGCCGGCAGCTTCACCTGCGTGTAGAAGAAGCCGACGACTTCAATGTCAACGATCTCACCGCCAGAACCGCACCAGACATGAAGTTCCCGCTTTACCGTCGGCGTACGGGAGCTCCGCTGATCTTTGTCTGCGAGAAAACTCGGACGAACGCCAACCCACTCCCAGACAAAACCCTTTTGCGACGGGCGAGTATTGCTCTTCATCGTGCGTTCGGGATCGCCATAAACCTCAATGGCTTCTCGAGCGGTTCGGCACTTCGCCAAATACCGTCTGGCACCCTCGGGCGTAAAAGCTTCGGCGGGCATATCCGTGTCCGCCCGTGTCTGCGCTGCACAGCCGGCGAGCGAAAGTACTGCCGTCGCCAAAGCAGCCGTCATGAATGTACGTCGCTGCATGAGTTATTCCTTGTCAGCGGCAGCTTCTTCCGTCGGATCCGCAAGACCGTCGAGCTCTTCCTGTGTGAGCGGGCGCATGCTGTGCGTGGAATTCGAACCGATCAGCGGCTTACGGTAAACATAAAAGACGCCTGCATATTCGTGCTTCACAACGCGATCGTTGTCATCGATCCAAACGCGCAGGCTTTTCTTGGTCCTCGGGAATTCATCAATCGGATTGAGCGGAATGAAGTTCTTGGCCGAAGGACGCGAACGAACCCAAGTGTATTCAAGCACTTTGGTGCCGTCGGCTTCCTGCTGCGTGGTATTCGGTTCACCGAGCAGCGCGACGACATCCTGACGATTCGTCTGGGTATCCACAATTTGCTCAGCAATCTGCTGAGAGTTCAAATTGCGAAGTCGATCATTCCCGGCGGCGCAGCCAGCAAGAATGGCCACAGCAGCAACAGCTGCAAAAATTACGCGGATTTGCATGAGGGAGTCCCTTTGGTTTGTTTTTTGCCTGTTGGCACGTCAACAGTCCGCCAATCATAGGTGAAAACACGCTTTATTTCGGCAAATCGAGATTTCTCGTATTCCGCCAATAACTAAAAATCGACGATTTTTACTGTGCGTCAGTCAAAGAGCGGTAATCTTCAAATAAAAGGGCTATATGGAATCATGTTGTATACGTACAACAATTCATTCCTCCCGGCATTTCGCTCTTGACTTCCGCCACCTTTAGTGTCGGTCTTAGTCATGCGCCAGCGATCCGGGCTCTGCATTTTTTCCGGTTTTTTTTAGTCCCTCATGAAACGAATTTCGCACTCATCAACAAAAAAGGACTCATGAGCGTACTCACCAAGACCGGAAGCTGGCGAACTCATACGAACTCCCGTAAACGAAGCTCTCATCCAAATCTTTGAAATATAAAAAATCCCGAGCCGCCAAAAACAGCTCGGGATCATCATTTGGTCCCCAGGGCGAGACTCGAACTCGCACGGTTTTACCCGGCGGATTTTGAATCCGCTGCGTCTACCATTCCGCCACCCGGGGAGGAGAGAAAGTATGCCACAAGTTAGGAAATTTTGCGGATGTGTTGAGTGGAATCTTTACGGATGACATGCTCAATAAGTTCTGCAATGGGAAGGCCGGCAGGGCTCCGCCAGTTGGGTTCAATTTCAGCGAGCGGCACCAGCACAAAGAGCCGCTCATTCATCCGGGGATGCGGAAGCGTGAGCCCGTCAGTCGATCGTACCTCACCCTCATAGGCGAGCAGATCCAAATCGAGCGTTCGCGGTGCATTGCGTACGCCCGCAGGCCGAACGCGGCCATGAGCACATTCAATGCGCTGCAAAAGCTTCAGAAGTGCCTCGGGCGAACAATTCGTGTCCACTGCTGCGGCGGCATTCACGTAGTCCGGTCCGGAGGAATCCACCGGGGAAGTGCTGTAAAAGCTCGAGAGCCTCAGATGAGCAATGCCTTCGCTCTGCTCAAGTGCTTTGGCCGCAGCGGTCAGCGTTGCTTGGGGGCGACCGAGATTCGCGCCAAGACTAATCCAGGCACGAGGCATTATTCAGAACTCCCGCTGCCGACATGGTCCACAGGACGACGGCTTCGCGAACGACGAGGACGACGACGCGGTCGACGGCGTTCTCGCTCCTCACCTGCCGGGACATCACTGCCGGCCTGCTGCGCGGCACGGCGGCCGCGGCGAGCATCCTCGCCGGTCTGACGAGCTTCAATCTGAGCGGCCTTTACCATTTCAGCGCGTTCGTCGCTGTCGGCCTGCACAAAATGATCCCACCACGCAGGAAGCGCCTCAGGCACCTCTCCCATCTGCGCGCGCAAAAGCAGAAAATCGTAGCCCGCGCGGTAGCGCGGATGATTGATAACGGAATAGGGAGACTTGCCTGTGCGCCTTTCAAGACGCGCCTGCAGAACCCACAGGTCATGCATATCGCTCTGAAAACGACGCTGAATCGCGAGCGAATGAGATTCCGTTTCGAGCACTTCGACGGCTGCGTCGTGGAGTGCAGCCAGCCGAGGCAGTCCCCGCACCTCTTCGTTATGCTGCCAGCGCAGTCGTACCTGAGGCCAGAGCAGCGTTGCGAAAAGGAAAAAAGGTGAAATCCGCTTTCCAATAGCCAGGCGCTCGTCGGTACGACGAAGCGCGAGCATCAGGAAAGCCTCTCCGTCCGGCGTCGCTAAAAGTCGGTTGAGCGTCGGCAGCACGGCTTCGGCGAGTCCTTCCTTACGCAAGCGCGACACGCATTCAACAGCATGTCCGCAGGTCAGAAGCTTAAGCGCCTCATCGACCAGTCTCGCTGAAGGCACATTTGAAAGAAGCTTTGCCATCCGAGCAATGGGACGTTCAGTAGCCGGTTCAATGGCAAAGCCCAGTTTTGCCGAAATACGCACGGCGCGAATCATACGAACGGGATCTTCGCGGTAGCGTTCTTCGGGATTGCCGATCATACGGAGCCGCTTCTTGCCGAGATCCTCAAAACCATGGTGGTAGTCATAGATCTCTTCGGTGGCGGGATCATAGTAAAGCGCATTAATCGTGAAGTCGCGGCGAGCCGCATCCTCCCATATTTCGCCAAAGACGTTGTCGGAAATCACTCTGCCGCTGCTGTCTTTGCGCACCCCGGCGCCTTCGAGCGCTCGAAAGGTCGAGCACTCAATGATTTCCTGCCCGAAAATCACATGCACGAGACGAAAGCGTCGGCCGATGATAATGGCGCGCTTTTGCGCACGTTTAACTTCTTCCGGGGTGGCATCGGTGGCCACATCAAAGTCTTTCGGCGCCACGCCGAGAAGCAAGTCACGCACTGCTCCGCCCACAATGTAGGCGCGGTAACCGCGCCGCTGCAGCGCTTCACAGCAGCGTTTGGCCTGCCAGGCAACGAGTTCCGGATCAATCCCATGAACTTCCTTAGGGATGATGCGCGGTTCGCGCTGCGGCTCCACGTTGGCCGAAGTACCTAAAAAAGAGCGGACGCGGCTAACGATTGAATCAAACATGGGGATTCCTTTTTTCTTATTTTCGAAACACCGAAGCCACCTCCCATCCGCGCTCCAGCGCTAAATGCGCGAGCTGCGGATCAGGATTTGCGGCAACGGCCCGGCCGTGCGGCTGAAAGCCCGCGGCGAATTCTAAAAGAGGCTTGTCGTTGATGGAATCACTCCATCCTTCAAATGCCTCAAAACCGCCGCTCGGCGCATGGTTCGCCATCCAGTTTTTGATCAGCGCAAGTTTGCCTTCGCCATAGCTGTCGAGCCCCACGAGTTCCCCCGTGAATTCACCGTCAGAGCCAATCTCCGGTGTTGCGGCAATAAGATGCTCAATGCCAAAGAGCGCTGCAATAGGCGCCGTAACGAAACGATGTGTTCCGGTAGCGAGCACCACCTCGTATCCTGCCAGTCGCCGCTGAGCAACAAGTTGCACCGCTTCCGGACGCACCGCGGGACGAATCACTTCGTCAATAAAGGATGCCCGCCAGGCTTCCAAATCTTGGCGCTTCTGAGCGGCAAGCAGCCCAAACTGAAAGCGAATGAAACTCAGCGGAACAAAATGGCCCGATCGATACGCTTGCGCATAAGCCTCAATCTGAGCACCAATCTTCTCTTCATCCAGGCCGGCTTTCCGCACCAGCCAATGCGACCAGGCATCGCCGGAATCAATCGGCAAAAGCGTATGGTCCAAATCAAAAACAGCGAGCTTCATTACGTCATCAATGACCTGTACCGAAGAGCGCAGCCGGCGCTTCACCCTGCTGCGCAATGCTTTCATCCTCAGCCATACCGGCCGCACGGGCAGCTTCCCGGATCACCTGCAGCGTCACCTTGCGCTGTGCATGCAGTGCAATCTGATTGGCAACATCCATTACCCGGGTGAGTGAACGCATATCGCGCGGCAGATGCGCAGAAATCCACTGCCCGATGTCGGGCGTGAGCAGTATGCCGCGAAGCGCCGCTTGTCGAGCCAGCTCCCGAATGCGATCTTCCTCATTGAGCGGCTCTACCGCATAGCAGAGACCGCCCAAAAGGCGGTTGATGACGCCGGCAGGAAGCTTAAGCTCCTTCGGGGGCAGCCTGCCGGCACAAACCAGACGTGCGTCAGGATCAACATAGACAGCGTTTTGCAGCTGCAGCAGCTGCCGCGCATAGCCTTCGTCTAAGGCGTCAATGTCGTCCACTGCATAACGTTTTACGCCCGGCTGGTAAATCGGCACGGGATAGAGCGCCGCGGCCGTTCCCGGCAGATAGGCCTCCAGGAGATGCGAAAGTCCTGCGCCGCGAGGGCCGTACAGATACAGGAACTTCGGTCCCTCATCAGCCGCCATGCGTGCGAGCGCAGCAGCAGCTTCGCTGTTGCTGCCGACCACGAAGTTTTCGAAGGTCGGCCGATCCCGTCCCTGCAGTTCCGGCAGATCGAGAAGGTATTGATCGGGATTTTGAGCGATCGGTTGCACGAGTGAAGAAAACGCGTCAGCTGATGAGTAAAGGGGCGGGGGAAATTCGGGGCGGATGGAAGTTTAATGTTTTTCGTCAGCATTCTCGAGCCGTTCGCCGGTTTCAATGCATTCATATCTTTGTGCGTCAGCGCAACTTCATAAGGCTTCCGATAGGTATTCAAGAAGGCGCTTGTCTTATACTCACGCCCAACGTTTTTCACCTGCTCCTGCGCCCTTCGTTTCCCCGGAGCCTGCAGTGCTTTTCGGCCTCCCGGCCGACCTGCTTTGCGCACGAGCGTTTTTCCTTTTGGATGAGCCCTCATGAGCCAACTCTCCTACGCGGCTGCCGGCGTTTCAATCGACGCTGGCGATGAACTCGTTGAACGCATCAAGCCCGCTGCCAAACGCACGCTGATCCCCGGCGTGCTCGGATCGATCGGCGGCTTCGGCGCCCTTTTCGAAGTAAGCCGTGACTACCGCAACCCGGTTCTCGTCACCGGCACCGACGGCGTCGGCACGAAGCTCATGCTCGCCTTTCAGCTTGGCCGTCACGACACTGTCGGTCAGGACCTCGTAGCAATGAGCGTGAACGACATTCTCGTGCAGGGTGCCAAGAGCCTCTTCTTCCTCGACTACTATGCCTGCGGCAAGCTCGACGTGGATGTCGCCGAACGAGTCGTCAAAGGTGTAGCCAAGGGCTGCGAACTCGCGGGATGCGCACTGATCGGCGGCGAAACTGCCGAAATGCCGGGCATGTACCCTGAAGGCGAATACGATCTCGCCGGCTTTGCAGTGGGCGTTGTTGAAAAGGACGAAATCATCGACGGCACGACGATTAAACCGGGCGACGTTGTGCTCGGTCTTGCTTCAAGCGGTCCGCACAGCAACGGCTTCTCGCTGCTGCGCAAGGTCGTGGAAGTTGCCGGAGCCGACTGGTCGATGCCCTTTGACGGTGCGACCCTTGCCGACCGTGCGATGGAACCCACCCGCATCTACGTCAAGCAAGTGCTCTCTGTCATGAAGAAGGTGCAAATTAAGGGCATGGCCCACATCACTGGCGGCGGCCTGATTGAAAACGTGCCCCGTGTGCTTCCTGAAGGCGTTCAGTGCCGCATTGACGGCAGCTCTTGGACCCGCCCGGCGATCTTCGAGTGGCTTGAAGAAAAAGGTCAGATTGACAGTCACGAGATGTACCGCGTCTTCAATAACGGCATCGGTCTCGTCGTCATCGTTTCCGCTGAAGACGCTGACCGCGCTATGGAAGCCTTCAAGGCCGAAGGTGAAAAGGTATTCCGCATCGGTGAAATCTCGACGCTTCCGGCGGGCGAAGCCCCCTGCGTCGTGCTCTGATCGGGCGCACCTCTGACCGGCATGCGTTTCCAAAAAGCGCTCCGACCTTTACAGTCGGAGCGCTTTTTGTTTGATGAGCGGTCAGCCTGCCGGCACCAGCGGTTGCGCGAGCTTTAGGAGCGTCTCAAAAGCGTCCGGTGCAAAGGGTTCAATTTTGATGACGTCGGGCATTGAACGCAGCCAAGTCAGCTGGCGTTTAGCGAGCTGACGCGTAGCGGCAATGCCGGCCAAACGAAATGCCGCATAGTTCGTGCGGCCTTCCAAAAACTCAACAGCCTGTCGGTACCCCACTGCCCGCATGGCAGGGGAATTGGCATCAAACCCCGGCTCCGCCATCAGCTGCCTCACTTCATCGAGCAGTCCTGCGGCGAGCATTGCGTCAAACCGCTCTTCAATGCGCTCATGCAGCGCAGCCCGATCTTCAGGCACCAATGCCGCAGTAAGCATCGGGAATGCGGGATGCGGCGTTTTGCGATGAAATTGAGAAAGGGGCTTCCCCGTCATGCGAAAGACTTCCAAAGCGCGGCCGATCCGCTGTTTATCATTTGGAGCCAATCGTTCTGCAGCGGCCGGATCAATCTTGGCGAGCTCCGCGTGCATCGCAGGCCACCCCTTGGCAGCGCCTTCTGCAGCGACAGCACTGCGAACCTCTGGAGAGGTAGACGGCATTTCGTCAATACCCTCACGAATGGCCTTGGCGTAGAGCATTGTGCCGCCCACAATCAGCGGCAATCGGCCGCGAGCACGAATTTCACGAACAAGCCGGGAAGCATCCGCCACAAAATCTGCGGCACTGTAAGGTTCGTTGATTGCGCGAATATCGATCAAATGGTGCGGCGCGGTTTGAAGCTCTGCGGATGTCGGCTTTGCACTCCCAATATCCATGCCTCGATAAACCAGCGCAGAATCGATTGAAATGATTTCCACCGGGAGCAAACGGGCAAGTTGAAGTGCGAGCGCGGACTTCCCCGAAGCCGTCGGCCCCAAAAGCAAGAGTGCCTGGGGCGCAGCTGCTTGACCCATGTTCATTGGCTGATCAGTCATCAGCGGCCCCGCATAAACAGTCGATCGAGATCCGTCATGGAAAGCGTTGTCCATGTCGGCCTGCCGTGATTGCATTGATCTGCGCGCTCCGTTTTTTCCATGTCGCGCAAAAGCGCATCCATTTCCGGCAGCGAAAGTTTGCGGTTGGCCCGGAAAGCATTGTGACAAGCCATGGTGGAGAGAATGCGGTTTTTCAGCACATCCATCGCTTCTGAAGCACCAAATTCTGCGAGATCGTCGAGTACCTCTCGAAGGAGTGCTTCCAGTTCGCCCAACGGGGCCTCTGCAATCATGGCCGGCACGCCGCGAAGCGCCACAGCACCTTCATCTGCGCCCGTGCAGATAAGGCCCAGAGCCGCAAAAACTTCTCCCTTTTCAAATTCCTCAAATGCCGCGTACTGTGCCGGCGTCACCCGCACAACCAGCGGCATCAAGAGCTCCTGTACCGCCAGCTTTGACTCCGCCATGGCCCGCTTCATTCGTTCATAAAGCACGCGTTCGGCAGCCGCATGCATGTCCACGATGACAAGACCAGAAGCGTTTTCGGCCAAGACATAAACACCGGCTACCTGCGCCAATGCACGCCCAAGGAATCCCCTGCCGTCAGACTGTGCCTGAAGCGGCGTAAAAAGCGCTGGGTGCTCCTCCTGCTCCATTTGCGGCAGTTTCCGGGGCTCCACAGATTTCGGTTCGCCCGCTTCCCCTGAAGACGAATTGGGGTCATAAAACTTCATGGCTGCCGCTACGGCAACGGGCGAAGGGGCTTTGGGACGCTCTCCATAAGCGGCGGGAAAGCGCTGCAGCACCGGTTTGCCGGAAGCGGCCGACGCCGGACGCTCAGAATCAGCACGCTCAAATCCCGTGCCGGTTGGCGGAGCCCCCCAAAGCGCATTGGGATGGTCCGCAGGTACTTTTGCCGCAATGGCTTCTTGCGGTTCGGCGAGTGAGGAACGGCCAAAAAGCGCTGCTTCACGGCGCGCTGGAACTGAGCCCAGAGACGCATCGGCGAGCGGGACAACGGCTGCCCCGCCGGCCGCCTGTGCGAGGGGCGGTGCAAGCGCCGCCTCAACCGCATGCAGAATGAAGCTGTGCACGCGGCTCGAATCTCGAAAGCGCACCTCTGTCTTCGTCGGATGCACGTTTGAATCCACCTCTTCGGGCGGAAGGGTCAGAAAAAGGCAGTAAAGCGGCTGAGCCTGACCATGAAGCACATCAGCATAGGCTGCCCGCACCGCATGGTTCATCACTCGATCGCGAATGAAGCGGCCGTTGACAAATAGGTATTGCCCGTCCGCGCGCGTACGAGAAATGGTGGGAAGCCCCACCAATCCCGTGAGCTTCCAACCGTCCGACTCAGCCGATACCGGACGACAGGCCTCTTTGAAATCCTTGGGCATCAGCGCCTTGATGCGGTCTTCCGCAGACTCGGCCTCAAGCTGCATGGCTCGTCGCCCATTGGCATAAAGCGAAAAAGCGGCCTGCGGATTAGCTAGCGCGATGCGTTCCATCTGCGCCGTCACATGCGCCGTTTCCGTACTTTCGGACTTCATGAATTTGCGCCGCGCAGGGGTCTTATAAAAAAGATCCGTCACTTCTACACGCGTTCCGCCGGTCATCCCGCCGGCCGGCTCGACAGCTCCGCGCTGAATGCGCCAGGCTTCGCCCGCACCCGCGGCTTTGGACTCAATGATGAGTTCCGCAACGGAGTCGACCGATGCCAGTGCTTCCCCGCGAAAACCCAGCGTCGTTGCTGCTTCCAGATCAGCGAGTGTGGCCACTTTGCTCGTCGCGTGACGTTTCACCGCCAGCGGCAATTCCGCTTTAGGAATACCGCAGCCGTTGTCGCTCACCAGAATCCGTGAAAGCCCGCCCCCGTCGATGCGCACTTCAATGCGATCTGCTCCGGCGTCCACTGCATTTTCAACAAGTTCCTTGACGACGGACGCTGGCCGTTCAATCACCTCACCCGCGGCGATTTGACTGATGAGCTGACTCGAAAGTTCTGCAATTGGACGATTAGGCTGCATGAGAAAAACGTATGCAAGTATTGCCGTCTTGGTCAGAACGGCAGAAGTCTGCGATATTCAAAGAGACGTCAGCCTATCAGAGTTAGTTGAAGCAAACGGCTATCATTGTCTCCCTGCTTCTGATCTGCTCGAATCGCTGCGGTTCAACTCCCCTTAAGCCGCCTCCGCAGACAGCATCGAGTCCCTTCGACTCTTTCGCATAAAACAAAATTGTACTTTCAAGATCATGGACCTCTTCGGACTCATCGTCGAGCTCTTTACCAACGCCGACCACTTTCTAGTGTCAATCGCCACTGACTACGGCACGCTTATCTACATCGCAATGTTCGTGATCTTTTTCCTGGAGACCGGCATCGTTGTCATGTCGTTTCTGCCGGGAGATTCGCTTCTTTTTGTGGCAGGCACCGTTGCGGCAGCCGGCACAGCCAGCCCATGGCTCATCATGCTGGCAGTGATTTTGGGAGCAATCTTCGGGAATTCCCTAGGTTATGCGACTGGCAAATGGCTCGGCAACCGAATTTATGACGGCAGTATTCACTGGATTGATGCCAAGAAGCTCGAGCACGCCCACAGCTTCTATCTCTCACACGGCGGGAAAACTGTGGTTCTTGCCCGATTCGTCCCCATCGTGCGCGCTTTCGCGCCGCTCGTGGCCGGCGCAGCCCGCATGGATGGTCTGCGCTTTGAACTCTTCAGCGGCTTCGGCGCCATTCTCTGGGCGGTATCGATCGTTGGCGCAGGCTACCTTTTCGGCAACATCCCTTTCATTCAGCAGAATCTTTCAAAAATCCTCATTCTCGGAGTCGTTGCTGCCGCTATGGGCCCCATTCTTGTGGGCTACGTCTGGAAGACGTATCAGAAGATGCACGAAAAGCGCGAACACAAATTCTGAGACACTGACCTCACCGATCTTCAAAAGCCGCCATGGGAGCGCTCTTAGCGCTCCCATGTGCTTATTAGGCAAAGCGTTTTAGAACGTCTTTCATCCCTCTCGAACGCACAGCCGGTCTTCTCAAGATATGTCAGAGACTGCAGGTTCATCGTTTTGAAATGGTGCGCGCTTAGAATAGATGAGACCTGCTTTCATTCCCGGTGAAAACATTCGATGTCAGACAAACCAACCCTTAGCCGCAAAGCTGCTTCCGCACTCCAGACCGAGGGTGCAGAAACCGCAGCCAAAGAGTCGACCGCAAAGACCGACAAGCCCGCAGCTGTCCAGCCCGCAGGAATAGACGTCAAGCCTGCCGAAGCTGAAGTGAAAAGCGAACACACTGCAGTCAAAAAACCCGCGGTCCGCCGCAGCACGGCGTCTAAAAAGACGATCACGAAGACGGTCAAAAGCGCGAAAAGCGCGAAAAGCGTAAAAACTGTCAAAGCGGTCAAAGTTTCCGCTTCCAGTACGGCTTCGCTCGAATCTGCGCCGCCCCCGCTGCCGCCCGTAGAAGGCGTGCCAGACCTCTCCGATCCGCTGCTCTACATTAACCGTGAGCTCAATTGGATTGAATTCGACCGCAAGGTGCTCGAAGAAGCCTGCGATCTGAGCGTGCCGCTGCTTGAACAGCTCAAGTTCCTCGCCATTTTCCACAACAATCTTGACGAATTCTTCATGGTCCGCGTGGCCAACATTATTCGTCAGTACAAGATGGGAGCGGCGTCGACTTCGGCTGACGGCCTGCCGCCCGTGAAGCAGCTCGCCGAAATTCGGCGCCGCGTGCTCGGAATGCTCGCGAGAGCGCAGAACCACTGGAAAAACAAGCTTGCGCCAGAGCTTGCTAAAAAAGACATCGCCATCCGGCGGTGGAAGAATCTCTCGGCAAAGCAGAAGACCTTCCTTGAAGGGTACTTTGACAACGAGATTTATCCCATTCTCACGCCGCAGGCCATCGATGCGGGACATCCGTTCCCGACCATTTCCAATCTGTCGCTCAACTTTATTGTTGAGCTCGAAGCCGCTGACGGCAGCATGCGTTATGCGCGCCTCAAGTGCCCCAACAACATGCCGCGCTTCATCTTCGTGCCCCGCACGAAAGAATCTGCCTATGCTGAACTGGGCTTCAACTCCTCCGGGCGCGATGACGACATCATCCTGCTCGAAGATTTAATTCGCGAACATCTCGGCAAGCTCTTCCCCGGGCACAAAGTCGTCAAGTCGGGCGTTTTCCGTATCACCCGCAATACCGACATCGAAATTGAAGAGGATGAAGCTGACGACCTCTTAGCCGCCGTCAAGGACTTCGTTGACCAACGCCGCTTCGGCGACGTGATCCGTCTTGAAATTGAAGCCGGCACCGATGCTGCGCTGACCAACTTCCTGATGGATAAGCTCGAACTTTTGCCTTTCCAGCTCTTTCGCATCAAAGGCCCAATGGCCATGTCGGAATTCATGGCTTTGAGCGGCCTCGATCGCCCTGCCCTGAAGGATGCGCCGTATAAGGGACTTGAACCGCTGCTCTTTTCCGAGGGCGACATCTTCGGCACCATCAAAACCCGAGACGTGTTCCTCTACCATCCCTATGAAAGCTTCAGCGGCGTGCTCGACTTTATTCGTCGCGCCGCTGCGGATCCTCAGGTGGTCGCCATCAAGCAGACGCTGTATCGATGCGGCAGCAACAGTCCGATTGTCGCCGCACTGATCGATGCACGACGCCGCGGCAAACAAGTGACGGCCGTCGTTGAACTCAAAGCCCGCTTTGACGAAGAACGCAACATCAACTGGGCCGAGGAAATGGAAAAGGCCGGCGTCAACATCGTCTACGGCTTTGCCGGCCTCAAGATTCACGCCAAACTCTGCCTTGTCGTGCGCCGCGAGGCTGACGGCATGACTCGGTACGTTCACATCTCAACGGGCAACTACAACCCTTCCACCGCGAAGATTTATACAGACTATGCGCTCTTTACGGCCAATGCGGCCATCTGTGCTGACGTCTCCGACCTCTTCAACGTAATGACGGGCTACTCGGATCAGACGACATACCGCCGTCTAGTCGTTTCACCCCACAGTACCCGCAGCTCCATTATTGCTGCGATTGAGCGCGAGGCGGCAGAACACCAGAAAACCGGCAAGGGCGAAATCATCTTTAAGTGCAATCAGCTCGTTGACCGCGCCGTCATTCAGGCGCTCTATGCAGCAAGTCAGGCCGGCGTGAAGATTTCTCTGATCGTCCGCGGCATCTGCTGCCTGCGCCCCAATATTCCGGGCATCAGCGACAATATTCAAGTCGTCAGCATCGTCGGGCGCTTCTTGGAGCATGCTCGAGCCTACTGGTTCCGCAACAACGATGATCCGTTCCTGCTCATCGGCTCAGCCGACCTGATGCCGCGCAATCTCGACGGCCGCATTGAAGTGCTCGTACCAGTGCTCGATCCCGCCATCCGCAGCCGCATCAAGGCCACACTTGATCTGCAGCTTGCCGACAATGTGCAGAGCTGGAAGCTCCAGAGTGACGGCACCTATGTGCGGCTCGCTCCGCCCAGACACGGAAAAGCTGTGGACTCGCAGGAAGTGCTTGCCAAGCACTACGGACGAGTGGAATAGCGCGTCATAAAAAATAGAGCGGGCGGCCTGAGCAAATCAAGCCGCCCGTTCTTTTGAAGCGAAACGGTCAATTACTTCGTCACGCCAGCGGCGAGTTCAACAAGCCTCAGTGTCACCGCAAGGCTCTTCAGCCACGAAGACATGGGCATGAACTCACAGGCACTGTGGAAATTGTGTGCGCCCGTGAAGTAATTCGGCGTCGGAATACCCTGCGTGGAAATGAAGGAACCATCCGTGCCTCCGCGCATGGCAATGTCCTTTACCGTCACATGTTCAATTTCCATCGCGCGGCGCAGCATGTCAATGCATGCACTGTTCTCGGGTTTGATAGCGTCGGCAATGTTGCCGTAGACATCCTCGATCGTCAGATTGATCTTCGCGCGCGGATAGCGCACGCGCAGGCAGTCGACGATGGCGCGGATAAGCGTCTTTTTTTCTTCATAGCGCTTGAGGCTGTGATCTCGGATCTTAAGCGACACGCGGCATTTGGCGGGACCGCCCTGAATGCCGTTCACCCATACAAACCCTTCAGTCTTCTCGGTAAATTCCGGCGTCTGACCGCGGTCAAGCATGCCGATGAAGTCGTGCGCGACCAGAATCGGATTCAAAAGCTGTCCCTTCGAAGACATCGGATGTGCGGTAATGCCCTGAATATCCACCCAGGCACTGCCGGCATTGAAGGTCTGCCAAACAATTTCACCGAGTTCGCAGCTGTCAATCGTGTAGGCAAAATCGACCGGGAACTTTGAAAAGTCAATTTTCTTCGCGCCGCAAAGACCAATTTCTTCATCCGGCACAAAAGCAACATAAATATCACCGTGAGGACGACCTTCCTCAACGATGATGTGCAGTGCCGTCATGATGTTGGCAATGGCGGACTTATTGTCTGCGCCGAGCACTGACGTGCCGTCGGACAGAATCAGATCGTCGCCTACGTAGCGTTCCGCTTCAGGGTGTTCAGCCACGCGAAGCCAAAGATTTTTCTCTGCGTTAAGGCAGATGTCGCCCCCTTGATAGTTCTTCACAACCTGCGGATGAATGTCCGGGGAAAGCCCGGCGTCGACCGTATCCAGATGTGCGCACCAACCCACCTTAGGCGCTTGGGCCCCTGCGGGAAGGTTGGAGGGCAGCCGGCCGGTGACGACAGCATATTCGGAAACTTCGACATCCGAGAGCCCGAGCGCTTTAAGTTCTTCGGCAAGCATCTGTGCGAGCACGCGCTGTCCCGCTGTGCTCGGCACAGTTTTTGCACCCGCTTCGCTCTGGGTTGTAACGGCTGCGTAGCGCATAAAGCGCTCGAGCAATTCATTTGCACGATTAATCATAGGGTCCTCACTTCTGCTGTTGGTCCTGCACATTTTTCTGCCGCATCAACAACCCGCTTCTCAGCTCCCAAGCCTCGTCAAACCCGCCAATGGTTTGTCTTGGCATCAAGGGGAGTCGGAGCTGAGCAGCGGGGCGTCGAGCGATTTATTGGTCTGCTCGTTCTTCGAGAACGGCGATGGCCGGGAGCGTCTTGCCTTCCAGGAACTCGAGGAAAGCACCGCCGCCCGTGGAGATATAGGAAATGCGGTCTTCCACACCGAAGGCGTTGACGGCCGAGACCGTATCACCGCCGCCAGCGATGGAGAAGGCTCCCTTATCGGTTGCCTCGGCAATCGCATAGGCCAGCGCTTCCGTTCCCTTGGCAGAGGGCTTCATCTCAAAGACACCCACCGGACCATTCCAAACGATCGTTCCGGCAGAGCGCAGTTCGTGTGCGAGATGTTCTGCGGTCTTCGGACCCACATCCAGGATCATCTCGTCATCGGCCACTTCATCAACACTGCAAACGCGGTACGGGGCATCAGCCGCAAAAGCCTTGGCCGCCACGACATCGACGGGCATCGGCAGCTTTGCACCCTTCTTTTCAAGAATCTCGAGCACCTTGCGGCATTCGTCCACCAGATCCGGTTCAGCGAGCGACTTGCCGATCGGACGGCCAGCTGCGAGCAAGAACGTATTGAGGATGCCGCCGCCCACGATAAGGCGATCCACTTTCTCGGCGAGATTCGAGAGAATCGTGAGCTTGGTCGACACCTTTGAGCCGGCAACAATCGCGGCGAGCGGGCGAGAGGGGCTGCCGAGCGCCTTGGAGAGTGCTTCGATTTCCTTGGCCATCAAGGGACCCGCACAAGCAATCGGGGCGTACTTCGCCACGCCGACCGTTGTCGCCTCTGCGCGGTGAGCCGTACCGAAGGCATCATTGACATAAACGTCACAAAGCGCAGCGTATTTCTTTGAAAGCGCCTCATCGCACTTCTTTTCACCCACATTGCAGCGGCAGTTTTCCAGCACCACCAGCTCACCGGGCTTCACCTCAACGCCGTCGACCCAATCCTGAACAACCGGTACTTCTCGGCCAAGCAGTTCCCCCAAGCGATCGGCAACGACCTGCAGAGAATCTTCCGGGCGCAAAACGCCTTCCTTAGGACGGCCCAGATGACTCGTCACCATCACGGCCGCACCCGCGAGCAGCGCGGTCTTAATGGCCGGAAGACTCGCCACAATGCGAGCGTCATTGGTGATCGCGCCTTCATCATTGCGGGGCACATTCAGATCACTGCGGATCAGAACACGCTTATCCTTCAAAACGCCCGAGGCGGCCAGGGAATCCAGAGTCTTCACTTGCATGGAAACTGCTCCTTTGCATTAAAAATACGTTGGATCTTCTTTAGACCGTAAGTCCAAAGAAAAAACCGCCTCGCGGGAGCATCCGGCATTCGGACGCTTCCGCGGGCGGCAGATATTGCTTCAGCCAATGAAATTGGGCTTCACTTTACGTCTGATTTTTCAGAGCTTACTTGGCGGCCATCATCGCGCAGGCCGTGTCGAGCATTCGGCAGGAGAAGCCCCACTCATTGTCGTACCAGGCCATAACCTTGACGAGGCGGTCGCCAGACATCTTCGTGAGCGTCGAATCGTAGATAGAGCTGCGCGGATCATGGTTGAAATCAATCGACACCAGCGGCTCATCGTTGTAGCCGAGAATGCCCTTGAGTTCGCCCTCGCTCGCCTCTTTCAGGATCGCATTGATTTCTTCGATCGAGGTCGCGCGTTCTGCCATGAACGTCAGATCGACAAAGCTCACATTAATCGTCGGCACGCGGACCGCAAAGCCGTCCAGACGGCCCTTCAGCTGCGGCAGCACCAGTCCCACGGCCTTGGCTGCGCCCGTCTTCGTCGGGATCATCGAGTGCGTCGCAGCGCGGGCTCGGCGCAGATCCTTGTGGTAGACGTCGGTGAGCACCTGGTCGTTCGTGTACGAATGAATCGTCGTCATCAAACCGTGCTCGATGCCAATTTTGTCCTGCAGGGGCTTGACGAGCGGCGCCAAACCGTTGGTCGTGCAGGAGGCGTTCGACACCACGAGATCCGTGGCCTTAAGCACATCCTGATTAACGCCGTAGACCACCGTCGCGTCCGCGGTCTTGCCAGGGGCCGAAAGCAGCACTTTCTTCGCACCGGATTCGATATGCACCATCGAGGCTTCTTTTGAATTGAAGGCTCCCGTGCACTCCATCACCAGATCGACACCGAGGTCGGCCCAGGGCAGTTCACGGGGATCTCGCGTCTTGAAGACGTGAATGCGATCCCCGCCGACAATCATGTCTTTGCCGTCCGTTTCAACGGGCGTAGTGAAGCGGCCGTGCACCGTGTCGTACTTCAGGAGATGGGCGTTCACTGCAAGGTCGCCCGGGGAATTGATGGCGACGATTTCAACGTCGTGCTGCTTGGCATACTCGTAATGAGCGCGGAGCACGTTGCGGCCGATGCGGCCGAACCCATTGATGGCAACACGGATGGTCATGTCGGAAACTTCCTAGATATTGAAGAAAGGGATGGGTAAAAAAACAAAGGGATTTACTGGAGGAGCGCCTCAACCTTGGAGACGACATTGTCGACCGTAAAGCCGAACTTGATCCAAAGATCCTTGGCCGGCGCGCTCTCACCGAAGCTGTCGACGCCAAGCACGTCGCCGCGCCCCGTAAAGTACTTCCACCAAAGATCAGTCTTTGATGCTTCAATGGCGAGCACCGGCAGGCCCGGCGGGAGCACCGACTGACGATACTCCGTCGACTGGCGGTCAAAACGGTTCGTGCAAGGCATCGATACCACACGGGCATTGATGTTGAGCGCGGCGAGTTTGGCGCGCGCATCCATCGCAAGCCCCACCTCCGTACCGGTCGCGAGCAGCACGACCTGCGCTTCGCCTTCACCCAATGGAGCTTCGGCGACGACATAGCCGCCCATAGCGATCGCATCCGCATCTACTTCGTCACGGTCGATGAAGGCTGCGTTCTGACGCGAGAAAATCAGGCAGGAAGCGCCGTCTCGGCGCTCGATGGCACTCGCCCAAGCTACAACGGCCTCAATCGTATCGCAGGGACGCCAGACATCCATGCCCGGGATAAGACGCAGCGAGGGAATGTGTTCAACCGACTGATGTGTCGGACCGTCTTCACCGAGCCCGATGGAATCGTGCGTGAAGACGTTGATGGCGCGCAGATTCATCAGCGCGGACATGCGCAGGGCATTGCGCGAATAATCCGAGAAAGTAAGGAACGTCGCGCCGTAGGGAATGAATCCGCCGTAAAGCGCAATGCCGTTCAGAATGGCCGACATGCCAAATTCGCGAACGCCGTAGCTGATGTGACGTGCATGGAAGTCGCCCGTATTCAGGCTCGTCGAGCCCGACCAGTTGGTCAGGTTTGACCCGGTCAAATCAGCCGAACCGCCAAGGAGCTCCGGAAGGACAGGGGCCAGCGCATTAAGCGCTTTTTGACTGGCCTTGCGGGTGGCCACCGTTTCGGCCGCCTCTGCAGCCTGACAAACAGCATCCATAACGGCGGCATCCCATTGGTCAGGAAGATCGCCTGCCAGCCGGCGCTCGAGTTCCTTGGCCAGTTCCGGGTAAGCGGCTTTATAACCCGCATACATCTGCTGCCATTCTTTTTCGATCTTCGCCCCTTCAGCGCGATGATCCCATGCAGCATAAACATCCTGCGGAATCTCAAAAGGACCGTAAGTCCAGCCGAGAGCGGCCTTCGTCGCGGCAATCTCTTCGTCACCGAGCGCTTCGCCATGCACCTTGGCCGTGCCTTGACGGTTGGGAGAACCCTTGCCAATGGTCGTGCGGCAGATGATAAGCGTCGGTTTCTCTGCGGATTCCTTCGCTTGAGCGATCGCCTGATCAACGGCGTTGATGTCGTGTCCGTCGACCGGACCAATCACATTCCAGCCATAGGCCTCGAATCGGCCGCGGGTGTCATCGCGGAACCAGCCGCGAACATCACCGTCAATCGAAATACCATTGTCATCGTAAAGCGCGATGAGCTTATTGAGCTTCCAGACGCCCGCGAGTGAGCAAACCTCATGGCTGATGCCTTCCATCAGGCAGCCGTCGCCCAAAAACACATACGTACGATTGTCGACGACCGGGAAGCCATCTCGATTGAATTCAGCGGCCAACAGTTTCTCTGCGAGCGCCATGCCGACACCGTTGGCGATACCTTGTCCGAGCGGGCCGGTCGTCGTTTCCACCCCCGGCGTGATATCCACTTCCGGATGTCCCGGCGTGCGGCTGCCGAGCTGGCGGAAAGCCTTCAGATCATCCATTGACAGATCAAAACCCGTCAGGTGAAGCAGTGCGTACTGCAGCATCGAACCGTGGCCGTTGGACAAAATAAAGCGGTCGCGGCCCGACCACTTGGGATCCTGCGGATTGAAGCGCAGATGACGCGTCCAGAGCGCCGTGGCGATGTCTGCCATGCCCATCGGCATGCCGGGGTGGCCGGACTTCGCTTTTTGAACAGCATCCATCGCGAGCGCGCGGATCGCGTTCGCCATCGTCTGGGGGGAGACCTGTGACATGTGTCTTGCTTTTGCGGAAGAGAGGAGGTGAGAGCTTGAGCGGGGAATACTCCGTCTTTTAGGAGCCCCTGCTGAAACTAAAGATTTTATCATTTAAGGGTGGTCGATTCGATGCTTAAAACAAACATGACGACCGAAGCCAATCCGGCTCAAACCATCTGACTCCGTGTCCGACCGCCCATTTCCCCCGTTCCTTCCGCTGTACTCCCCCATGCCGACGCCGCGCTTTTTCATCGACGCCCCTACTGACGCCTTCCAACTGGGCGGACGCTTTGAACTGCCTCCCAAAACCGCTCGTCATGCCGGTCGATCGCTCAGACTGGCCGCGGGTGAGATCGTTGAACTCTTTAACGGTACGGGAGCTGCCTGGTCGGGGCCCGTCGGTTTTTCGGACGCCTCGGCCTGGGTGGAGCTAGAGCACCGCACGGACCGCACAGCAGAATCTCCCCTGGCGATAACGCTCCTTCAAAGCCTCGTTGCACCGGAAAAAGCAGACTGGATCGTCGAAAAAGCTGTTGAAGCCGGCATCTCTGAAATTGTCTTCATGCCGGCCGAACGCAGCGTGACAAAGCTTGCCGGGGAACGCTTGGAAAAGCGTCTGGCCCGTCTCACCGACATTGCCCGCTCGGCGGCTGAACAGTGCGGCCGCAATGTCGTGCCCCTCGTTCGGGCAGTTCCCTCTCTTGAAGCCGGCTTTAAGACTGTTTCTGGAGGCGTCAAATTTGTTCTGGCGCCCGGTGCTGATGCCTCTGCGGCTTCGAGCATGCTGCCGGGGCTCCTCTCCGTCGCCTTTGCCGTCGGCCCCGAGGGCGGGTTCTCTGCTCGCGAAATCGAGCTCGCCGCCGCTCACGGCTGGCGGCCTCAGCTTCTGGGGCCGCGTGTTCTGCGCACGGAAACCGCAGGACTGGCCGCGGCTATTTGGGCTCAGACACTTGTCGGTGATCTTCCTCGTGCCTGCTGAGGCCCATCAGGAAAAAAGAGCGCCGCATTCTGCTGCAGACACGCTCTTCTTCGTTTCAATATCAGCCGATAAAAGCTTAGCTTTCAGTACTGCTCGCGTCAGCTGAATCTGACGACCGGCGGTTTTCCGCCACTGCATCGCTCTCGGGCGCGAGGCGTTTCACACTGCCGCCCTGCTGCGCACGCGTTTCCAAGAGCTGCATCCATTCACCGTAGCCAAGATTGCGGGGGCGATGCTTCGCGTTGTATGCGGGCCCCGTCCGATTGGCTCGCGAGAGCTCCACCGCACGGTCCGAGTCACCGGCTGCAGCGACCTGCAGACGGCTACGTTCTTTAAACACCTTAGCGGCGTAACCGTTGTCGCTCGACTGATTGCCCGCGCCGTAGTAATGCTTGAGCCCCTGCGAAACGCTGCCTGTTCGGTCAATGAGACGCGCGAGAATGGAAGCGCCCACCACCATGTTGGGATAGGGTTCCAATGCGGCCTTTGCACCGCCGAAGGCTTTGAATTTCTCTGTATGCACGCTGGTCATGACCTGCATGAGCCCTTCTGCGCCAGAGCCGTTTTTGGCCTTAGGATTAAAACTCGATTCGGTAGCCGCTACCGAAAGAATAAGCAGCGGATCAACATCAAAGCCCTGTCCGATTTCCAACGCCCATGCCGTCAGCTGTCTGGCTTCTTCGAGCGGAACGCGGTAGCTGCGGTTGATATAAGTCGCCACGGACTCCTCTGAAGCATCACCCGCCTCACTCAAGCTCGCCTCCGAAGCTGGAGACTTGCGTTCCCAATCCTCGACCAACGCTACAGCGTTCGATGCTTTCTCTTCCAGAAACCGATTGAGCGACTCATGTACATCAGCCTCTTCAATCGCAACAATTTCTGTCTGCGTAGCCGCTTGGGCGCCGGCCGGCCCCGCCAAACCAGCAGCAGTAAGCCATACTGCAGCAGCCACTGCAGCCGTGCCCACTGCACCCATGGGCCAGAATCTCCCGTTTGTAATGCTTGCAAGAAGCTTCCCGGGAGTCTTTGAAGGCGTCAGGGGTGATACGGTAGGGGCAGAAATATCGACGTCTTGAAGAGGCATTGAAACGAGCACAAGCCGTCCCTAAATCAAACAAGCCCTGCTGTCAGTGCATAGGGTTGTCTGAGCTGCTGCTGCGGCTGTAATTTAAAAATTTGATGTTTTCTGTACCGACAGCGTTAAAGCATTAGGGTTAACGCGCATATTCGGTTATGGATTGGTTGGCAGATTAACAGATCTTCCATCAAGATGCGAGTACCCGCTCACTGCGAAAACGCTTGAAGACAATAAAATTTTGCTTTTGTTTTTGCTTTGTTTCAAAAAAATGCAGTGAAACCATCTCACCATTGCGTCAGTATTCAACTCATCCAGCCTCTCAACCGCGTTTATTAAATTTAATCTGTCCGCCATCGTGATAGGTAGAATCTAACCATCACTTGTCGTGCGCCCTCTGCCGCCGGCAACTTTCTAAAAATCATCTTCAGAACGCTGTTGAAGCTTTAAAAAGAGGCATTCAGATGAAGCGCATTCCTATCCACCGCGGCGGCATCACTTCCGCCGGCTATGACCGCACCCGCCGCTGGCTTGATGTGGAGTTCGACACTAAACGGGTGCTGCGTGCCGAGAATGTGGGGTCAGAAATTGCGGACCGTTTCCTTCATTCCAGCGCGCCGCACGAATACTGGAAAGAAGAAATCGAAGATGTCTACACCGTGCGTGAAATTTCCGCCAAGGAAAGCGACGAGGAGAAGCCCGCGGCCAAGAAATCTATTGACGACCTGAAGCGTCTCTTCGGTGATCTTTAGCCGTCGCTAACCGCTCCGATCAGATGGAATAAGGCCGCCCGGTGAACACGGGCGGTCTTTTTTTCCCCTCATCAGCGGAAGAAAATGGTCGCGAGCCCGAGGAAGATCAGGAACCCGCCCGAATCGGTCGTAAAGGTGAGCAGCACAGAACCGCCCATGGCCGGATCGCGCCCCATCTTATTCAGAATGAGCGGCACAGCAAGTCCGACAGCCGCTCCCTGAACGATGTTGAGGAACATCGCAAGCGCCATGACCAGACCGAGCGTATGCCCCTGCGGCGAATCCCAATAAAGCGCCCAAGCACAGAGGCCGGCAATGGCGCCCCAGAGAAGGCCGTTGACAACCGCTACGGCAAGTTCCTTCTTCCAAATATCGATAGTATTGGCCAGCGTCACCTGTCCGGTGGCAAGCGAGCGCACCAAAAGCGTCAGCGTTTGATTGCCGGAATTGCCGGCCATGCCCGCTACGATGGGCATCAAAGCCGCAAGTGCCACCACGCGCTCAATGGTGCCGTCAAAGGCTGAAATCACTCGCGAAGCAAAGAAAGCCGTACAGAGGTTGACGCCCAGCCAGAGCCAGCGGCTTTTGGCCGCTCCCCAAACGCTGCCGAACAAGTCCTGTTCGTCATCCAGACCCACTGCACTGAAAGCGTCTTCGTCGCTTTCCTCTCGAATGACGTCAACCACTTCATTGACTGTCAGACGGCCCACTAATCGACCAGCCTCATCAACGACTGCCGCACTCACCAAGTCGTAGCGTTCGAAGGCCTGTGCCGCATCACTCGCATCATCGAGCGGGTTGAGCGTGAAGGTCTCGGTCTGCATGATGCGCCGCACCTGTTTGGCTGGATCGGACGTCAGAATCTGAGCGACAGCAAGCGCACCCTTTAAGCGCCCCAGTCGATCAACGACAAAGATCTGGTCCATATGATCAGGGAGCTCTTTGAAACGGCGCAGGTATCTGAGCACCATGTCGATCGTCACTTCCTCGCGGATCGACACCATTTCAAAGTCCATGCGCGCACCGACCGAGTCTTCGGGGTACGACATGGCCGCGCGCAGCTGAGCACGCTCTTCGTGCGAAAGGCCTTCCTGAACCTCCGCCATTACATCTGGCGGCAGGTCATCGACCAAGTCTGCGATCTGGTCGGTATCGAGCGTTTCAACCGCGTCGACGAGTTCGTCGCGGTCCATCGCTTCGATCAGGGTCTCACGAACGCCCTCGTTGACTTCGAGCAGAATATCGCCGTCAGATTCACTCTGGACTTGATTCCAGACAGCAAGACGGTCGTCAAGCGGCAGGGCTTCGAGTACCCAAGCAATATCGGCAGGATGGAGGGGCTCGAGAATGTCACGCAGCTGCTGCGCGGCTTCCGGCGTCAGCGGACGCGCTTCGTCATCCTTGTCGTCCTCATCGGACTTTTCACTGCCCCCCGATTTTGCGCGAGCGGCTTTTTCGGCCTTTTCACGAGCTTTTTCCAAAGCTCGAGCCCGATCCTCATCGGAATCGAGAACCTGCTGCACCCGCGCAAGCGCACGGCTGGCTTCGTCCGAATCGAGCGTCGGAGCGCCTGCGATCTCCTCGTTGGGCGCTTCTGTTTGGTCCTCGCGGTTCACGGCGCAGTACCTCTCTCAGCTCAAGGATTGGACGGGACAGAAGGAAAAAAATTCCTCCCGGACGAAGCTCTGCGGCTGCTGCAAATAAAAACCTTCAGCCGCAATCGCCCGTGAGGCTAGCACGATTTCAGACCGTCCGCTTCTTCTCCGAGTGCCGGATCAGGGAAAGTTGCGGCGGCGAACATCCCAAACATGCGGTCGATTTCGCCCAAGCGAATCGACCTTTTCCCATGTTTGACGTTTTTAAATTAATTGGACGCACTCAGAACTTGAGCAGCATCGGCCTGTGCGGCATGTTCAGCCGCTTTGGCCTCCTTCACCTCTTCGGCTGCCTCCGCAGCTTCAGACGCTTCGTTGAGGGACTCTTCAAGCGCGGCTTCCTCTTCGGGCGTAATCGCCTCGTCAAGCACCTTAACGAGTCTTGCATCCATGACAAGATCGACGAGGTCGCACCCCAGAATACGGAGCTCCACTTTGCGTCCGCGCGGAAGATCTTCGGTGAGTCCCGGCACCCGCTGCATGAAAGGCAGTCCGTCGATGCGAACGAGATCGCCCTTGACGACAATCGCCTCAATGGACGTGAGTTTTTCCTGCAGAATCCAGCGCAGCGACCAGTAACGCTCCATTCGAGTCTGGAAGTCGGAATAGAGACCGTAAATCGCTTCAAACTGACTCACAATCGTGAAAAGGTCGACATCGGTGCGGCCATAAGGCGCAGTTTCACCGCGAAGCACCGCAATCATCTGACGCTGATTCACGAGGTCCACATAACGGCGCAGCGGCGACGTGCTCCAGGCATAGCGCTCCACACCCAAACCATCATGAGGTCCCGGTGACGTACTCATGCGCACACGCCCCATGCGCTGCGAACGATAAATGCCCGGGGTGCCATGCTCTTCGAGCCAAAGGCCCCAAGTGCTGTTGGCGAAAATCATCAGTTCAGCAACCAGCAGATCGAGCGGCGCGCCGCGGCGGCGGCCTTTGACGTGAATAACCGCATCCTCGCCTTCGCCCTCAAGCGCAAAATACCAATCCACGCGTCCCGTCGGTTCGGGACGTCCGCGCACCTCCTCACGGCCGTGCTGCAGACGTTTGGCAAAATGCCACAGCCAAGCGATTTCGTGCGCATACGGGATGGTGAGCGCATCAGCCGCAATCGCTTCCTCGGTGACCAGATCATCGATTTTGTCGTAGCGCAGATTTGCCTTCAGTGCGATCCGCTCCAAACGTGTCTCAGTGCGCTCGACGGCAAATGTATCGTCCTTTACCCACACATAAAGTGAAATGCAGGGTACGAGGTGCCCTTCATCGAGCGACGAAGCTTTAATCCAGTTTTCCGGCAGCATCGTCGTCTTCAGACCCGGGGCATAAACCGTGCTCATGCGCGTCTTGGCTACCGTGTCGAGCGGCGAATCCTTCTGGATCATCAGCGCCGGTGCGGCAATGTGGATGCCTACGCGGGTGATGCCGCCCTCGAGATGCTCGATGCTCGCCGCATCGTCAACTTCCGTCGTCGTTGAATCGTCAATAGAGAAGGCGTCAACGTCGGCAATGGGGAGCTCCTCCCACGTGTCAGCCGGGGGCTCCGGGAGGCCGGCAGGGAAACCGCGGCCATGCGGGAAATTCGCCGTATAGAAGCTGTCAACATGCCAGCGCCAAGGCGAAGCAATGCCGCCCAATGCGAGCATCAGACGCAGCGGCGTCTGCCGCGTTTCCGCAGCTGCATCCGAGAGCGCCTTCCATTCGATTCCGTTCTTATCGGGCGAAAGCAGAAGCGTCAGAGCCTGACGGCCGATTGCCTCAGGGAGCTTCCCTTCAACCATTTCAGCCGTCCAGGCCTTCTTTTGCTCTTCCATGCGGCGCTTACGCTCAAGCGCTTCGAGCGCTTTGGAGAGGATTTCCGCCGGCGCTTTGCGGTAAATGCCTCGGCCTTTGCGGTAGAAGTAAACCGGATTGGCATGCAGTACCGTCAGCAGTGCCGCGAGCTCTACGGGCGAAGGCTTCTCACCCCAGTATTCCTGGGCGAGATCCTTAAAGGAAAACTCCTCTGAGGGCGCGGCTTCCCAAAGAAAAGCCGGATCAAGCTCTGCAGCAGCATCCGGAATGCGCGCGATGAGTTCTGAAACGCTCGGTGCCTCAAAGGGAAAAAAGACATGAGAGGCCTTGATTTTGCTCCGCCGCCCCGTAGTCAGCTCTACCTGATAGGCGCTCCCAGCCTGCGAAAGTACTGTGCCCGCCTTGAAGGCTCCGTCGTCTTCGAAATATAGATACATCGCGTTCTGCTTCAACTGCGTTCGCGCAAAGCGCGAACTGTCCGATGGTTGTTCGGTGTTTTCCTCAAGGCCGCTATTTTGCACTATCGCGCGTCGAATGCAGGCACAATCTTGCGCCGCATAAAAAATCCGCGTACGGCGGGCAAGCACTGAGCAAAGCGCTGCATTCGATGATCATCCTCGGTGGAAAGCACTTTGGGAGAGCCGCGCAGCGCTCGATCCACAATATGCCAGTCAAGCGTTTCGTCTGCCGTTGAAAGCAGCACCAGCGCATCGGCGGGATCCAGCGGCGCTGCCGGCACTTCGGCAGCAAGTTCGCGAAATTCGTCGGCAAACTCTGGCTTCACCATAATCGTTCGATTGGTGCCAAAAATGGTTTGGAGTCCCACTTGCTGCGGCACAAAATCCCAAGGCATCAGGCAGGGGTTGACGACCGCCGTCGGACAGCCGTATGCCCGCGCCGCACGAAGTGCGTAAAAGCCGCCCAGACTTGACCCCACCAGAAGCGTGCACCGTCGTGCTTGGGCAGAGAGCGGCGAGAGCAGACTGCCCACGAGCGCATCGACTTCTCGCGGCGAAAGGTTCAGATCCGGCGCAGAAAAATCGGCATTCCATTCTGCTGCGGCCGCAGCGAGCTCGCGGCCTTTTGCCGAAGCCGGTGAGGAACGAAAGCCGTGCAGGTAAACGACACGGTCAACAGCGGACGGCACCATGCTTAAGCTCCCGCACGGGACTCAGCCTTTGCCTTGAGTCCGGCTAAGAGCTTCCCATGAATGCCGCCGAACCCCCCGTTGCTCATGCAGAGGATAACGTCACCCGGGCGAGCAGCATTCACGACCTGCGTCACCAAAGCATCAAAGTCGTGCGTTGCCCAAGCGTGACTGCCCAGAGCCTTCAGAGCCTCTTCGGGCGACCAGGCAACGCCCGGGCCGGCATAACAAAAGACCGCATCGGCATCAGCCAGTGCGCCGGCCAGCCGATCCTTCATCGTGCCGAGCTTCATCGTATTGCTGCGCGGTTCAAGCACCGCCAGCAGCCTTCGTCCCGGCCAGCGGCCGCGCACGCCGTCGATCGTTTCATGAATGGCCGTGGGGTGATGCGCAAAATCGTCAATGACGAGGCACCCGTCGGCTTCGCCTTTCACTTCCTGCCGACGATGAACGCCGGGGAAACTTTCGAGCGCCTTCAGAGCTGCCTGAGGAAGGACGCCCGCCGCACGCGCAGCGGCAACCGCTGCCAGCGCATTGAGTTCGTTGTAGCGTCCGGGCATATGAATCTTCACCGCACCGAAGACCTCTGCGCCGAGCGATGCCGAACCGTCTTCGGCAAGCGTCCATCCGTCCGGCGTGCCAAAGGGCGTGTTAAATCGCTCAAGCTTTGACCAACAGCCGCGTGCCAACACACGGTCCAGCGCCGGCGCTTTGGCATTGGCGATGATGGTTCCTTGCGAAGGCATCGTCCGCACAAGATGGTGAAACTGCGTTTCTATGGCCTGAAGGTTTTCAAAAATATCCGCGTGGTCGTACTCGAGATTATTCAAAATCGCGATGCGCGGACGATAGTGGACGAATTTGCTGCGCTTATCGAAAAACGCGGTGTCATATTCGTCAGCTTCAATCACAAAAGGCGCCTGAGGATCGCCCAAAGCAGCCGACTGCTCCCCCCAACAAGGGACGCCGCCGATCAGAAATCCAGGATGGAGTCCAGCTTCGCGCAGGATCCAAGTGAGCATGGAAGTAGTGGTCGTCTTGCCGTGCGTTCCTGCAACAGCAAGCACCGTCCGAGCCTTCTTTCCGGTAAGAATGTTTTCACTCAGCCATTGCGGGCCCGAAGTATAAGGAAGGCCGGCATTGAGAATGGCCTCCAAAAGCGGATTGCCGCGGGAGACGGCATTGCCGATCACCCAAAGATCAGGAGCGACAGCAAGCTGCTCGGCACCGTACCCTTCAGTGATGGTTATACCGTTGGCGCGCAGCGCATCGCTCATCGGGGGATAGACGTTTTTGTCACACCCGGTCACCTGGTGGCCGGCTTCGCGGGCGATCTGAGCGATGCCGCCCATGAAAGTGCCGCAGATGCCGAGAATATGGATATGCATCGAAAGATTCCTCGCATTGGGTAGGAGCCCCAGGAGCGCATCGCGGCGCTTGGGATTTCATTGACCGAAATTGTCGCAAAACTGCTGACATCTCGGCCGCTCTAGAATTCTTCAGATGCATTTTTCTTCTCTGGGAGGCGCAGCATGCGCGAGTACACACGACAGGAACAAGAAGCCGCCGCCGTCGCCGCCAAGCTGATCGCCGCCGAAGGCCGCACTTGGGCACGCGCCTTTCGCGATGCCCAGCGCTCGGTGGGGATCCGCCCCGACCCCAATCTCACTGCGAGTGAGATTCGCCGGTGGTTTGCACTCTTTGCGCCTCATGAACATCAGGCGCTGCTCGCGGCCAAACGGCATGCTGCACTCCACGTTATGCGCAGCGTCCCGGAACTCAACTGCCGCCTGATCGGCGTTGTCCTGTCCGGCGCGGCTGTCGAGACTTCCCCGGCAGAACTTGTCGCCATCGGCACGGGTGAAAAAGAAGCCTTTCTTGCGCTGCTCAATGCCGGGTTTTTGCCCGAACCGCTCGATGCTCCCTACCCCACCGCCTTTGCCCGCCGCGTCGGCGAAAAATGTTTGGACTCTCTGCTACTTGACGTGCGCGGCGAACCCGTTCTTGTGCGAATCGTTCCCGAGCACACGCCGCTCCCTGCACTCACCCGGCCCGACGAATTTCAAGCCGAGTGGGAAGCGGCCGGGGCACTCCCTTCGGATGCACTCGCCCAAGTTCTCTCAGACACCCCCTAAACCGCAGCCATAACCAGCATCATCCGTCTGCCGTATTGGGCTACCCCGTTGAGGGCATACCGAGGGCATCGGCTGCTCTCTACACTCTGCAGTTTATTTGCAATGGCCTTCAGAGCGTCGTTTTATGCCGATACTTAGGGAATACCCTAGTGTTGAAGCAGATTTTCTTTGACAAGAAATAGGCAGAATGCGCAAAATTGCGCTGAGTTATCTGCTTTTCAGTGCTCTTTTAAAGAAAATGACGCTCCTAAGCAGCCTTTGCGGCTCTCTGTGCCGTCCGCGCCGTGCGGCTCCCCTGCACCTGCGGCCCAGACGTCAGGAGCCCACTTTGACACATTCATTGCTGAAACAAAATGGACCTTCGCAAACTCAAGACATTGATCGACCTCGTGAGCGAAAGCGGCGTTGCCGAACTTGAAATCACGGAAGGCGAAGACCACGTTCGCATCGTCAACCGCCCGACCGTTTCTGCAGCCCCCGTCGTGCAAGCGCCCGCTGCGGTAACCGTTGCGGCCGTGCCGCAGGCAGTGCCTGCTCCGGCAGCCGCACCCGCGGCGGCCCCGGCTCCCGCTCAGGATGCTGCTCAGGCCGCCCTGCCAACCATCACGAGCCCGATGGTGGGCACTTTTTACCGTGCGCCGTCGCCCGGCGCAGCGCCTTTCATTGAGGTGGGCGACACCGTGAAGAAAGGGCAGGTGATCGGCATTATCGAAGCCATGAAGCTCCTCAACGAAGTTGAAGCTGACAAGGACGGCGTCGTTCAGGCCTTTGCCGCGGAAAACGGCCAGCCCGTCGAATACGGTCAGCCGCTCGTCATTCTTGGTTGAGCCCAACTCAGGAACCTTCATGTTCGGAAAAGTCCTCATCGCCAACCGAGGCGAAATTGCACTGCGCATTCAGCGCGCCTGCCGCGAACTCGGCATTAAAACAGTGGTCGTGCATTCCACGGCGGACGCCGATGCTAAGTACGTGCGTCTGGCCGATGAAAGCGTGTGCATTGGGCCTGCCGCCTCGTCTCACTCCTACCTCAATATTCCAGCCATCATTTCAGCTGCGGAAGTAACGGATGCTGAAGCGATTCACCCGGGCTACGGCTTCCTTTCGGAAAATGCCGATTTTGCCGAACAGGTGGAAAGCTCGGGCTTCGCCTTCATTGGGCCGCGCCCCGAGAGCATCCGTCTGATGGGCGACAAAGTGAGCGCCAAGCAGGCCATGCGCGACGCGGGCGTCCCTTGCGTGCCCGGCTCTGACGGAGCACTCTCCGAAGACCCGCAGGAAATCATCCAGACAGCCCGTAAGATCGGCTACCCGATTATCATCAAAGCTTCCGGCGGCGGCGGCGGCCGCGGCATGCGTGTGGTACGCACCGAAGCGGCGCTCCTCACGTCTGTCAATATGACCCGTGAAGAAGCGCGCGTTGCCTTTGGCAATCCGACCGTCTACATGGAGAAGTTCCTCGAGAACCCGCGGCACATTGAAATTCAGGTGCTCTCCGACAACTTCCAGAATGCGGTGTATTTGGGCGAGCGTGACTGCTCGATGCAGCGCCGCAATCAGAAAGTCATTGAAGAGGCCCCGGCTTTCGGCATTCCGCGCCGAGCCATTGAGAAGCTTGGCAGCCGCTGCGTGGAAGCGTGCCGCCGAATCGGCTACCGCGGTGCCGGCACGTTCGAATTCCTCTACGAAAACGGTGAGTTCTACTTCATTGAAATGAACACCCGCGTACAGGTCGAGCATCCGGTGACAGAATTCATCACCGGGGTTGATATCGTGGCCGAACAGATCCGCATCGCGGCCGGCGAGCGTCTTTCCTTCAAGCAGCGCGATATCGAAATCCGCGGTCATGCCATTGAATGCCGCATCAATGCAGAGGATCCCTTCACCTTTGTGCCTTGTCCGGGCAAAGTGACTGCTTGGCATCTGCCGGGCGGCCCCGGCATCCGCATCGATTCGCACGTCTTTGCGGGCTATACGGTTCCGCCCTATTACGACAGTATGATCGGCAAGCTCATCGCCTACGGTGATACACGCGAACAGGCACTTGCACGCATGCGCGTAGCGCTTACTGAATTCGCCTGCGAAGGCATCAAGACTAACGTCAAACTCCATCGCCTGCTTCTCTCTGATGAGCGGTTCGCACGCGGCGGCACGAGCATTCACTACCTTGAGGAAAAGCTCCATTCGCATTCATCCTCGGGTGTGAACTAATCAAGCTCCTCCCAACAGCTACAATCCACAGGAAGCGGAACTCAAAAACGGAGTCCCGCTTCTTCTTTTTTCTCTACCTTTTCCTTTTTGCTGCCACCATGCGTGAATACCGAATCCTCGCCGACGAACGCAGTGCTGAAGATCTAAGCGATCTCTTCCTCGAGAAGGGAGCGCTTGCTGCCTCTCTTGAAGATGCCGATGCCGACAGTACCGACGAAGCACCGCTTTACGGCGAACCGGGATTGGAACCCGAAACCTGCGCCTGGCCGCGTTCCATCATCTCGGTACTCACCGCCGACGACTGTCACTTCAAAAACCTGCTTGATGATTGCGTCAAAGAACTGGGCTGCGAAGCGCCAGAATTGCTTTCGGTGAGCGACGTTGAAGATCAGGACTGGGTACGCATCACGCAGGCGCAGTTCCAGCCTTCGCATGTCTCGCCCCGGCTCTGGATTGTGCCGTCATGGAGTGAACCCCCTGTGGCCGACGCCTTGAATGTTCGCCTGGATCCGGGCGTAGCCTTCGGCACGGGTTCTCATCCCACTACGCGCTTATGCCTCAATTGGCTTGACGAAAACATCAAGTCCGCCGATCGCGTTCTCGATTACGGGTGCGGCACCGGCATTCTGGCCATCGGAGCCAAGAAGCTCGGTGCAGCTGAAGTCTGCGGCACCGACATTGACCCTCAGGCCGTTGAGGCGGCCCGCGACAACGCCATTCGAAATGATGTCGAAGCTCAGTTCTGGCTGCCGGCCGACATGCCTGAGGGCACATTCTCAATCGTGGTCGCCAACATTCTGGCCAATCCGCTGAAGCTTTTGGCGCCTGCGCTGCTCGGCCGCGTAGCGGCGCACGGCGCATTGGTGCTCTCAGGGGTGCTTGCCCGTCAAGCCGACGAAGTGATCGCCGTCTATAAGGCCGCCGATCCGACGCTTGTACTCTCGGTCTGGCGTGAAGAGGACGGCTGGGTGTGCCTGGCCGGCCGCCGCGCCTGATGTTTCGTATTCCACAACAATCTGCCCAAAGGACTGATCACCATGGCCCGCATTATTCGCTGTCCCAGCTGCGGGGCGCTCTGGCGCCTTGAGGGAGCTGCTGAAGAAAATTATCTCTGCAGCGCCTGCGGCCGCGAATTCTCCGCCGCTTCAGCGCAAACCGTAGAGGTCGACGACCAAGCGCTTGACGCCACTCTTGCAGAATTGAAGGCGAAAAAGTCTGAGGCCGCGCAGGCAGCTCCTCGGCAGCCGATGACTGAACCGCGCTTTGCTACCAAAGTCGCCCAGGAGCTCAATACCCCGACAACGGCTGAAAAAAACGAACCGCCCGCACAATTTGATGAAAAAGAAGCTGGCCGAGGCGCTCCGATGCCGGCCATCTACCGCACGAAGAAGTCTGGCTTAGGGAGCTTCCTCCTCTTTGTCTGCATTCTGCTCTGTGCTGCGGTCGGCGCCGCCTGTGCATTCCTGATGATGCATCAGTTTGTGCTCTCTCAGGCCCCCTACGTTCGCCCTGTCTATGAAAAGGTCTGCCGCAGTCTCCCATGTCCGGGCTTTGTCTGGACAGATGCTTCGGCCTTCAAGGCAAAGGCAACGCTTGCGCCTGATGAGACTTTGGGGCTGGCCAAGCCCACGGCAGTTGTTGAACTCACCAATACGTCCGAGTACCCGCAGATGCTTCCCGTGATCGAACTCAAGTATCTTGATCCGGCGGGCAGCACGCTCCTGCAGCGCGTATTGGAACCTGCCGACTACGGCTTCCCGCAAAAACCGGCCGTACTGCCGGCTGGTGAATCGCTTACCGCTCAAATCAAGATGGAAGGAACGCTCTCCTTTGCCGCCACGGCTGCACAGGTTAAACCTGTTGTAGATGCCGGCCGCTAAGACGAGCCTCACCTGCCGCCAGCCCGAAGCGTTCGCCAGAAGCTTCGGGCTTTTTCTTAAATTTCGGCTTCAAACCCCAAAAAACCAACCCCATGAGTGTTCTCATCACCGGCTCCATCGCCTACGACGCAGTCTTCTCCTTCGCCGGAGCCTTCGGCGAGCAAATAACGCGCCCTGTTGAGCCAGGGTTCAACACCACATTTCTCACACGCGCCATGCGCCGAGATTTCGGCGGCTGTGCCGGCAACATCGCCGTCGCCATGAAGCGCATGGGCGGTGAACCGCTGATTTGGGGCGCTGTCGGCCGCGACGGCGGCGATTACCTTGAGCATTTCGGCAGAGAAGGCATTCGCACCGACGGCATCGGTGTTTTCAGTAATGCTTATACCGCACAGTGTCTGATCATCACGGATCACACGGGAGCTCAAATTGCAGCCTTTCATCCCGGAGCGGCTGAGCGTACGCCGGAGGTCCGCTGGCCCACAGATGCGGATGGAAAAGAAGCACAGCCCGCCATCGCGATCCTTTCGCCCGGCGGACGCGAAACGACGCTTTTTGCAGCTCAAGCCTGCAGGGCTCGCGAAATACCCTATTTCTTCGACGTCGGTCAGGAGCTTCCGCTCTTTTCGGCTGAAGAACTCCTTGACCTTGCGCACCATGCCGTCGGGATCATCTATTCAGACTCTGAGGCAGAGGCTTTTGAGCAAAAAACCCAACAAAGTGATGCCGACCTCGCCGAGAGCGGACTCATCGTCGTCCGTACGCTCGGAAGCCGCGGTGCACGAGTCTGGCTCCCCGGCGAGCGTCATGCGGCTTTCGTGCCGACCGTGCCGATTCAAAAGGTTCGCAGCCCCGTCGGAGCGGGAGACGCCTTCCGCGGCGGCTTTCTTTATGCACTTGAGCGCGGTTTTTCACCCGTTGAAGCCGCGCAATGGGGGGCTGTAGCTGCCGGCCGAAAAGTGGCCGGCGCAGGCGCTCAGGACTACGAACTCACACCGCAGGCTGCTCAGCTCGATTTTGATCAATGGTTTGGGAAACAATCGCGAAAATAACGCGTTTGCTCACAAAATGATGAATCCTCGCGAGAAAGGCACAATGACGATGAGCAGAAGATTCGTGATCAGAATCAGCACCAACGGCGAAAAATCAATGCCTCGGAATGTAGGCAGCACACGGCGGATGGGGCGCATAAACGGATCCAGAAGCACTGCGAGCGTATAAGTCATAGGACTCTCGCGATTCACCCAGGAAAGCACGGCCCAGATGATGGCGCCCCAAGAAATCATTTCAAGCGCCCAACGGGCCATCATTGCAAAGGGAGCAATGATGAGGCCAATCGGGGTCGCCGGCAGATGCCCGATCGTGCGATGCACCAAGACGGCCACAACTGCGACGGCCAGAGCGGAAAGCAGCGCCGACCAATGTACACCGCCCCTCGTGGGAACGACGCGGCTGATGGGGACGACCAGCCAATCGGTTATGCGGCGCACGAACTCACACAAGGGATGCCGGGGCGAAAGCGCCCAATAGTGCAGCCAAGCCCGCAAAAGCAGGATGGCCCCAAAGCAGCTGAAGATGATCCCAAGAATGTATTGCAGAAGATGGAGCATGAGCGGCCTCAAAAATATCTGCGCTCATTATGCCAACCTCATGCGTCTGCGTCTCGCCTCTCTTTACGTTTGAGGCGTTCCGGTTCGTTTCAGTTGGAGTGTTCCGCCATTCGGCGAGCGAGCGCTTCACGGTCGCAGTCGGTTTCATCAATGGCTAAAGCAACACCGGCCGGCAGCAGCTGCGCGGTACGGCCCCAATCAAAGAAAGGACCCGGATCACTTTTTCGTCCAGGCGCAATAAATTCGTGCCCTGTCACCCACTTCACCGGATGCCGACGGCAGATGGCCGGGAGAAGCTCGCCCAACGCTTGGTACTGTACCGCTGTAAACGGCACCTCACCGGTTCCTTCGAGTTCAATCCCGACCGAAAAATCATTGCAGGCGTTGCGTCCGCGGAAGTTTGAAAGTCCCGCGTGCCATGCCCGTTTCACCGTCGGAACATACTGAATCACCTCACCGTTGCGGCGAATAAAGAAATGGGTAGAAACGTGCAGCCCCTTGAGCGTTTTTAAGGGCTCCCAAGCAGGATCTTGAGGCCAATCTCGGCGATCGGGATCGAGCGTGCCCATAAAGAGCCGATCGACGGCGTCGCCGCCGAATGTTCCGGCAGGGAGCGAAATAAAGTGCAGCACAATCAGGTCTACCGGATCTCCGGCGGCACCCGACTTCGTCAACTGCGGCCGCTCATCCCAATACGGACTCGGGTGAAAGGACGACGAATAAAGAGGCGAAGAAGGGACGCCCTTCAGACGTCCCTCCTGCGTGATGAAAGTGTCTTCGCTCACGATTTGTCTGCATCTCGGCATTCGGCCGAACAGTATGACTTTCCGCCCCGATGCACAGCATCGCGCTTAGGGAAATACGTCCCGCAGTGTGCGCAGCGCTCCATCGGCTCTCCCACCGCAGCGGGCGTGCGCCCTTTTTGTGTGCGGCGAAGCTCCTCGAGTTCGTCGCGCTCTTTAATGGTGAGTTCAGACCGTCGGCGGCTGATTGACCAAGCCACCGCAATGACGATGAATATGCCGAGAAAGAAAAGAATGCGGCTCATCGAAAGGCCTCAAAACACTTCAAGAACGAAGCTGTAGACAAAATAGGCAACCGCAAAGACAACAAATCCCGCCCAGAAAAGACGCAGAGCCGTCTTGGCGCGCCAGCCCCAAACCGTACGGCCGAGGAGCAAAACACCGAACACCAGCCAAGAAATCCAGGTGAGGACTGCTTTGTGGTCGAAAAGGAAGTAGACGCCCTGAAGCTCCTTCGTGACGACCGCCCCCAGAATCAGCACCAGCGTCAGGCAGAAAAAACCCGTAGCAACAATGCGGAAAAAGACGCGCTCCATCACGACCAAGCCGGGGAGCGAATCGAGCAAGTCGTCATTGGCCGAAAGCCCCTTGGCTCGCAGACGCGTATTCTGCAGCATCATCAAAACAGCCTGCACAAAGGCAATCATCATGAAGCTGTAGGCGGCCAGCGCGAAGACAAGATGCCAGCGGAAGGCAAGCGTCCAGTCGGCGGCCGGCACCACTTGTCCCTGGAAGAAAACCGGAAAAAGAGCGCCAAAGGCTGCGGCAATCAGGATGATGCCGAAAAGGGCATGAATGCGGTGCACCCAAGATTCAATCAAGAGTGTCACGACCGCAAAGAAGAACATCACGGAGACGGCATACCCGAACCCGAAGTGCACGGCTTCGGCCGTGAACATCTCCTGTCCGACGGCATACCCGTGAAGAACGAGACCGAGAAGCACGGGCCAGCGCAGAAGGCTAGAAGCCTTGGCTTCCGCCCCCTTCTTCATCGCGCTCATGATGGCGATGCCGCTCACAAGGTAGAGGAGCGCAGCAAATCCGGTGGAGATGAGGAGAACTGACATTGGAAATGGACGCCCGAGACTGGCTTCTTCTTTGGAGAAACTATCCCGGCAACGGCTTTGGTTAAAATAATGGATTCACGTCCGCAGTCTGCAGCCGCACTTCTCTGTTGAAGCGATGCTTCAACGAGAAATCCGGCCGGCCATTTCCGCGGCCGTCGTGAATCTCATTGTATAGTCGCGCCTTCTTACTAGGTGCTGAACAACCCGAACCCGCTGCCTCTGGTCCGCATCGACGGACGCCCGCGCCAAGCCGGTTCCTCAGGCTCATAGCTCATGCTCGACAATCTCAGCCAGCGTCTCTCGAAAATCGTCAAGACCATGCGCGGCCAAGCGCGCCTCACGGAAGCCAACACCAAGGAGATGCTGCGCGAAGTGCGCCTTGCGCTTCTGGAAGCCGACGTTGCACTTCCCGTAGTGAAAGAGGTCCTCAGCCGCATCAAGGAAAAAGCGATGGGCGAGGAAGTGGTCGGGAATCTCAACCCCGGTCAGGCGCTCGTCGGTGTGGTGCAGCGCGAACTCACCGCTATCATCGGCGGCGACTTGACCCCTGAAGAGCGCAGCCTCAATTTCCGTGTGCAGCCTCCGGCAGTGATTCTGCTTGCCGGTCTGCAGGGCGCCGGCAAAACAACCACTGCCGGCAAACTCGCCCGCTGGCTGGTCCACGACGAAAAAAAGAAAGTACTTACCGTTTCCTGCGACGTGTACCGTCCGGCGGCTATTGATCAGCTCAAAGCCGTCACCGAACAGGCCGGCGCGGATTGGTTTCCCAGTCATACTGGCGAAAAGCCGCTTGACATCGCTGCCGCCGCAGTGAGCGAAGCTCGTCGTCGTTTTTATGATGTGCTGATCGTCGACACGGCCGGTCGTCTTGCCATCGACGAAGTGATGATGCAGGAAGTTGCCGACCTTAACACCTTCCTCAAGCCCGCCGAAACACTCTTCGTGATTGACGCGATGCTCGGTCAGGATGCGGTCAATACGGCCAAAGCTTTCAACGATCGGCTGCCGCTTACCGGCATTGTGCTCACCAAAGCCGATGGCGACAGCCGAGGCGGCGCATCGCTCTCGGTTCGCTATGTGACAGGCAAGCCGATCAAATTCATCGGTACGGGTGAAAAACTGGGCGGCTTTGAGCCCTTTGATCCCGAAGCCATGGCTTCGCGCATTCTCGGCATGGGCGACATTGTCGGCCTAGTGAAGGACGTCACGAAGTCCATCGACATGGCCGAAGCGGCCAAGCTCGCTGAAAAAATCCGTACCGGGGACAAATTCGACTTGACGGACTTCCGAGCACAGCTTCAGCAGATGGCCGGCTTTGGGAGCTTCTCCTCGCTCATGGAAAAAATGCCCGCACAGCTTCAGCAAGCTGCGAGCAAAGTGAGCGACGAGGACGTGCAGAAGAATCTGCGCCGCACGCTGGGCATCATCGATTCGATGACGCTGCAGGAACGCCGCAAGCCTGAGCTCATTAAAGCGAGCCGCAAAAAACGCATCGCCGCCGGTGCGGGCGTACCTGTGCAGGAGGTCAACCGTCTGCTCAAACAGTTTGAACAGACGCAGGACATGATGAAGCGCATGAAGCGCGGCGGCCTCTCCAAGATGATGCGCATGCTCGGTGGCATGAAGCTTCCTGGCATGGGCGGCGGCTTTCCGGGCGGCTTCCCCCCGGGCGGTTTCCCCGGCATGCCTCGCTGATTCAACCGACTGAAGGTTTTGGCAACGCATGGCTGCCGCAGTGCGCATTCTCGGACTCGACCCCGGTCTCAATCACACCGGCTGGGGCATCATTGACACGACGGGCGCCAAATCCATTTGGGTTGCGTCGGGCGTCTTTGACATCCCCAAGGGTGAGACTGCAGCGAGATTGGCGCATATCGCCCGCGAAATCGAAGCGGTCATCAAGACACATCTGCCAACAGTTGCCGCCTGCGAGCGTGTGTTTGTGAATGTCAACCCTCAAAGCACATTGCTTCTTGGACACGCCCGAGGCGCTGCAATCTGCGCGGCCAGTCTCGCCGGTCTTGCGGTTGAAGAATTTACGCCAAGCGAAATCAAACAGGCCGTTACGGGATCGGGCAGCGCCGACAAAAAAATGATCCAAGCCATGGTGGAGCGGCTCCTTCCCATGCCGCATCATCCGCGTACTGACGAGGCTGATGCTCTCGCCTGTGCACTTTGTCTGGCCAGTTCCTTAAAACTCCGGGCGCTGGAAAAGTCCGGCGGCACGAACCGAACCTACGCCACGGCAAGACGCGGCCTCGGCAGTTACGGCCGAGGGGCTCGAAGCGCCTGGACAGCCTTGGTTGAAAAAAAGGATCCTAAAAAATGATCGGACGACTGCACGGCAAACTGCTTGAAAAAAATCCGCCGCAAATTCTGATTGACGTTTCCGGCGTCGGCTACGAAGTCGACGTCCCAATGTCAACATTTTGCAATCTCCCGGAAGTCGGCGGAGAGCTCACGCTCCACACGCACTTCGTCGTGCGTGAAGATGCTCAGCTTCTTTACGGCTTTGCCACACTCGCCGAACGCGCTGTGTTCCGTGCGCTCATCAAGATTTCCGGCGTCGGTCCAAAAATTGCGCTGGCACTCCTTTCGGGCATCACGGTCGATCAGCTTAAAGACGCTGTCGATCGGGGAGAGACCGGACTCCTTACCAAAGTCCCCGGCATCGGCAAAAAGACTGCAGAACGATTGGTGTTGGAGCTCAAAGATAAGCTCGCAGGCACCGGCGCAGCGACAGCGGCAGTGCCGACCTCTGGCGCACGTGCCGACGTTGCGGCCGCGCTCATCGCCTTGGGGTATTCCGAACGCGAAGCCGCTGCCGCGACGAAGAAGCTCCCCGAGGACTGCACGGTGAACGACGGCCTGCGTCTGGCACTCAAGTCACTCACGCATTAAGTCTTACCGGAGTAAGTGCACCGCGCCGCTGCGCTATGCTCATCCTCACGACAGCATTTTCATTTTCTCCAAGATGTCCGAAGACTCCTCCGACCGCCTGATTGCCGGCGGCTGCGCCAATCCCAATGAAGAGAACGTCGACCGCGCACTGCGGCCGACGCGGCTTGCCGACTATGTCGGGCAAAAAGCGGTGCGCGAACAGCTGCAGATCTTCATTGAAGCTGCGCGGCGCCGAGGCGATCCGCTCGACCATCTGCTCCTTTTCGGGCCGCCCGGTTTAGGCAAAACCACGCTCGCGCACATCGTCGCAGAGGAAATGGGCGTGAACCTGCGTCAAACCTCGGGCCCTGTACTGGAGCGCCCGGGGGACCTCGCTGCCATCCTGACGAATCTCGAAAAGAACGACGTGCTCTTCATCGATGAAATTCACCGGCTTTCGCCCGTCGTGGAAGAGATTCTTTACCCGGCGCTCGAGGACTATCAGATCGACATCATGATCGGTGAGGGTCCGGCAGCGCGCTCCATCAAGCTTGATCTGCCGCCCTTCACACTCATCGGCGCGACTACGCGAGCGGGTTCCCTAACCAACCCGCTGCGCGCCCGCTTTGGCATCGTCAATCAGCTCCAGTTCTACACCACGGAGGAGCTGATCACGATCGTGCGCCGTTCGGCCAGACTGCTCGGCGTCTCCATCGATCCCGAAGGCGCAGCAGAAATTGCGAGCAGAAGCCGGGGCACGCCTCGCGTGGCCAACCGACTGCTGCGACGCGTACGCGACTATGCAGAAGTTCGCCACGACGGCACCATTACCCGGGAAGTTGCCTCCGCCGCATTAACCATGCTTGACGTAGACCCTGTCGGTCTCGATTTCATCGACCGGCGCTTTCTGCTCACCATCCTTGAAAAATTTTCCGGCGGGCCTGTCGGCATTGACAATCTGGCCGCCGCTATTGGTGAAGACCGAGACACGCTCGAGGACGTAGTGGAGCCCTACCTCATTCAGCAAGGATTCCTGCAGCGCACACCGCGCGGCCGCATGGCTGCGCACCGTGCCTGGGAGCATTTCAAGCTCACGCCGCCGGCGAATCAAGGCGGCGCAGTCATGCGCGACGCCACACTCTTTTAAGCAGCATCGCTCAAGCATGAGCTCCGTCAGACGTTTGCGTTTTTAATCGTCTGCGAAGCTTTGCTTCATCTGCTCCAAGGACAAGCGGTCCACAACGTTCCCCGCTATGCGGATGGTCTGGATTTTTGCTAAGCGTCTCTATCGCGTTTAAGGGCGATTGGAAGCTCTAAATCATCCTGCTTTTCTTGCGGCCGCGCGGCGTTTTTGCCTTGATGCACATTCCTTCGGCCAATAGTGACCTTTCGTCACATGATGGCTATCAAGAAGCATACGATCAAGAGCAAGGTAATCGCTAAATCCCCAATCGTTCCATCGATTGTCTGCTTCACAATTGTGAAGCAGATCTAAACCCATAAGCGCCACACTGCCGATGCATGGGTGAATCGCGCCATAACGAAAAAAACGCGAGATGCTCGCGCTGCTTAGCTTGGGAAATTCATCCCGGATGCTGGAAAGTTAGGGATCAGTTATCTGAGAGTATTGACGTCAACCTCTGACACGCGGTGGGCATTGTTCGCCAATTAAGAAAAAGCCTTCCCTCACTTTGAGAGCAAGAGAAGGCTACTTCTTGGAGAGAGAAGAAAATTAGTATTGGTCGAACATGCGCTGGATGTCAGCGTCGTTATCTGTCTCCGTCAGCGCCATCATTAGAAGGATGCGAGCCTTCTGCGGATTGTGCAGCATTGCACTTTGGAAGCCTTCGCGCGTGAACTTGCCTACAGGCGTGATCATGCCAGTCGGAACGCGCGAAGCAATCACTACCTTGATGCCTGCTTTCTTTGCTTCCTTCAAGGCCTCCATCACATCATCAGGAACATTCCCGTGACCAAGACCAGCACTTACGATGCCTTTAACGCCCATCTTGATCATGGAGCGAATGAGACTGCCGTCTTGGCCGAGTGAGGCGTAGTTGATTTCAACGCGTGGAAGCGCATTTAACTTCGAGATATCAAACTCACTATTGGTTGTATGGCGCTTCGTGTTGATGTTGAAGAAGAACGGCTTGTTGTTCTGCATGATGCCCAAGCATCCGGTATCCGGGCACTGGAATGTGGCAACGTTGGTCGTATTGGTTTTCGTCACGCCAAACGCCGACCCGATCTTGTCGTTCATGCTGACCATAACGCCCTTGCCCTTCGCTTCGGGCGAAGCCGCCAAGGCGACGGCATTGACAAGATTAAGCGGACCATCAGCGCTGAGACCTGTAGCGGGACGCATAGAGCCAACCAGTACAACGGGCTTGTCGCTTTTGACAACCAGATTTAAGAAATAGGCTGTTTCCTCAAGCGTATCGGTGCCGTGCGTGACGACAATGCCGTCCACGTCTTTCTTTGCCAGAAATTCATTGATTCGCTTTGCGAGCGTCAGTTCGTTAGCGACCGAAAGCTTAGAACTCCCGACGTTGAAGATCTGCTCGCCAGTGATGTTGGCGAAATTTTTGATTTCCGGTACGGCGTCCGTCAGAACTTCAATACCGACTGGTTTGTGGCCGGAACCAACACCATAATCCGTAAGCGAAAGCGAGCCGGAACCGCGGCTCGCGATCGTACCGCCGGTAGCTAGAATCGCAATATTGGGGAGCGACTTGACTTGTTCTGCCTTAACGGGCGCATCAGCCGCAACAGCAGGGAGAGCCGTAAGGCTGGCGCCTGCACCCAAAAGAATACTTGTCGCAAAGGCAATAGCGGTCTTCTTAATCATAGTTTCCTCCATTTGGGTGGATTACTGCGGCAGAATGACCTTGCCAACACCATTCTCAATTTCAATGGTTGTGCCGAGATCAGCAGAGAGCTGTTTCAGGTGCTCAAGCGTCTCTACACTCTGGGAAAGCTTGGGCGAGCCACGATGCGGACGCGGATTTTTCTGACCCAAGTCGATTGGATAAAGCTTCACTTCGGTGAGCTTCCCGTCTTCGATCGTCCATGAAGGCAGAACAGCGCGCCAGATTTCAGGGTTAACGACGTCGCCCTTCGTACCGTTCTTGCTGCGGAAATCCATATAAGCACCGACGTTCATTTCCTGCGGCAGGTTCTTGCCATCAAAAGCGTCATAGGGCTGGCGTGCGACAGTTTCAGCTTGAAAGATGAAGTTTCCAAGAGAGTAGAAGATTACGCCGCCCTTCCAGCATTCAATACCGCGAAGCTGATGCGGACCATGACCGATCACAACGCTCGCACCCGCGTCAATGCAGGCTTTGCTGAAGGTTTCAATGAATTCAGGTGACTTCATCGTGTCGCCGCCGCGCATTTCGTGATGGTGGACTGAGACGATGACAATGTCAGCCTGCCGGCGAGCTTCAGCAATTTCATCGAGTGTCCGCTTTAAATCCTTCTTGTTGGGCGCTGTTTCATTGCGTTCCGGGCCATCAGTGAGGACAAAATTCATGCTGCCGAGCGGCAGTGTGCCTTCAGGGAACGGCAGACGGTAGCCGCGGGAAATTAGATTGAACGTGCGGGCATTGATCTCCGTGATGTCGGAAAGCTCCTTTGCCATATCGAAGTGCTTTTGATTCACATGATGGACAGTACGGAAACGAAGCGGATTCAAACCCGGACGTCCCTTCATGGTGAAACCTTGTCCGCCAGCGGCAGCAGCCGGATCAAGCGTAGACGTAATGCCGATCATGGCAACGCGGGCATGCTTAGTTTCGAGGTATGCCGCGCCAGAGGCTTCCTGAAGCGTCATGCCGGTGCCAGCAAAAATCATGCCGCGCTCTTTGAGATGCTTGATTGTGGCAACAATCCCGCCCTGTCCAAAGTCGCCGGAGTGATTGTTCGCCGTATTAAAGAGATTGAAACCATAGCGGTTCATATCGTCGAGGAGAACAGGGTCGCTCATTGCCCACGTACCGCCCGATGTCGCCGCCGGGGCGCCTTCTTGGTCATGAAAAGTAGATTCAAGGTTGGCAAAGCGAACATCATGAGCCTCAATCAAGCACTTCAGTTCGTCGAAACCTTCATAGCCATCATTTGGAATGCGGCGGGTAATGAAGCTGTCGCCCGACGCAATGAATGTCGTCTTCATAGGAAATCTCCCTTTTTTTGGTTCTCCAAGCTGCAAGCTCGAGCCCCGTGCGCTTCCACCGCCTGGAGAGAGAAGAAGCGCACGGAACCCTGAAACTTAGCCTCTTGTGCCCTTAGCTTTTTCATAGGTGCGGTGAATGATTTCTGCAGCCACTTGGCCACCCTTGAAGAGATCAGTCATATAGATCTGTTCGGCATTGGTGTGGTTCTTGCTGTAGCCCAAGGCAAGACCAATCGCCTGGATGCCGTTCCAGTTGAAGTGATTGCCGTCCATTCCGCCACCGCCGCGTTCACACCAACCTTCAACTCCCACAGTCTTCAATGCGTCCATTGCTGTCGAAACGATTTCAGACTGCAGATCGACAAAGAACGTGTGGTAAAGCGTCTTGATATTCACGTCGATCGGGGTGTTCCAGCGCTTCGCCGTCTCGGCGAAAGTCGCCTTGAAACCTTCGAGATACTTTTCAAGCGCGGTATCGTCGGTGCTTCGAGCCTCAGCTGTCATTTCGCAGAGATCCGGAACAACATTGGTACCGGTTCCTCCCTTGATGACGCCAATATTCGAAACTACCGTGGGCGTGATGCGGCCTTCCTGAAGATGCATAATCGCGTCTGCAGCAACACGGATGGCAGAGAGTCCCTTCTCTGGCTCATTACCGGCATGGGCCTTGATGCCGTGAACCTTGATCTCGATCTTGCACTTGGTCGGCGCTTGATTGATGATGCGGCCTATGCGGCCAGGCGCGTCAAAGACGAAAGCCTGCTTGCTTTTAAGCTTAGAAAAGTCAAGCTGACCAGAGCCTTGAACACCGATCTCTTCACAGACCGAGAAAACCACTTCTACGGGGCCGTGAGGCTTTCCGCTTTCTTTGACACGACGAAGTCCGTCCAGAACGGCACATAGGCCAGACACATCGTCGGCAGCAAGAATTGATGTTCCGTCACTCTTAATCAAGTCCTCGGCTTCATTCACAACAGGATGAATGGCCCCGGGATTCCTCACGCGGTCCAAATGGGCAGAGAGAAGAATTGAAGGCACATCCGGGGCACCGGCAAGGCGACCAATCAAATTGCCAGTATTGCCGCCAAGCTTTTCACCTGCGTTGTCTTCTTCAACTGTCAGCCCGAGATCAAGGAGCTTCTGCTTGACGACGTGGGCAATTTTGCGTTCGTCCCGGCTCTGGACTGGGATTTGGACAAGTTCCAAAAATTCCTTAAGCATGGATGCTTCAGACATAACGTTCTCCTTTTCTTTTGTGGATTAGAAGACGTAGAGCATCAGCGTCACGAAGATGAGTGCGCCAGACATCGGGATGATCTGGAACTTCGCCACCGTCATCGGCGAAACCTTCGCGATCCCGGCGCAGATAATCATGGCACCGGCTACAGGCGAGATTGAACGACCAATGCCACCCGAGAGCACCGTCATGGCACCCATATTCATGATGTCAAGGCCAAATTGCGGAGCGTGCGCGCTCACAGCATTGTTGAAGGCGATTGAAGCAGCTTCGCCTGAACCGCAGAGCACAGCGATAACAAACGGACCAACAATCGAAGCACCCTTTGCAATGACAGGCGACGAACTCATAAACTCGATCAGGGCCTGGATCAGACCTACGCTCTTCATGCCGGCCACGAAGATATTGGCCGCAACGATGATGCCGAAGATGTTCCCAAAGCTGTCACCCATGCCCTTGAAGAAGGTCTTGACGAACGTGCCAGGATTCGGACGAACGGCAACCAATGCCACAACTGCACCGATGATCATGGCGTGTGAGACCGGCATCTTGAGCGCCGACACGATGCCGAAGTTCCCAAGGAGCAAGATGATGAGCGGAAGAAGCGGAATGATGGAATAGAGGTAGTTAATCTTGAAATCGGGCGGGATGCCTTCACCGTCAGCTTCTAGCTTCACTTCATCAGGACGCCAGCCACGCTTCTTCATATAGAAGGCTATCAAGACCATCAGTGCGGACGAAATCACTACCGAGCCCAGAATCGGACCTGCAACCATCTGGACGAATTCGATCGAAGGACGCTGTGCAAGGTCGGCGACGATCGTCGGATGCACGTGGCCCGGATTCAAATTACCGCCATAGAGGCCGGCCTTCTTCAGCAACTTCAGGAAGACAGCAATCAAATGGGTATGAAGACCTGTCATCTTGACCACAGCTGCAAAACCCATCGAAGCGATGATGACTTCAAAGACATTCGCCTGCTTCATCGACTTCGAGAAGGACACGAGGGGTGCAAGCGGGTCGCCTGCCATGCAAGCGAGAATCAAGCCGCCTGCGATAAGCACCAGTCGGGTCTCGTACTTTTTAACGAGCGCCCAGCACATCGCCAGAATGACGACCGCCGAGAGGATCATTGTCATGGTTGTCTCCTTTTTTCCTGCTAGAGGTAGTCTTAGGAATCCAGATGGAATTAATGCCAAACGGCTCTCATACGCTCGCGAACCATTGCGGATGCTTGACGCAGTGGCGCATGCAGACGTCGTTCTGGAAGCTTTTCGGCTTTGGCAAACCGAATGCCTTTCAAGATAGCTGCACGAGCCTTTTTCACATCGTCAGTTGCGGGTAGATCAGGATCGGAAATGTCAAGAAGCTCACTCAAAATCCCGAGCTGCGAGAAATGTCTTACGTCATATGCCATAGGCGGAATCTCGGATGCGAAATGATCTAGTGCTTCAACGGTTCTTAGCGTGATGCGGGCAGCTGATTCCCTGCTCATCGCATGAACCATAACTTCCGGATCGTTGAGTGCAATCAGGTAGTCGGCTTGGTAGCCAAAAGCAAGAAATGCACCCGACATCGCCTTGCCGACAATGAAACCCACAACAGGATGTCCGACTTCGCGCGCTTTAATGAAAGCGGCAGAAGATGCTGCAAGCGCCTGGTGAATGCCGAACGCCTCTTCCCGCCTGCCATAGGCCTGACTCGCAACATCAATGACGAGCACAAGCGGCGTCTTTTCTTCTTGGCTGGACTCGGCTTGGACGAAATCCAAAACGGACTTCGCAACAGCCCAACCTTCGAGAAGACCTACTTCACCTTTCCGAGCGCGTGGATAACGATTCTTAGGATCCGGAAGTACGGCCATGAAGCGAACAGCCCTACCATCGATTTCGCCGTCAGCCGCGGCAACGCTCGGGATCAACTCCCCCAAAAGCTTGGCCTCCGGATCGAGCGCCTTGAGCCAAACAGCACCCCTGCTCGCAGCCGCGAGGCTCTTCGTCGTTTCAACGCGATTCATTTGCGATCTCCTTGGGAGAAAAGGGCTTTGGTAATTTCGGGAAACACCTGCTGAGAAGCATCAAAACCGGCAAGTCTCGGAAGGTAGAAGCCCACACGGTCTGTGCGAAAAGATTCTGGGCTGCCTTGAGCAAAGCATTTGGCAATTGCCGTTCGAACGGCATCTACGTCATCGACTGCAAGCTCATCGGCAAATCCGGTCTCATAGCGGATTTCTCCACCCGTCATCGACCAAATAAAAGGCTTATCTTTGGAGTCATATTCTGTGATGCCCGCCTCCTGCTCAATCACCTGCGGACCATTGAGGCCCAGACGAGCTTCTTTAGTCACGACCAAGTAGGAGCAAAGCCCTGTAGCAATCGACATGCCGCCGAAGCAACCAACCGTTCCCGTGATGAGGCCAACAACTGGCGTATGACGGCGCAGCTTGGCAATGGCTGAATGAATATCGGCAATGGCTGCCAGCCCAAGATTTGCTTCCTGAAGACGCACACCACCCGTTTCGAGGCAAAGGATCACAAGAGGCGGATTCCCTGCCTCAGCGTCTTCGAGGGCAAACTCAAGCATCGCCGCCATCTTGGCGCCTGACACTTCACCCATGCTTCCGCCCTGGAAAGCCCCTTCAATGGCAGCCACACAGCAAGCTTTACCGCCGAAAGTCCCCTTAGCAATCACCATGCCGTCATCGGCCTGTGGAACGATGTTCTGTTTTTCAAGCCACGGAGACTCAATGAAGTCAAAAGGTCCCAAGAGCTCGCGGAAGCTTCCGCTGTCAAGAAGCGCCTTTGCGCGTTCACGAGCACGCAGTTCAATGAAGCTCTTTTTAATCAGCATGACTACGCCTCCTGTTCTTTTGCGGCTTCAATGGCCTGTTCAATCCGGATGCGTGCAACACCTGGCGTTGCGCCGAAGTCATGAATGACCATGATCCCGGCAGGCAAACCATGCATCACCGACAAGCGTTCAAAAATGGCGCTCCATCGAGCTGCGCTGTTGTCCACAGATGAAGTGATCTTGACGGTGAGATCCCTCTTGTCACTCACACCGTCGTAGAGCACTTCCATGTCACCCGATGCAACCACGCCCATCTGGACTTGAGCGTCCTTGATCGGTTGGCCAGCCGGTATCTTTAATTCAAGCGATTCCATAAATTTCTCCAATGAGTGATTTCTTTCTTCGACCCAGAAAGCCAATAAGCGGTCCAAGAAAAGCGTCGCAGCGAGAAGATCGGCGGAGCCACCCGGTGAGAGCTTTTGTTCCTCCATTTGGCGGCACAGTGCCTCATATGCCGCACTGCCCTCAGGAAGGCCGACACCTCCAAGGTCAAGCACCTGTTTTGCACCGCTCTGTACTGCTTGGAGTCCAGCGAGTCCGCCGCGATGGGCGATGCAGGTATCCGGAAGGGTTGCCATGAGCGCAAGCAACGCATTGATCTGAGAAGCGGCTTCAGAGAGCCCAGCCTTGCGGGACTTCAGGAGCGCAGGGAGCGCAAATAAGCGGACATGCTCAAAACCGCTTTGCGCCTCTTCCCTGGCTCCAGGAAGTCCTAAGCGCTTTCGGACGACAAGACCGTGGCTTGTTGCGGGTGCCTCGAACCCCGGGTCCGGAATCGAAGCAATGTGGCCCGCAAGTGCTGCAACACGCTCTGCAGCTAGAGCGCTTCGCTCCTCAGCAAGCCCTGCTGCCACAGTCAACAGCCCTTGCGCATAAATTGCGCCACGGTGCGTATTAACGCCGCCCGTTGCCTTGAGCATTGCGACCTCCGCCGCACGCCCAATAGCGCCGACTGTCATTCGAAGTGCTGAGAGAGACTCCGGATTATTTCGATCGGCTTTCTTCGCTGCATCGGCCATTGCCTTGAAACTCGAGCTAATGGCGTCCACGGACGCATGCATCATCTCGATCGTCATGTCCGTATGCGACCCGGAACTGCGCCAATTAACAAGCCCCGGTTTTGGGAAGAGATTCGCCTCATCCTTCAAGCTTGCGGTTGCAAGGAGCGCCATTTCTTCCGCCGTTGGAAGACGCTCAAGCGACTCATCAAAGCGAACGGCACGACACATGGCTACCAGCTCCGGAACTTCGCTGGAGGGTTGTAGAGACCGCCTGACCATTCGACGAGATCGGCAATACTCTTAGCGGCAAGAAGCGAACGATTTGCCTTTGCCGGATTGATCTCAAGGTCTTCCGGGCGAAGAAGCTTCTTTTCGAATCGCAACTTCTTCACTACTGCAGGATCTGCGGCCATGCCGATGTCCGTAATCCCCGCTACGGATGCCACAAGTGCTTTTCGCTCTTCCAAGGATTCTGCACGATAGAGGCACGCGATACCTTCTTCGGTCACAACGTGCGTCACATCGTCGCCGTAGATCATTACGGGCGCGAGCGGTAAACCAGCCTTCTGGGCAACTGGCACTGCATCGAGCGTTTCAACGAACGTAGGCTTCGGACCTGCCTGAAAGGTTTCCACCATTTGAACCACGAGCTTCTTGCCGCGAGCAACCGGATCGGGCTTCGGGATCATTTCAAGCCAGGCTTTCGTTGGGTGCCGACGGCCATGCGGGTCGTGCCCCATGTTGGGAGCTCCGCCGAAGCCAGCCAAGCGGCCGCGCGTAACGGTTGATGAATTGCCAAGCGGATCCATCTGGAGAGTTGAGCCCACGAACATGTCAACGGCGTATTGCCCTGCCATTTGGCAGAAAGCGCGGTTCGAACGCATGGAACCGTCCGGCCCCGTAAAGAACACGTCCGGGCGCGCAGCAATGTAGTCTTCCATCCCCAATTCACCGCCAAAGCAGTGAACACTTTTGACCCAACCCGATTCAATGGCGGGGATCAGCGTCGGATGCGGATTCAAACACCAATGACGGCATACCTTGCCTTTGATGCCGAGCTCTTCGCCGAATGTTGGAAGAAGCAATTCGACGGCAGCAGTGTTGAAGCCGATGCCGTGATTCAAAGATTCGACTTCGTGCGGTGCGTAGATCCCCTTCAAAGCCATCATGGCCATCAGGATGTGTGCGTCCTTGATCTGGCGCGGATCGCGCGTAAAGAGCGGTTCGATAAAGAACGGCCGGTCAGCCTTTACAACGTAATCCACCCAGGAACCAGGAATATCAACACGCTTTAGATCTTTCGGATCGTCAACAATCTCGTTTACCTGTGCGATCACGACACCGTCATGGAACGCGGCGGCCTCGAGAAGCGCTGGTGTATCTTCCGTGCTTGGACCCGTATAAAGGTTCCCTTCTCGGTCCGCCGCATATGCGGCAACGAGCACGACGTTCGGAATCAAATCAACGTAGAGCCGTGAGTAAAGCTCAACGTAGGTGTGAATCGCACCTATTTCGAGCTGGCCGTCTTCAAGGAGCTGTGCAATGCGCAAGCTTTGCGATCCCGCGTACGAAAAATCGAGGCGTTTGGCAATCCCTTTTTCGAAAAGATCCATGTGCTCTGGGAGGCTCACACTTGGCATGATCATATGCAAGTCGTGAATCCTTTCGGAATCAACATTCACAAGCGCACGCGAAAGAAAATCCGCCTGCTTCTGGTTGTTCCCTTCGAGCACAACACGGTCGCCCGGCATAACCAGAGTGTCGATTGCCATTCCGATTTTGTTCGTTGGGATCACCTTCCCAGATAAACCAAGCGCCTTCCTTGTTCCCTCGAGTCGGGCATGCTTTGCTCTTCGCCGGACATCCCACCGGCGAGTGCTTGAGCCTACTACCATAAGGCTTTCTCCTTAATTTCGACCTGCCGCAACTTGATGCGGTCGAAGCATTTGTCAGCACTAAGTTTGTTCACTTAAACCGATCGGATCAATCACATTTTCCGTACGTTCATTACTAATACCGAAATGGTTTGCTAAGTACTCCTTCTCTTATGCTTCCCCTTAAGGATTGCAAGTCCCTCTTCCTTATTGAAACTGAAGCGACATGGTCATTCGTCCTCACGATCTTCTATTCCTGATCGGTAAGGCGTCTTTACGAGACAGCCTTGCCCCTTTAATTGACGGCTTTTGGCAACCTGCCTCCATGCCCGTGGTTGTAAGGCGTGATGCGCACAATGCTGATTGGATACCGATTGGCCTTCGCGGTCCGAACCGACAGGACAGACAAGCAAATTGGGCGAAAAAAGGAGATGTGCTGCGTGTACTAACACCTGAAGATCTGGCGTCCAGCTCCATCCTCGAAAATGCGCCTTTACGGGATTGGCCTGCCGTTCAAACAGCCCTGAAGCTCCTGCTTCGCCCTGCTCCGGCCAAATGGGGGATCACGGGAAGCTGTGGGTTTTCGCTCGCATGGGGTTGCTCTGTCATGCGGGCGTCAAGCGATTTGGACTTGGTTGTGAATGCGTCCTTACCCTTGGACAAAGACGAAATGCGTGATTGGCTTCAAAGCTTCAGGAACCTCTTGGTGGGGATAGACGTTCAGATTTCAACGCCATCAGGCGGATTTGCACTTCGCGAATGGCTTCTGCGGGACGCCGTGCTTCTAAAAACCAATTCCGGTCCCGTACTGACTGATAAACCCTGGGGGGACTTGTCATGAGAGTCTTCTTTGCATTTCCGGGCCAGGGTACTCAACGTCCCGGCATACTTCACGGCTTAAACACTTTTGGGCTAAGCGTCCTTGAAGAAATGAGCAATGCCATCGGCTTGGATCTCCTGACGCTCGATTCTGCTGAAGCGTTCGAACGCACAGAAAACGTACAGCTCGCACTTCTCTGTGCGGGAATTGGGAAATGCCGAGAGCTAGAAGCCGCCGGTATTCAGCCTTCACTCGTTGCAGGACTCTCGATCGGAGCTTTCGGTGCTGCAGTCGCGGCTCACGCCTTGTCGCTTACGGATGCTGCTCGTTTGGTGCTACTTCGCGGCCGCTTGATGCAGGGTGCCTATCCTTCGGGATATGGCATGATGGCAATCGGCGGATTGAACCTCAATACAGCGGAAGACATAACGAATGCCGTTGACGACATCTATGTTTCCAATATCAACTCCGAACAGCAAATTGTTCTATCCGGACCATTATCGTCTTTGGACATTGCGGCAAAGCGTGCAAAGGACCGCGGCGCCCTTTACGCAAAGCGCATTCAAGTTACTGTTCCTTCCCACTGCCCGCTTCTCATGTGTCCAGCCAAGGTATTAATGGAAGCATTCCAAAAAGTTGAGGTCAAGCGCCCGAAAGTGCCTTATCTTTCCGTCAACTCGGGCCGTGTGATTTGGGACGCTACCAAGCTTGTAGACGATCTGGCCTTTAACATGGCTAGGCGCACCTCTTGGCTTGATGCCGCACAAGCCGCTAAAGAACGAGGCATCGATGTCCTTATTGAAATGCCGCCCGGCGGCATCCTCGGCTCACTGGCAAAAACAACTTTTGCGGACGGCCTCGTCATCTCGTCATCGACAACGCCCGCAGAAGAAATCATTGAGAGAATTGGAAGACTTCAATGAGGTAGCGGCAAAGGCAACGGCGTACCGAACCGGCTGCGGCCGTACATGCGAGCTTCTGCGGCAAGCGCAAGGAAATTGGCTTCGTGCTCATGCGTCTTTTTGAAGACAATCCCAATAGTCTGCCGGATTCGATAGGGTTCTGCCAACGTAATGAGTTTGACGGTTGACTCAAAGACCGGTTGCATCCGGCCTGGCAACAAGGCAAAACCGAGGCCCGCCTGAACGAAGCTCACCATTGAGAAAATATCGTTCACCTTCGCCACAATCTCCGGCGTCTTTCCAGTCTGCCGAAATGCATCAACAAAGCCGTCGAGCGTTGCAAAGCCTTCCTGCAGCGTGACCCATTTAGCAAAATGGAGATCCTTTAGATCTGCATCTTTCTTGCATCCCTTGTAGTCCGATGGCGCGGCCAAGAAAAGATCATCATCAAAGAGTTTGATGACAATGTTCTTTCGCTCGTCAATCTCCTCTCCGCTCGTCGCAATCACGATAGCGTCAAGCTTGTTCTCTTCAAGTTTCGCTAAAAGTGACTTGTTGCTTCCCATCACAAGCTCAAATTCAAGCTCTGGCCTACGGTACTTCATGCCGAGAATGAGGTTCGGCACGGTGCGGACCGAAAGCGAGTAAAGACTTCCGAGACGCATGCGCTTTTGTTCAAAACCGCCGACGCGCCTCGTCTCTTCCACGGCCTCGTGCATTCTCGCGATTAAATCTTGAGCATATTTTGCAAACTCTCTTGCGGTGGGCAACGGCTGAAGCTGTCGTCCTTTGCGTGTAAAAAGCGGACATTGAATCGTTTCTTCAAGCGTATGAAGCGCCCTATGGACGCTCACCGCCGCAGTTCCCAGGTCTTCTGCCGTCTTCGCAATATTTTCAGTACGCAAGAAAGCCAGAAACACTTCCAGCTTTCGCAATGAAAGTCGATCGTCGAACATACTTTTTTACCCGCGCCAGAGATCGGACTTTTCGGAAAGGGTCCAATCATCATTTTCAATACTTTAAAGCCCAGAACTAAAGAGAAAATCAAGCAAAAATCCCTGAAGCTTGCGCCGAACGCCACCTCGATAGTGACCGACGCTTACGGGCTCCACACGTCAATCTGTGCCGACCGACAGAATTGTATGGTCGCTAGAGCCTCGGCACACTCGCCAGCAGCCGCTTCGTATAAGCCGCCTTGGGGTGCGTCAGCACCGCTGCCGCAGCGCCTTCTTCAACGATTCGTCCGCCCTGCATAACCGCCACGCGGTGGGCAGCATGCTCCACCACGGCAAAGTTATGCGTGATGAGCAAATAAGCCAAACCGCGCTCGCGCTGCAGACTGCCGAGCAAATTGAGAATTTGCGCCTGTACGGAAACGTCCAAAGCGGAAGTCGGTTCATCGAGCACAATCACTTCAGGCTCAACCGAGAGTGCTCGGGCAATGGCAATGCGCTGACGCTGACCGCCCGAAAATTCATGCGGCAGACGCTCCAGACTTTCGGAATCGAGTCCAGTCTCCTTCAAAAGCGCCTGCATGCGGAGAAGTCGCTCTGCCGGTGTTAATTCCGGTCTAAGCGAAACGAGCGCCTCTTCCAAAATCTGCCCCACAGTCATGCGCGGATCAAGCGAAGAAAAGGGATCCTGAAAAACAATCTGTACCTTTCTTCTGAAAGCCGGGCTGCGAGGCCCTGCAACCGGCATTGAAATACCGCCGCAGCGCACAGTACCCTCTGCGAGCAGTCCGTTTCCTAAAAGCCCTAAAGCGGTCAAGGCGGCCGTCGTCTTGCCGCTTCCCGATTCACCGACAAGCGCAAGGGTCTCTGCGCGATGAAGCGCGAGCGTGCAGTCGGGCAAAATAGTGCGTCCGACCGCGCGGCCGACAAAAGCCGCGAGCGACTGCGTAAAACCTTTGGGTGCCGTACGCACTGCCGCATGTTGGAGTTCCAGCACGGGCTCTCGTTCGTCTATGGTCACAGCTTCGGGCGCAGCAAACGCCCTGCATTCGGCGACCGTCTTTTCGCCGGCGAAGATGCACCGCACAGTACCGAGCCCATCGCGCCGAGACTGAGGAGCAGGCGCATGTTCAAAGCACTTTGGCTTGGCCCGTGCACAGCGCGGCGCAAAAGCGCAGCCCTTAAGCGGCCCCCAAAGATTCGGCACCGAGCCCTCCACCGGCTGGAGCGGAGCACCGTCCGGCCGCGGCAGCGCACCCAGGAGCGCCTGCGCATAAGGATGCTCCGGATGGGCAAGAAATGCTTCTGTCGGCGCCATTTCGACAATTTCACCCGCATACATCAGTGCAACGCGATCAGCGATCCCTGGCAGCAGCGCAAGGTCATGAGTGATGAAAATGAGCGTCAAACCACGTTCGCGCTTCAAGTCATTGAGAAGCTCTAGAACCTGACGCGCTACAGTGACATCCAAAGCCGTGGTCGGCTCATCCGCCACCACCACTTTGGGATCTGCCGAGAGTGCCATGGCGATCATCGCGCGCTGCTTCAGACCGCCCGACAACTCATGCGGATAAGCGTCATAGGCTTCTTCCGGGCGAGGAATGCCGACTCGGCGCAGCCACTCAACGGCACGCGCTCTTGCCTCCGTGCGTCCGCACGTCGAATGCGTGCGGATCATTTCCGCCACCTGATCGCCCACCATCATCACGGGGTTAAAGCTCGTTGCCGGTTCCTGAAAAATCACGGCAATGCCTGCCCCGCGCACGCACTCCATTTCTTTCTCGGTGAGTGACAAGAGCTCTCGTCCCGCGAGCGTCACCGTCCCCGAAGGCACTTGAGCATCCTCGGGCAACAGCCGCATCAGCGCCATCGCAGTAAGGCTTTTGCCGCAGCCCGATTCCCCCACAAGCGCCAGCGCTTCACCGCGGCGTACGGTGAAACTCACGTCGCGTACAGGGTGAAGCACGCCGCCCGAGAGCGGCAGATCTATCGTCAGACGGTCGACCGATAAAAGCGACGGTTCACTTTGGATATTCATCAGCACCCCTCCATCAAGCGCGGCCACGGCCCGCGGCACGAGGATCAAAGGCATCTCGAACGGCAGAAGCAAAAATATTGGCCGAGAGCACCAGCGTCACAAGGAAGAGAAAGCTGGCGAGAAGATTCCACCAAATCATGGGAGAGCGCGAAAGTTCGCTGCGGGCTGAATTAATCATGGTGCCGAAGGAGTGCATGGTGGGATCCACCCCGACGCCGACATAAGAAAGCACGGCCTCATAGAGCACAATGCCGGAAAAGTCGAGCACCGTAACGATCAGGACGATGTGCATCACATTGGGCAGAATATGGCGCCGCATCACCGCAAAGGGCTTCACACCCAGGGCTTTAGCCGCTGACACGAAGTCGAGCGTGGAGAGTTTCATCGTTTCAGCCCGCAAAAGCCGCGCGAGCGTAGCCCAGCCAGTCATGCCGATGATGACCGCGAGCAGCATCAGCCGCAGATCCGCGCGTTCAAGACTGGTTTGATAGAGCTCTGGGTGCTTATCGAGGAACACCTGCACCATCAGTACGGATGCCGCGATGAGGAGCACGCTTGGAATAGAGGAAATCGTCGTATAAACATACTGAATGACATCGTCCACCCACCCGCGAAAATAGCCTGCGGCAATTCCGAGCGTCAGCGCAAACGGCAGCGTCGCGAGCGTTGCGAGCGAACCGATCACCACCGCCGTTCGAACACTTTTGACCGCTTCATAAAGCACGTCGTTGCCAACTGCATCCGTACCGAAAACATGCCAGTTGGGCCAAATCAGGATAAGCCAGACCATCAGCAGCCAAGCGACTGTAAAGACAAGCATGGCCGGTCTCCACGGGAAACGCCCGTCTCGGTTTCGCATCACCATGAGCGTCTGCGTGAAGGTCGCGTTTCGCCGGCGGGCTATCGTCAAAGCTGTGAAAATCCACGCGAGAAAGGCTGTAACACCGCCCGCGATTGCGGCAATCAGCGTTCCCTTCACCAATTCAAATGTCCTTGTACGGTGCCCAAAGAGTTTCCCCGCATTTTTGAGCGGCTGGAAATCACGTACGGCATGTCCGTCTTTAAAAACCGTCGTCTTGTCGAATTCGCGAAGCGCAAAAGGCATGGAATAGCTGCGCTCATCCCCTGCCGCTTTAAGGCGCTCCAGTATCACAACATCCAAAAGGGACTTCACCTCCGGAGAGTACGCCTGCACGGCACTTGCGGCGTCTGAGGCATCCGCCGGCGGCAGTGCGTCGCGCCAATGAATGGAGTCCATGAGCGCCGTCAGCAGAAAAATCGCCAGTACGGCAGCCGAGGCTGCTGCAGAAGGCCTCGCAAAAACCATGCGCCAGCGGCGAGCCAATTCCGGCGATCGGCGAACATGACGGACGGCCAATATGAGGAGGACGAAAAGCCCCCACGCAACAAAGTCAGTCGGAAGGAAAACAGGAAGCATGACGAATTGAGCGGTGTTCTGACGAGTCCTGAGAGAGCCTTGAGCGCATCAAGCGAGTCGGATGCGCGGATCCACCCAGGCATAAACAATATCGGTAGCAATCAAGCCGATGATGTAGGCGAAGGTGCCGAGAAAAACCATCGTGCGTACGACGGAAAAGTCCTGTGCCCCCAAAGCGTCGATCGTATAGCTCCCCAGCCCGGGAATGCCGAAGAAGCTTTCCATAATGAGGCTTCCCATAAAAAGCATTGGAATCACCGCTACCGACGAGGTGATGATGGGAAGCGCAGCATTTCGGAGCACATGACGCCGCAGTACTGCGCCTTCAGATAACCCCTTGGCGCGTGCCGTACGAACATAGTCGCGGCCGATTTCCTCGAGAAACATCGCTCGATAAAGGAGCGTATCGCTTCCCAAACGCGAAAAGAGCGCAATCAGCACCGGCAGCACCAGGAACGCCGTGCATCCCCAGCCATCCGCCCATCCTGAAATGGGGAAAAGCCGCATCAGCTTTGAAAAGAGCCACTGGCCCACAATGATGTAAAAGAGCGAGGAAATGGACATCAGAAAGACAGAGAGCCCAATGGCTGCCGCCTCCACCCTCGTTCGGCGAAAAAGCACCACCAAAAGCGACCAGGCTACCATCACGATGAGGCCGAGCAGAAAAGTCGGTACGGCGAGCGCCAGAGAGGGCCACATGCGGGTTGAAATTTCGTAGCCGATATCGCGGCCCGAGTCGCTGCGGCCGAAATCAAAGAAGAGGAGCGGCACGCTTCGCTCAAAGAAAACCGTGTCCGTTATTTTTTGCACACCCTCGGCCGCTGTATTGATGAAGAGCGGTTTGTCGAGACCGCGCGCCGCTTTCCAAGCCTCTATGGCATCAGCCGTCACGCGGCGGCCGCCCAAATTGAGCCGCGCCATGTCGTCGGGCGTATTAACGGCAAAAAAGAGCACGAACGTGATGAGATTGACGCCAAGCAGAATCAAAATGCCGTAGACCACGCGGCGAAGCAAATAGTTGATCATCAGCGGCTCCTTCCATTCGACTTCAGCGGCCGCAGGCGCCTGGCCTGTCGGCGAGCGAGCACTGCAAGAGCTCCCCAAACGAGGAGTCCGATCCCAAGCGCAATAACAGCAAGCGGCCAAAGCACAGGACGATTCCATTCCCGAATTTTCGCCAGCCGAAGATCTGCATCGACGTCGTAGTACTGCAGCGCGTTCTGCACTAATCCGGAAGGCTTGGCATTTTCAACCCAGGACTGATAAGCCGCTGCGGCCGGCGGGAAATAGCCAAAGAGAATGGGGGCATCCTGCTGCAGAATCTCTACCATTCGGTCGATGAGCGCAGCCTTCTGCGGCCCGTCTTCTAAGAGCCGCATTTCACGGAAAGCCTGGTCAAATGCCGGATTCTCATAGTTGGCCGCATTCTCTCCCTCATGCGCCACCTTGCCATTGGGACCGTAAAAGAGAAAAAGGAAATTTTCCGCATCCGGATAATCGGCGTTCCATCCCCAGAAGAAGATTTGCGCGGCCCCCTTGCTCATTTTTTCTTGGAAGCGGTTGTAATCGGTGGCACGGATCTCAAGCTGAATCCCGAGTTTTTTAAACTGCCGCTGGTACCACTCCAGATAGGCGCTCGACCCCTGCGCGGCATTCTGATAGTCAAAAAAGAGCACTAAAGGCTCACCCGTCTGAGCATTGCGCCCGTCAGGCCACCCGGCTTTGGCAAGCAGCTCTTTGGCCCGTTCAATCGGCTTTCTGATCACCTGCTGATTGTGTTTTTCATACACCACAGGATTAAAAGCTTCCGGACCGTCAGCCCGCCAGCCAAAGAGACCGGGCGGAATCGGTCCATGTGCCGGCATGCCTTGGTTTTTCTGGAAGATGGCAATATTTTCCTCCCAATCGACCGCGATAGAAATCGCCTGGCGCAGCGCGCGATGCCGCTCAGCTTCTTCCAGGGTTGATCCGCCGCCCACAACGGGATCGAGCCAATTAAATCCCAGATACCAAAGTCCTGCCATCACGGTTTTAGGAAACTGCAGTCCGCGGCCGCCGTAAAGCGCCGCCTTATCCGGATCGTCATCCATTGCGACCAAATAGCCGAGCCCCGTATCGACTCGATCGATAAACGGACTGTCGTAATACCCCGCCAAAAATTTCGACTACAGCGGCATGGCTTCTTTTTCCACTTCAAAAACCACGCGGTCAACGAGCGGCAGAGGCTTGCCGCAGTCCTTTAGGAGGCCTTTTTTCTCATCGTCGGGCTCACCCGTGCAGGGATAAAAACCGTGCTTATAAAGCGGATTGCGTTCGAGCACATGCAGGCGATTTTCGCGGAAGGTCTGCATACGAAAGGCTCCGGTACCGACAGGCCAGGTATCGAGCGATACGTTGTTGGCTCGCAATCCCGCCTGTGCATAAAAGCGTTCTGCTTCCTGCGGCATCGGTGCGAAAAAGGTCATCGCGAGCCAATAGGCAAATTGGGGGTCTTTGCCGTGAATGCGGATTTCCAACGCATGGTCGTCAATAACTCGAACTCCCTCAAGGGGCTCTGCCATCAGATCAAAAAATGTCTCTTCAGAGGCGCCGGCATCACGCATGGCCCGCCACTTGGCGTCAAGCCGCTTTTTAAAATCGGGAAAACCCACAATGCGTGAACTCATCGTGCCGTAAATCGGGCTCACCACCTGAGGGCTTGCAATACGGCGAATGCCGTTGGCGTAGTCTGCAGCCGTGAGCTCTCGTGTGCCCGCTTCAGGCAGATCAAAAGGACTGCGCACGCGGGCTGCCAAGTCCGCATCCAGATGGTGGTAGCGAAAAGCGCCCTGCTCATCTTTGGCAAAGGCCGGATGCGGCGCATAAAAAATGCCTCGGCGGATCTTAAGCACATAGCGGGACTCCGCCACCGCTTCCGGATCGGCATCCGCCGGCAGCTCCTTTCCGCTTTTGTCGAAGTACTTTGGCTCGGCCACCTTTTCAACCGTGCGGGGCTCGAGCTCATAGGGCCGCTTCAGATAGGCGTACTGGTAAGGCGGCTCATAGATGGAATAGGTATAGGCCGTTTCATCACTCGAATATGACCGCTGCGGATCAAGCGTCCGCGGACTTCTGCCGCCAAACGCTGTAAAAAGCGTCTTTTCGCCGTACTCGGCAAGCGGCCGCGGATTGTTGGTAACATCCGGAAGCGTAAAAAGCAACGCCGCAAACACGAGCACTGCGGCAGCTGCCGCCCAAACGGCTCGGCGACTGAAAAGACTGTGCGCAGGATCGGTCTTAGCCGTCAACGCGGACGCATAATCGCTTATCGATCTCCGGCCTTGGGTCAATTTGTGTTCTCCTATCCATCTGAAACAGACTTTCGCAGACCTGCTTCAGTACAGCAATCTTTTGCGATTTTTTGCCGTCGACGCTCCTACAGGTCAACAGCTGCTGAAGAGCACCTATACTACGGGATCACTCGAACGACGGCGGGATAAATGCACTGTGGAACACGATTTGAAGCGCTTCCGCTGATGCTGCTCGTATGGTCTTCGAATCCAAATTTTCCGCTCCAGCAGTCCGAATGCCCGCAAAAGCCTTCTGCCAGACTGGAGCCTTCGAAACGCATTTCTCCTCATGCCAGAATTCACAGCCGAATTCCCTGTTGAGGTTTACTGGGAAGACACCGATGCCGGCGGCATCGTCTATCACAGCAACTACCTCAAATTCATGGAGCGCGCCCGCTCGAACCTCCTCAAGGAGCTCAAAGTCGCGCAGGCGAATTCGCTCACCGATCCCGACGGCGTCCTTTTTGTTGCCGTAAGCGTAGCCATCCGCTACCGTCGAGCCGCCAAGCTCGAAGACCACCTGACCGTGCGCACGCGCATCAAGACACTGCGGCGCGCCTCAATCGTCTTTGAGCAAAATGTTTATCGAGGCAGCGAACTCATTACTGAAGGCGAAGTGCGCGTCGGCGCTGTGAGCCGCCGCACGATGGCGCCGGCTGCAATGCCGGAGTCGCTCTACGAAAAAATCCGCGCGCTGCTCGACCTTGCCGACTAAATTCCAGTTCATTCATTCCGACAAAGCTTTCCATTATGAACACCACTGCCGATCTTTCGATCCTCACGCTCATCGCCAACGCGAGTCTGGTCGTGAAGGCCGTTCTCGCTATTCTGATCGTGCTTTCGCTTGCCAGCTGGACGGTCATCTTCCAGAAATTCTTCGTCGTGCGCCGCGCCATGCGTCAAACCGACGATTTCGAGTCGCGTTTTTGGAGCGGCACGGAACTCACGAAACTGCTCGACACGGCCAACCGCTCCCGCGACACTTCCGGCATGGAAGAGCGCATCTTTGCCGCCGGCATGAACGAATTCATGAAGCAGCGCCAAACGGCCGGAGCTGCCGATACGGTCAACAGCGTCTCCCGCGCTATGCGGGCAGTCTTTACCCGTGAGATGGACCGGCTTGAAAACGGTCTGCCGATGCTTGCCTCCATCGGTTCCACTTCACCCTACATCGGTCTTTTCGGCACGGTTTGGGGCATCATGAACGCTTTCACGGGGCTCTCGAGCCTTGAAAACGCGAGTCTCGCCGTTGTTGCGCCGGGCATTGCCGAGGCGCTGGTAGCCACTGCCATCGGCCTCTTTGCCGCCATTCCTGCAGTCGCCGCCTACAACTACTACAACAACCGCGTTGGCCGTCTCTCCAACCGCGTTGACGGCTTCAGCGAAGAATTCCTCAACATTCTCGAGCGCCAATCGCGCTGATTCCGGAGGAACTCTCAATGGCTCTCAGCAGCAAAAGCCGCCGCCGCGGCCTGATGGCCGAGATCAACGTCGTTCCCTACATCGACGTGATGCTCGTGCTCGTCGTCATCCTGATGGTTGCCGCCCCCTTTGTGAATCCGAGCGTCGTCAACCTGCCATCCGTCAACAAAGCGTCGAAAGCACCTGAAAAAGTGGTCGAAGTCGTCGTTTATCCCGACGGCCGTCTGTCGCTTCGCGCAGGCAAGGAAATGCAGCCGACTGACATGCCTGGACTGGTTGCCGCCGTTCGTTCTGCGCAGGCCGGGGATGCAAAAGTTCCCGTGGTGATTGCCGCCGATAAGGATGTGCGGTACGAAGATGTCGTGAACGTCATGAAACTTTTGCAGAGCGCAGAAGTTGAGCGCGTCGGACTTTCGCTCAAGGTTGAGCGGCCTACGGCCGCCCGCTGATGCCCATTGAAGGATCTTTTCTATGAGCATCAAGCCACCCATCAGCGGTTTTAATCGAGAGCATCAGGCGGATCGCCGGGACATGTTTCCCGCCGCACTCCTTTCGGTTGCCGTGCACGGCGCGCTCTTTGTGGGTCTCTTTACTGCGTTCCAATGGAATACGTCCGAGGAGGCCGTTTATGCGGAACTTTGGGCGCCGGAAGAAATTTCCGGCGGCAACGATCCGTCCGGCGTAGCTGAAAAGCTTCCGGAAGTTAAGAGCAAAGACACCGAAGAGCAGCAGGAGGAGAAAGCTGCGGCTCCAGAACCCAACCCGCCCGCAGAGCCTCCGCCCGCGGCCCAGCCCGAACCCGCCCAGCCCACTCCTGAAGACATCGCTCGCGAGAAAGCCCAAGAAGCTCAGCGCATTGAAGAGGAGCAGATCGCCCGCGCAGCTCAGGAGGAACTTGAAGCTCGCCGCCAAGAAGCCGAACGTATTGCGCAGGAGCGCGCCCGCGCCGAAGAGATTGAGCGCATGCGTCAGGAAGCTATCGAGGCCGAGCAGCGCCGTCTAGCCGAAGAGGCTCGCCGGGAAGAAGAAGAGCGCATCGCTCAGGAACGTCTTGCCGAGCAGGCAAAACGAGCGGAAGAGGAACGTCAGGCCGAAGAAGCCCGTCGTCAGGAAGCCGCGCGTCTGGCCGAAGAAGCACGTAAAGCTGAGGAAGCCAAAAAGGCCGAAGAAGAGCGCCTTGCCGCTGAAGCCGAAGCGAAGCGAATCGCTGAAGAGTTAAAGCGCGAAGAAGCCGAACGCCAAGCACAGGAAGCCGCTCAAAAGGCTGCGGCGGAACGTCAGGCTCGAGAAGCCGAACAAGCCAAACGCCGCATTGCTCAGCAAGCGCGTGAACGCGAACTCGCTCGTCTTGCAGCCAAGATTGACCCGAATGCGCAGCGCTCGGGCACCACTCGAGGTGATCAGCGCAACTTCCGCCGAAGCCTCACCGGCTCCGCACTGGCCACCTGGTCTAACAGAGTGCGTGCCTGCATCCGCCCGAACATCTTGTTCGACGTTCCGGTCAATACGCCTCGCGGACGTTATGTCGCGGAATATCAAGTGCGCCTGCAATCCGACGGCAAACAAATCGGCTCGCCCGAACTCAAAAAGAGCTCTGGGCTCTCCGCTTACGATACCAATGTCCTGCGTGCCATTCGCTCGTGTAATCCGTTCCCGCAGCCCACTGGCGGCGAAGCTATTCCAAGCGTGCTGACCATTACGTTCGATCCGGTGGACGATACTGCCGGCAAGTGACGGCTGCCCGTTTGCTGCGCCTAAAAATAAATCGGCCTGCAGAATCCAAATCTGCAGGCCGATTTATCCTGAACTCCCGGATAGCTGATCCATATTTATATTGATCAGCATCAATTTTGGCT
>ENA-ORTT01000149-ORTT01000149.1-human-gut-metagenome-genome-assembly--contig:-NODE-149-length-97613-cov-9.217614_pt1 | contig 97613 bp, 90 predicted proteins | sample MGYA00242074_ERZ509197 | MGnify/ENA primary metagenome ERZ509197 (study PRJEB26280, sample SAMEA2338789) | human gut metagenome | biome: human gut; feature: human-associated habitat; material: faeces...
CCCGGAGAGATTACCTTCTACCGCCTTCAGAGCACGGCAGACAATCAGCTTCGTGCCTACATCGCAGAGGGCGAGGTACTCCCTGTGGCGACGCGATCCTTTGGCTCCATCGGAATCTTTGCCATCCCCGAGATGGGGCGCTTCTACCGCCATGTGCTGATTGAGAAAAACTTCCCTCACCACGGGGCCGTTGCCTTCGGGCGCTTCGGAAGAGAGCTCTTCGAGGTATTCAAATATCTGGGCGTGCCGGTGGAGGAGATCGGCTACAATCAGCCGAAGGGCGTCCGTTATCCGACGGAAAACCCCTTTGGACGGATGGAATAGGGAAGACCTATTGTTTATGAATGTTTTGAATTAATTAGGAATCATTTTGAATGTTTTATCTGCAGCCCGGCCGGATTTTCCTGTCCGGGCTGCAGATATATGGGAGGAATTTATGTATTTTATAGGAATTGATCTGGGAACCTCGGCCGTCAAGCTCCTCTTGATGGACGAGGAAGGAACTGTATGGAACACGGTAACAGAGGAATATCCCATCTGTTTTCCGAAACCGGGCTGGTCAGAGCAGAACCCTTCCGACTGGTTTGAAAAGACCATGGCCGGTTTAAAGAAGCTGACGCAGGGAATTGACAGGTCACAGATCCGGGCAGTCAGCTATTCCGGACAGATGCATGGACTGGTGGCCCTTGACGAGGAAGATCGGGTGATCCGGCCGGCCATCCTGTGGAATGACGGGAGAACCGGCCGTGAGACAGACTGGCTGAATCAGGAGATAGGGAAGGAATGGCTGTCCGAGCAGACGGCCAATATCGCCTTTGCAGGCTTTACCGCCCCGAAAATCCTGTGGATGCAGCACCACGAACCTGAATTGTTCAGACGGATCCGCAAAATCATGCTTCCGAAAGATTATGTAAACTATCGTCTGACGGGACAGTTCTGCACGGACTATTCAGACGCTGCCGGAACCCTTCTTCTGGACGTAAGAAACAGGTGCTGGTCAGAGGAAATGCTCCGTCTGTGCGGCATCAGCGAATCTGTCCTGCCCCGCCTCTGTGAGAGCTTTGAGCAGACAGGAACTCTGCTCCCTGAAATCGCAGCAGAACTGGACTTTCCAGACACAGTCTTCGCTGCTGCCGGAGCCGCTGACAATGCGGCAGCCGCTGTGGGAAACGGGATTATCGGCACAGGCGCAGAGGGAACCGGAGAGGGAACAGGCCACAGCCCGGCTGCTGCCGGCGGATCCAGCCTGTCTCTTGGAACCAGCGGGACCATTCTCATTCCTTCCAGCCAGTTTTGTCCAGTCCCCTCCAATGCCCTTCACGTCTTTTCCCATGCCGACGGGGGCTGGTACATGATGGGCTGCATGCTCAGCGCCGCCTCCTGCTGGAAGTGGTGGACAGAGCAGGTCCTGCACACCAGCGACAATGACACAGAACAGGCTCAGATAGAGTCCCTGGGCCATAACAGGGTTTTCTATCTTCCCTACCTGATGGGAGAGCGATCCCCCCACAATGATCCGAACGCCAGAGCCGCCTTTATCGGAATGGATGCCTCCACCACCAGGGCAGACATGAACCAGGCCGTTTTGGAGGGCGTCCTCTACGGCCTGCGGGATTCCCTGGAAATCGCCAGGACTCAGAAGAACGCGCCGTCCTTTGCCCGCATCTGCGGAGGCGGCGCCAAGTCTCCTCTCTGGAAGAAACTGGCTGCCAATATCCTGGGCCTTCCGGTGGAAGTGCCGACCAACGAGGAGGGGCCTGCCTTCGGCGCAGCCATCCTGGCCGCAGTTGCAGGCGGTGCCTTTCCATCTGTTCCTGCAGCCGTGGAGAAGCTCTGCAGGGTAAAGGAGACGGTACTCCCCGAAAAACCTCTTGTGAAAACCTATGAGGAGGGATATGAAACATTCCGGCTTCTCTATCCGGCCTTAAAGAAGGTATTCGAAAAATAGTGCGGCAAAGGAAAATTGATTTTCTACAGCGCTGTCCCCTTCTTTGGCACATAGAAGGACTTCATATCAGCGCCCTCCAGCCTTAAAAGCTCCGTCTTTGCCCGGATTCCGCCGCCAAACCCCGTCAGGTTTCCGCCGGAGCCCACCACGCGGTGGCAGGGGATGATGAGCGAAATATCGTTGTGCCCCACCGCGCCGCCGACGGCCTGCGCAGACATGTGCGTTAGGCCCTGCTTCTCCGCCAGCTTTCGCGCAAGCGTGCCGTAGGTCGTTGTTTCACCGTAGGGAATTTCCAGCAGCAGCGCCCATACTGCCTGCTGGAATGCCGAACCCACGGGGTGGAGCGGCGGCGTGAAGTCCGGCTCGCGGCCCGAAAAGTAGATATCGAGCCAGCGCTTGGCCTCGCACAAAACAGGCGTCTCGCTCTCGGCATACTCTTTGGGCAGCGTGCGGGCAAAATATTTCTGCCCGTCGAACCACAGGCCCGTCAAGCCCTCTTCGTCCGCCGCAAGCAGGATGCCGCCGAGTGGCGAATCATAATGCTGGGTGTAAGTCATCGTCCTCGCCTCATCTTTTCTCTTTCGGCGCGTAATCGTGCAGCTCGGGGATCGCACCGCCGGACACCGCCCAGAGGTACAGGCTCGCCACGCTGCCATAGGGCGAAAAGCGGCGGCGGTACTTTTCAAAGAGCCCTCGGTCGATCTTTCGGTGGTGGTACACCATGCGCAGCCCCCGCTGGATGGCAAGGTCGTCGCAGCTCAGCACGTCCGGCCGCTGCATGCAGAAGAGCAGGATCATCTCCGCCGTCCACACGCCAATGCCCTTGAGGGACGAAAGCTCCCGGATAGCCTCCTCGTCGCTTTTTTGCCAGATACCTTCTAAATCGAATGCGCCGGTGTGGACCTTTTCGGCAAAATCCGTGATGTACTCCGCCTTTCTGAACGTCATGCCGAGTGATTGGAGCTTGGAAACACCCGCGGCGAGGACCGTCTCGGCGTTGACCTCGCCGAGTGCCGACAGCATCCGCTGCCAGATCGTCTCCTGTGCCTTGGTCGAGATCTGCTGGCCGACGATGTGGTGCACGACGGCGGAAAAGAGGTCAGTATCCACTTTTCTCTCGACATGGCCGATGCGGTCGATGACCTCGGCCATGCGCTTATCCTTCTTTTTAAGATAGTCGGTCTCCTCTTCCCCGTAGGCAAAATACATTGAGCTTCCTCCCCGCCGCGTCATCTAAAACGTATGTTCTATATATTATATGGTGCCATTTTCTTTCTGTCAAGCGTGCAAGCTTTTGTAACGGACTATCGAAAAAATTTTCGAACCCCTCTTGACTGAAAGTGTACTTTAAGTTGTAGAGTATCGGTGAACTTTAAGAACAACAAGTTTTTTCAGGAGGAATGTCTCATGAACAAGCCTTATATCGTATGCCACATGATGACCTCGGTCGACGGACGTATCGACTGCACCATGACCGAGCACCTACCCGGCGTGCAGGAATATTACGACACGCTCGACGCGCTGGACGCGCCCACACGTATCAGCGGCCGCGTGACCGCGGAGCTCGAAATGGCGCTGCCCGGAAAGTTTGAGGCCAAGACCGCCGAAGCACTTGGCAAGGAGGCCTTTTCCAAGGCCGCCGACGCCGAGGGCTACGAGATCGTCGTTGACACCCACGGCACGCTCCTCTGGGGTGAGAGCGCCGAAGACGAGCGTCCGCTGCTCATCCTGACGAGCGAGCAGGTCAGCAAGGAGTACCTTGCGTATCTCAACGGCAAGCACATCTCGTGGATCGCCTGCGGCAAGGAACACGTAGACTTGAAGCGCGCGTGCGAAATTCTCGCCGCGGAGTTCGGCGTCAAGAGAGCCGCCGCGGTCGGCGGCGGACACATCAACGCAGGCTTCCTCGCCGCGGGGCTACTCGACGAGGTCAGCATTCTGATCGGCGCCGGCATCGACGGCCGCGGCGGCATGCAGAGCGTGTTCGACGGCCTGCCGATGGAGCGCGGCGTCACGCCGCTCAAGCTCACGAGCGTGCAGCAGTACGGCAGCGGCGCGGTCTGGCTGCGCTACAATGTGGAAAACTAAAGCAGAGGAGGCTTTTTAACATGAAGTACGAAAATAAAGAAGCATTTGAACAGGTCAACATGTTCGGCACCGGCACGCCGAACACCGCTTACGCCAAGTTTTTCATCGGCGATTCGTTCTTAAATCCTCTGACTGACCCGAAAGGCAGCCTTTTCGCCGCGAACGTGACCTTCGAGCCCGCCTGCCGCAACAACTGGCACCTCCATCACGCGACTTCCGGCGGCGGACAGCTCCTTCTCTGCACCGCGGGCGAGGGCTGGTATCAGGAAGAGGGCAAGGACGCCGTCAGCCTGCACGAGGGCAGCGTCATCATGATCCCCGCGAACGTGAAGCACTGGCATGGCGCGAAAAAGGACAGCTGGTTCAGCCACATCGCCGTTGAAGTCCCCGGCAAAAACTGCCGGAACGAGTGGTGCGAGCCGGTCTCGGACGAAGAGTACAATAAGCTGTAATCGGAGGCAATTTCCATGATCTTAAACGAAACTTATACGCTCGAAAACGGCCTGAGCATCCCCAAGCTCGGCCTTGGCACCTGGTTCATCGACGACGATCAGGCCGCCGAGGCCGTCCGCACCGCCGTGAAGCTCGGCTACCGCCTCATCGATACCGCGCAGGCCTACGGCAACGAGCGCGGCGTGGGCGAGGGCGTGCGCACCTGCGGCGTTCCGCGCGAGGAGCTTTTTGTCGCCAGCAAGGTGGCCGCGGAGCTCAAGACCTATGACGAGGCCAAAAAGTCCATCGACGAAACGCTCGAGAAGATGGGCCTTGACTACCTTGACCAGATGATCATCCACTCTCCCCAGCCGTGGAACCAGTTTCGCGTCGAAAAGCGCTATTTCGAAGAGAACAAAGCCGTCTGGCGCGCGCTTGAGGATGCGCAAAGCGAGGGCAAGATCAAGGTCATCGGTGTGTCGAACTTTCTGCGCGACGACCTTGAAAATCTGCTCTCCGACTGCCGCGTAAAGCCGATGGTCAACCAGATCCTGCTGCACATCAGCAACACCGACCTCGCGCTGCTCGACTACTGCCGCGAGCAGGGCATCCAGGTGGAGGCCTACTCCCCCATCGCCCATGGCGAGGCGTTCAAGAACCCCGCCATCGCGGAGATGGCGAAAAAGTACGGCGTCAACGCCGCGCAGCTGTGCATCCGCTATGTCATCGAGCTCGGCGCGGTCGCGCTGCCGAAGACGGCCAACCCCGACCACATGGCGAGCAACGCCGCCGTGGACTTCACCATCTTGAGTGAGGACATGGAGACGCTCAAGCACACGGACCGCATCGCCGACTACGGCGAGTTCAACATCTTCCCCGTCTTCAGCGGCAAGCCGCTCGCGTAACGAACGCAAAAGGAAAAGGAGAGAACGCAGCAGCGTCCTCTCCTTTTTTACAAAAGCATGCAGAAACCGATCTGCATACAGAGCCATCTTTCAAAAAGCCTCTTATTTCTTCTCTTCCTCGCGCACAAACATCATCAAAAAGCTGACTGCGAGCAGCAGGCAGGACACCCAGATGCCCTTTTCGGCAAAGCGCGCCGTCAGGACGCTGCCAAGCCCCGCGCCGACGGCAAAAATACCGATGACGCCAAAATACGTCAGTGCCTTTTTCAGCACCTCGCGGTCGTGCGTGTGGAAGTAGACGCACAGCGCCTCGGTGCCGCTGCGCATGTTGCCGATGCACATGGTGCTCGCGTAGGCGTGGCCGCGCACCTTGCGGAAGGTCTGCACCTGCATCGCGCAGACGAACGAGACGAGCGCGTTTGCAAAGGTGTTGACCTCCTGCGGCAGGAAGCCGACAAAAAACAGCAGCACGATCTCGGCCAGAATGATGAGCTGGCGCCAGTGCACCTTTTCCATGCACTTATAGCGGCGGTGGACGCATTCCGCCACAAAAATGCCCACCATAAACGAGATCACCGGCACAAAATAGCGGAAAACACCTGCCCAGTCGCCTGCAAAAAGGTGTGTGCTCATCAGCACGATGTTGCCCGTCTGCGCGTTGGCAAACACCTTGTCGCGGCAGCAATAGGTATAGGCGTCCTGCAATCCGCCGGATAAAATGATAAATGCGGACATCAGGAACGAATCGGACATCTGCCCGTGCGGTCGATCAAGCTGCATGGTTACATTTTGGCTCCTGTTCATTAAAATTCCACCATGATTATACGGCGGTGGCCGCGCTTCGTCAAGCGGCTTTTGCGTCGAACCGCGCGGTATATCTGCGGATGCACGCCGCAGCGTAAACGGCGGTGACAAGCTCCGTGATGGGCATGGCGAACCAGAGCGAATCCGCGCCCGCAAGAAACGGCAGCATCAGGATCAGTGCACCGCTGATGACGAGTCCGCGCGCGACCGACACGATAAACGCCGCCTTCGGCTGTAAGATGGCCTGGAAATAATACGTCGAGAAGATGTTGAACGGCAGCAGCAGGAATGAGATCGCATACGCGCGGATGATGGCCGGGGCCATCGCCAAGATCGTCTCCGTCGGGCTCATAAAAATGCGGATGTAGAGATTCGGGCAAGCCACGCTCGGCGTCGTCCAGAAAACGCCGAAAAATACGACCGTCCACAGCGCATATCGCAGCGTCTCGCAGATGCGAGCCTCTTTCCCCGCGCCGAAATTCGTCGAAATGATGGGCTGGGATGCCTGTCCGACGCTGTACGCGCAGCACTGGGCGAATGTGCTGACGTTGATGATGGGGCCGTAGATCGCGAGCGCGTCCGAGCCGAGGTATTGCATGATCTGGCGGTTGAAGAGCGCAGTCAGAATACCCATCGCCATGTCGATAAAAAAGCTCGAAAAGCCCGTGACGGCGATCTTCCACAGCTTGCGCGCAAGCCTCTTTGGTTTCACGAGGCGCAGCGTGTTCTTCCTGCTCGCAAAGTGCGTCAGCATCACGAGGAACGACACCGCCGAGCCCAGCGCCGTGGCAAGACCCGCGCCGTAAACGCCCATATCGCATGGGAAGACGAAGAACCAGTCGCCGAGCACATTGAAGATGCCGCCCGACAGCACACCAAGCGTCGCAAGTGCGGGCGCGCCGTCGTTGCGCAGAAATGCCGCGAGCATCTGATTGAAGAGGAACAGCGGGAATACAACTTTAACGGGGATCATGTACCGCTGCGCGAGGGCGAGCAGCGTCTCATCCGTGCCGAAAAACATCAGAAGCGGACGCTCGAAGAGGATGAGCCCGACCCACGCGAGCGCCGCCAGAACGACCGAGCCGATGACCGCTGCGGTGAAATACTGCTCGTCCTCACCGTCGGCGCTCATGCCGCTGCCGCGCTTCGTGCTGAAGATCACACTGCCGCCGATGCCCACGAGAAGGCCAATGCTGTAAATGACGTTCCACACCGGCGCGACCGCAGCCAGCGCCGCCGTGCCATCAGGCCCCTGATACTGCCCCACCATCGCCATGTCGACAATGCCGTAGATGCTGGAGATCAGCGCGCTGCCGAACGCCGCCGACAAGTATTTGAAGTAAAGCGTTTTGATATTTCCACGCAAAAGGTCCATCCCAAATGCTTCCGCGGGGCTGTCGTTTTTCGCTTCCCCCTTGGAATGAGGTCATTATTGCCCGCCAACCTAAAAAAACTAAAGGAAAGTTTGAACATTTTGTTTTTCACGAAAACGCAAAAAGCAGTGCCGCCTGAAATCAGGCGGCACTGTTCCTATTGATATGATGTTCCCACCGGCACGGCGCAAGCGGTTAGTTCGCTCTAACTTGCAGTCTTTTGAAAAGCCGCCGCAGGGCAGCTTTCCAATATATCCTGCTTTCCCGCTTGCCTTCGGGAAGGTGATCGACCTTGCGTATTGTAGCATAGCGATTTTCGCATTGCAAGAGCGGTTTTCAAATTTTTGCGATATTTTCTGTGCATTCTACGCGTTTTCGCCCCGCTTGCCGCGATAGGCTTTTCCCATTCCGCGCCCCGCGGCACTTGCATCCCGCGGCTTTCGCTGGTATACTATGTCCAGAAGTTAGATGTATTTAACAGAATTGATATTTCACACAGAAAAGACGGTGAACGATATGGAAGCATTTTACGGCATTTTGATCCCATTTCTCGGCACGTCGCTCGGCGCGGCGTGCGTGTTCTTCATGAAAAAGTCGCTCAGCGACGCTGTGCAGCGCTCGCTGACGGGCTTTGCCGCGGGCGTGATGGTCGCGGCCTCGGTCTGGAGCCTGCTGATCCCCGCCATCGAGCAGTCGTCGGCGATGGGGAAACTCTCGTTTCTGCCGGCGTTTCTCGGCTTTTGGGTCGGCATTCTCTTTTTGCTGCTGCTCGACCACGTCGTCCCGCACCTGCACGCCAAGAGCGGGCAGGTCGAGGGGCCGAAGAGCCAACTCCAGCGCACGACGATGATGGTGCTGGCCGTCACACTGCACAACATCCCCGAGGGCATGGCCGTCGGCGTGGTGTATGCGGGCTATCTCTCCGGCAGCGCACAGATCACGGCGGCGGGCGCGCTGGCGCTCTCACTCGGCATCGCGATCCAGAATTTTCCCGAGGGGGCGATCATTTCGCTCCCGCTGCGCGCCGAGGGCATGGGCAAAGCAAGAGCTTTCTGGGGCGGCGTGCTCTCGGGCATCGTCGAGCCTATCGGCGCGGTGCTGACGATACTCGCCGCGTCGCTCATCGTTCCGGCGCTGCCGTATCTTCTGAGCTTCGCCGCGGGCGCGATGCTCTATGTCGTCGTGGAAGAGCTGATCCCCGAAATGTCGCAGGGCGCGCACTCCAACATCGGCACGGTGTTCTTCGCCGTGGGCTTCAGCCTGATGATGGTGCTCGACGTGGCGCTGGGATGAAATACGGCAGAAATGCAAGCAGGAGGCGATACCGAGCGGTACGCCTCCTGCTTTTTATGCTGACGCCAGCCTTGCGCCTATTTTTCCACCCGAATGAGATTGCTCTCATACGGCCGCTTGCCGGAGAGCACTTCGTCGTAAAAATTCTGCTTCCAGTCGATGTAGGCGACGCTGTCCTGCAATTCCCGAATGCCTGCGCGCAGTGCCTCCTGCTTCTGCGCCAGCAGGATCTTGCGCTGCGGGATGGTGCGCTCGCCTTGCAGGCAGAGGGCGAGGTAGTCCTTCATCTCCTGAATGCTCATGCCGCATTTTTTCAGGCGCGTCAGGCTGCTGATCCACGCGACGTCCCGCTCGTCAAACACGCGGCGGTTGTTTTTGTCGCGCTTGACGTTGGGGCCAAGCCCCTCGTTGCAGTAAAATTTTAAGGCCTGATAGGTCATGCCCGTTTCCTTGCAGACCTGCATCATGGTGTAGCGCATGGTAATTCCTCTCTGCTGCGTAAAAATTGTGTTTTTTCCTCAAAAACCTCTTGACCGGTTGTTACAACCGGTATTTATAATCGGCAGTATCAACCGGAAGTTGCCATCGGCAATGATAGTACACAGCGGCGAATACCGCAAGAAAAACGGTCAGAGAGGATGCGTTATGATGAATAACTTTATTTTTGAAAACAAGACCAAGGTATCTTTCGGCAAAGGCGGCGTGAAGGAGTACCTCGGCGGCCTGCTCGCAAACTTTGGCGAAACCGTCATGCTGGCCTATGGCGGCGGCTCGATCAAGCGCAACGGCGTGTATGATGAGATCATGGGTATCCTGAACGCGCAGGGTAAGTGCGTTGTGGAGTTCTCCGGCATCATGTCCAACCCCACCTATGCCAAGGTGCAGGATGGCGCGAAGCTGGCGCGGGCGTCCGCCATGGCAGAGAACGGCGTTCTGAAGATCGGCAAGGTCACGGACTTCCAGTGCCATATGCAGGAGCATCAGCTGGGCGCTTACACCGACTGCAACCACGGCGCGGGGCTGGCGGTCATCCACCCTGTCCTGTACCGCCACATCTACAAATCCGGCACGGCGCGGTTCACCCGCTGGGCGCAGAACGTCTGGGGCATTGCGCCCAAGGGCAGCGACGAGGAGACTGCTGCCGCCGGTATCGACGCGCTGGCCGCGTTTATTAAGGAAATCGGTCTGCCGACCAGCTTTGCAGAGCTTGGCATCCCCGCCGACACCGACTTCCGCGCCGTGGCGGATTCTACCAACATCACCGCTGGCTGCTGCAAGAAGCTGACCCGTGATGAAATTTGCGAAATTTTGCAGGAATGCCTGTAACATCTGGTGTTTCCGTGGCGGCAGGACGTCGCCATTTTTGGCCTTTCTGCCTCTTGCATTTGGCCCGAAGCGTGATATCATAGGCCATACAAATTGCGGAAAGGGGCGGTAGAGTTGAAAGCTGCATCGCAGAAAAGATCATTGGATATGCTCCACGGGACGCTCTGGGATAAGATCCCGCGCTTTGCCGTTCCGGTGGCGGCCACGGCGATTTTGAGCCAGCTGTTCAACGCCGCGGACATCGCCGTCATCGGCAACTTTACCGGCGAGCTCCGCACTGTGGCGGTCGCGGCCGTCGGCACAAACAGCTCGATCATCAGCCTGATCGTCAACCTGTTCATCGGCATCGCGCTGGGCGCGAACGTGACGATCGCGCACGCCATCGGCGAAAAGAACGACACGATGGTGCACCACGCGGTGCACACCTCCATCGTCGTGGCGGTGCTGGGCGGTTTGATCGCGGCGGTCATCGGTGAGCTGTTCGCCGTTCCGCTGCTGAATCAGCTGAATGTGCCGGACGATGTGTTCCCGCTGGCGCTGCTATACCTGCGCATCTATCTTGCGGGCCTGCCGGTGATCCTGCTCTACAACTTTGAGGCGGCGGTCTTCCGCAGCGTGGGCGAGACGAAAATTCCGCTGATCGCGCTGACGGCCTCCGGCGTTCTGAACGTGATCCTGAACCTCTTCTTCGTGGCTGTGCTCCACATGAGCGTGGACGGCGTCGCGATCGCAACGGTGCTGTCGAACGCGGTCAGCGCGGCGATCTTGTGGGGGGTCCTGCTTAAAACGGACAAGGTCATCCGCCTTGAGCCGAAAAAGCTGCGCATCGACGGGCTGTGCCTCAAGCAAATTCTGCGCATCGGCGTTCCTGCGGGTGTGCAGAGCGCGATGTTCTCCATCGCGAATATCGTCATTCAGGGCGCGATCAACAGCCTCGGCACGGTCGTCATGGCGGCGTCGAGCGCGGCCTACAACATTGAGGTCATCACCTACGATATCCTCAACTCCTTCTCGCAGGCCTGCACGACATTCGTCGGACAGAACTTTGGCGCGGGCGAGATCAAGCGCTGCAAGAAAACGCTGCTGCTGTGTCTTCTCGAGGGCATCATCAGCCTCGGCGTCGCCATCGCTCTGATCCTCTTTTTCGGAAAGTCGCTGCTCACCATCTTCAACGGCGACCCGCAGGTGGTAGAGACGGGCTATATTCGCCTCATGCTGATCATGCCGTCGCACCTGTTCAGCCTTTGCTACGAGGTGCTTTCCGGCTACCTGCGCGGCTTTGAAATTTCACTGCCGCCCGCCGTTTTGACGATGCTGGGCGTCTGCGGCGTCCGCCTGAGCTGGCTGCGCTGGGTCTTCCCGCAGTACAAGACGTTTATGAACATCATGCTGGTCTTCCCCATCAGCCTTGCGACCACGGCGCTTCTAATGCTGGCAGCGGTGCTGTACTTCCGCCCCTCGCGCCGCTATGCGCATCTGCAAAAGAGTGATGGCGCGGCTTCGGCAAAAATCGAAGGATAAGACCATTCCCAAAATCGACAAAGCAGGGCGCTTGCCTTTTAGGCAAGCGCCCTGCTTTACTTTTTTGATGGGGCAGCCGTTTCTAAATCGCGGATGGGAAATTTTCACATCAGCTCGCGCGTGAAATCAAGCACGCACTCGCGCAGACGCAGAATTTCCTCTGGCGTGTTCTTGCTCAGGTGCATACCGATGCCGAGCTCCCGTCCCGTTTTCGGGCTGACCGGCAGCGTCTTTACGCCGTGCGTCCGCCCGCGCATCATGATCTCCGTCATCATTGTGATGCCAAGGCCCTTGCTGACCATGCGGATGACCGTTTCATCGTCCACATGGCAGGGGCGGATATTCGGCTTCACCTTTTTGGGACTCAGCGCAGCGTTCACGTCGATGTCGAAGCGCCCGTAGGGCATCAGGAATTCTTTTCCGTCGAATTCCTCGATGGGGAAGGTCTCTTCGCTGCCGGTGGGATAGTCCTCCGGCAGGATGGCGTACATCGCGTCGTAGTAGAGCGGTGTCCAGTCGCAGTTGATGTGGCTCTGCCGCGCGGCAAAGATGACGTCCGTGCGCCCCTCCTCGAGCAGTTCAAAGGGTTCGAGCTCGTGGTCCACCATGCGAAGATCCACGTCGGTCTCCGGACACACGCGGCGGAAGCGGTACAGAATTTCCGGCATCCAGTGCATGGCAAGGCTCGCATAAGCGGCGATTCGGATCGTCGCCGTCCGCTTTTGCGTGATGGTCTCGATCTGGTTTTCGAGCTTCGCCGTCGCGCTGAGGTATTCGCGGATCGCGGGCAGCAGCGCCTCCCCGTCCTCTGTCAGCGAAATACCGCTGTGGTCGCGCCGGATGAGCTTCATGCCGATCTCGCGCTCCAGACCGTTGATGAGGTGCGTCAGCCCCGACTGTGTGTAGCCCACGACCTCAGACGCTTTGGAAAAGCTGCCGAGGTTGACGGCGGTCATCAGAATTTCAAATTTTTTACTGTCCATATCCCCACTCCTATAAAGGGTATTTTGATTTGTAATATATCTATTATAACCGAGCGTTTCTCTTTTTCAAGTGCAGGGTGTAATATTTTCAACACAAAGGAGTTGATTATCCCATGACTACTAAAAAATTGACCTTCCGGCAGAAGATTCTCGTCGCCGGAACGCTGTTTGGAATGTTCTTCGGCGCAGGCAACCTGATCTTCCCCGTACATCTCGGCCAGATGGCCGGCCGCAACGCGGTCGTCGCCATGATCGGCTTTATCATCACGGCGGTTGGCATCCCCATCTTCGGCGTCGCCGCCATCGGCATCACGCATTCCGACGGCCTGCAGACGCTCTCGAGCAAGGTCGGCAAGGGCTACGGCATTTTCTTTACCTGCCTTCTGTACCTGACCATCGGCCCGCTCTTCGCCATCCCGAGATGCGCGACCGTTTCCTTTACCACCGGCATCACGCCCCTGCTGGGCGCGGATTCGCAGGAGTGGCTGTATCTGCTTGTCTTTTCGGCGGCGTTCTTCGCCTTCGTGCTGTTCTTCTCGCTGCGCCCCGGTAAGATCACCCTCTGGATCGGCAAGATCATCAATCCGCTCTTCCTGTTCTTCTTCGCAGTGCTGATCATCGCGGCGCTGCTCTCCCCCGGCGCAGCGATCTCCTCGGTCGAGCCGACGGAGGCCTATCAGAACGGTTCCTTCTTTCCCGCGCTCATTGAGGGCTACGGCACGATGGACGCCATCGCCGGTCTCGCCTTCGGCATCGTGGTCATCGACGTCATTCGCCGCATGGGTGTCAACAACGACGACATCATCGCCGAGGACGTGCTCTCCTCCGGTCTTCTTGCCGGTGCGCTGATGGCGCTGATCTACGTGCTGTCCATTCTGGTCGGCGCGCAGTCGAGAGGCATTTTCGAGCTGTCCGAAAATGGCGGCATCGCCCTCACGCAGATCGCGGGTCATTACCTCGGCGGCGTGGGCCAGTTTATCCTCGCCTTCACCATCACCTTTGCCTGCCTCAAGACCTCTATCGGCCTTGTCACGGCCTGCTCGGAAACGTTTGTCAAGATGATGAACGGCAAAATTTCCTACCGCACCTGGGCGATCCTCTTCACGGTGTTTTCGTTTGCCGTTTCCAACATTGGACTGAGCGCCATCATCGAATACTCCGTCCCGATGCTCATGCTCATCTATCCCCCGGCCATTGCGCTTATCCTGCTGGCCTTTATCGGCAAGTTCTTCGCTCATGACCGTGCCGTGTATGTCGCAACGATGATCGGTACATGGGCAGCCGCTATTTTCGACTGCATGAAGACGCTGCCCGCGTCGGTGCAGACTTCGCTCCGCCTCGATGTGCCTATCGCCTTTGCGGAAAAATATCTGCCGTTGTTCGACAAGAACCTCGGCTGGCTGCTGCCTGCACTCGTCGGCTTTGCGATCGGCATGGTCATCCGCTCGAGCCGGAAGGGCGCGCTCGTCCCCCATGCCTGACGAACCAAATTAAAGTAAAAACGCACCGCACGGCAGAGCTATTTCTGCCGTGCGGTGTCATTTTTTCAGCGGCTCCGAAAACGGAGAATCAGCAAGCTGAACCGCAACCCGTCAAGAGGACAGTGAAAAAATATAAAGTTTTCCCGGCCAGCAGCTAAGCGCTGCTGGCTGCTTTTTTATGCGGCGAGACAAAGTGCGTGCTTTTCCATCGGCATCAGGATACCCAGATTGCGCTGGACACGTCTCGTGTTGTAATAGCGAATATACTGCTGGATTATCTGGACAAGCTCGTGCTTGCTGGTAAACCGTCTGCCATAATAGCGTTCCCGCTTCAGAATGCCCCAGAAGCCCTCCATCGGACCGTTGTCAATACAATGCGCCACACGGGACATGCTCTGCGTCATCCCTGCCTGCACGAGCTTGTGGTGGAAAGTGCGGTTGGTGTATTGGAATCCTCTGTCGCTATGAAACAGGGGCTGTGCGTCCGGATTGGCCTGCACCGCTTTGTCGAAGGTTTTGAAAACCAACGAATTATCGTTGCGTTCGCTGAGCACGTAGGACACGATGCGCCGGTCGCAAAGGTCGAGGATGGCGCTCAGATAGAGTTTTTGTACCTTCATACCCTCAAACCATTTGAATTCGGTCACATCGGTGAGCCACTTCTCATTGGGCTTTGCGGCATAAAACTGCCTGTCCAAAAGGTTTTCGGCAAGATACTGCGGGTTCTTCACTCGCCGCGTGCAGCCATGGTTGTTGTACTTGATCGTGGAACGGATATCTCTGACCCTGCAGATGCGGAGCACCCGCTTGTCATTGACGTGGATACCGTGGTCATGGCGCAGGTCGTCATTGAGTCTCCGGTAGCCCTTATCCGGGCTTTCCTCATGGATCTTCTCGATCGTATCCGCGAGATGTTCGTTCTCCGCGGCCCGCCGGCTCAGCTTGCCGGAAGCCCATCTGTGGTAGGCCGAGCGTGCCACATGGAGCAGTTCGCAGGCCAGCTCAATGGGATAGCCCGTTTCCTCGTGCGCTTCCCGGATCGCGGCATAGATATGGCGCTGTCTCACTTCCGAAAGGCCTCTCTCCTCTCGATCTCGTCCAATTTTTTTAGCAGATCACGCTCCATTTCTGCCAGATACAGCTTGTGCTTGAGCTGTTCAATCTCGATCTGCGCTTTCTCCAGCTCGGTTCTGGGCTTCTGGTCTTTCTTTCGCTTTCCGCGCCGGTCCTCCAGACCGGCCTCGCCCATCTCCTCAAACCGCAGTGTCCATGTGCGTACCTGTTGGTAGCTTACTTTGTATTTCAGGGCCATCTCGCCGTAGTTTTTTCCACTGGCCAGGCAGTCCTTGACGATCTGAATGCGCTCTTCCCGTGTGGTGTCCCGTCCCTGCTTCATGCAGCTTCCGCCTCCTGAATTCTTTCTGGAGTTGAAATCTCCATGAGCATTATACACCTTTATCCACTGTTGGAGGCTCCTTGTGCTGCGAATACAATATTTTTGGCAGATACTAAGTATACTATCTTTTCCAAACAAGTACTCCTTTGTCGCAGCTTCTTTGACTTCCGGAGGATAGCAACGGTTCCTTTTTGCTTGAACAAATGCATTTGATCCTTCCGCTCTATATAGAGCTATCCATAGTTCCATTGTTGATATGACTACTGATAATTTCGCCGCTGCAGATTTAAGCCCCATCTCACCCCGAAGGTATGCCTCTACGATTTGAACCTTTTCTTCTGCGCTGGCTTTTGCTTTCCGTGGCATAATAATGCTCCCCCTTGATTTTAAGTGAATTTGTTTTTTCACTGTTTCATCAAGGGGGAGCATATCATCGTCACTTCTGGTAGAAAATTTACTAGTAGATAGCTCAATCGTTTCTGTGGAGCATGCAGTCATTGTTAGTGTAAGTATGAGCAATACTATACCCATACAAGTTCTTTTTTGCATTTGTTTCATCTGCTACACTCCTTTATTCTTCTTGTTTGCATCTATCGTATCAATCTATCGGTTTCAATGATTGGTAAAAGCAACAAAGTCATGTCTGAGCCAGCACTGAAAGGTTGCACGCAATATGACATCTCAGCGGGCATTCACCTTAATTATACGATGAACGCAGGTGAATTTGGACAGGCCCTCAATATTTTTTTCTGCGCTGTCCTCTCTGCATGAGCATTCCCCTATAAAATGTGGAATTAATTTGCAGTATCTGCTATTATAACAGAGAAATCGACTTGAGGGCGGTGAATAGTTCTATGATAGTGTATCTGCAAATGATTGAGACGGACGAGGACAAGTCCAAGTTCGAAGAAATATATCAGGAATATAGGAACCTAATGTACTATGTGGCTTACAAACGAATGCAGCATGAACAAGATGCTGAGGATGTAGTCCACCATGTATTTGTTAAGATTGCTGAAAATATTAAAAACATTGAGCCTGTGAGTCCAAAAACCAAGCAGCTTATCGTAACTATGTTTGACAACAGGGTGACGGATGTATTCCGTGTCAGAGGCAAGCATCCTGTTGTGATGTACGATGACGAGTTGAAAAACAGTCCTGTCACAGAAAATGAACGTGAGGATTTGCTGACGGAGTGTATTTTAAAGCTGCCTGAGCAGCAGCGCATGGTGATTTGGATGAAGTATAAGCAAGGCTACTCCCTACGAGAAATTGCGAAGGCACTCGACATATCATTAGTGTGGGCACAAAAAATCGATCAGCGTGCGAAGAAAAAGCTAGAGGAACTTTATTTGGAAGGCGGTGGTATTTTATGATTACGGAAGAAATGCTGTGTGCAGCTGCCGCCAGATCCTGTGAAATTTATGTGTCCTATCTTGAACGTGGATATACTCCTGAGAACCAACATGAATTCTCTCTACAATTTGAAAAGAAGATAAAAAAACTAAAGCGAAAAGCGGATCATCCTGTTTTTTATCACGCCACGAAGCGCATAGCATCAATTGTGCTTGCAATCCTCATTACAGGAGGTGTATGGATTACTGTTGACGCGGAGGCAAGAGCAGCTTTCGTTGGCTGGGTAAAGGAAGTCTATGAAGAGTTCTTTGTTTATCGGTTTAATGATGAGACTGATATTCAGAATGAACCCTATGAGTACGAATTCACATGGTTGCCAAATGGATATGTGAAGTTGTACGAGAAAGATACGGGGTCTCGGATAACTAGGCTTTATAAAAATGAAGCGGGGCAAATGCTCCAATTTAATTGCGTTTATGATCCCAATGAGACAGACATTTATGTAATTGCGCCGACGGCTACGGTTGATGATGCTGTTGTCAATGGATATGCAGCAGATTTTATAATCTCTGGAGATGAGAGAGCTGCCAATGTTCTTATGTGGATAGATTCGAACAACTGTGCTTTCTATATCTCTGCATATTTGGAAAAAGAAGACTTGGTGAACCTTGCTGAAAGTCTTTATGAAAAATGATTTGAAACATTTTTGAGTTGAGAGTCCAAAATCGCCTCCTTTCATCGTATTAGTGTACGAGATAGAAAGGAGGTGATTTTATGAAGAAACGCATTCTTGCTATGGTGAGTGTTCTAATCCTCATGCTCACTATTCCTGCGTATGCTGTACAGAGTCGGGCACCTGCCGTACTTCCGAGCTTGTCCTTTTCTGGAACGAAAGCTACTTGTGAGGTGTTAGTTACTGCCGACAATTATATGGATGATATATATCTAGAAATTGAACTGTGGCGTGGTAGTGTAAAAATTGAAGACTGGACAGTTAGCGGAGAAGGATTCATCGATTTTAGTAAAACTGCAAGCGTGGCAAAAGGTAACACCTATACGCTTAAAGTGTATGCTGAGATCAACAATGTAGAGATAACTCCTGTGAGCCTTACAAAGACGTATAGGTAACGAAAGAAAATGTGACTTGCATATGCAAGTCACACGGGGTATACCCCGTGTGACTAATGGCTGTTCTGTGACATAAAGATTGCGAATAGGCGGTGATACGTTGAAGTCCAAAAGACTTTTTGGTATAGTTTCCACCTTGATAATAGGACTGCTATGTTGCAATTTGTTGTCAGGGAGAAACTCTAAAATATAAAAAATCCCTTGACATGTTTACTTTCTAACTGAAGACAGCTCCTTTCCAAAAAAGGAGTTGCTTCAGTTGGGAAAATTGGAGGATTTAATCAAGAAGGCAAAGAACTATGATGACGTTGCAATGCTTGAAATCGTAGATATGTTTCAACCTGTTGTGCGTAAGTACTCCAGAATGATGAATCATGATGAGGACATCGCTTCGGAGCTTGTACTTGCACTCATAGAGTTGGTACATAACATTCGATTGGACAAGCTGGATGCCCCGAACGATTATGTGCTAATAAGCTATATCGGTAGATCCCTGTACCACAAATACATTTACGTATCCCAGAAAAGATGTGCGGTTGTCAATTGTGAGGCATCATACGAAGATGATGCTGAACTCGAACGGGCCAGCTATGACCCTACCATACCGAAGTTTTCCAACGACATTGAAATGATGGATTTCTTGAGAAGAGAATTGACAAACAAAGAATGGTTCTGCGTCCAGTTAATCGTACTACAAGGACATACAGCGACGGAGGTGTCAGAGAAATTGGGAATTACAAAGCAGGCAGTAAATCAATGCAAGAATCGGGCGCTGAAAAAGCTTAGAAATCGCCTTTAGCATAACATCGTAGGTCGAGTAATAGAGAAGAGGCAACAACTAAGGGCTCTTCAAAAAAGGCTAAAAGACTCTACCCTGTTTTGCGTCGGAGCTATCGTTATGCCCAAAGTCCGAGTGGTAAAAAACGGCACCAGCTAAGAGCTGCTCGATGGTAATGGCTCAGACTAATTCCACAATATAAAAGCCAAATTGCCAATTTGTTATCGGTTCCTCGACCGCTGTGTTATCCAACTGTGTTTACTCACATGAAATCGGGGGATATTGTGTCCCGTGAAAAGGGCTTGCCGTTCCATTTACTGCAAGCCCTTTTCATATATACTACCTTTCAATGCGTTTAATCAATGAAAAATGCGCAAGATAAGTAAGCGCCAAATCTCCCAGTGATTTGCGATAATGAGATGCAGGCAAAAATAGCGCCGAAATCCGCGATGGGCAGGACGATCCATAACACGCTGGAGCAGTAGACATACCTAGTATGTTATCTGGAGGATGGCCGTCTGGAGTTGAGCAATAACCGTGCTGAGCGCGGCATAAAACCGTTCGTGATGTGCCGGAAGAACTGGCTCTTTGCCAATACGCCGGCAGACGCACAATCTATCGCGGTAATCTACAGCTTGATTGAAACGGCAAATGAGAACAAACTTGATCCGCACAGATACCTACTTTGGGTTTTGCCGAGTACACCGGTGCTGAGCCAAGCTGACTAGTTCTGGGCTGAAAAACTTCTTCCAGCCAACACCCCACAAGAATGCCATGTTCCTCAATAATGGTTAATCTCCACCTCAGTGCATTCGCGCCAAGATGGAGATTTTTTACGCTGTTAGAATTATTGAAGCTTACGTTTATTCTACTACCCTATATTTCCCCTGCATAGTTGGAGGTTTTCCATAGCCGAGCGATGCGTATTTTTTCCGCGTAGAGTGGCTGGAGTCTACGAGACAAATAAAGACAGAACGTTTTCAATCAAGTCTTTTGGATCGGCGACCATAGTTCGGGACTAACTTTTCCTCGACGAATTTAAACTACGATGCTATACTGTAAAAAAGAGACAGGTGAGGATCTGCGGACTTGCGTCTCAAAACAGAGCCAAACGTGTCTCTTATATCCAAAGTATATGCTTTATATATTTGAATGATACTGCACTTTCAAAAAAAAGTCAAGGAGATTCTGCTATGTTAAAGGGAACAAATAACGAAAAGCTGATTGGCAGCGGGTTAAAAGAAGAGCATCTCCTATTTTATCAAATCTGGAAGGAACTTACGGAAAGCAAGACCTTCGATACATACCAGTACAAATCTGTAAATATCCTGAATGGAATCTGTGAGTTAGTACATGACATAGAATCCTATTTGGACGGCAACACCCACACGATGCACACGATTGATGCCATGCGTGAGGAGTTGTTGGCTTTAATAAAGCGTGATTCCGTTATGGTAGGTGAATTTCCTTCTCTGCGAAACCGCCTTCTGCAGAGCTTGTCCAAGAAATTGGATTCGACTAGTCGGCTAAAAGGATTGTGGTATCAATTAAAATATGTCTATTCAAAATTAGAGAGTGCATACGATGAAGCGCTCACAAAAAAACTGGTGGAAGCCATCGAGACGGGAGCAGATACGCAGTACCAGCTAACAGCACAGTACATCAGCCGATGCGTAGACATGGGCTGGTTTGTAAAGGCCTTGTCCGCTAAGGCAGACACATTGAAGCAGGAACCCGCAAGGAGTAAGGGAATAGATTCCTTCCTTTTCAAGCTGATAAAGGCTCAAAAGCAAAACTTCTCGGTCTTTGCTCCATTTCGGCTAAAGGTTGTCCCGAAGGACGGCAAGTCAAAGGAAGAGTATCGAGAGGCAGTAATTCGGCATCTGTCAAGCTTTGGAATTGAGGTGAAGACGGGTATCGAAATAGAAGGGTTCTGTGTTGGCATAGAGAAGGCAGAATTAAAGGATACGCAACAATATATGGTTGTACAGACACAGGCGTACGACGTTTTTAGTGCGGCTCACTTCTCGATTATTGGGTTATCCGAGGTTCTGAACACGCTAAGCTTTTTCACGGCAATTGAATCCTGGTCGGTTAGTGACATCAGCCTAATCGTGTACAATACTCAATCACCCTATACGAAGAGTCTGAAAGCAACCGATGTGTACAGAACTTATGAATATTTAGACAGTTCCTCAAAAGTATATGAGCGAGCCGAGCGTATCATTTCCCCAAAAGGCCATTGCGGTCATCCGCTGCGGCAGAAGTTACTGTCCTCCTTTAGCTATGCAAATCTGAGCCGGGCATCTATGGCGCTTGAAGAAAAATATATGAATATATGGATTGCAATCGAGTCCCTATGCCGAAGTGATGCACAGGAGACAATTATTGATAGCATACTGACACTGGTCCCGAATGCACTGTGCCTGCGATACCTCTACCGTTTAGTTCGAAATTTTGTGGAGGATTGTAGCCGATGTGATGTGGAGTTTGTGTTTTCAACAAAGTCCATTGGCATGAAGATGGGGGACAAGGACCGCTTAGTGACGGAAACGATTGCGGTCTTTCGCGATACGACACTACAGCCAGAGTTAGAGGAAAAATGCCGATGTAATTCGTTGCTTCATCAGCGATATCAGGAAATGTTCCAGATTCTTACCGATCCACAGACATTAATCGATAAAGTTGAAAAACATCATACCACAGTGCGATGGCATTTGAACCGACTCTATCGGGTTCGCAATGAGATTGCACACTCTGGAGTGTTGCAGGAGATTTCCGCCATCCGTTATACGGAACACTTGTATGACTATCTGGCAACACTGGTTTCCGAAGTCACGCGCTTTGCGGCGGCCAACGCCACAGGCAGCTTAGGAGAGATTTTTTCTCTAATTAATGACAATTATATGGAATTTTATGATCTGTCCCGCGCAAAACAGACGGATAAACCTTCAGTTTTAGGAAAGCTATGGACATCCGGTGTGATGGATTTTCTGTGAGATTATCCAGCGTCATTAGGCGTGCGTTTTTTCCGTCGCCCCTCATAGAAATATGGTCCTTTCGAAGAAGCAATCCACATAGAGATTTTAGGAATACGAAGGCAAAATGCAGTACATTTCATTTCCGTATTTCCATATTTCTTGTAGGTCAATTATGCAAAAGGTGCTCTTTACTCAATAGCCTAATAATTGATGACATATATCGGAACGCTGGAAGCCTCTTCGCCTGTCTATTTATCACATACCAAGATAATGTATGAATATATGGAGGTGTTTTTCTTGAGAGATTATAAACCGTATGTAGCCATTGCGATAACCGCTTTGCTTGCATCATTCACTTTTTCTGCCTGTACACCTATAACCACTATTGACCAGGCAGCAGACAGCGCCGGTAAGGGGGACAGTACATCAACGGAAGCCTCGGATCATCCTAATACGATCACACCCGCATTTTTTAGCGAAATAGGAAAAACGCTTGGTGAATTGAGAGAGGAATACCCAGAAGGCATAACGATCGTAAGTCTGGATGGGTTTCCTGATTGTGCCGCTATATGCTTTGGAGATCCCGAGGCGGAATATCTTTACTACTTTTTTGGAACACAGAGCGGCGATGCGGAAAAAGCTATGAACGAATATGAAGACGAGCTAAAATGCGCTGGTTTTCTTACCGCAGCAGGCATACTTTTCCCGGAGATGGATGAGGACATGTCCTTTGAAGAATTTTTTGCCTTGATTGGTGTTGAAGATTACGAGTACTTTGGAAAGGACGTGATAACCGCAGAGGGCTGGTTAAGATTTACATATAATGATATGGAAGTAATGGTGAATACGAACGAGCCTACAGCTGGCGGCGGATGGGATTTTACAGGTGAAGAAATCGTGAAGCGGAATGCTCCAGCCTCTATTGTAGACCCGGAACGATTCAAGGCAAACCAAGATTTAGCGGAAACGGTTATGTTTGATTGATTTGCGTTATGAGAACACAATGATTTGCTGCAATCCTAATAGACTTCCCGCCTCCAACATAAGGTGGCGGCGGGAAGCTTGCCAATATAGATTAAATGTCTATAATAAATACTGGCCGCCATCTCAGTATGCAGATACTGAGATGGCGGCTTTGCTATGAAAGGTAAGACTTAACTATTACTTCATATAATTGCCCAAGTAGTCGTTGCAACATTGAGCGGCAGTCCTGCACTGGCATGGGAAACGATTTTATAGTTGGCCATAATCAAAAGCCTCCTTTATTTAATTGTCCCCTTGCAACTCAACCATTTGGGTATAACGGTATCAAACAGATACTCAACTGTTTGACACCGGGTTGGTTTTGCGGGAACACTTAGTAAAGAGGCTCTTTGCTAAGAAATGTAAACTTATATTTTAAGCGTTCGGCTATTAAACGTTTTCAGAGACAGCGGAACAAAGATAATTAAGTAGAAATAAAAATTAGGAAGTTGAGAAGACGGACTTTTGGCCGGTTCCTAACTTGGAAGTACATATTTAGCGGGATATGCTTTTGCGCAAGTATTCCGGATATGATGAATTACAAAATTGAGATGTTTACAATTAGGCGGAATAGAAGCTCTTTCATTATAACCTAAGTTCGAAAGGAAAGTGACTTGTATGGGTGAAAGCAAAAATCTATTTGAATTTTTAATGGGGGAGGAAAATGTAAATCAGCTATATATTCTGATTCTATTAGTGGTTTTGGACTATATAACAGGCATTTGTGTAGCAGTACACCAAAAGCAGCTGTCAAGCAAAATAGGATTTAAGGGAATATCATTAAAAGTCATGATTTTTGTCATTATATCAATGTGTCATGTACTTGATGGGTATCTTCTCGGTAAGGGATCGACAATCCAAGCAATGTCGATTTTCTTCTATTGCGCAAATGAGGTTGTAAGCATATTAGAAAATTCTGTAGCGGTAGGGTTGCCATTGCCGCAAAAGCTGAAAGAAGTCCTTTTAAATTTTAAAGCAAGGAAAAAAGATGAAGAGTGAGCAGACTTACCTCAAATGTTGCGCCTCAGGTTAGAGGTGTAAACGACAATGTGGCATTTCCTTCTACCCTCTGAAGGTTGGTGATCCGGCACTTATTGATACGAATGGTGGAGGCTGTGTTGGACATGTAGGTGCAGTTACAAGTTGGAGTAAAGAAGAGATAACATACATCGCCAATTTCAAGAACATTTCTTGCTAATAAGCACCATCCGGCATAAACAAGGAGAATCATCATGGTACTCATACAGATATATTACAGTTTGATTTTTGTTACCATATTCTCTTACTCTTTGTATTTCTTCTCTTAACTCTGCTAACCGGATGCCAGAAAAATCCCTCACTAGAATCGAGTTTGTCATCCACAGTAGAATCTTCCAGTTAAAGTGACTCACCTCTCCCAAGTCAGCCTCCAACGCTAAGCCAACCTATCGACCCCAGTCAAGCAGCGGAAACTGTCGCTTTGCGATGATCTCCAGCAAATACGGCGGAGGTGTTTTCTGCAACCTCCCTGACGGTGTGACCTGCATGTGCAACTACTCCTATCAGCACGAGGATGCAGACTTCATGGTAGGTGAGCATGTCATGCTGATGGTGCAGTGCTACGATCATGAAAAACTCCAGATGTACAGCAAGATCATGAGCAAGTGGTAGTAAAGAGAGTTCCCAGCGCTGGGAACTTTTCGCTTTTATAAATCAGAGTTACATATTTCATTGCAACTTATAGAAGGCTTTTGGATAACTATAGAATATCCTTTGTGACGCAATTTTTCAACAAACCCACCTATGCATCGGGCATGATTGAGATGCCTCCCTCTATTTCTTTTAGGATATACTTACAATTATATTTTACATGATAACATGAACACCTTGGAAATTCAACGAATTTAGCAATCAAACACCTAAATATGGAAAAACTCCAACTATACAGCCTTTCCCTGTAATGCTACAATGAAGCTGTATTTCAGGGCGAAGTAAGTTAGGGCGGAGTAAGTTAGGAAAGAAAGAGTGGAAAGGAGGTAGTATGCCCTTTGCACAGCTCATGGCGGTTTTACCGCTTAGAGATGTGGCATGCTCCTTGCGAGTACCGTCGAACTCAAACGACTTGAAATGTAATAAGGACGAGAATGAAACCGTAATTGCTCATAGGAGTGATTGCGGTCTTTTTTTGTTTCGTCAAAAGAAAGGAGTCAGGCAATGAATGTCCAATAGCAAGCTGATCGAACTGAGTTACTATGACCCATCCGCACAGGTGCGCTTGTCGGTCTATGCGGATACGCTGGTACTCGACCACGATCAAAACGGCAGCATCATCAGTGCCATCCGCTTCGGCGGCTATCCCGAAATGGTGCGGGCAATGGCAGATGCCATCTACGGCGGCGCGACGATAGAAGCCGCCCAAAACGACACGACCCGAATGCTCCAAAGCAGCCTCAAAAGTTATCAGCGGCAGATCACGCACGATGGGATCTACGCCGTGGCAACATTGATGGCTGCGGACACCGTACAGGAGGATGACAGAAGCGGCAAGCATGAAAAAGACGAGGATACAAACCTCGTAGATACGGAGCAGATGGAGCTGCAGCCCCGCAGGTGCTACATCTTCTGTCCTGCCAGGGATCAAAAGCGGCTCTTTGAGGAACTGGATCACAAAACGGCAGCGCCGCTGATCCCGGAATTTCAGGACTATGTGCTCAGCAGTTTGCGCCAACGGGGAGATCTCCGGCAACTGGAGGTCATTTCCCTGAAAGAGCGGATAGACGCATGGGTGCTGGATCTGAAGCCGCAGGATCAGAATGTGGTGGAGGTGCTGGAGCGGGGCTTGCAGAGCGGAGCCATCCAGATCCCCGGGGCAGTCCCCAATATGCCAGACGGTTTTGAGAATGTGGAAAATGTCACAGGCTATCTCAATACCTTTGGCGTTACCGTAGCTGACCGTATCCGCAGCCAGTTCATGCCCCTTTTTGATCCTGCCAAGGAACCGCTTTCCGACGAAGTGCTCGCTATCAACGACTGCATCATGAGCCGTGTGGGATATTCTCTCTACGATGCGCAGCTTGCGGTGGCAGAAGCCGTCAAGCGGCAGCTTGCGCGTAAGCGTGTGGCGCTCATTATCGCAGAATGCGGTAGTGGCAAAACGAAGATCGGTTCGACTGCTCTTGGCGCTTTGCACGGGCTGTGGGCCGATCAGAAGAGGAAAGGCGGCAGGAAATCTTTCGGCATCGTCATGTGTCCCTCCCATGTCACACAAAAGTGGGTGCGGGAAATTGGAGAAACACTCCCGGATACCTACGGCATGGTGGTGCGCACGATTCAGGATCTCAACCGTCTGTATGCGATGTACGAGGAGGGTGACAAAAGTGTATTTGCTGTTTTTTCCAAGGAGCAGGCGCGGGATGGCTATATGCGTTACCCCGCCGTGCGTTGGAATCGACGCAGACGCGCTTTTCTCTGCCCAGACTGTGACGGTGTGATCGAAATGGAGATCAGCGAGGACGGCAGCCGCTATACGGTGCCGGCCGACCAGTTCTTTTTTCAGAAGGAGCACAAGAAAAATCACACCTGTCCCCATTGCGGTACGCCGCTATGGTCCGCGGTCAATCCGGACAAACGGATCGACTGGGTGAAGATCGGAGAATACGGATGGGTCTACCGCTACGGCGCGCAGGCACATCTGCATCGTACCAAAAACGAGCGTGTTCTCGATCAGCTCACTGAGATCGCCAAAAATCCGGATGCATTCTACCCGATCCGCGGAGCGCACCGGCGGTTTCCCCTGAGTACCTACATCAAGAAGAAGCTGCACGGGCGCATCGACGGCTTCCTCTGCGATGAGCTACACGAGTACAACAACAATAGCGGGCAGGGCGATGCCATGGCAGAGCTGTACGGCGCGTCCAGGTGTTTTGTCGGAATGACGGCAACGCTTATCAACGGCTATTCCTCCGGCATTTTTCACCTGCTCTACCGTATCGTCCCCGGGCTGATGCTCAAGGATGGCAAACGCTACAAAAGCCCCGGTGATTTCGATGCGGAGTACGGCGTGGTGGAAAATACCTATGAGATACATGATGCGGAGTACAATTCCAACCGGCGTACCAGTAAGCGCAGAACAAAGTCAAAGCAGCTGCCCGGCGTATCGCCGCTGGTATTTTCCCGTTTCCTGCTGGAATACACGGCATTTCTCTCCCTCTCCGACATGGGCAAAGACCTGCCGGACTACGAAGAGATCCCCGTACCGCTGGAGATGCCGGAGGATGTACGCACGGCCTATAAAGAGGCGGAACACGAATTGCAGAAAGTCCTGCGCACAGACCGGAAGGCGGCGCAGAAGATCCTGTCCACCTATCTCAATCTGCTGACGGTCTACCCGGATCAGCCCTACGATCAGCCGGAGGTAGTGCATCCCATAAACGGAATGCCCATTGTAACGCCGAAGAACTGCGGCGATTTTTCCCGTCTGCTTCCCAAAGAGGAACGGGTATTGGAGCTGGTGCGGCAGAAGGCGGAAAACGGAGAGCGCGTGCTCATCTATACCAGTTGGACGCGCACGGATTCACAGAAAAAGCTCCAGAAGCTTCTTTGCTCGGAAGGTTATCGGACAGAGATTCTGACGCCGCAGATCGCTACGGATAAGCGGGAGGACTGGGTCAACAAGCGTGTAAAGGGCGGTTTGCAGGTGCTCATCACCAACCCGCGCTGCGTGGAAACCGGCCTTGACCTCAATGCCTTTACCACCATTATCTTCTACTCCATGGGCTATAACCTCTTTACGCTGCGGCAGGCATCCCGCCGGTCGTGGCGGATCAATCAGACCGCCCCCAGAGTGGAGGTATATATGCTCTACTACGCCGATACCATGCAGGCAAAGGCTATGAAGCTGATGGCATCCAAGTTGGCGGTAGCGGGCATCATCGAGGGGACATTTTCTGAAGAGGGCCTTGCGGCCATGAGTGATGTAAAGGACCTGACCTCACAGATGGCAAAGGAGCTGGCGCTGGGAATCCGGGATAATGTGGAGGATATTGCGGCGGCCTTTCGGAAAATGGCGGTCATGAACCCGGAGCGGAAAAAGAACATCGCAGCTGCGCAGCTGAAAGAGACTGCGGCAGAAGAACAAAAAGCACCCGCAGCCAAGGATTCCTTCGGCGTGCGCACGGCGCAGGCGCAAGTGCGTCAGGCACTTTATGAAGGGCTGCTTGCCAGGACTGCGGAAGAACAGAAGAAACGGAAGTCGAAGAAGGCAGAGGTGGATGAAAACCAGCTGTCGATCTTCGGCTTTGCTGCGTAAAGGAGGAGATTATTTGAATGTAACGATCAATCGGGCGGAAATGCTGAGCGCCATCAAGCGTGCATCAGCCATCGCACCGGCGGATTCGCCGTTGGACGTGCTCCGGGGCGCTTTGCTGGAGGCGGATGCCGCCGCCGGAAAGCTCACCGTCACCTCGACCAACTTGGAGGCGGCGCTGGAGGAAAAGCTCCCCTGTACCGTTCAGGAGGATGGGGCGCTGGTATTTGGCGCGAAGATGCTTGCAGAAATGCTCTCACGGCTGCCGCAGGATACCGTGCAGCTCTGCCGGGCAGAAAATCAGGGACGCATGACGCTCAGAAGCGGAGACGCCTGCTATGAAGTGGACGTATGGGAGCGAGGCGCTTTTCCAAAGCCGGATCTTCCTTTTCCGGAGGATACCGTCAAACTCAGCGGGATTCCCGCTATGGCGCAGCACACCGTATTTGCAACCGCACAGGATAACAGCAAGCCGCTTCTCAAGTGCGTCAATCTCATGTTTACCAGCACGGGACTGCGCGCGGCCGGCAGCAACGGAAACTGTATCGTGACGGCCAGAGGTGACAATCAGAGCACGGGTGATGTGAGCCTGCTCATCCCCGCCGCCTCGCTTGGAAAGCTCTCGAATATGTGCCAGGACAAGGATGAATTCCGTGTCGGCACCACGGGAAAGAGCATCGTCTTTTTCCGCGAGAACTTCCTTTTCAGCGCGCGGCTCATGGAGGGCGGCTACATCGATACGGATCAGTTGGTAGGCAGCATCCGGAATTCGTTTACCGTGCTGACGGATATTCACGACATGAGAGCGGCGCTCTCGTCCGTCCTAAGCATTGGCACCGGAAACCGGGTGAAGCTCAGCTTTCAGGATCAGCGCCTTGTATTCCAATGCGCAGGCGATTGCGTCAGCGCATCGGCGCCCATTGAGGTAATTGCATTGACCGGCACCCCTGCGGGGGACTACTGGTTCAACGCAAAGCAGCTTGTCATCTGCCTGAAAGCCTTGAGCGGCACGGTCACGCTGGGGATCGCGCAGGGCGGAATGCTGACGCTTGCCACGCAGGATGCCTACTATCTGCAAAATGCCATGCGGCCGGAAGCACAGAAGAAAACTCAAAAAGCCGCGCAGCCGGCTGCTGCGAAAGCGGCGTAAGGAGGGATGCCTTTGGTAGAGATTCCGATGATCTGCCGCTATTGCGGCGGCGCAGTCCATCTTGTTCCCGCAGCAAAGGTGTATGGCCCCGCGGCGGCAAAAAGACTGGGCTTGGAACGCGAGAAATTTTATCAATGTCAGAACTGCAATGCCCGTGTGGGCTGTCATAAGGGCAGCACGCGGCCGCTGGGCAATCTTGCCAACGAAGCCCTTCGCATGAAGCGGATGGAGACCCATCAGATCTTTGACAGCTTCTGGAAGGAGCGGGGCATGAGCAGAACGCAGGGCTATAAGTGGATGGCAAAGAAGCTGAGACTCTCTGAAGAGCTTGCCCACATCGGAGGCTTTGAGATGGATCGGTGCCAGAAGCTGATCCGGCTATGCGAAAAGGAACGAAACAAAGAGAAAAAGAAGGAGACAGCATAAATGTGTGAGAGAACATATTGCCGGCATGAGCATGAGAGACTTTGCTCGTGTCCGCCGGTCACTTGCAGGGATGCCCTTGGAATGGCCGCGCATTTGGCAGAGAACATGGAGCAAGTCCAATGGAGCCTGACCTACAACAGCCTGAAGGACATAAAGCCCTATCAGCTGTGTCTGGTCGGGAAATGCAGGATCTGCGGCGGGCGGCTGTGCATGGAGCAAAGGCCCGTTGAGGCGGATAGCACTGACGGTTTCCTTGCTGCGGTATACCGGCATTTATACCATTTTCACCGCTCCATCGGTCAGGACTTGCCTCGTGCGGCGTTTCGCACAAAGTTTGTAGAGATGTTCCGTAAGGAGGATCGCGCCGCTGTTGAGGACTGGCTGAGCATGCCGGAAAACCAGTCGATCCATGCCATGATCTGCGGAAATGCGAAGAGAGTCTATACCATCGTCCACTCCTGGGCGGATGCGGATCAGGGCAATTTTCCTGCTCCGGAAGGTATGGCAGCCTTCACTGTGAAGGAGGAGGCCCGCAAGGAGCTTGCGCGCCTTGTGACGGAGGAAAAGGAAAATCGGACGATCCCGTTTCCGACAGAAGAATACTGTGAGGAGTACGGCGAGGATTTCTGGGAGGCTTACCGGGACGGCTATGCCGCCGGATGGTTTACCCGCTATGAGATCATCGAAAGTCCGCTGTACGCAGAAAATATCGAAGAAAAAGGAGATGCGGCTGATGATGCTGCGAAAACCGACCTGCGCTGATTGCCCACATAATCTCCAATACATGGAAAGATTGCCAATCAAGAAAAAGGGCGTCACCATGCACTTGGGGGAGCGTTTCTGTGTTGCGGGAAAGCGCGCGAGGAAATTCAAACGCAGTGATCCCAAAACCTATGTGCCAAGCTGGTGTCCCAGGCTCAAGGCTCCCTGTGAGCTGCGGATCTATGGCTTCAAGAATCAGCGTGAATGGAGGATGCACCGCAGTATGCGCGCGTATCTGGGCGAGGATACTTCTCCATCTGCATTCCGCTATGCGGTGCGCTATGAAGGACATACCGATCTGGCACCGTATGAGTTTTTCGAGTGCTGCAATGTAAAATCGGATGATGAGATTTTGGGTGCAGCAGTCCAGCACTACGATGTTGTGGAAATCGACGACGGTATCAAGCCTGCCTTTTTCTACAAAACGGAGCATGGCTATGAGCTTTTATTCTCGTTTGATGCCAAGACTGCCAAGAAGAATATCAGGGAGGAAATTGATTGAAGGAAACTGTAAAAAGCTGCAGCAACTGCCGATATTCCTATGATCTGCCGAGCAATCGCGGACCGATGACAAAAACGCAGTACTGTAGAAACAAGAACTATAATTCCGTGAACTATACCACCAAAATGTTGCTGGAGGACTGGGACCAAGGCCACTGCCGCTTTTGGGCGTCCATACCAGAGGAAGGAAACGACAATGAAAAATAATTACTCAATCGCTCAGCGCAATGCCATTGTGGAAGCAAATCTTTGGTGCATCGACAGTGTGATCCGTCAGAATCGCCCGCTCATGAGAGCGGCTCGGCTGGAATATGACGATGTGTACCAGCAGCTTGCCCTGCGGCTTATCAAGGCTGTGGCGGGCTATGACCCGGAAAAGGGACGCCTGGAGCAGCACATTTTCGCCCAGCTCAAGTATGAGCTTCTTAGCTGCAAATCGGCCTACCGGCTCTGCGGTATGACCGGCACACCGCACTCGTTCCGAAAGAGCCATATCATTTCCATCGACGCGCTCTCTGAGGACAGCAGCCTCTATGAAGAGGCGCTGGCGGCGTAAGGAGGCACGGAAATGACGCTGAGAGATAAGATGCTGGCGGTCATTGCGGATACCAATGATAGCGTAGCTGAGCGGGAGGAATTGGTGGAGATGATCGCCATTGCCCTGCTGACGCGAAAAAACCTGTTTGTTCTGGGTGAGCCGGGACAGGCCAAGAGCTATGCCATCAACCTGTTCCGTCGGCACATCACCGGTGCGCGGCAGTTTGAGAGGCTTCTTTCCAAGCAGAGCGATGAAGAACAGCTTTTCGGCCGTGTTGATCTTGCGAGTCTGCTGCCGGGCTCTGTGCCGCCAACCGTGCTGGAGCAGGACGCAACCTATCAAAACCAGCGCTTCAACCTGCGTGTCCTCGTCGAGGGCATCGGCTCCATGAAGGACGAGCCCGCAACATGGGAAAAGCTCAAGAGCGGCACCGAAAAGCTGGAGCTTTATCGTGCAGCGCTCTCGGCGCTTCACAAAAGCGAGCCCACGGTGCAGACAGCCGGCAAAATTCCAGAGGCCGATATCGTATTGCTGGATGAGATATTCAAGTGCAACGACGGCGTGCTGAACTCACTGCTCACCGCCCTCAATGAGCGGAAATACACCAACGAGGGACGCACCTATCCCATTCCGGTCATTTCTTTTTTTGCGGCCTCCAATGAGATCCCTAATTTCAATGACCCGCAGGAAAAGATCCTGGAGGCGCTGTACGACCGCCTGGAGCTGAAGGTCGTGACGGCCAATATGGAGGATCGGGGCACGCGCCTTGCCGTTTTGAAGAATAAGCAAACCGGCGCCTTCGGACAGATCTCCGCCACGATCACGTTGGAGGAGTTGCGGCAAATGCAGCAGGAGGTCGCGTCGATCCTCGTTCCCGACGTCATCAACGAGTTGGCTGACGATATCCTCTGCGAGCTTCGTAAGGATATGGCGGTGTCGGACCGAAAGTATCTGGGCTATTATCCCATCGCGCAGGCCAAGGCATGGCTTTCCGGCCATGACAAGGTAGAATCCTGTGACCTTCTGGCGCTGAAAAATTATCTCTGGCGCCTGCCCTCGGACCGTGAAAAGGTGGAAGCGGTGCTCACCCGCCTGTGTGTCAACCCCATGCAGGATAAGGTCAACAATATCCGCGGTATGGCGTTGGAATCCCAGGAGGAGTTTGACGCTGCGCTGGGGGATGGCAGTAAGGCCGATACTGTGCGCAAGGCATTTATCAAGCTGCGCGGTGAATTGACGCATCTTTATCAGATGCAGTGCAGCCTTCGCACGGCGGCGCAGTCCGACAGCGAGATTGCGCTGGTGGATGACCTCTTGGCCGATTTGGAGAAGATCAGCCGCAAGGCCCACGAGCAGACACATTTTACTTATACGACGCTGGAAGAGATCGCAGCGTTAAATTAAAAAATATTGGAGGAATCACGATGCTGAATAAGATCATTCTTATGGGAAGACTCACGCGCGATCCCGAACTGCGCAGGACGGAGAGCGGTACCGCCGTTTGTTCGTTTTCAATCGCGGTGGATCGGGACTTCAAGTCCAAAAACGGAGAAAAGGAGACGGACTTTATTGATATCGTTTCTTGGCGCGCCACAGCGGAGTTTGTGAGCAAGTATTTCACAAAAGGCCGCATGGCCGTCGTGGAGGGGCGACTCCAGATCCGCGACTGGACGGATAAGGAAGGCGGCAAGCGCCGCAGTGCCGAAGTCATTGCAGACAATGTCTACTTCGGAGATTCCAAGCCGAAAGACGGCGGTGAGGAAGATGATGTTCCTGCCTATACCGGAGCGCCCGACAGCTTTGCCGTGCCGGACGGCTTTACACCGGACTTTGGCGGCGAATCCGGGGAAATGCCCTTTTAAGAGCACCAAATAAGCGAGGGAGGGCATCAGCCCTCCCTCCATATAAAAGATTAAGAGGAGAAAACAAAATGAGCATTGTTTTTACGGAAGTACGGATCGAAGACCGTGGTGGCGTGGAGCTTTCCTTTATGGAGGGTGGTTGTTTGGATGAACTTGATATCCGCGAGCTTTTGAAGCACGACCAGCCCTTCCGCGATATGTGGGGCGCAGTAGGCAGCGACGCAAGAATCGCCGTCCAGCAGTATCGTTTCCGGGGCGGCAAACAGGGAGAAGAATTGGGTGACGAAAACCACTTCGCCCTGATGCGCGCGTATGATCGCGCACTCTCAGACGAGGACGGATCTACTTTTGTCGAACGGGACGATGTAGACTGGCTGGATGACTTTGAACTCACCAAAGACGATCTTGCAGACGGTAAGTGACAAACTCGCATTGATAGGGGAGCGTTTTATATGGAAACGAGTATTCTTAGTGCCTATTCCAAGAATGAATGCCAGAAGTATTTTGACTATCTGGAACGGCTGCGTCAAAGCGGCGAAACAAATATGTACGGAGCCGTACCATACTTGCAGGAAGAATTTCCGGAGCTGCGATATTCGCCGGAACGGGCAAGAAAAATTCTGTTGGCGTGGTTCGGCACATTTCGAGAGAAGGAGGCGGATACAAAATGCTGAAGCCCTACCGGACGGTTCAGAATGTTCTTTCCTCTCCGTGGGCGCAGGTGCAGAGAGTGAAACGTAGTCCGCAACAGACAGACCGCGTTTTGCGCTCGACCAAACTGGAGGATAGCATTTACCGGGATCTGCGCATGGAGGATACGGGTATGGACGAGATCGAGAACAGCGCAGGCGAAAAGCTGCACTCTTTTCCGGCGCTCTCGCGGGATATTTTCCAGTCCTTTTATTCCCTGATGCCCCGGCGCAACGCGGACGATGACCTCTCAGTAGCGGCGCGGAAGATCAACGTGCCGATTCTGGAGCACATAACCCAAAGCGACGACTATCCTACGCTCAAGGAGGTGTGTGAAGGGCGGGAGCTTCCGGCCTATGAAGCGGCGGCAGAGTTTACTGCCCAGACCTCGGGAGAATTGGATAACTTACTTTCCCAATTGGGCGGAAAACCTGGCGCTGTGCAGACGCTGGAAAAGCTGGAGCAGGCAGAGAAAACCGCAGAGGACAAGCTCGCGGCACTGCTGGAGCAGCTTCGTGGGGCTCCGCAGGACGATCCGGCTCTGAGTGCCGCTGTGGTAAAAGCCGCCAATGACGCCGAGAGCAAACGGCGGCAGGCAGATACGGTCAATAAGCTCGTTGACGCTGGCTTTGCGCAGAATCAGGCAGAAGCCGGTGCGCTGATCGCCCGCGCGGTGTCTGCTGCCGCGGAAAGGGCGGAAGAAGTACAGACGATCCTCGGCGCATGGAGCGACGCCCCCGGTGATATGCGGAAGACAGACGCAAATGCGGCGCTTTTAGAGCGTGTGCGCGATAGTAAAACGCTGCAGGACATTTCCCGCTATCTGGGGCGTTTCCGGGAAATTTTTGCGCAGGGCAAGCGCAATGGCTATGCCTATGGCCGCGGAGAAAAATATGCATTGGAGCTGGGAAATGGTCTATCTCGCGCACTGACCTCCGAGCTTGCCATGCTTGCTGTGCCGGAAACGCTGCCGTTGTTCCTGCGGAAGTATCAGCACCGGCAGATCAAGCAATACCGCCGGCGGGAGCCGGTCTATAAGGGCGCAGGTGATATCATATGCTGCCTGGATGAATCCGGCTCTACTGCGGGAGATCTGGCCGCGTGGGGAAAAGCTGTTGCCCTGACGCTGCTGGAGATCGCGCAGAGCGAGGGACGAAAATTCGCTCTTGTTCATTTCTCCGGCCCCGGCCGCTTTCAAACGGATGTATTTCTTCCCGGGCAGTCTTCTCTTGAAGAGAAGCTGCACGCGGCGGAAACCTTCTTGGGCGGCGGCACGGATTTTCAAACGCCGCTTGCGGAGGCGGAACGCCTTATGCGGGAGGGCGGCTTTGAAAATGCTGACATCGCGTTTATTACGGACGGTGAGTGTTCACTGCCAGAAACCTGTGTGGAGATGCTGCAAAAGGCGCAATCAGAGCTTCGCTTCACCGTCACAGGGATTCTGCTGGATGAGGGAAACGCCGGCATGGATTTCAGCCTGAAACCCTTTTGCCAGAATATTTACCGTACCAGTGAACTGACCGGGGATCAGATCGTCGGGGAAATTGTACTGGATCGCGTATGATATTGGTTGCGCACAGAAAGGAAACAGGCTATAATATTATGAAATATAAAGATGAAGGAGGACGGTTATGCAGACTCTTTACCATGGAAGCAGAGTGGTTGTGGAACAACCCGAGATCCGCATTCAAAAATTCCATAAGGATTTTTACTGGGGCTTTTACTGCACCTCCTATGAACAGCAGGCGCTGCGCTGGGCAACGCGCTTTGGAAAAGCCGGGGTTGTCAATGTCTATTCCTTCGATGACCAGACCGAGCTCAAGATCAAGCGCTTTCCGGAAATGAGCGATGAATGGTTGGATTTTATTGCGGCATGCCGGAATGGAGTTCCCCATGACTATGATGTGGTGGAAGGCCCGATGGCGGACGATACCATCTTCAATTATGTGCAGAGCTTTTTGGATGGTGAGATCTCCAGAGCTGCTTTCTGGGAATTGGCAAAATTCAAGTATCCCACCCATCAGATCAGCTTCCACACTGCACGTGCTCTCGCTGCACTGAAATTTGAAAGGAGCTATGTCGCCAATGTGCAAGAGAAACAATGACGCGCTCTTTTTCACCTGTTCTCTGATCGAACAGCTTGGCCGCTCCCTTCACATGCGGCGCGGTAAGGTGGCTGCGGAACTGGGCGAGGCCGGCATTCAGACGCTCTACCGCAATGCAGACATTCTGCACTGTGAGCCGATCGAAAAGGTCGCGGACGATGTGATCACGGAATTTTCACTGCAAGGCGGGAATTTTGACAATCTTGCCGAGGCAAGATATACAGTCCCCGATGTGTGGACGATGGGAAAGGTCTATGCAAGGCTCATCGAGGATGTGTCCGATGAGGACAACATCGTAGAAACCATCTTGCAGGTCTTTACCTCCTGGATCGACAGTCTGCTTTCGGACTATAATGCTGCCTTCTATTATCAGCCCCGCGATTATATTGCGGAGTGCTACCGGCAGAAAACGGTCCTGGACGGTTGAGAGGAACGAAAAAGGCGATGGTTTTCTATCGCAACACTTATAATAGTAGAGGCGGGAACATCATTGAAGCATTATGAATGGAAAGGAAGAAACGCACAACTTGGGATAATAGAAAGGAGACGCTAATGAAACAAACGATTCTCAATAGGCTTTTTGCCACACATTTATCCGATTCAGCAAAAGGAACAGATGTAAGCATTCAACCTATTTTCCAAAAGAAGCGCCCGCCGGTAATGCTTATCCTATTGCCGACCTTGTTCATCCTGCTTTGCGGCAGTCTGGTATCCTGTCAAGCTAGTCAGGAAGACTCCGATTTGGCGGCTATTACCCAGAATAAAACCAGCGACTCTTCCGTCTCTGATCAAGACCATGAAAATCAAGAAATTTTGAATTCTGTTACTTATATCGACATTGACGGAGTTTATTTCCCTATCTCCTATGTTAATCATGGAGAACAACTACTTTCGGGGGATGTTGGCCCTTACTCCGCCTTTGCAGAAAGTCTGCTCAAAGAAGCTCCGCCTGCAAGTGGTCTCAATAAAATTGACTTACCGGACATTGATACAGACGCAGCTGGGCTTGGTCCGATAGCCTCAAATGGTACATGGGACTTCTTCCCTGATAAGGCCACTTATCAAACATACTCTTTTGATAACCAGCCCAATGAATCAGATTGGATTGAGTATTTTAAAGAACGGCTTTCAGCATCCAATTATGATGGGCCAATTATCATTCAAGAATCTGTGACTTTTCAATGGGATGGTATTGAATCCGCAATTGTGACCGCAAGCAATGTGATAATCTCAGGCGACGATGGTGATTCTTGGGCCAATCAAGATGATTGCCAAACTGCCATGTCACCGGAAAATTCCACCCCTTCTATTTATATAATTTCGGCGCTTTTTACTCAGGGAAATACGCCTATAGAATTGGTTAATCAGTACTGTGAAATCTTAAAAGAACAAGAGGAATACTCTGAAATCGGTATTTCCTATATGCCATGGGATAACAATTACAGTCAATACATGCAGTTTATTTCTGCGATCCAATATGATAGCTCTGGGACCGCAACAGAATTCCCTATATTCAGCAACATGAACGGGAGCCTCGTGATTAGAGACTTTCAGTATATGCCGCGCTACTTGGTATCTGATATAGACGGTGATTCCGAATCTGAAGTTATTGTCAATCTTTCAAGGGCCAGTTCTTCTATGAGTTTCTGCAAAGCGTACAAGATGAAACAAGCTATACCGAAAGAAGTATTATGTATTACCTTGAACTAGCTAGTGAATAAACACAAGGCAAGCGTCTTTGGGGTGTTTGACACCCCAAAGACGCTTGCCTTGTGTTCGTATATTAGTCTGCGTAGAAGATAATCTTTTCAACCGAGTAGCTGCCCAAGCCAGTGAGTTTTCCATCCAGATCGCCGATGAATTCCGCACAAACAGTACCGTTGAAATTTCGTCCAGCGGATGCAAATTTACCATCCGGGTACGCTTTATAGGTTTGAATAACCCCGTTATTCCAAGTGTGAGCTTTGATATCTCCGATAACTCCAGGGATATAATATAAGGTTCCATTGCTGCTTTTTACAACAACGTCAAGTTTTCCAAGCGCATATACTTGCTCAGCCGAGATATTTGCGTTGGATGCCTGGGAAGGATTAGGAACCTTCGGCCCGACTGCCATCCAGTAATTTCCGTTTTCATCCGTATATTCGCCATTGCTGCCAACGTTTACAATGGGGTTTGCGCCTGTTACTTCCTTGATGCGATCAATTGCATATTTGTTCAACTTATTCTTATAAGGATTTTCATAGGCATACCAATAGCTTTTATTGGTGAATTTATAGGTATAGCCATCGATCCCAGTATAACTTGCAACGGTTGGGATTGTGACAGTTCGACCCGTTTTAGAACTAGTCGGCTTCTTGTATAATTTCAGCCAACCGCCAACGCCAGCTGTGATGTAGTCTCCAGTTGTGGTAGTCACTGTAGTGATTTTCCACTGCTGAGAAGTGGTATTATTCAAGGCTGCCCACTTCACATTAGAACCACTGGTAGTACCTTCAGCAGTTAAATACTTGGTAGTATCAGACGCTAACTGCAGACGGTAAACACCTGTGGATACCAGAATGAAATTGATATAGGTATCAGCGTTGGAGGTGTAGACATCGCAGTTCCAAGTCGAGGTGTTTGCATTGAGCATATAGTTGAGATTGTTCAGGGATTTTACCTGCTGATTGGAACCTAGACTGGCAATAGCCCACTGCTGATCAGTACTGCCGGTATCTGTCCAAATGCAGACGTTACGGCGCGAAGTGATAGTTCCAGAGCCATAGACATTCAGCGGAAGACCGGACCCGCCGTGCGAAACGATTTTATAGTTGGCCATAATTAAAAGTCTCCTTTATTTAATTATCCCCATGCAATTCAACCATTTGGGTATAACGATATCAAACAGATACCCAACTGTTTGACACCGGGCTGGTTTTGCGGGAACACTTAGTAAAGAGGCTTTTCATGCAGAATAGTAAACTAATAGTTTTGAGTGTTTTGGGGCTATAGGCCGTTCCTAGCAGTGCTGCGCAAAATCCATACCACTAGAGGAAGTAACCTAAATGCAATACAGCATCAATCATATTGTTTGAATCAATGAGGAAGAACGTATTGCCTACTTTCAGATACCATTATTCTTAAATCTTAAACAGAAGTAGACTGCCAGCGGTGCAGAATATTCCAGACTGCTGAGGGGGACCGTTTTTTCTTTGGCTCGTGAAAAATATGCGAGAAACTTCAAGGTGGAAGAAGCCTTGAAACATAGGGATAATCAGACTCGCCGAAATAGTGATGCTTTACGATATGTCGCTCACATACGGGCGGCACATCGTTCATCGTGTCACGGACTGCTTCATCTGTGCTGCACTCGGGGCCAAACATAAGGACAGCCTCCATGCCGCTATCCTGAGCAAAGGGGCTTGGTGAAAATATACTATCCAGAGCGTTCTCTTTACTATGGAAAAACTCCAACTATACAGTCTTTCCCCGTAATGCTACAATGAAGCTGTATTTCAGGGCGAAGTAAGTTAGGGCGGAGTAAGTTAGGAAAGAAAGAGTGGAAAGGAGGTAGTATGCCCTTTGCACAGCTCATGGCGGTTTTACCGCTTAGAGATGTGGCATGCTCCTTGCGAGTACCGTCGAACTCAAACGACTTGAAATGTAATAAGGACGAGAATGAAACCGTAATTGCTCATAGGAGTGATTGCGGCCTTTTTTTGTCCCCAAATCGAAAGGAGTAATTTACTATGAGTGAACCCAGCAACGGCGCGTGGCCCTTTCAGGAGATCCCAGAAGAAGAGGGATTGGACATCAGCGCGATTTTTGGAAACAGCAGCGCTGCGCCGCAGGGAGACCCGTTTGCGCCTCCGGCGGCAGCACAGAGCGTTCCGTTGTCTCCGACACCCGTGGCGCAGGAAATCACACCGGCAGTTGCTGCAACATCGCAGCCGACAACCGCACCCATCGCCAAGGCGCCGGTCGAAGCTCCTGCGGAGAATCCCATTGCCGCAGCGTTTGAGCAGAAAACAGCGGAGAATACCAAAAAGGGCCTGTTGGAAAAGCCGCCGGTATTTTACCACAAGGGCGTGAAAGAGGAGATCGACGATCCCTCCATGACCTTTGAGGAGCTGCGCATCCGTAAGTCCGATGATTTTACCGATCTGGAGGAAGGCAAAAGGGTATCCTGGAGCGTGGAATACTGCGGTATTCGTAAAGAGGTCAAAGACCCCAAGGGGACCACGATCATTTCCATGAAGGAGATGATCGAACGCTCTCGCGAATTTCTCGACGCCCTCAAGAAAACGAAGGACAAAGCCCCTTGCTGCTATGTAAAGCCCAAGGTGGAAATGAAAACCAAGGGAAATGCCGCTTATAAGGGGAAATTCGGCACCTTGGAAGAGGCTCGCACCTCGGATAAGGTCATCTGCCTGATCCCCTCCAACGACGGCAGGATCTATGAGCTTCGCAAGATGGAGCAGGGCGAGTTTATCGCCCCCAAAAAGAATGTGGTGGATTTCTCTGAGGTCAGAGCCGGGTTTTCCCCGGCTCTGCCGAAGATTCCCGCCGAGCTGATGGGACAGATCATCGCCTTTTTCCGTGCCTTTATGACGGATCATGGGGAGAATGAAGCATTTGCCCAGATTTACTGGGACAAGGCGGAAAAACGCTTTTTTGCCTACGTCCCCAAGCAGAGCGTGTGCAAGGAGGAAGTAGAGGCCGATCTCCATGACTGCCCCTATGACGATGAAGAGCGGTATCTTTGCTACGCGGATATCCACTCTCATAACAGCATGGATGCCTTTTTCTCCGGTAAAGATGATCAGGATGAGCGATCCACAGGACTCTACCTCGTTTTGGGGAAACTTGATAAATTCTATCCGGACGTCAAAGCACGTATTTTCTGCGGCGACTCCTTTGTATCCATCGATCCAAATATTGTGATGGAAGGATTGGAGCAGCCGTTTCCCAAGGAATGGCTGGCGCAGGTAAGCATCCGCAGCAGAAAGCCTGAACGATTCAAAAAGCCGGATAAGCGCAGCTTCCGGGACCTTCTGGAGGAGGCGTTCCTATGAAGTTTCCAACGGATCGCCCGGTCAAGGTGGTCATGCTGGGGGCTGGCGGCACAGGAGGCTATGTTGCCCCGTATGTGTTTCGCCTGCTTCATATGCTGGATCGTCCTTCCCGATTTGTCGTCTGCGATGGGGATATTGTCGAGCCAAAGAACCTGGACCGGCAGAACTTTGTCCCCGCAGACTTGGGTGAAAATAAAGCCCGCGTGCTGGCAGAGCGGTATTCCACTGTGCTTGGAATGGAGACAGAGTATGTTCCCAGCTTTATTGAAAAGCTGCCGGATCTGATGGAACTGATCGAGCCGAAGGAATGGGAGCTGAATCCCTATTCTACCAAGCGGACGAAGGAAATGGTACTGCTGCTGGGCTGCGTGGATAACAATAAGACGCGGCAGCTCTGCCATCAGGCTTTTCATCAGAGCGAGGAACTCATCTACATCGACAGCGGCAACGGAAAGTATACCGGACAGGTCGTGTGCGGCGTGCGAAGGAACGGAAGAACGATCCGCAAATCCATCGGCGGCGTTCATCCTGAAATGCTGAAGGACACCGACCTGTTCCCTTCGGAGATCAGCTGTGCGGAAGCCGCACAGGAAGATCCGCAGAGTATTGTGGCCAATGTGACTGCGGCGACCGCTGTGCTCATCATGGTCTATAACATTCTGACCCATGGAGAAAACAATGCCTTGCAGACGGATTTTTCCACCCAAACGATCCGGATGCAGACGGTGCTGGAGAAACAGACAAGGAGGCGTGCGGCATGAGTCGTGCAGTTGTTGACGCAAAAGAGTTTTCCCATGCAATGAGCAAAATCAGTAAAATCCTCAAAAAGTGCGCAATACCCATTTTGGAGGAGGTCTGTCTCCGGATTCAGAATGGGCGCTGCACATTGACGGCAACAGATCTCGAAACATGGCTTACGGCAGAGCTCCCGGCTTCGGGCGATGATATGTTCTTTGTTTTCCGAAAAACCAAGGACATCCTGCGCGCCTGTTCCCACTTTGCCGGTGAGCTGACGATGGAATTTTCCGAAACGCAGAGCGGCAGCAAAAAAGTCGGAAGGGTTTTGCTCCGCTGTGAACGCCGCGGCGCGGAATTTGAGGTCTACGACGGAGCGGATTATCCGAATATGCCGCAGGCTCCGGAGGGTGATGCATTTTCAGTAAGCAGCGCGAGGCTTTCCGCCTGTGTGGAGCGTGTGCGCTATGCTGCGGAAAAGCCCAGCGTGAGTGCAAGACCCGCCGCGATCTGCGTGCAGTTTTGCGGGAATCGCGTCTACGCACTGGATGGAACCCGCCTTGCCTGCGATACGCTGGAAGGTGTTTCTTTCCCAAAGCCTTTTTTGGTGCGCGCCGATGTGCTTGCGCACCTGAGCGCTTTCGGCAAGGAAGATATGACCGTGCGGATCGGAAGCAGCCATGTGCTGTTTGCAAGCGGCAATTTGCGTATGCTTGCCCGCTTACAGGGCGTGGATCCCTATAACGTGGATGCGGTGATCCCTAAAGGGTATCGGGAGAGCGTGACTGTCAAAACGGCTGACTTTGTGCGGGAACTGAATTACCTGAAGGAGTGCTCTGTGCTCACGGCAAAGCCTTATGTGCGCTTTGCAGGCGAACAGCTTTCCATTGCGGCGTCCGGCGGAGCATTTGAAACCGGCATTGAGGTGAGGGGCCGCGGAGACATGGTTCTCGGCTTTGACCTCTACCATATGCTGGATGCCCTGAAGCAGTTTAAGGGAGAAGCGGAGGTTTGCATCCATCTCAGCAGTCCTTATGCTCCTATCGTGATCGATGCTGCGGGGCGCAGTGATTTTGCCCTGGTGGTGCCGGTCCGGCTGAAAGAAGAAATGGCAGCTTGAAAAGAAAAAAGATGGCATAGCCATCTAAAAAAGAAAAAGGAGAATACAAGATGAAAACCGTTTACATTCCAAAGGGAGAAACCGTCCATTATGAGTCTCTGGCAACGGAGCATCTGGTGGTGCATGGCCGCCTTCATGTGACGTATGGCGTCAAGGCGCAGAGCATCACCGGAAGCGGCGTGATCGACGCCGGCAGCATCAACGCGGATACTGTCTGCATAGACGATGTGGAAAGCGGCACCGTGATCTGCAAGCGTCTGATCGCCAAGCGTGTGCAGGCGCCGGAGGTGTTTGCCTCCGAGAGTGCCGCCGTGTCCTGCTTCCTCTCCGCAGCCTATGTAGAAACGGGAAAGCTGACGGCAGCGATCAGCGAGGTGGATGAGGTCGTGGCGCAGGAGGTCGTGAATCTCACGCCGAAAAAGCGCACCCTCTTCGGTACACTCTTTGCCTCCATGCTGCGCTCGTTCTGGACGGCGCTGACAGCGCCCGGGCAGAAAGCCGAAGTTCTGGACGCTGAATTTGTACCTGCGCAGGAAGACCACACGGAAACTGTGCAGAATGAAGGGAGCGCGGAGTTCTCTGCATCTGACCAGAGCGCACCGGAAGTCGAAGAAAAGCAGGAAGAGACAGTGGACGAGGAACTCAACCGTATCGTTGGGCTCTTTAAGCTCTCACGCGAGCAGGGTTATACCCTCAAGCTGATTCCCGGGACACCGGAGGAAAACGCGCCTGTTTTCGATTTTGAAAACGAGCGCATCCTTCGCCCCGCAGCTTAACTGCCTATGTGTGAAGTGAAAGTGGAAAGCAGAACCCGCGTAGAGGAACACGGCCGCACCGTGCTCTATGAAAAGATCTATCGCGGTGTTCCGACGCAAGGCGGCGGACTGCGCCTGCTGGCATATTATGAGCGGCGGATCCCCCTTGCCCATATGCAGATGGAGCTGCGGGCGGTGGGACGCGAAAGAGAATGGAAGGGAGCGGCGTGAGCCGCCCGAACGGAAGGCAAGGAACAGATCGTGTTCCTTGCCCTCTTTTATCCGGAAATAAAGGAGGATACAACATGTCTATCAAATCGCAGGAAGGTCACATGCGGCAGCTTGCGCTGCTGCTGACCTCTGATTTAGGTTGCATCTTTGGCGAGAGGGAAAGCGGACCCAATGGAAGTAAGAAAGCTTTTTTGAATGTGGGGAAGGTATTCCTCCGCGCCCTTGCCAAGGATCTTGGACTGCACGAGGTTACAGTCAGTGCAAACAGCGGCGGCATCGCGGTGTCGGGAACATGCTCCCTTTATGGAATGTGGGAGGACAGAGGCATTGCGGTGTGGATCGAGCAGCGCTTATGCGCGGATGGGAAGGTGTTTTGTTATCGGACGATCCGAAGCAGCAGGGACTTCAAAGGCGGATACAATCATTTTCTCACCAGCAGCGACCTGAAAACCTGGTCATATCCGCAGCTTTTGGAGACGCTGAGTGCCTTGCGGAAGGATGGGTGCCGTTATGAGCGAGCTGCCTGACCTTTCCGCGCAAAAGCCGTATGCTCTGGATCAGCTTGCGCAGCTTCAAGGCAAGATCGTCCGGCTCTCCCAAAGTATGGTTTTGCAGCGGGCGCGGATTGAGCGTTGCCGCCAAAGTGACCTTGCCGCGGCACGGGACATTTACGCAGAACTGAGTAAGACGCGGGAAGCATTGGTGGAAGCACTTGCGCAGACGCAGCTTTTCCTCATGGAAACGGAGGAATACGCACTTGCGAAAGTGTCCGGACAGCTTCGGCAGGGCCTTGCGGGATTTGCTCTGATGAGCACCGGCTATAAGAGCGTCTACGAGGCTCTGAGCCGTTTTGCCTCATCCCTTCCTGTAGGGCAAAAGACCAATGCTGCGGTGGTAGGTCGGCTGATGAACAACATTAAGCTGGGCTATTACCCAACAGACCCGGATAATATCGATCTTCTTTTGCGGGGGATCAAATTTCCGGAGGGTGTGACCACGAACTTGTTGGACCCCTGCTGCGGTTGCGGCAAGGCACTTCGACAACTGGCGCAGGGCAATAACTGCTATGCCTATGGCGTGGAACTGGACGAGAGCCGCGCGGAGGAAGCGCAGACAAGGCTTCACCGCGTGGGCTTTGGCAGCTTCTTTCATAGTAGCATCAGCCGCGAAGCTTTCCATCTGCTGTTTCTTAACCCGCCGTATCTCTCGGTCATCAATGAGAGCGGAGGACGCTCCCGGCATGAAAAGCGTTTTCTGATTGAAAGCCTGCCTGCGTTGGCATACGGCGGCCTACTGATCTATGTAATTCCCTATTACCGTTTGACACCGGATATCTGCCGCATCCTTGTGGACAATTTTGATGATCTTACCGTCTGGCGCTTTACCGAGAGTGAATTTCGAAAATTCAAGCAGGTAGCGGTGCTGGGTGTCCGAAAGCCCCGGGGGACAGAACTGCAGGATACCCTCTGCCTGGAGGAGCTTGCGTCCGCACCCATGTCCATTCGCTCTCTTGCAGAGATGCCGGAAGAACGCTACGCTCTGCCGGATCACCCGATAGAGGTCAACACCTTCAAGGGTGGGCGGTTCAACCAGAAGGAATTGGAGCAGCAGCTTCGGCGCTGCAACAGCTTTGCGCAGATGATGGCGCGCAGCGAACTGGACAGCGGCGTAAAGCGGCCGCTGCTCCCGCTCTCCATCAGTCAGATCGGACTGATCGGCGGCTCCGGTATGATCAACGGCCTCATAGCGTGCGATACGCCGCACATCATCAAAGGCCGCATCGTCAAGGTCATCCGCACAGAGAGCGAGGAAAAGTTCAGCGCGCAGGGCAATCACATTGGCAGCGAAGTGAAAGAAACCATTACAAACAAAATGATTTTCAATGTCCTGACGCCAAACGGCTTTAAGGCATTGACATGAAAAGAGGCGGAATTTATGCAAGATAAAAAAGCGCGTTTTCGCTGCGGTCAACTCTGCACGACGCCTGCGGCATTGGATAAGGTCGGAAGATCAGGGCTGATCCGGCTTTTGGAACGCCATCTGAGCGGCGATTGGGGTGATACCTGTGAAAGCGATGCAAGGGCCAATGAGGAGGCGCTTCGCAGCGGAAACCGGATTATTTCATGGTATCAGGTATCCAAAGGGCTTCGCATTATGATCATCACGGAAGCGGATCGCTCTGCAACGACGATCCTGCTGCCGGAAGAATATTGAGGTGAACGAGAATGAAATTTTGCAACATGGCAGTTGTTGTCCCGGTAGATCAGCTCACCGGCAGCAAGGCCGCGCTCAGCGCGCAGGTCTGGGGACAGGTATCCAATCTGCTGATGCCTGCCTTGGGAAAGCTATACCGCCAGTTCCATCCCGCAAATGACGCATGGGGCCATAAGCTCACCAGTCCTTTCGGTGTGGTGCTGGGCTGTCAGGAGCCGGAGCTGTTCTTAACGCTCTTCCTGGCCGGGCAGCAGACACAGCAGGAGGCCGCTGCATTTCACGCAGCCGCCATGATCAAAAAGGTGGATATGGACAAGGCACAGAAAGCGGGCGATTCGCTTATCTGCCCCGTAGTGGTCGATGGCAGCGATCCGGAGCTGATGATTCATGCGCTGTGGCACATTTCGCTGCAAAAAGGCGCGCCGCTCCCAGACTGCGGGATCTACTATGCCGCCCTCGGGCGTGCGGTCGCATCTCAAGAGGAACAGCGGGCGATTCTGTCAAACCCTGCCGGATATGCCCTTTGCGTCGTGCGGCTCAGCCCGGAGGTGGAAAAAGATGACTGCATTTGATCGGAATGTTTTCGTAAAAATGCTGCTTTCTGTTTCGCAAAAAGACGACGCGGCGTTATTCCCCAAATCAGAGCGCAGCCCGTATATCCAAAAGCTGCTGGAAGCCTTTGATAAAGAAGAAACCATTGACCTTTCTATCATTGATTGGGATGCGTTCCAAATAGAGAATGTAACGCCCGAAAATTATGAGAGGGTCTATCATCGGGTCTTCGATGGTTGGATACAGGGCTTTATCCACTACTGTCGGAAAACTCCTGTTTTCCAGTGGCAAGAGCGCTCTTTCTTTTGAGGTGCCGGTTATGTATGGAATTGAGTATGAAGACGATATCCTGCTGCTTCTGCGTATGATTAAATTCCTGCATATGCAGTCTCCGGATGCCGCACACATCTTTTGCCAAAGCCACCCTGTCGTTGATATGGAGGAGCTTCTCATGGTGATCGATGAAGTTATGTGGGATATTTTTGACGATGTGAACTTTTTCTTCGATGAAGAGTATGAAGCGACCGTCGTGCAATGCTCCCATCCGGTCATCGACCGGCTGTATGAGCTGGGGCGTGCTTCTGATCCGAAGCACGGAAGCAGGCAAAGCGTATGGAGTAAAAAGCTGCATGATATTACTGAGTATTTCGTGCTGGGGGCAACAAACTCCGTTTACAAATTCTCACAGCATATCGCCGGAGATCATGTCGTTCTGGAGTTTTGCCTGTCGCCGGATTACTACGAGCCGCTCTATTTTGCAAATTCGCTGGTGGATCTGCTTCGTTACTGCCAATGCAGCATCCGGCGAATAGAGGCAAAACTTGCTGAGAGAGAAACGGAAAACATAAGAAAGGAGGCTGCCTGATGCAGCCGGCTGAAAACAAGGATTATTCGAGAGATGTCATTCTGCGGTTATCTCCCACCAGAAATACGATCATTGTAGAGGAGCAAAAACCGGGCGGCATTGCCGCCTACAGGGAAATTGATCCTCTGGAGCTGTACTATGTTATCAACCAGAGCTATGCCAGCAATGATTATCTGGACAGCGGCTTTCTTCCGGGACACTGCCTTCACCTATCCATGTCCGCCACGGAGAAGTGTTTCGTACTTTGGAATCCGGAACTGCGGTCAGATGTGATCTATGGGGACAGGGAATACCCAAATTTTCCGATTCCCCGCATGGTGTTTGGCGTGCGGGTTCTGGAAAACGGCAAAGTCGCGGAGTGTTCCATGGGCGTCGTTGCGGATGAAGCGCCAACTATGGATACGCCGATGTTCTTTTACCCCTTTTCCAATGTCCATTCGGATGATCGGGTCTGCACGGGCAACAATGTGCTGCCTCGGTATCGAAAGATTTCCGCGCTGAAGAACTTTCCACGGTATCTGCTGGGCCTTCCTGATAACGATGATATGTATGACAGGGAGCATAACAGATTAAAGCTTTCGCACGGAGAGCTTCTGGAGCATCTCAAGGACAAAGATCCCGCATATTACTACACGGACATTCTGGTATCCAACGGAAAAACACTGGGAGATTTTATCAGCAGGAGGTAGCATCATGGCACAGCTTAACCCAAAAGAAATGCAGCAGGCTCTCGCAAAGCCCTTCGCCCCGGAGGATCTGGAATGGCGGCTGCAGAACACGACGGAAGAGAAGATGCGCGGCCTGGCCGTTCCCTATGTGACAAACCGCGCCATCCAGAACCGCTTGGACGAGGTCTGCGGGCCGGAGAACTGGTATAACGACTTCAAGCCCTGGCACAGCAACGGGAAAAAGGAGGCGCAGCTTTGCGGCATCGCCATCTACTTTGAAGGCCGCGGCTTCATTACCAAGTGGGACGGCGCCGAAGATTCGGATATCGAGTCTGTCAAGGGCGGTCTATCCGACAGTATGAAGCGCGCTGCCGTCCAATGGGGGATCGGCCGCGTGCTGTACGACCTTAATACCGTCTGGGTCGAGATTGAGAAGCGCGGGCGCAGCTTTGTGATCAAGGACAGTGAACGCGCCAGGCTGGATAACGCTTATCTGAGCGCGCTGAAGCGCCTGGGGCTGACACCGGCCGCGGCCTGCGGCATTCAATCGCTGCTGACGCCGAAAACCCTACCGGGGCAGACAGCACCGGAGGAAAACGCGCCTGCAGCAAGTCCGCAGCCAAAGCAGGGAAATTCCCAGCCCGCGCCTGCATCGGCTCTGCAAAGAGCAGACCAGCCTGCGACACGGAGCGATTCACAGCAGACTCAGCCCGTACAGCAAAGCAGAGCGGCAGCTTCCCGCACCGTCCCCTTTGCCCTGCCGCAGAGCGCAGCACGGCAGAGAACAGACTGCTATGTGGTTCTGAGCACCAAGGTACAGGGCGGTATGAGCGGCAGCAGCACGCTTGTTACGCTCCGAGCGCCGGACGGCAAGCAGATCCCGGCCTTCGCCCGCGGCGCACGGCCCGAACTGAGCACAGGCACCGTTCTGAGCAATGTAAAGCTCACCATGCGTCAGCAGGATACCGTGGCATTTTACGTGCTGGAATCCTACGAGATCGTCCCGCAAGAGGACAGGGCGGCATAAACAGCGATTCAGCGAAAAACGGAAAGGAGCAATTCTTTGAAAAAGATCGAGCAGTTTCAAATTACCAGCCTGATGCTTTCGGGCTTCAAGTCCTATGAGGAGCCGACAGAGCTGGTGTTCGGCAACCCCACGGTCATCACAGGCGGAAACGGGCGAGGGAAAAGCAGCATTGCAGACGCCATCGCCTTTGCCGTTACCGGCTGTCCATTCTTTGGAGAGCGTGGAATTGACCGCCTGCACAATGAGAATAACCCCGATGTCGCCATTCGGATGTGCTTTGTGGACGAAACAGGCACGCTCCATGAGCTCAGTCGCACCCGCAGGAAAAACCGCATGACCATCACCTATGATGGCTATGAGATCCGGCAGTTGGATCTGGCAGATCTCTTTGGAGAGCGGGATGTGTTCTTATCCATCTTCAATCCCTTGTACTTTATCGAGGAGTTGGGAGAGGATGGGAAAAAGCTTTTAGAGCGGTATCTTCCCACGATCCCTCATGAAACGGTACTCTCTCAGTTATCTGAGCCTGTGCGGGAACATCTCAAAAACGAGACGATTCTCTCGCCGGAGGGCAGTCTCAAGCGCTGCCGGGAGGAGATCCGGGGTCTGGAGGAACGCATTACCTATCTGAGAGGCCAGAAGGACTTGGCGGCGTCGCAGGGGGAATCCCATGAGCAGGCCGAGCAGGAGCTGACCTTGCAGGTGGACACCCTTCGCGAGGAAATCGCGGAACTGGAGCAAAGGCAGTTTTCCGGCATGGATGTAAGTGACATGCAGGAGCGGCTTGTAGAACTGAGCGGACGATATGAGGAAGCTGCCAGGGATGAACGCACCGATACTTCCAAATTGCGGGAACAGATTCAGACCTTGCGGGAAAAGATCGCCCGCAGAGAAGGGGAGCAGTACCAGTCCAAATTCACGGAAGCGTTGGCGGAAGCGTCTGCCAGAGTCAAAGACCTGGGCGTGCGGTATCAGCGGGAAAGCGCTGCATATAAGGCGTTTCATGCCGGTATGGAGTGTCCTGCCTGTCACCGGAGCGTGACAGAGCAGAGCTTGCCCGAAGTGCAGGCGGCGCTGAAAAAAGTGCTCTCCGAGCTTTATGCTGCCGGCAGTGAACAGCGCGCTCAGCTGATAGAGCTTCAGGAGATGGACAAAAAGGCTGCGGATACCTTCGCACAGTTCAAAGAAGATGACCTTGGCAAATGGGCCGCGGAAGCTGCGGAAATGGAGCAGCGCTGTGCCTCGCTTGCGGAGCAGGCTTCCGCAGAAACGGAGCGCCTGCGCGCAGAGATCCAGACGCTGACTGCTGACCTGGAGTACGGCAATCTTTCGCAGTCGGAATACGACCACCTCGGTACATGCCGGGAGGAACTGCGGCAGAGCGAAGCGAAAATAGCGGCGCTTCAGACTATGACGGCGGCGCAGCTTCCTGATTTTGACCGGGAGATCGCGCAGGCCAATGCCGGCATTGCGGAGATCAAGCGCAAAATGGCCAATGTAATCGCCTACATCAGCAAACGGGCGGAGCTGACCTTCTCGCAGCTTAAAATGAATCGCGTGGAGATCTCACTCTACGATGTGGTGAAATCCACCGGGGAAGTCAAAGACACCTTCAAATTCCAGTATGGCGGCCGCCGGTACGACCGGCTCTCTCTTTCGGAGAAGATCCGGGCCGGCATGGAGGTCTCTGAGCTGATGAAGCGGCTGACGGGACGAAATTACCCCGTGTTTGTCGATAACATGGAGTCGGTAGATGACCTTGCCAATGTAAGGCCAACAGGACAGATCATCATGGCAAAATGTGTCAGCGGCGCGGCGCTGCAGGTGAAACCCATAAGACCCATTGCCTTTGCGGAGCAGAGAGCCGCATGATGGAGGTGAAACCGTTTGGCCGCAAAAATCTACGATAAGATCCCCATTGTGGACACGGCCAGACGGTGTGGGCTTGTCCTCGACTCCCGGACGCTGCGGCGAAAGGAAGTCGAGGCAAGCTGCCCCTTCTGCGGTGACCACGGGCCGGGGAAATATCATTTAAGCCTTAATACGGATACCGACCAATACCGCTGCAATCTCTGCGGCGCACACGGAAACAGCGTGAGCTTGTATGCGCGGATCAAAGGGATCTGTAACAAAGAGGCTTATCTGGAGCTGGCGCATGAGAGCAAGGTCTACCCCTTGCCTCAATCGCCATCTCCCCAAACACAGGAACGGCAGCCCTGCTCATTGGAGCAGCGCCATGCCGTGTATTCGGATATGCTGGCGCATCTGACGCTTCTCCCAAAACACGGCGAGAATCTCTTAGAACGGGGCTTGAGCGAAGAGCGCATCCGAAGAAACGAGTATCGCAGTATGCCGGAAACAGAGCGCGGGCGTCGGCTTTTGACCGATCTCCTGCGCAGTCACGGCCATGACCTGCACGGTATTCCGGGCTTTCGCACCTATTATGGCGACTGGACGCTCTCCGGCCCCAACGGTTTCCTGATTCCGGTTCGGAACAAGGATGGGCTGATTCAGGGGCTGAAGATCCGTATGGACGATGCGCAGCAGGCCAATCGCAAATACCGCTGGCTTTCCAGCCGAAATCTGCCATCCGGCACCCGCAGCTATTCGTGGGTGCATGTGACAGGGAACACCCAAAGCAAGCGTGCGTTTCTGACGGAAGGCCCGCTGAAGGGCGATGTAGCCAGTTTCCTTGCGCAAGATGCGCTCTTTATCTGCATCGGCGGCGTCAACGCGCTGAATGGCTTGAATGATACCATCCGAGGTCTTGACGTCCGCGAAGTCATAGAGGCGATGGACATGGATCAGATGACCAATCCAAATGTGCGCAGCGCCATTCTCACCATGCGGAAGGAAGTGCGAAAGATCCCAGGTATTCGCTATTCAAAATACACATGGAATCCCGCCTATAAGGGAGTGGACGACTACCTTCTCAGTCAGGCGGCAACCATGTAACAAAGGAAGGACAACAATATGGAAGAAAAGATCATCAACATGAATCAGTTTCTCGGTGCGGCGCAGGGCGATCAGGAGCATATGCTTGGAAAGTTCTTATACTTTTCTCTTGCAAACCTGCTGGTGGATAAGGATGAACTGTCCTCGCTGTGCGAGAGCATGGGCATTCCCTACACCGGCAGCACCCGGCTTTCTCTCGGCGATGCGTTCCGCTCTGCCACAGGCGATATACGGGAGCGGGTTCCGGTCACGGTAGACGGTGAGACGAACATCTATCTTGCCTATTGCCGCGATAATAAGCGCACTGCCGGTGTTTTTTCACGGGAACTGGTCAAAGAGACCTTGAATCGTGAAACCAACCGGTATGAAAAGCTGGCGAATATCAGCTGCGGTAAGAACGACGGGATGTTCCGCTGTGATAATCTCGTGCTGGACGATGCGGTGGATGTGCAGGGCTGCTGCCGAAAAGCGGAGGAGCTTTTTGAGCTCTACCAGCGATGCGCAAACCGCAAGCAGATCGAGACCATCTGCGTCAATTTCCTGCGGGGAATGGAGGCAACCAAACTGAGTGTCACCGGCCATATGTACTTTGTCCCCCGCACTTTTATGGAGCGCGTGGATATTTTCGAGGACTTCATCACCCTGCTCAGCGGACTGAATAAAAAGCAGACGCCGCTGGTGGTCAACAGCTTCTACATCATTGACGATGCCAAGCAGCGGGATAAGATGACGGAGGAATTCTATCTGGCAGTGAAAAAGGAGATCGCGGCCTATCAGGAAAAGTGCGACTACCTCATTAAGAGCAGCAGCCAGAGTCCCGCAGTTATGGAACGTTGGGTACTCAAGGTGCAGGCGTTGGAGGAAAAGAAGCGTCACTATGAGGGCGTGCTGCAAAGAGAACTGGATGGGCTGGATGATGAATTTTCCGTCCTGAAGCTCCTCTCGCAGGAACTCCAGGTCAGGGCAAACGGCATCCGCAACTTGCGATTTCAGCAAAGGGCGGCATAAATAAGAGTCAGCAGGGGTATCGACATCATGTGTCGATACCCCTGCTGATGACTTATAGGTGGCAAGTATATGTCCCCATTATGTAGCCGACGATATCCTATGAATTCCTCGATGTATTTCCTAAGAGCAAAGCGAAGAACAATAGCACTGTTCGAAAATATGTACTGCTTTTGAGAGAAGTGATGCCACATGCCTGTTTATCCATAGTGCAAACAAGATCAAGTGGCCGCTACCGCTCAGAGTTGCCTGAAACCAAACTTTTGTGAATTTGAAAGAAGTTGGCTTCATTTTCTTTCAAAAAGGTAAGGAATCTAACTACGTCTGCTTTGCTGTCTATTTTTGCCGGAATATTTTCATCTAATAGAAGTTGATCCATGGCGGTACAGATTTTTGCGCACCGCTGAACGAGGCACTGCGACTGATGGAGGAGAAAGGCTTTGAAAATGCTGACATTGTGTTCATAACTGACGGTGAATGTGTTCTGCCACCGGAGTTTATATCCCGATTGCAGGAAGAACAAGTGAGACGTCGCTTTACGATCACGGGTATCCTACTGGATCAAGGAAACGAAGGCATGGATTTCAGCTTAAAGGCCTTTTGTCAAAACATTTACCGTACGAGCGAGTTGACAGGAGATGCTATTGTTCATGAGATTGTGGATGTTAGAGGAAAATTCTAATACTGAATGCCTATGAATGAAAAACGCTGATACTATTCTTTTTCATAGGAAGTAACTCAAAGAGATTTTTGATGGATGAGTCCCAAAAAGCGTTTTAGTGTCGTATATAGTAATTAAGAAGGTGCGTAAATAAGAAGACGCTAAATTGGAGCGAGCAACTCCAAGTAAATTGATGCACAAAGTAAGGAGGGGGTTCCAATGAAGTAGAGGGTATGAGTAGATAATTGAGCGGCAGAGTACTGTACTGAACTAATTTAAGGCAATGTTGGCTTTAGCAAAGCTAGCAACCTCTGCTTTACGTGTTTGCTAACTAATAAACGCAGAAAATATGACTAACAAGTGTAACACAGTGGTTAGTTTGGTGCTGCTACAAAAGTATCTGTGATTTAAAAAACGTTGAAAATGTTCCATTATGAAGCCAAGTATTACGAGACAATTAAAATGAGACAAAATAGCGGAGGAAATAATATGAAAATGGTTAAACATATGGCGTTGCCTTTTGTTACTATCTGCGCATTGGTTTCCGTTACAGTTATGGCTTACGAGGCAAATTATGCGGGAAATCCCGTTACTGTTACGAATGGGTGGGATAGTCGGCAATATATTGCTACATCGATTCTCCGTATTGATTCCGATTCTGTAGGCGCTAATGTAGGAGCAGGCATTGAAGTAGTTGCTAAAGACAAGAATACCATTTTGAAATCATATATTCGAGCAGAACCACGTTTATATTTAGATGGTGAATTGTGGCTGGCAGAAGGTTGGCATTATAGTGATGGTACTCAGAATGGGCTATATACGGAAAGCTCTACATACTTTATAAGCCGATGGGGGGAGGTTTTTGCCCAGTCTGAATTTGGAACTTATAAAGGTAGCCGTGGCTATGAAGATTATACCGCGCCAGCAACGGCAAAGATAAATCTTGGTAACATCAAGGGAAATTTAAGCGCTACTGAGAATAACAAGGTAAGAGTAAATTCAAATGGGCAGACGTATGGCCCAGGTTGGGTTGACGATACTCCTGAGTTAATTGCAGCAGTTGGAGCAGGAGGAGTTAAGGGTTATGTCTATAATGCGGATCTACTAAGCTTAGGAGATAAGGCGACACCTGATGACGAAACGCCTGAAATTCCTAACTCGATTCATCTATATGCGAAGGATGGAACAACCATTATAGGAGAATTCCTGATTGGACAGATTAACGGTTAATCTTGCGACACTAAATTGATGTCTAAATAATCGCTTTGGGGTAGCCATTACACGATAGCTGACTATCCCAAAGCCTATTTAAAGGGATGGTGATTAGGAAGTGAACAGGATGTTCTTCTTTGACTTCCTCATATTACTTGTATTTTTTTGCTGTATGGGCTGTGAACGAACGACAGAAAAAATCATCCGCGATTTGAACTGTAAATCTGCAATAGAGACTGAGAATGGGAAAACGATGGATGAGGAACTATCCGAGGAAGAACTTTTGCATTTTAATAAAATGTTTTTTACACAATCGCAGGAGGAAAATCCTTATGTTCGATGCCTTACCTCGCTTTACCATGACCCGAAGGATATGAATATTTTTCTTGCATTTTACGGAGGTAGTGACTCTGCCAAAGTGACCGATGAAAATGAAAGGGAAAGAGTAATGGGAGCGTATAATCAGGAAGGTACTTTACTGAAAATCAGTAAAACAAAGATGAACGAATTCCTGATGCGATACATAGGGCTTCCTGTGGATGAAACAAATAAAAACGGAATTGAGCTATTCGAGTATGACTCTGGTAATTATTATTATCAGACTGATTTTTACCCTGAATCAAGGCTGTCTACCACATTCTTAAGAGGAGAGCATACAGACAATAAAGTCAGACTGTACTATTATGCGTCGGATTTGAATCTGGCAGATGTGCAGGAGTGTTCTGTGGCGTGTGTAACATTGGAAAAAAATGAACAAGGATATCAGATTATCTCAAATGTATTAATTCCTATTCCAATGTATTTGGATGGACCGCCTAATAAGGTGATTCCCTTGCAAATGGAAACATTTTTGGAATTGCCGTTACTCAGTAAAGCACCTCTTGCGGAAGACTGTGTATGCTGGTATGCGAAAAAAGACGTAGGTCCTTATACCGTCTGTGTTTACAGAATATTAGACGGAAGACTCTGCGTTGGCTTTCTGCAAGACGAAACAACTTGGAGTACCAGTGCTTTCAGGTTCCTGCCCGATAGTGCATGCGGTATAGGGTTTGGAGTTGATGCTTGTAGTAATTTGCTTGGAAGCCAAGGAATTGTACTTTCTTATAATGATAAGGGAAATGCAATTACTGAATACTATTTACTGAAAGATAATGATGCATTTTTGCTTTATAAGGGAATTGGAATTTCAAAGGTTGAAGATTTAGATGGAAATGGTGACAGTGAGTTACTGGTAAAAGAAAACGGGAAAATTTATTTATTTTATGCAGAAGATGGGAAAATAAGCAAGTGTGATATCGAGGCGACTATAGTATCTTTTGGAATCGGTGGTGATGAAATTAGAGTAGAAATGTCAAAGGAAAAAAGCGAGCAGTTATTATTATACAAAAAAATAATTCATACAAACGGGACTTTGCGAGAACGGAAAATTGGAAATATATTCTTTTACAATAATAAGCTATTCTACTATTGTTTAGAAGACTAGACACACGAGCGGGTGTTACGTAAACTTCAGAAGAAATATAAAAGAGAGGTTACAACGATGAAAAAAACAATTACATGTGCTACAACATCCTTGCTGCTAATAGGGATTCTTACCTTGCAGACTTTAGCAATCAATTTTAAATCAGAGGAGAACATAGATAATCTTGTCTTTCCGTTTATTTATTCTGATGCAGATGATCTTGTGTGGGTGAGAAAATATGTGGGCGATTGCTCTACATGTATAGAAGGCCGTTTGTATGTAAAAGACATGGTAACAGGAGAAGTAAAAGAAATTGTGTCAGATGCCGTGAAGCAGCTTCGAGAATCTGAAGATACGCTTTATTGTATTACAAATGATGGTTTATCTATCATCCAAACAGATTGTCAGGGGAAAAAAGTGACTGAAATTTATAAGGCTGATTACGGGATGATAGACCATCTTGAAGTGTATGGAAATAATCTGTGTTTTACAGAGGGAGATTATGTAGTTTCTTTTGATTTGAAAAAAAGTGAAAAGACAGTGGTTGGCCGTGGGGCAAATGTACTATATTTATATCCACTTACTGAAACTGAGTTCGTATGGGTTACAGGCGAAAATGGGGAGGCATCAGTTTATGACAGTATTACAAATGAGGTAATTGATGTTGAGCATATTGAGCTACTGCAAATCAATGGAAAAGGAAATGTACATTTTAATGAGCTTGATACGGTTAAGGATGTAACCCCACAAGCGATATTACAGGAAACATTTCCACTAAGTAATTATCCTGTGGGTTCATATTTTACTGTTAATGGAAGAGCGTGTACAGATCATGGTAGTGGGAGTTGTAGTACAACAGGTGGTTGCAATTGTAAGTCGTATGATAGTTCAATTCAGTGTATGGGATTTGCAAAGTATGCAAGTGATCAATATGCGCATCGAGGCAGTTGGTCATATACTCCTTCACACACAATAGATAGTGCTCAAGGATACAGCAGCGATAGTGAATTAAAAGTATTACTTAAAGGCTTAGGAAAGGGAGCATATATTCGCCTGCATAAGACAGGTGGTGGCAGTGATCATTCCGTGGTTATTGCAAACGCCGATAGCTCGAGCGTTACAGTATATGAAGCGAATTATGGCTGGAAATGTGATGTCGGAATGCGAACATTAACATATGCACAATTCCGAAATCAATATGCGTATATTGTCAAGTCATTTGCGCACAGTTTTGATGGTAGTGCAATTAAATACGATGCTGATTATCATAAAGTGAAATGTTCACTTTCAGGCTGCAACGGATTTATTTACGGCTCGCATTATGCACAGAGTCCTGGGGCAAATGCTACGTGTCTAGCTTGCGGATATAAAGGTAATATTTCAATAGGGATTATGTCGGCAAGGGACGAATTGCTATAAAATATGGAGAGATTGTGTGAAAGAACATTGTGGCAGATGGGCCTTATAGTAATTGCTCTTTGCGTTGGATGTAGCTGGGAGAGAGCTTCAAATGTATCTGAAGATCAAATTCAGTGGGGGAGTGAAACAAGAGATTATCTTTCCTATGAGGAATACTTTTCTCAGCAGCGTCTCTACGATTATGCAGAAGATGTCTTTTCTGGCTGGTCATTACAGGATGCTGATATTAGCTACGACGGTACAGTGCTTCGCCTAACGGATAGCAAAGGGATTCCTATGCAGGACATTGCTACATTGAAGGGATATCTCTTTCAGACGGCTGATAAGAACTGGATTTATGGTATTTCCGAGACCTCAGAGCTTGTGCGTGTAAGTTATTCTGGGAAAATAGAAACGCTCTTTGCAGATAGAACAGGATTGCTGCGCAGCCTTGCGGAGAAAGAACACGCACCAATCTATTTGGCGGACGGATGTACGCTTTTTTTCCTCGCAGGGACAGACGAGGGTATCGGGATCTATCGGCTATATCTGCCGAACAAGCAAGCCGATGTACTCTATTCTTCAATTCCACGCAATGCGCTGCGGTTGAGGCTGGAACCGCCGCCATCCAATGTGGAGGCAGTGTGGGATAACGGCGATGTATTATTTTTTGCGCGATATGAGGAGCTTTTGAATACTTCTTCTGGTTATGCGCCTGAAACGATGGGCGAAGATGAGTGTATTGGAATGCTGGAGTTAGATGAGAAGCTGTATTCAGCGCAGGCACACTATATCAATGCGCTGACGGGTGATTACCGAGAGATGCCCTATGGATACGTTTATCTGCCGATGCCGCGCAGCAAAGAAAATATCGCACTTAATGGTGAGGCGTGGTGGCTTGATTGATTAACGAGCAGCCGTGATTAGTAGGTTGTTAGATTGTAGACTGCGTAAAAAATACGAGCCACAGGCTGAATTACTCAAAGGGAAGATGGCTTGCCATATGTGCTGTTTTGGGCTGTACCCAGCCTACTACACTAGAAGCACATATCTATAGTACAAATGCAGAGATTCGCGACGAGTACATCATTCCTGCATGTAACTCATGCAACGAACTTACAAGGGAGTTTTGTAAAAAAGATTCCGTGATGGGTCCTGATAGCAAGCAGAAAACCTACGGTGAATCATGAGTTGCTAATACAACTGTAAAAAATGCCATGTGTAAAAGACCCTTATCGCAAAGAGCAGTGCTGCTCACGGTGATAGAGGCCTTTTACTTTTAAGACATAACTCAAGAAATGAATGAAATAGAAGAAGCCGAAAAGGTCCCGTCAAGAAAAAGTCTTAAAGCGGAAGCCAAACGAGATTATTGGATAAGGTAAAATAAGAGACCTGTTGACAAAAGCAAAAATTCTGCTGAAACCCACAGTGGTTCCAGCAGAACAGTAAATTTGGAGATAGCGAAAGATGGTATTTTGCCATCCGCTTAAGATTTAGGGCCATGGCGGCAAGGAGGCATTCTTCCGTAGCTGCAAGAATGCCCCTTTTTCGAATCCTTGAAATACAGTGTTCCCGTTTCAAGACGGAGAAGCTGCCCTCGGCCCAGATTTTACGAAGCCGCATCATGGCCAGGTATTCTGGAGTTCCCACGCGCTGATGCCCTCTGAAAAATGCCGGATAGCAACTGCTGGCCAGCACTCTGCGCCGAATTCCAGCCTTGTCAAAACAGCTCGGCCGTTTTGGACAGTGCATACAGACATCGCCCTCAACTTGGTAGCAACGCAGATATTTGCCCGTCGATTTGCTGCAATTTAGCCTGTGGTATGTAAGAGGAACTCCTTTCGGACAGATGAATGCGTCGAGCTGTGGATCGTAGGAGAATCCATATTTCTCAGGTGGATTGGAGAACTGAATTGCGGGGATATATCCGGTAATGCACAGAAGCTCCAGCCCTCGGTGAACAGCGCCCGTCTCATATCCGCGATCCAGAGCAAGCCGGCTCATTGGGATACCAAGATTGATTTGCCGTTCCAAATGCCGCAAGACCAGAAGGCTTTCCTTCTCATTGGCAGGATATACATCAACGCCTGTTAAAATGCCGTGTTTGCAGTCCACAGTTGCTTCCATCAGATACCCGATGCCGCGTTTGCTGCCGTGATTGATATAACCGCTGTCTATACATTGCTTGACTATTTCATAGAAGGCTTTCTGAAAGAGATCGCTCTGCTGCCATTTTCGTGTTCTGGTCTTGCTGAATGTGGAGTGATTTGGGATTGTGTCATCCAGTTCAAATCCGCAAAACCATCGGTAGGCGATGTTGAGCTGAACTTCCTCCACCAACCGCCGCTCTGATTTGATGCCATACAGGTATCCGATCAAGAGCATTTTGAACATACTGACAGGGTCGACAGATGGACGGCCTGTTGCTGGATAATATGGCGCCAAAAGATCATAAATGAAGTCAAAGGATACCATCCGCTCGATCTTCCGCAACAGGTGGTTTTCTGGAATCAGTGACTCTATATCTACGAAAATCATTGCCATTTGTCTGCTTTGGCGTCCCATCATGCTACATCCCTCCTATAACTATTTATACCACAGAAAGGATTTGCGCGCCACTTTGTCAACAGGTCCCTTATTGTACATTATCGGCGAAAACCGAATGGCTAATTCCGCCCGGCGCTAACAAAACAATATCTTTACCATGGCCAGTCGCGTATCATACAGAGCAAAATATGGTCGTATGCAATGTGCTGTTAGCGCCGGGAGCGCACAGCCAATTGGCTATCTCCGCCCGGCTCGAACAGTGCATAATAATTTCCAATTCAATGAAACGAAACAGCAATGTCGGTACATATCTATATAGAGGTTTATATGCAGCACGCTAACTTCTTGCATTCAATGGAAGGCCGTATCTGTTTTCAAACTATATCCAACTCACGATTTCTGACAAAGGTTCGTGATCTCTGATGATTAGGAAATAGGATACCCAATCGCTCTATTACTTAAGGTGTGAAGTGTTATTCAGCTGTGGATAATAGAATACAAGCCCAACTATCAGGCCTTGAAAAGAGGCTGGTTTCCGCCACCGAGCGAACCGTTTTATCCGTTGCCGCTCGCCACCATTATACCTTTCTCTGAGGCTTTACAAATTCTCAATGAAAGGAATTCTGACATGACTATAAATATCAAAAACTACGTTATTCAGGAGCTCGAAGCATACCCTCGTATTCTGCGGCAAATTTCGGTACTTCGTTATGAAATGGAGCATCCCGCTCACGTCTCTGCGCAAGAGATGCTGGATGCAATGGCATACGCCTGCGGAGATCGCACCGGCTCCTCTCCAGGACATGTTTCAGATAAGACCTTTTATATTGCAATGAATTACCGTCAGAAGGCCGCCGCCGCTAATTCTGAAATTTCAGAGGAGATTTCCGCAAAGCTACTGGAATTGGAGCGTAAAAAGGGCCGAATTGAATACTATGTTGGGATGTTGGACAGCAGAAAGGCCAATGTGATTCGGCTCTGCTTTTTTGAAGGGCGGACCATTGAAGATGCTGCAGAGGAACTCAACATTAGTGCTAAGACGGCTCAGATTGCCAAGAAAAAAGCGATTGAAGAGCTCACGGATCTCTTTGCACTGACCTCTAATATCAACTAATGCGATAGGCAAGAACTGCTGCGAGTCTCTATCCTGCAGCAGTTCTTGCGCAGATATATCATACAATCAAAACTGCATCTGCAAAAAGTGGGGCACAGACAGTCTTTTGTTGGCTGTCTGTGCCCCACTTTTTTGCTTATCTGAAAATGGTCGGGCAGAATGGGTATGCCATGGTGCATAGCGTAACTCTAATAGGTGGACGAAAAAACCGATGCAGTACTTGCCATGATCAGTACTGCATCGGTTTTTGCTACAAAAATAAGATTTGCCTATTTAGCAATATTATATGTGCCGTCTTTATTAAGTCGCCTTGACAATAATGGAGGTATAGGGCTTTTCATCATATCCTGTACTATCTCCTGCGTAGCAAAATGCTGTTACGTAATAGCTGTATCCAACTGTGCCATAGTACGTGAACAGATCTTCATAATAGTGCTTTCCAGAGCTCATCATAATCGGATAGTCTTGGTAGTTATAGGATTTTGCAACTGTGAAGTTCTTGCCATCTTTTGATCCGTAGAGAATGATTGTCGTGGCACCAATTTTTGTCATGCTACGGAGTGCATCAACATCAATGGTAATTACAATTTTTCCATTTCCAACAGGAGATACATATGTGCCATATGCATCTAAATATTTGCTTGAGCGAGCCACAGCCAAGGCCTGACTGCTTAAGATACTGCTAATAAGCATAAATGTAGCAATTACGCTCAAAAATCTAATTTTATGCCCTTTCATATCTAACCATCCTTATAAATTGAGTCAATAATCGCTATTGCTTCTTCCTCAGAAATGTCTCCACAAATTCTACATTCAAAGTTACCGTTGGCCCAGACTATTTTTGTTTGAGCTCCGTCATCGACTATATAATGCTGGATACCTCGAACAACATATACTCTTTGGCTATTTGAGTCTTTTTCAGCTGTCTGCTGTCCAGCCCTCGTCGACGCCTTCAAGCGAACACCTACAGAACCGTTGATAGAGGTATAATCTGCATAAATGCATACACCTGTAGTTCTGCGTTCAATTGTGATACCATCTGAGCTATATCGCTCCGGTAGATATTTCGGAACAAGAGGAGAGGTAACCCCTAGTGCATCAACAGCCTCCTGAAGAGAGGCATACGACTTTACTTCGCCAATTTCAAGCGGGTATTTTGTAATTTCAGCATAAGGAGTCCCTGATTGGTCGAGTTGGAATATCTCGCTTGTCCATCTGGCGATTGTAGAAAACAAATCTATCCCGCATGCCTCTGCGGTCAGAGAACCTACGATACATAAAACGGCAAAAGAAGCAGCGATTTTAGTAGCGATTCGCTTTGATTTCGATCGCTTTTGGTGGGATTTTGAGAGTTCATTTGTCAGCAGATCATGGCGGGCATGAAACTTCGCCAGCGAGTCCTCGGCAGATACCCCAAATGGTATAGGGTCTTTTTCGTCCAATGCGTCGAGATACGCATTGATCTTGTCAAGGTCAACATTGCCGTCAGCAGCATCGTCTGTCAGTACGGCCAACTCGTCGACCAGGGTATCCACATCTGCTTCCTCAAGATGCTTGAAAATTTGGACGTCATTATGGCTGACCCCACCCTGTGAGCGACGATCACGCCCCCGAAACATCTTTAACACACCTTCACCTCCTATTAAGTGCCGTGTTTGTACATTGGCAAAATGTTGCATATATCAAAGAATTTTTTCTTTTTCGTAGAGATTCAGTAAATGTGCCTTTGCACGCATAAGTCGTGAGCGGCAACTAACCTCTTTGATTTTAAGGACGTCTGCTATCTCTGAATACGAGAGCCTCTCCTCAAAGCGCAGAAGAAGTATCTCCTGCTCCTGTGGAGACAGGCCTTTAGGAAGGACTTCGCGGAGACGCATTCCAACCCCATCTGTGCTCAGTGTGCTCTCGGGCAGAACATCTATAGGCAATTCGTTATGCCAACTTAATCTGGCGTAGTTTCGAACTAGATTCGCCAAGATGCGAGTAATATATGCTTCGGGATTGTCAATGACCATAGTTATTGATTTTTGCAAATAAATCAGAAACGCTTCGTCTACCAAATCTTCGGAATCATAACGATTTCGAGTAAGACGGTAGGCCAAGCGCCATAATTTAGGGCTGTATTCTAGATAAAAGCTGTCAAAGTCACTGTGGGCGTATTTATTCTCCACGATGCACCACCTCCCTTAACGCCTTGTTGGTCTCTTCTTGTCCTTCATTTCTTTCAGATTCGTCCTCCAAGTCGTCTTCTGAAAATTCAATAATTTCAGGAACATCCAAGAACTCAACAATCGTCATGTTAAATGCTGTGGCGATACGGATAAGTGTTTTTAAGTTAGGCGAATCCGACTTTCCGCGAAGTAAGCTGTTCACGGTGGAATAGGGGAGTCCGCTCATTGTAGCCACTTTGTTGACTGATAGCTTTCTAGACTTGCGTAGTTGATTGATGCGAGCAGCGATCAGATTGGTCAGTGTAATACGAACTCCTCCTTCCTGATTAGTTTAATCGCATCAATTCTACCAATAGTTTGCCCTGTAATTGACGATAAAACGCTAACTTTTGAAAATTTGGTGTTGTTTCGCTAATTAATATATAATGAGAGTGTGTATTCATTCTTATCAGCAAAACGGCCCTGTCGGGGTTGCGTCGCAACCTGTCAGGGCCGTTTTTAAAAATGGACTGGTAAATCATATAAAGATTCATTCGCGATTTTGGACATTGTGCTTTTTTTTGGAGCTGAATCGACGACTTGCAACATTTTCCTTTCTTGGAAACATATCATATACGGAAGAATCTAGCATGACTTAGAAATAACATCTACTATCAAAGTAAGTCATAATAAGGAGGGCGTGGGTATATGGGTAAAATCAGATGGCTGCATATTTCGGATCTTCACTATGACCGCGAGATGATGGGCGACTGGCCAGCGGGGCAGAATGGATTTCCTGTTACGGGTATTGATTTCATTGTTTTTACGGGAGATATGCATACTTACGGAAGAGATTACAACGAAGGAAAACGGTTTTTAACAGAGTTAGCTAAACACTATAATTTGAACCCTAGCGAGGATATTTTCATTGTCCCCGGCAATCATGATGTTGACCCATACCGAGTTTCGACTAAAGGGATTAGCGCGGTAAAATTGGAAAGGGGTAGAAGGGCTGCTGAGAGAAACGCAAAAAAGGCAACTCAGGTGGTGAGCAAAAGTTTTGATGACTTTGCGATAGATCGCCTCAAACACCTGCGAAATGCTCCGAGTGATGTTTTGAATGCTGACGGCAGCCATCTGTCGCACCGTTTTTCTGAGTATTGCGAAGCTGTTGAGTCAATCTGCGGTCCTGCGCCATTTTCAAGAGACAGAGATCCCTTTGCATATGCAGGTGCTTTTTGCAGAAAATGGAAGAACAGAATCAATCTGATTCATGTGAATTCCGCCCTGCTTAGTTGTTCTGATACCTATCGTGCACAAATACTTGACATCTGTGCGATCAATGATCTGAGCTACAATCCTGCCTTTAATCGCGCACTTCCTACCATAATCTTAGCCCATCACAATTACGCTGAGCTGGCCGCTATCCAACGCGAAGCGTTAAAGCCAATTCTTGCTGGCCTGAATGTTCGTGCCTATCTGAATGGGGACTGTCATCAGCGCGGTGAGGACAATATCCTGCTGGACGGTGGGCGTGCTATCCCTTGCTTTACAGCGCCAAGCATTTATAAAGCCCAAGGAGATGACGCAGCCAGTATTGGCTTCTACCTTTATGAAATGGATACTGACAGCCCGCAATGGCGTGTAAATGTAACATCCTATCGTTGGATAGAATGGCGTTGGGAAATCGCTCCTTGCCGTGCAATCCCTGTCTTTAATATGCGGGATATTAGCGCCGGACTTCATGAAAGATACGCTCGGGATGTCAAGAAGCTATCTCTTGACATTCTCCCAGGGATCACATACCAGTCGCCGGATGGTACCGTCACCAATGAGTATAAAAACCGCGGAGATACAGCTCCGTCGCCGATGCTCCAGCTTTTAGAAGAGCATCGAGACGTGCGGCATTTTCAACTGGTTGGGAAGGGCGGTTCGTCCTGTGGTGGAGTCGGAAAAACAAGTACATTGCTGAATCTCGCTTTTTCTTTGACCTCATCATCCAACGCTCCCGATATTGCTCCGCTCTATATTCAGCTGAGACGAATTTACGGAATAAACAGCAAGTCAAAGAACAACGAGAATCGCATTCTCCACTATATGCGTGAGGAATATAAGCTCACAGAGGCTGATCGCAACGCTTCCTTTATATTCCTGCTGGATGGTTTCAATGAGATCCCGACCACAACGATGCAAATCCGATGCCTTAGGGATATCCTTGACATTTCAGACAAGAAATACCCGGAGGCAGCCATTATACTCAGCAATCGTGATCCGCTGGATACCTACATGGATCTGCTGGAATATGAAAACGGTTTTGACGCTGACCAGATTGATAGATTAAAGTTCTATTTCCACAACTGCTACATCAAGGAACTGTCGCAGGAACAGATTGATGACTATTTTGAGCCAAATCAGCGCTGTTTGGTTCCTGCTGCTCGTAATATTCTGGATACTCCCTTCTATTTGGTGCTTTATCGCCAGGCTATGCAGCCGTCCGGCAAGGATGCAGGAAGATGGATCACAGATGCTTTTCAGGACCACCTGAATAATGGTACTCCAGAGAAAACCACATTGATGCTCCAAATGTTGCTGCGTGAGATTGACAATCTAAGAAGCGATATTACCTCTGCCGAGCGTGAACTACGCTGCTTTATCCTGACAAAAGTGCTTCCATATCTTGGGTATCAAATGGCGCTCAGTTCCCATTTAGATCCTGCACTTACACCTATAAAGAGTCCTAACTTCTTCAGGCGTGATGCCTATGCACGCACATATGCGTGCCTTTCTGCATATCTGCCGACCATAGACATTTGGAATGAATATAAGAATCAGAACCCTGAGACGCTGGAAAAACCTTGGAACACTCTGCGTAAACTCTATCAGGATAGTAATCCTGATATTTCTGATTTGACAGCAGCTATTCCCTATACTGTTTTCCCATCCGGCCTGCTCTGTCATCACGGAAGAAATATCAGCTTCTGTCACGATAACTATAGAGATTTCTTTGCTGCGTTTCATATTGCAAACGTGGTCTATGGCCTTTACAGTGGAATCGATCTTGCTGCGCTGTCCCCTGATGCGCAGGAGGTATTTCTGTTACAGCTCGAAACTCTTGATAACAGCATTCTCTTTGATGCTATTTCGATCTTACGGCAATACTTTGGCCTCTCTATCTATGATATCAGCGCGCAAGACACCACCGACCTCTCTGACACCTGCGCACAGATTGCTTTGCCGGCCATCTTGATTCGCCTTCTTGATGCAGTGATCCGTCGCGGTGAGCTTTCTAAGAACGAGCACTCCCAATTATGTCAGCTTAGATCAACACTCTGCGAAAGGTTTGTGCTGTCTTTTAAGGCACTGGATGAGAGTGATCCGCTGCAGACAAAATACTGTCTCTTTTTCTCGCTTGCGCTATCAATGCTGGCGAGGGACTATCGAACGGGGGTTGCGGGGACAAGAGATCTGATCAAATGTGCCGGATATGCCCAACAGTGTATCAACGGCGAAAAGAAATTAAATATTCCAAAAGCGGACGGCTACCTTCAGGTGGCCTTATGTCTCAACGCCCGTATGGAAGATATGCTCAACGTGACGGATACCAAGATGAACGGTACGCTGCCTTTTTCCTCTCAGCTGGCCGATGCAGTTCGAGAGGCTGTCAGGGACTATCACGAGGGATCGATGTACAAACGGGATGAAGCTGTTCGTACTTTTAGGAGAAATTTATTCCCTCGATGGAAGCCCGGCTTGGGCAATGTTCTGGCGTGCTGCGACATTTTTCAGATTATTCTTGAAGCGGCGTATGAAAAATATGTCTCCGCCGCTAATCAGAACAATCAGAACTATCAAGAGATCGCCCGCCTTGGTTATGTCAGCAAGGCATACCTTGTTTTGGCTGCGATTGGGACAAGCGGCGGTGCGTTGAATCTGCTGGCACAGATGTTGATCAATCAGGCAAATCAGTATGAAGCTGACCAGAGGATTTCTTTTTTTAGGAGGCATCCTGATATCGACACCTTTGTCCAGCAACATGCCGCACCTTATGGTTGGCCTTTAAACGACAACTATGCGCTTGCCTACCGTGTGCTTCAAAGCGTATGCGGCATTCAGCGCGGCAGCCAGCCGTATTCTCACATGAAGAAGGCTGAGCTTGTGCTCAAGGGCTACGTCTCCGAATCGAGCAGCACACAGTTGACCTCACTTAACATTGCCATCAACGGCGGGCTGGCGATGGGACATTACTGGAAGGGACGTCTTCTGTTGGAACAGGCAAAACAGGACCATGACCGCTGCAATGACTATAAAGATGCGGCCATTGCCAGCTTCTGTGCAACAAATGTGACAGAGCGCTTTGATCACTTGCCTGAAAATGCTGACGAGGACGCTGCTCCCCAACTGTCGCCTCCGCAATGGCTCTCTGCCATCGAGCTTTTACGATATCCAGACAGAGCGGTTTTTCGTGTTGATCGTAGAATGGTATTTCAAACGATTTATCAAAAGCTCACTCAGCAGGTTGAAGAGGTGCAGAGCGACAATATCCAGATACATAACGAGCGCTATCGCCTGACAAAAAAGGATGTCAGAAGCAATCTGGAGCGCTGCTTGGATATGGTGAAGGCGCAGTTCCCTGACAAGGAGCCCTTGATCCAAAAAATGATTCGATCAATAAGATAAGCATAGCAACGATACGGTTTTGATAATCTATCTGCTTTTGCAGACCTGCTATCGACCAAGAATAAGCAAAGAGACACCGGGAGTATACCGCTCCCGGCGCCTCTTTGCTTATTCTATGCAACGACGGTTCAGAGTTTTTCGGGTATTTGCTTTAACCGACACGCCCAGGCATTCAGCCAAGCCTTTGCTTTTTCCGATTCAGGCCACTTTACTAACATTCCTTCCAGTATTTGAATCTGCCGCTGAGCTAAAATGAAGGCGTTGCGCGAGCGATGATAATCGTAGTTTTGCAATTCTGGCTCTGTGGCGTCCTCAAATGTGTTCCAATCTAAAATATCCTTGAAAATGTGATTTTCTGCATTTTCACCGTATAGCGCATCTACGCAGTTCAAATAGAGTGCTATTGACCTAGGAATATCCGAGGCGGTTTGGCAGTCTTGAATTTCTCGTTTTAAGATTCGTTCTGCCCTTGCCAGCAATTGCTTCTGCGGATGAGAGTTTTCCATTCTTTCAGCAAGTGTCATAAGAAGAGTTGCTCGTGATACGGCATTGCTATCATGCAGCCAATCTAACGCGGTATTTATTACCTCACCGCTGCACGCAGGAAGGTCGGATGCTAATTTGGACAGCAGTACCTCTTGAATTGCTTGCCACTGCGCCTCTGATTCTAACCGCCGTGTCCTAACGTGAAATACAACGTTAGATAGCACGATAGCTTCCTGTAAAGCTCTCACATCCGGTTCGAAGCGATTCCAAATCTCTCTGGCAACTTCAAACTGTGACCTTTCGTCGCGAATAGCATTAAAAAGCCATTCTGCACTCAATAAGCGGACATATAGCAGTTCCGAGCCAGCTGCTGCACAATATAGTTCTCTATCGAGTGGCGAGATTGCCATTTGAAAGGCCAGGGTATCAAACATCATTGGAGAACGCAGCTGACTTAGCAGCGTCAGGAATCCTGTAATATCTAATTTGAGCGCCATATGGTATCCGCAGGTTAACCATGTGAGTCCGCGTAAATGGATTTGTCCTGCCTGATCAATCAGCAAGTGGTACCCCTGTGGGCTTGGCCGGGCTTTTCCGTTTAGTAGTGCCCACAGTGTATATTCTGGAGAAGATGCTCCACACTTCCGATAATCACACTGCTGCTCAGCAGCCTTTGCCAAATTTGGAAACTCTGATAAGAACAGAGCCTTAACTCCACCCGCGGATTGAAGCATTTCCGTTAGCAGTTCCACTTGGCTCGTGCAGATATTGCTCAGCGCATAACAGAACATTTTACATGCATCTATTCGATCACTTTGTGCTCGCTCTGCTACGGCCGTAAGGACTGTAGAGAAATCATCTTTGCAAATACATATCTGCTTTGACGATTCATCATACCACTGCCGCAAATACCTTTCCGCTGCTGACTCTGCTGAAGTTTCGCTTTGAACCTGACACCGGTATGTCTCAGAGCAAAAAAGGACCTCATTTGAGATTCTCAATGCTCTTGGCTTCTGCTGTTGGATATCGGAATCAGAGAGACTATTCAGGTACTCACAAACTTCCATGCATACCCGATGCTCCAGCGGAGCTATGACAAGCGGAAACTTTTGCGCCATAGAGTTGAGAGAATTACTCAGAAGGAATCCATCGATCGTACCGTCCTTGTGATACCGAATTAGATATCGGTCGTGAAAGACGCCTTTTTCACCACGTGTCAGATTTCTTACCAGCAGATTGTTGTGGAGAAGGGGTGCTGTCCGCTGTAAAAAAGCGCGAGTTTCCTCGCAAACATTACTTTTTTGATTTGTGTCCGGATCAAGCGAGCCAAGCGAGGTAATGATCTCCAGTTCAAGGTCTGTTCGTTGTATTCTTGTCAACAGCTTTTCTGCTGCCCGTGCAGAGAAGTATGGATCGGCAATTACCGCCTTGCAAACAGAGGATTGCTCAATATATGCTCTTACCTGCAAAAAGCTATCGATCTCTCCGGTTGTGGGGGTGTTAGAAATAAATGCCCCAGTTTCTTTTTTTTCCTGATAATCTTTAAAAAGAGAGTAGCCGTTCTCCATCGCCTCATCTAACACGGACTCATGTTCGCTGCGGATGCTGATTGCACGATCCGTGGTGATGCGTTGGACTTTCATGAGTTGAGTTCGAATCAGTTCGCTGCTCTTTGCTACAGAATGTAATAATTTATTTGTCCAAGAGTCTCCGATTTGATATGGAGTACTGCCCCAACTTGAGATGATGGAGAGTCCCATCATCAGCGCAATGCTTTGGGAGACGATTAGCTTTCCTGTGGCGGTATTCCATGCGTGGACCACAACCGATGTCATTGGCTCATTAGCCTCGAAGTAGATTTCCTTTTTATTTGCAGGCCACACTTGTGTCTGATTGCAGATCACATAGTCTTTATACTTTCCAATACAGTTAACAATGATATCTTCTGCAAAATCTTTGCACTTACGAATCGTTGTAACCCACAGGCCTTGATCCTTGTGGATATCTATTTCAAAACTGCTATTCTCAGGGGTACGATAATAAACTTCGTAGTTGCCAAAACGACGTCCATCTATACAGAAGTCAATTCCACAGTTGCATTTTGCCCATTCAAGAAGTTCAAGTGTCTGCTCGTAGCGCGTTCTGCCATCTGCACTGAATTCATTTTGTATCTCACTCAAAAGAGAAAGCTTTTCTCTGTTCCAAAATTCAAAGAGATAACAGAATTCGGATATGGGCACAGCCTGCTGTTCTTCATCATCGGAATATAGGAGCTGCTCTCTTTTATACAACTGCGGCGATTTGAGAGTTACCCTTTCGCATAACATGATTGGTTCGGTGCCCGTCAGACTTATCAAGAAATTATCTGCTTCGCTTGGCGATAGAATCGCCTTTGCAATCAGCTTTTGCCCCTTCCTGTCAGCAGGAAAGGTCTTCCACGGATATGAGGATTGCTCGGTTTCACTGCTGAACCCATAGAGAAGTCTGTATTGTGTATCCACCTTAAAAAGTAATAATTTGACAAACCTTTTCCGCATTTTGCATCCCCTTCGTCAATGTTGAGCAGGCTTTTCAAAGTGCGCTGCTATTTTACCGTTATGATCTGGTATCATTATAGCAAGTATACCCCTCCACTATCGATGCTCGCAATATTGGAATCCAGCAATCTGCGAGATTCCAATATGCAAGCATTTTATAGTAGACAATATGCAACGTTTTTCGACACGCAACACACACTAGATACGGGAAGTCGTTTCACGGCTGCAATTCAAAATGGAGGGACTTTTATGAAAATCAAAAACGTGGCTATCAAAAACTTTAGAGGCTACAGCGATGAGATTAATAGCGACTTTGAAGATTTAACAGCATTCGTTGGGAAAAATGATATTGGAAAATCAACTATTTTAGAGGCACTTGACATTTTCTTTAATGACGGGAAAGGCGTAACAAAACTGGACAAGGCAGATCTGAATGTTGAAAGTAAGGCGCGTCAGGAAACAGATATCTCAATCCGGATCTGCTTTACAGATCTTCCTGAAAAGATTGTTATCGACGCAACAAATGAGACATCACTTAGCGCAGAGTATCTGCTTAATTCGGACGGCTTGCTTGAAGTTGTCAAACGTTATCCTAATGCAGGTACACCAAAAGTTTTTATTTGTGCGATGCATCCGACGAATCCGGAATGTGCAGACCTACTTTCTAAAAAAGATAGTGATCTTAAAAAAATAATTGAGACGAGAGATATCCCATGTGAAGATAAGACGAGAAACGCTGCAATGCGAACGGCAATTTGGAGCTACTACGGTGATGATTTGCAGGTTAATTCAGTCGAACTGGATGTAACTAAAGGTGATGCCAAACCCATTTGGGAGAAGCTCCAAAAATATCTTCCGGTCTACTCTTTATTTCAAGCCGACCGAAAGAACAGTGATAGCGACAGTGAAGTTCAAGATCCTTTGCATGCGGCCGTAAAAGAGATATTACAAGATGAAGGTATCAGCCAAACCTTAGATCATGTCGCAGAAATTGTAGAAGGAAAGCTGCAAGAGGTTGCGACGCGTACTCTTGAAAAGCTGCGAGAGATGAGTCCTGATATAGCCAATACATTGAGTCCTGTCATTCCACCTGCTTCGAGCCTGAAATGGGCAGATGTGTTCAAATCAGTCACTATTTCCGGAGATGAGAGCATTCCTATTAACAAACGTGGCAGCGGATCTAAGCGACTGATATTGCTTAATTTCTTTCGTGCAGAAGTTGAGCGTCGCAAGGATGAAGCAAATGCTCCCGGCATTATTTACGCCATTGAGGAGCCGGAAACGTCACAGCATTCAGAAAACCAGAAAAAACTTATCAATGCATTGATCGCACTCTCCACTGAAAGCAATGTCCAAGTAATCGTCACTACTCATAGCGCGGTACTTGTTAATGCGCTCGACTTCAAAAATATCCGACTGATTTGTGCGGATGGATCTCAAAAACGTGTTGAGGCTGTGCGCTCGGGACAGTTACCTTTTCCTTCACTTAATGAAGTCAATTATCTTGCATTTTCCGAGATATCTGAAGGGTATCACGACGAATTATATGGCTACCTCGAAGAACAGGGATGGCTTAACGAGTATAAGCAAGGTAAGACAACCGTTCCTTATAAAAAAATCAGCGCCAATGGCACAACGCGAGAGCAGCAGATATGCATGACAGAATACATTCGACACCAAATTCATCATCCTGAAAACACATATAATGCGCGGTTTAATGATTCGCAGCTCCGGAGGTCTATTGAAGACATGCGAGCTTTTGTTACTTCTAAAGCCCAAACTCCGGAAACCACTTAAATACTTCCATAAAGATGAGAATTCTAATCCGAACAGGGATTGCCTTTCAGAAAATTAAAGCACTATTTGTCTTTGACGGAGCGGATGAATTGAAAAACGCAAGGGATAGAATCGTTGGTAAATGAAAAATAATTTATAATCGCTGGACACATTCTGAAAACACATATAATACGAGATTTAATGATTCGCAACTCCGAAAGTCTATTGAAGACATGCGAGCTTTCATTACTTCTAAAGTCCAAGCATTAAAAACCATCTGAATTTTCCTTTAAAAATGAGAGTTCTAAACTTGCCTTTCAAAAAAATAAAGCATCATTTGCCTTTGTTAGGGCAGATTGATTGAGAAAAACGCAAGGATTAAAAATCGCTTGGTAATAGAGATTTATGCTGAACGAACTCTAACAATCCCTTATCATGTGACAAGTGCATTCCGGTTTTAGTCAGGCTGATGAAAATCAATTCATAATCACTGGACACATTTTTGGTACCTTGATATAATACGAATATAATAAGTAGGAGTTAGGGCTATGCTGATTTATCTTCAAGTAATCGAAACAGAGGAAGACAAAAACAAGTTTGAAGACATATACCAGAAATATCGTGGCCTTATGTATTATGTCGCTTACAAGCGCTTACATCATGAACAAGACGCAGAGGACGCAGTACATCATGCATTTATGAAAATAGCTGAAAATATTACGGCTATTGATCCAGTGAGTCCAAAAACAAAGCAGTTCGTCGTAACTATAGTTGATAACAGAGTAACTGATATGCTGCGAATGAATGGCCGGCATCCCGCCGCAGAATACAACGATGAAATTCTTAGCGGCCTGAGTTCCGAACTTCACACAGATGATTTGCTTACAGAAGCTATCCTCAAGCTTCCGGAGCAACAGCGTCATGTTATCTGGCTGAAGTACTATCACGGTTACAGTTTACGGGAAATTTCAAAGATGCTAGGCATTACATTATCTTGGGCACAGAAAATTGATCAGAGAGCAAAAAAGCAACTTGAGATACTATACAAAGAAGGAGGCGGTGAATTTTGATCACGGATGCGCAGCTACGCAAAGCTGCTGAAAAATCCAGCGACTTATATCTGCGTTACGTAGAACATAAAAAGAATCCCATATGCTTTCATCGGTACTATATGAAATGCATCCATCTTGAAACTTAATAGAAGCTATGAGTTTACTGTTTGCCAATGACAAGTCCTGGACTGGAGGAAATTTAAGACCCGTTGATTGATCTCTTAAAATTGATTCAACCATATCGGATATTACGATACTTCGATTTTCGGGATTATCCAAGAAAGTTATCTTTTTTTGCGTTTCATTGACCGTTGCAGAAAAATATCCTCTTGAATAACTAATATACGCACTACAAATCGGCGAGTATGGCTTTGCTTGCAACTCCAGTAGCTGTGCAGCTTCTAAATATCGCTCAAATATGATTTTCATTTCCAAAGTATCTGTGTCTTTATGCGAACAGTCCTGGAATATCCCATTGAATTAGAACATTTAATGAATCTAGCTGCTCTCGGATTAGCATTGAATACTCCAAGCTATCACCGATTAGTGCAAGATTTGTTGTGCCACCCAAGCGGCAAGCATCCTCAAAGACGGTTAGTGCATTATATAATGCTGTTTTTCTATTCAGAGAAAATAATGGATTTTGTTTATGATAGGCATCAATAATTTTTTCGACTTCACGAATGTATTCTGCCATATTTGGGTTACCTCCTAACGCATATGCCGCTATTGCCTATAAGTATATCAGTATTTACGATAAGATTCTATATAAGAGATTGTTTTATAAGAGATTACTTTAGGACTATATTTTCAAATTGCTCCTAAGTGATATCGGTGGTGTCCTCATAGGGAGGAGACCGCCTTCTTGAAAAAAGTTTTAACACTCATCTCACTGCAATACTACGACGACGCGAAAGCAGGTATAGCTACACTATTTATAACTATATGGGCCAAGGATAAAGAAAAATTGGCAAGAAAAAATAGTTAACTGATTGAGATAAAGCTCGTCCATCTTCTTTAATTTCTGTTAATGGACAAATGATCCCTTTTATAAGATTTATCTATCTAATAAGTGTAAGAAAAATGCCTTTGCTAAAATATGAATTATTTGTCCAAAATCAATTTATTTCATCGTATAAATAGGAAAATGAGTAAAGAAGGTGATAACAATGGGCTAATTATTTATTAACGGCAATACCAATTCACTCTGTCGTATATTTCAATAGATTTGGAGGATAAAATGAGACAGTATAAATGGAAAAAGAGTTTATGCATGTTTTTGGCGTTGTTGATGCTTTTTAGCACTTTTTCAACACCTCAGGCAACCTTTTCTGCCGATAATGTGGATGTAATCGAAAACGCTGTCGAAGAATATGTGAAATCATGGTTTTTTGAAAATTTCTCAGAACATTATATCTTGTCAGATTATTCTTCATCTGTCTCAGAACTCACAATTACTGGGGATGAAATCTTAGCAACAGTGCCTTTGGGGGCTTATACTACCTTAAAATATACAAGTGTTGATTCTTTGCCATACATGTTAGGAATTAAGGAAAAACTAAATATATCTTCTCTTGCTGAGATCGTCCCTGCAGACTTTGCGCAAAAATATGGTAAGGCGGCTGTTGCTGAACTTCGTAAATCTGTTGACTATGGAGTTGAGACAAGCAGTTCGTCTGCAGTAGCAAGCAAACTTTCGATGGACAGCAAAGGAAATAGTGCGCTTACTACAAAGAGAGCAGTCGATACTTTGAAGAATTCGATGCATATTACTTCAGCCCAGGCGGAAGATATCATCTCTTTGGTAGCAAATAATTTCGTTGACGCAGCTGAGTGTATTGGAGTACCGACGTTATTAACACTCGAGATTTCCTTTGCAGCGAAGTACAATAGCGACGGAACATTTAGCAATGTCACAATTGAGCAACGTCATGGGGATTACGCTGTTGAATCAGAGAGTGAAATCAAGCCGCTTTCCTTTGAGGACTTGAAGAAATCTGCGGAGGAAGAAATTGATGTTTGTTTGGCATCTGATTTGAGTTCCTTGCAGGCGGTAGTTCCTCTTGCCGCAGCTGATAATTATAATCGCGTAGCTGCGAGAGATTACGCATGGCAACACACGGCCCCTGGCTATGGCTATCATCAGAACGATCCTGATCTTGGCGGCTATACACCTTCGACAACATGCGGGCATACATTCTATGACAAGAATGGCAACAAAACGTATGTTTATGTGGACCGCAGTTTTTGGAACACCACAGATTATCCGTCGTGTATGGCGCTTGGCCATTGCCATAATGATTGCGCTTGCTTTGTGTCTCAATGCATGGTAGCCGGCGGAATCTTACCTACAAGTGATTGGTATTATGGATCACTCACATGGGTAAGTGCGTCTAGGTTAATCGATTTTATTACGAGTAATGAGGTCGGCGGATATGCTGTGACATATAAGACTTGTAATGCTGGCAATATTGTTTACTGGGAAGGACATATTACGCTCTGCACTTTGAATGATACTGTCTCGCATCGATATACTGGACACACGAATGATCGTAATAACTCAAAATTCAGCTCAGCAGATGCATATTACGCTATTAATTTAGCGTGACGTGAATATCTTGGAGGAGAACTCCGTGAATAGAAAATGCTTTTTTGCTTTGATGTTACTTTGGCTAATTTCAATGGTTAGTGGATGCTTTAATAAGCAAGGAAACGCTGCATTTGAACCTCAAGAGACTGTTTTCACCAATGGTGCATTTTCCCTTGCGTTGCCTTGTGAGTTGTCTAATCAAGTAATCGTTAATCCGTCGGAAAGTTTTTACATCACCGATCAGACTGTTTTTTCAGTATTCCATGCTGATACTTTTGCGGCGGAAAATCTAGGATGGATTTTTTCAATCTGTAGATATACTGAAAGCGAGTACTGCGAGGAATACTTGCAGAGCGAAAGTCGTCAATATGTGTTTGCAAGAGATGAATGGGGATATTACTGCGTCCTCTTTCCAAGTGATGTACAGTCTTTAGATCCTACGGTAAATAGCTTTATGGAAAACGTCCGCCAAAATGAACTGGACGGCATCTTGGATGATTTTATTTCCAGAAATGCTCTTGAAGAATACGGTGAGAAATCCTTGGGGGCTTACGAAGAAATCGAATCGAACGAGGAAGAAAAACCAAATACGACTATGATTCCCAATTTTTCCGTGCTTGTTTGCGACCAACCAACATGGGCTGGTATCTGTGATTGGTTTTATTCCAATTCGATGCATCAAAAGACTATGCTTCTAAGTGATTTTTGTAACCGTGCGCCTCTGGAGGAGTGTATTACATCTCTTTTAACTAATAGTAGTGACGTCATTTTAATTCCCTGCAATGATGAAATCTTGGAAGGGTTTTCACAGTTTCGAGCAATACCGATTCAAAAAGATGCAATCGTATTTGTCCGTAATAATAGCAGTGAGTTGTATAACCTGAATCAGTCGCAGATTGTGGATGCGTATACAACAGATGCACAGATTTATTGGGATAGAACAGGGGGCGAACCCATTATTCCGTCAATGGGATATTTGGACTTGGAAGTTGAACTTTGGCAGGAACTTTCAATGTGCTTTGACCTCGTTGCAACTTCGAAAAACATAGTTTCGGCGGCCGATTCTGATAACCCTGCACAGGCCATTATAGAAAAAAACCTAAATGGAACGGGCGTGTGGCCATACTATTTTAGCTTATTGACCGGAGAAGTTGGTATTAATGGTTCTGTTGTTACAGTTGACGGGGTTTATCCATCTGCACAAACAATTTTGAATGAAGACTATCCATATACACTGAGCTATTATGCCATTTTTTCATCGCAGAATCCATACTGCAACCAAATCCTCGATTTTGTTGAGCGGCTCGAATCAGTGCTTTTGTAAAGGAGAAAGATATGAAAAAGAAGATAACCAAAATCATACTCGCAGTATGCCTTGTTGTTGCAGGACTTCCCCTTTTTGCTATTGGAGCGAGGGCTAACGACGATGCGAATACGAACAGCGAGATGATGATCTCGGTTGATAACTATTTTGATTATAGAAATGCTAAGCTAATGACAGCAAGCTTTGGTGCAGGATACACTGCTGATAGTATGGATTATCCTGCGTTAGTGTGTAATGATGTTGAAGCTCCAGCGATGGCCATGGAGGCGAAGACGAACACAGATTTAAGAACAAGCGGCATGATGGATTACTTTGAATCATGCAAGCTTCATTTGCTGAGCTGGGAAGCCTTTACTGGGGAGCCTCAGGACATTACAACAATGGAAAACGGACTTGTGTCTTGCAAAGTATACGAGTGGGTGGAGTATACATGGTATAGTGATGATTTTCCTGATCCGGTTTCGTCTGGATTTGGAACGTGGCATACATTAACACTTGCTCCGAATGCTGGAGATACTAGCTATCAAATTGTCCAAGATATTTATGACGAAAGTGATATTAGTGGCTTTAACAACACCGTTAGTAAAGCGAATGATTTTGACAACGAAATTTTACCACACTATGATACAAGAGGTAATGTATCAACATTCTCTGCGTTAGCATCGTCGTTTTCTCGTTCTGCAGCAGTTAGTTATGCAGACGCCTATGTTGGAAACTACTCGTTTTCATCTGGGGATGTTGCAGATTATACTTACTATAATAAACAATATAAAAACTTTAATGCATCGGGCGGCGACTGTGCGAACTATGTGTCGCAGTGCTTAAAAGCGGCCGGACTTGGCACAACGAGTAACTGGTATTATAACAATAATGGCAGTATTTGCACAGATAGTACCCATGACGCAAGAGTTGGTCATACGTGTACGAATACGCATATTTGCGGAGAGGCGTGGAGAAGATCAACTGAACTAAGAAAAGAACTTTCTTCATATTATGCATCCACTTTTGATACTGATCCAAGCCCAGATTCTTTCTGTGTTGCAGATGTTGGCTTTTTTGGGAGAGGTGCAACACAATCACACTCTGTTATTTGCGTTGCAACTGGTGGCAATTCTTTCCTCATCAATTCTCATAACAACGATAGAAAGAGAGTTGAATATAATGCGAGAACGATTGCTAGTAACAGTTTAAGTAGACTACACATTCATAGCGGCAACTCTTGGACGAAATATAATGCAACTTATCACAGAGGGCTTTGTAATGGCGGCTGTGGTGAGTTTGTTTTGGCACAGCATTATGCTAGAACGCCCGGAAGTAATGCTACTTGTTTGGGGTGCGGCTATGTTGGGAACATTTCTATTGGACTTATGTCTATGGGGGATAAGTTATCCTGATAAGCGGCGATGGGGAGACAGCCTGTCGCAAGCACACTTTTACAAATGGCAGTCTACTAAGCAATTTTATACAAGGAGGTATATTATGAGGACATCTATTCGAAATATCCTTTCTGCGATTATCATTATGTCAGTCTTGCTCTGCAATGCTATGGCTATCGAAAAAGAGAATATCAAAATAAATTCCGCTGCTGAGGAATTAATTGTAGACTTTCTTGATGCATATTCAACATCTCTTGTAGAGTTAACACCGCTCGACTATTCTGATTTTTTTTGGGATACGGAGAGCACAACTGTTTTTGCCCTACTTACTGACTATCGAATTGAATATGACAGCTTATGGGATAGCAGATATAGTAACATTTCGATTGATCCTGAATTTAGTAATATCAGCGCAGTTGATGACGAAATCGTTGCCGATGTAAAATTGAGTTATGAGGCAAATATTTGGCATGATGGTAAGAGCGAGAAAACACTTGGGGTAATTGATTTTACATTTACGTTAAAAGCAAGCGATGATAATTGGAAAATCTCGGCTATAACTCGCGAAGGCGACGAAGAATGGATTGAAGATGCAAAGACTTCTTCAGCGAAAAAAACTGGAACGACTGTAGTTTCGGAATTGAAGCGCTTATTAAATGAAGAACTTGCGAAAGCAAAAGCATTGCCTCATACTAAAATGCTTTATGGAACGCCTATAGATCCCAAGGAGACGCAGGTACTCAATACATCCGTCGAAGATACTAAAGCAAGTAGCATGCGTAATGCTTTAATTGTGGCATACGATGCAAACAAAGCGGTTAATTATAGCGATTGCTATGCGCTTACAGAAAATTCACTTTTTTATGTAGCCGATAAGGATTGCACAAACTTTGTGTCACAGTGTGTATGGGCCGGATATGGCGGTTGGGTAAATGGTGATGAGACTGCCAATGCACAAAACATTGCAGCTCACTACCGCATGTATCATCACAATAACAGTGATTGGTATACGACCAGTTGGTTTGCACACAAAAACGGTGGTAGCAGCCCGTGGGAAAGTGCAACATCACATGGAAATTTTGCTTTAGGAAATACGGGCAGCGGTTTGGGTCCATTTGGACTTGGAAGTACTACAGCAGTTCTGTATAGTAACTATGATGCGAGTTCGATTCAGAGGGGAGATGTTGTCCAACTAGGTAGATCTGCAAATGACATACGGCATTCTGTGATTGTTCGAACTGCAGGAAGTTCATTCGAAAATATCTTTGTGAATTCGCATAATTCAAAACATTATAACTATCCTCTGAGTAAATATTTTGAGACATATTCCTATATCCGCGTTATTCACTATCGCCCTGCTTTTTTTGCAAATTAAGCTGCTTTTAGCATACGAATACGAAAAAGGGCTTTGTTAGACTAATGTGAGGTAAGCGTCAAACCTCCCCGCGTATAAAAAGGCCGCCATCTCAAGGAGCTTTTGCTCACCGAGATGGCGGTCAATTATTTTTGCGGCACATAACATTCTTTCGGGGCTCTCGCGGGAAGCAGCTTTTCAGCCCATGCTTTGCCAGTTTCACTCAGCTGCGGCGCGTTTTGCAGAACCCACGGCAGATAACGGTACGGATCAAGGGCATTCTCCTTCGCCGTTTCAATCAGGCTGTAGATCACGGCGCTGGCCTGCGCGCCGCCCGGCGTATTGGCAAACAGCCAGTTCTTCCTGCCCATCACAAAGGGCTTAATGCTGCGCTCGGCACGATTATTGCTCAGCTCCAGACGGCCATCCTCCAGATACCTTGTCAGGTATGGCCACTGCTCCAGCAGATAGTGAATGACCCTGCCCAACGCGGATTTCGGCGCGGTTTTCGCCTGCATCTCATTTGCCCATGACAACAACGCGTCTAAAACAGGTTTCTCCTGCTCCAGCCGCTTTTCATATCGTTCCTCCGGCGTCAGCTCTGCAAACGCCTGCTCCAGCTTGAAAAGCCGGGAGCAATAGCATTCGCCAATCGCTGCCGGCGAGTCCTTTTGCATCTCCTTGGGCAGCGTTTGCAACGCCTCGTCAAATTTTCGCCTCGCATGTGCCCAACAGCCCACCACGCGAATACTGCCCGGCAGTCTGTGGTATCCCTGGTATCCGTCCGCGTGCAGCCATCCTGAGAAACCTTGCAGAAAACGCTCGGCGTGCTCCGCTTTCCTCGTGGGCTGATACTCATACAGCACAATGCCCTGTTTTGCGCAGCCGCTGGTGCGGTACAGCCACATATAGGACTTGCTGGTGGAGGAACGTCCCGGCTCTTTCAGCACCTGCAAGGTCGTCTCATCCGCATGCAGCACCGGCTCCTTGCAAAGCTGCTCGCGCAGCGTATCGTAGACCGGCCGCAGCCACTTCTCCGAAGTGTTCAGCAGCCAGTTAGCCATGGCCTGTCGGGACAATTTCAGACCCTGACGCTCAAACTCCTGCTGCAACCGGTACAGCGGCGAGTACATGACGAATTTTTGCGTTGCCAGATAAGCCACCGCCTCCGCAGAGGCAAAGCTGCCGGGCAGTAGCGCAGGCTCTTTCGCTGCCTTTACAATGTTGGCTTCACCGGTCTCCTGCTCGCAGTTCTTGCAGGCGTAGGCGTAGTACACGTCCTCGCGCACCCAGAACTCTGCCGGCTTCATCTGCAGTGTTCGGCGAACCTCTTTGCCGATCTCAACCATCTGGCTGCCACAGGCAGAACAAGTCCGTTCGTTCTCCGGCAGACGGTGCTCCACTACCTCGGTGGGAGTACCCTCCGGAACGACATCCAGCACATTGCCGGACTGCCGTTTGCGCTCGTGCGCCTTCACGGTGATCTGCTTCTCTATGGCGGCTTTGGTGCCGAAAGCATAGGCCTCCAGCTCATTGTAGGTCAGGCTCAGTTGCTCCATGACCATCTGCTCCGCCTGTTCCGAAGAACGGCCAAACAGCTTCTTTTTAGACAGCTTCAGCTGTTCCAGCAGCCACTCGTTTTGCAGCGTGAGGCTGGTAATGACCTGCGCCTGTTCCTGTTCGCGGGCAGCAAACTTTGCTTCCAGTCTTGCATGCGCCTCTTCCAACTTGGCGCTCTTTGCTTCCAACTGCGCATTTTCCTGCTGCAACCGCTCATATTCCGCACGGGAAATGGTCACCATTTCTTCCGTGTTGCTTGTCTGCATTTCTCTGTTTTCCATGTAAACATTATACCACAGAATGCGGCAAAAAGCCAGTGTTTTCAATGATTTCCGCCTGTTTTGCTTGTTTAGACAGCAGTCAATCCCGTCACTGGGTGGTGGGCTTTCGGCTGTTCGATTTGCAGCCCCTCCATGAGCCAGCGGTACTGCTGCTGCGTTAAAGTCTTCACCTCGGATTCAGAGCGCGGCCATTGGTACGCGCCCTGTTCCAGTCGCTTGTACAGCAGGATGAAGCCATCTTTTTCCCAGTACAAGCCCTTGATACGGTCTCGCCGCCGCCCGCAGAACAGGAACAGTGTGTTGGTAAATGGATCCAGTTCAAACTGCTGCTGGACGAGGCGCGCCAGACCATCTATGCCCTTGCGCAGATCCGTGTAGCCGCAGGCGATATAGACTTGATCTGCACCGGTGAAATCGTTCAGCATAGGCGCAGAAGCTCCACCAGCAGTCTCAGCTGTTCCGCGTTACAACCGGGGTAAATGTCCAGACTGGCCTTCCCAATATGCAGTGTGGCACAACGTTCCGCTACGTTGCATGATACCTGTTTCGGCGCCGGTAACTCCGCAAAGGTCACGGCCGTTGATGGCGGTGCTCCGTTTTTCCGCACGCCTGTCAACAGTTCACGTTCCCAACGGTAATAGGTGGCTGTCGTAACACCCCGCTGCCGGCACCATTCACTTACAGAGAGACCGCTGCCCCTGCATTCCTGTATAGACATGCTCCATTCCTGCTTCTTGGCTTCATGTTTCAGCTCATTGCTCGTCATTTACTTCACACCCTGAACATTATAGTGGTGGAAAGTTTCACAACTCCCCACCACTATTGTCCCATGTCTGTCCAGCCGCCCTCAGCTTTGACGGTTACGGAACGACGCTGCTATCTATGGTATAATGGATTTGTTAAATCGCTTATGACACCATAGCCATTCCCTACGAACAGGCTGGGCGACTAACTGCACAGGAGGAACCAATGATGGGCTGTACCACCGCACCGGGCGAAAAGACGCTTGCGCCCGCAAGGGCGCTGCACAAAGATCATACCTATGAGCTTGTATCAAAAGTTGCCTATCTGATCGGCGTTCCTCTGCGCATTTTTGAAAATGAGCATGAGCCGCCGAAGCTGGAGCTGTACGATCAGCTGGAGCGGGATAAAAATGCCCGGATCATCCGCAATCTCTGTATCATCCGAACCGCTATTGAGCGCAATTATAAAAGGATCAACGACGCAATGCGCATGGAGTGCCGTGGGCTGCTCTCCATGCCGGAGCTCATCCCTTCCGCCAGCCTCCAGCAGCTTTCGGATGACGGCGTCAACTTCATCACAAAATTCAGCACGAAACTCTGCCATCATGTGATAGAGGTCAACCGGCTGATCTCCGACCGCATCAATAACTGCAAGAGCCTGTTTCCCGTCTGGATCAACTGGGCGTATCTCAAGGAGCTGTTCCTCATGCCGGACGGCCTGACTGAGAGCGGGACCAAAGCTGCGGCCGGCCTTTACTACGCGAATCTGTCCTATTATCCCTACCAGATGTATATCAACTGGGCGCCGGCAGACGAGGGCAACATCCTGTACAGCGACAGGAAGTTTGCGGACTTGCTTTACCAGTGGCATTGCGATGCCTTTACCGAGTACAGCAAGGTTTCGGATGCCGGCGCCTTTGTGAAGAACAACATCTACGATTTCGTCAATGCCAGCGAAAAGACGGTCATCGTTGTGGACTGCGAGAATTCCGACCCGTACAAGCTGTGTGCGACGCTCAGGAATCTTGACCGCGAGATCATGCAGAAAATCACGACGATCCTTCTTTTCGATGACATCCACACCGTGACCGCATGGCGGATCCTCGAAAGCTATACGGATATCCCTGTCGAGCACATCATGACTGAGCGGATCAAGCAGAACAAGTCCCTTGTGGACATCAAGCTGACTGCACGCGCCTGCCAGGAGCATTACCAGAACCATGTGGATTCCTTTGTGATCGTTTCCAGCGACTCAGACTACTGGGGACTGATCTCATCTTTGCCAGATGCCGATTTCCTTGTGATGATCGAGCATGAGAAGTGCGGGCCGGACATGAAGGCTGCCCTCGCAGACGCCGGTATTTTCTACTGCTATCTGGATGATTTCTATTCCGGCAACAGTGAAGACATTAAGAAGAAGGCGCTGTTTCAGGAGATGTACCGCTGGATCGACAGCACCGTCCACCTGAATGTCAATGATATGTTTGATGCCGCCCTGAGAAATACCCGGATCGAAATGTCGCCCTCTGAGCGAAAGCAGTTCTTTGAGCGGCATATCAAGCATATGACCCTGCAGGTCGATGAAAGCGGGAATGTCCGGCTGGAACTGAAGCGCGGATGAGCTGTCCGGGCGTAGATTGTCAGGCAGTTCGCACATGCTTCTTCCGGAATGCGAAAATCACATCATGAGGACCTTTGCCTGCGGACGCCGTTCTAAGGACAGAGGTCCTCTGCTGTTTACTCCTGATAAAACTCCGGTCTTGCGACAGTGGTAAATCCAGCTTTCCCTGTGACCACCACATTGTTGTATCCGCTGGCGCAGTGGATGATCATAATATTGCCGCTGCTGTCGAAACCGCAGACGATGCCGACGTGGCTATCCTCCGGATAGAACACAAGGTCGCCCGGCTGGGCGTCACTCCAGTCAATGGGGGTACAGTAAGTATGCTGTGCCGTAGCCCCACCGCCATGCCCAATGACGTATTGTCCGCCGCTCTGGTTGTAGAACACCCAATCCACCATTCCCGAACAATCCAGTCCGAAGGGCAGCACAGTGCCGGTGGTGGAGCTGCCCTCGGCTGTGACCTCCATCGGCATTCCCCAGCGGGAGTCCCAGCCAATCACCAAAGATTTTCCTCCCCAAAAATAATGGACTCTGCCCAAGAGCTGATATGCTGTCAGCACAACTTCTCTGCGTGCCTCGCTGAGATCGGCGGGGAGGTTTTCCATGATCTTCGCTACCTCGTCGGGACTCAGCTCAATGTCTTGGTAGCTGCCGGTGGGCGCCGCGAATAGTTCCTGGTACTCCGGCTGCATGAGTTCTTCCAGTAGCTTCCGCTGATCGGCGCTGAAACGGTATTCATCCGCCATCTGCAGGTAATCCTTTACCGTGACGGTGATGCGCAGGATGACGGTGTCACCCTCATCTTCACCGCCCGAGACAGTCTCGAGATGGTAGGAGATCGCGTTCATGTCCCAGAAGATTTCACGAAGGATCTCCATTTTTCCTTCTGTCAGCGTAGCAACCTCATCCGGTGAAACGTTGTCCGTGGTAGTCCGCACAGCATAAACAGCCAGCACATCCCGCCAGTTGGAGATTATGGCGGCGCTGCCCGCGTTGTCCATGTCCAGTTCGTCGTAGGGGTTCTCCGCCTTGATTTGCTCGATGTGGGTGGAAAACTCACTGTTCATCATGCTGACAGCATCCGGCATGGTGTGGCCGGTGCCGCTGTCCTCGCCGGAGAAAAAGATTCCAAAAGGCGACACGATCAGAAGTCCAATCAGACAAATCACCAGCACCATGGCTACAACTGTGCTCCCACCAGCCGCTATTGCTGCAAGTAAGCTCTGGGCAGCGGCAATGATAGCGCGCAGCGCACGGCCTGCCGCCTGTGCGGTTTTCTGCACCGCGGTTTCTGCCGTTTTTGTCGTCTGTTGCCGCAGGGCCATCTGCATGGCTGCTTCTCTGGCAGCGTGTGTTCCGGCCGCAGTCGCATGGGCGGTGGAGGAGCGCACAGCCTGTTCGGCGGACTGCACGGCAGATTTGCCACCTTCACGGACTTTCGGCATGATCCCTGCGGCGTGCTCCGGTGCTTTCGGTTCGGGGAGCCGATGTTTCTTCGGCGGCTGGATGCTGCCGCGCTCCTTGATCCTCTCCCTGCTGGGTAGCTCTCTCCCACGGGATGTGGGATATTCCGAACGCAGCGGATCACCGCGCAGATCAACCTGGTGTCGGAACCGCTGCTCTGCCTGCCTGCGCTGCACCTGCTGGCGGGACGCTTTGCGGCCCTGCTCCTGAATGAACGCCTGCTGGCCCTGCCGTTGCGGCTCCGGTGCTGCCGTTACGGTGGTCTCACCCCGTGCGCTGATGTAGGCGTTCTTCGTCTTGACTGCCTGCTTCATAGCCGCCTGCCGTGCCTGTTCCTGCGCAGGCGGCGGAGGAGTGCTTACCCTCGCCGCTTCGGCTTCTCTGGTGTGGATGACAGGCGGCACGTCGCTGTTGGAACTGGGGGCAGAGGCGTCACCCTGGGGTGACGCGCTCTGCTCCGCGTTTTTCTTCTTGCGCTGCTTCAGCAGTTCCTTTTCGGCGCGGCGCAGGCCGCTGGCGGCGGTGTCCTCAATGGCGTCGCCGCCATATTCATCCCGCCGCCCCTGCTGGGCGGTATCCCGGAGCTGCGTCCGCAGGCGCTCCGAGCCGTCGTCCAGCCCCTTGTGCAGAAGCTCCTTTGGGGCGGAGACAGCCTTTTCTTTGACACGCTCGCCCAGTGTCGGTTTTTCTTTGATTCTCTCCATAGGCCGTCACGATGCCAGGTCCGAGGGCTTCGTGGTCATCATTTGGTACAGCTTGTTCTTGGGAAAATGATCCACGAAAGGCACGATGGCGCTGCCGCACTTGATGAGCCCACGCCCGGAGTCCACGTTGGTGATGTAGGAGAGCTGGTTGTCTGAGATCTTCAGCAGACGCGCCAATTCCTCCCGATCCGTTGCCGCCTGATTCAGCATGATGAGGAATTCACTGTTTGCCAGCATGGTGCGGGCCGTGTGAGACTGGAGCAGGTCTTCGATATTCTGGCTGATCCCCGTTCCGCAAGCCTGATACTTTCTCATACGCTTCCAGAGGGTGAACAGGAAATTGGCGCTGTACTCATGCTGGAACAGCAGATAGATCTCGTCGATATAGATCCAGGTATTCCGCTTCAGCCCGCGATTACGGATGATGCGGTTGAAGATGCTGTCCAGCACCACCAGCATACCTACCGGCAGAAGCTGCTTGCCAAGATCCCGGATATCGTAACAGAGGATGCGGGCATTGGTGTCCACATTGGTGGGCTTGGCAAAGGTGTTGAGACTGCCGTCTGTAAACAGTTCGATGGCCAGCGCCACATCCTGTGCTTCCTTTTCCGGCTGGCGGAGCAGCTCCGCGTGGAAGTCCTGCAAGGTGGGGACTGCGCCGTGATAGCCGCTGCGGATATAGTCCCGGTACACCTGCGCGGTACAGCGGTCGATGACGGATTTTTCCTTGGCAGACAGCTTGCCTGCCCCAATGAGCTGTTCACAGAGGGAGAGCAGGAACTCGGATTTCAGCACCACGGGGTTCTCTCCGTCCCCATAGCCCTGCTCCATATCCATGGCGTTGATATGGTTGGGAGATGTGGCGGAGATGTTGATGACCTGGCCGCCCAGTCCTTCGATGAGGGGGCGGTACTCCGATTCCGGATCGATGACGATGATATCGTCCTGCGTGGACAGCGCCAGTGACACCATCTCCTTCTTGGCGCTGAAGGATTTACCGGAGCCGGAGACGCCCAGAATGAATGCGTTGCCGTTGAGCAGCTGTTTCCGGTCTGCTACGATGAGATTTTTGCTGATGGCGTTCTGCCCGTAGTACACACCGCCACGATCCCAGATCTCCTGGGCCTTAAAGGGCATGAGGACAGCCAGCGCTTCCGTGGTCAGTGTGCGCAGGGCATCGATGCGGCGCAGGCCCAGCGGCAGCGCCGTCACCAGTCCGTCCGCCTGCTGCCAGTTCAGCGTCGTGAGCTGACAGAGGTGCTTGCGGGCAATGGACTGGAGCGTTTCCGTATCACTGTCCAGTTCTTCCTTGCTGTCTGCCAGATGCACCAGCGTCACCACGGCAAACATCATCCGCTGGTCGCGGGTGGTGAGATCGTCCAGCATCTCGCGGGTCTCCTTGCGCTGCTGCTCCAGATCGTAAGGGACAACGGCAGAAAAGTTATTGTTAGCGTTCTGCCGGCGCTGCCAGTTGGTCACATTGGTTTCCACACCCAGCAGGCGGTTCTGCATCTCCCGCACCGCCTCATCGGTAGGGACAGGGATGATATCAATGGACAGCATGAGACTGCGGTTCAGGCTGGTGAGCTCGTTGATCATGGAATCCTTGATGTAGCTGGCATACTCCTTCAAAAAAAGCACCCGGCCATATTTACCGCCCATGATAAAATGATCTTTTTTGAATTCCATGCTGTCCGGGCAGATGGCGTCCTTGAAGGAGTGCCCGTTCTTCATGTTCTCCCGGAGGTCAAAGCGGAACTCGCTTTCCTCTCCCACACGGTAGAAATCATGCAGAATGTGGAGGCGGTCTGCCGCATCCATCTCCTCGCAGTGGGAGTCCATGTGGTTCAGACGGGAAGAGGCATCATGGACCGTGCGGTCAAAAAACGCACGGGCTTCCTCCACATTTTTCTTATGGACGGACAGGGTGATGTAGCGTTCCTGCACCACGCTGTTGGAGGAGTCCGTCACCTTATCCAGCAGCATGGCGTTGTATTCCTTGCGTCCGCCGTCCAGATCATCTCCCTTGGGCGGGATGAGGATCTCCTGCTCAAAATTGCGCCGGTCCAGACGCTTATTGTTGATGGTGATCTTCGTGGTGGAGCTGGTGTCCAGCGCGTTCAGCAGCTCGGAATAGCTGAGAAACATGGCTGTCTTATCCTCTTTCGAGGCGATGGCATAATTGATGTCGCTAAAACGCAGTGTTTTAGAATACTTGCTGCCAAATTGAAAGACCCCATCCGGCCAGATGCGGCGGATGGGGATGATGTCCTGTACAGATCTCGGAACCGTAAATATTTCTTTGTCCTGCTTCAGTGTATTTTGCAGAGTTTTAATCAAGTTTGAGAGCCTCCTTTATCGTTGAATTTTCCAGAGCCTTGGCGTATATGTTGTCCGATTTGAACACGAGCCTGCGGGGAAACAGGAATTCCGAGCGGATATACGCGAGCAGAAAGCGTTCCAGCGTCATGCCGTTATACTGAAAAAAGCCGCCCAGGGCAAAGGGAAAGGCTGCAAGCACGCAGACCCAGCCGATCTCCCCATTCCCCAGCACAGGGCGCAGGCCGAAATATACGCCCACTGCCACGGCGACCGCCAGCAGTGCGAACAGCAACTGCCGCAGGGACAGCCCGAAGAATAGACTCTCCTGGTAATTTCGTACTTCTTTGTTGATGCGGACCTCCAATGGATCACCTCCGAGTTTTTTCTGAGTTTTGCTGAACAGACTCTTGCTTTGTCTGTGCAGTCATGGTACTATGCCACAAACCCGATGAAGGAGGTCGTGACACATGATCGCTTTTCTGATGATCGCCGGGCTTGGCGTCCTGGCGCTTCTCTCCCGGCTGGCCGCGCTGACACGGATGACCATCCCGCTTTTGTACACCGTGTCCATGCTGACGGTGTTCCACGGCTGGTATCGCGCCCATACCGTGCTGGCAGACCGCATCCTGTTCGCTCTTGTAGGGCTGGTGGTGCTGTCCTGGCTGCTTTCGCTGATCCGCTTTGTCTGCGATCTTGTTACGCAGGCACGGGATGACGCTGCCGCTATGGAGTATTTCTCCTACCGTGTTCGCAAAGCACGGGAGAACGGCGAAGACACCGTCAGCACAGAGGGTCTGTGGCGCTGAATCAGCCAAGGCCCATCAGCTCCCGGATGATGCGGTCGCTCATCTTGATCGCGCCCACCAGCACCAGCATATTGAAGATCAGTTCGCCCACATAGTTCCATACGATAGTGGCTGCCGCCAGCGTATCGTCCGCGATGGCGGGCGGGGACGAGGCAAAGGCAGAGAAGATCACACAGGCCAATACGATGACACAGCCCTCCAGACAGATGGCAGCATAGCTTTTCAAAAAGGCTACGCCGATACTGCTGGAGGGCTGTCCTGCAAAGCTGGCCAGCGGGATGGGTGCGATGGCTGTGGCGATGTAGAGCTTAAAAAAACGGCTATATACCGTCAGTATCATGACAAGGGAGAGCACCCAGATAAAGAGCGAGCCCAGCAGCGTCACCGCCCATAAGGGGATAGAATCGATAAAGCCCACATCCTCGATGATGCCTACCATCTCGTCCGGAAGCGCTGTTGCGGACATGGCCGTCAGGCCGGACGAGTCGATGATCGTTGTCACCATGCCCTGGGCTACCCGGAAGGCCCCTGTCATCAGTTCCATGCCCCAGGTCACTGCCGCCTGCGCCAGCACAAAGCGGATGAAGCATTTGAAGGCCACTTCCGGCTTCTTCATCTCGGTGAAGCTGCCGCAGGTCTTGACCACGCCCATTACGAAAAACAGCACCAACAGCGCATACCCCACAGCTTTTAATCCATCGTTGATGTTCACGATGACATTCCAGACACCGCCGCCCTTGAAGGACTCCGGCGAGGTGCTGATAAGCTGCCAGATCTCTGCCAGCCTGCCGTTCCACATTTCCAGCGCGGAGTTTAAGTTGTCTACGATCCAGTTTCCACTTCCCATTCAAAATCACCTCCTACGGGAAGAACAGGGTGAACGGTATCATGCCGTTCACCCTGCCGCGTTTTTCAGCCGGTGATGAGGGAGAGGATCTCCTTGGTGAAGGTAATGACGATGCCGCCTGCCACCGTCAGCATACCGTTGGCGCGCTGGGAGGGGTCATGGCTCTTGAGAGACAGGCCCACCTGCAAAATACCGAAGCCCAGCAGGATGAGGCCAATGGCGCGGATCAGCGAGAAAATAAAATCGGACAGGTTGTTGACCACCGTCAGCGGATCGTCTGCGGCCAGCGCGGGCACCGCGGTGGCGACCAGAAGCAGGGCAACGCAGGCAAAGACGGAATAGATCCGCTTTGCCTTTCTCTCGAAATTTTTGTTGTTCAAATCATGTTTCATGCTGCAGCATTCTCCTTTTCATTGTCAAAATCAGTTTGGAACAGCGGCTCTCCCGGAATGGGAGGCTCTGCCGTCCCGTGGTGGATGTAGGGCGGTCCGCCGCCATCCATCGTATAGCGGATGGCGGGATGCTCCATGAGCTCATACTTTTCGTCCATCACCGGCCGTGTGCCGCGGATGAACAGAATACAATACCGGTTATCCAGCATCCGCACCTCGTCCGGCGTCAGCAGTTCCCGCCCACTGATCTGGAAGTTGGTGGAGTAAGACCCGGACCGCCCTTTGGTCTGCCCGTGGGTCTTGGTGTCGATGGTGGACTTGCCCAGGGCCTCCGAAATGTATTTGTGGGTACTGCTCTCGTTACCGCCGAGGTAAAGAAGGGTATCCGAGTTGCCGGGGATGGTTTCCCACGAATCCTTGTACAGTTCCTTGATCTGCGCCATGTTCTGGATGATGGTGCTGCACGAAATATTTCGGGAACGCATGGTCGCAAGTTCCCGTGGCAGCCCCGGCAGATTGACCGATGGCGCTTCGTCCAAAATAAAGTGGACGTGACACGGCAGCGCCCCGTGGTGGATCTGGTCGGCACAGTAGTACAGCGTCTGGAATATCTGGGAGTACAGCAGGCTGACAAGAAAATTGAAGGTCGTATCATTATCTGGGATCACGGCATAAAGAGCACATTTTCTCTCGCCTAAAGTATACAAATCCATGTCATCATGGTCGGTGATGGCCTTGATCTGCGGCAGATTGAATGGGGCCAGCCGCACAGCGGCGCTCACCAAAATGCTTTTCGCTGTCTTGCCTGCCGCCTGCTTAAATACCCGGTATTGCCGCAGCGCGACGCTCTCCGGATTTTCATATTCCATCGCCTTAAACAGCAGGTCCAACGGCGAGACATACTCGTCATCGTCCTCCTTCACTTCGGCATATTCCAGCACACGCATCACCATGGAAAAATTCTGCTCATACTCCGGGGCCTCTTGGTGCAGCATGAGGATAATGGCTTGGAGCAGGGCTGTCTCAGACTTGGTCCAAAACGGGTCGGACTCATGACTGCCCTTGGGCGTGGTTGCCTGGATCAGCGTATTCACCAGCTTCAGTGCGTCTTTTTCATCCCGCAAGTAGCAAAAGGGGTTATAACCGTCAGACTGTTCCAAATTCACAAGATTCAGCACCCGGACGTCATAGCCCCTTTTTTTCAGGTATCCACCTGTGTCGGTCAGAACTTCCATTTTCGGGTCCGTGATCACATAATTGGTATTGGCCTCCAAGATGTTGGGCTTGACATAGCCGCGGGTTTTGGCCGCGCCGCTGCCGCCAATGACCAGCACATTCAGTGAGCGCCGGTGCTTGTGGGTATCCAGCCCCAGCCGCACATGGCGGGTGAGGATCTTGTTCTGCTTTTGACGGAACTGCGCGTTGAGCTGCCGGGGAGAGCCCCATGCGGCGGAGCCGTGTTCCTCTCCGTCCCGTGTTCTGCCCTGTCCGGAAGCATAGAGACACAGCCCCATGAGATACGCGCCGGTGCAGACGAGAATGGACAACAGACTCTTGTCTGTCCATTGGATGTGGAACGGGTGCTCCAAGGCGGAAGTCAGGTTGGAGAGTAGATCCGGCAGGCCACCGCCCAGGGACGGAGCAATGAGCAGCGCCGCCCAGATGACTGGAATGTAAAGGAAAAGACGGAAAATAAGGCTGCTTTGCTGGGATGTTTGTTTCAGGCAGTTCACCTCTTTCATGTAAAAAGCGGCCCTGAATGAGATGGTCTCATTCAGGGCCGTGTCCTTATGGAGCTAATATTTTATGCTTAATCCATTTTGAATAGTCCTTTGTTATTAGGAGTGTGTCAATAGGGCCTCCACAAGTACCTATACCGGTTTGAAACCGGTGTATTTTGCAAGTAACATCGACCAAAAATTCGGCGAAATCAATGCCATCCTTTAACTGCATGCAACGCCATTCAATGGGGATTGCGTGTTCTCCTGTCAGTAAGTTAGCAATGACTTTAGGCTCGCCATTCCATACTGCAGCACATTGTCCCGGTACATCTATTTCCGAAGTAATATCATGCTGCTCATCGGAATCTATGATTCTATACACAAATCGCTCACTATTGACATATCCGCAAACATGGAATATTACAATTCCTGCGTGTTTACCTTTTACATATGCAGCAAGTTTGTTAGCAACGTCGCTTACAGTATCCTCGGAGCGTACCTCTTCCAGTTCGAAGCAACGAATAAAATCGGCAATTGTCTTACCGTCAAGAGTTTGATCTCCACAGCTCGAAATCCCAATATTCCCATTTTTGCGCCCCCATTATTATTAAATGCACAGAGACTCACATGAGTCGCCTGTGCATTTTTCTTTTTATATCGACCCCAAAAGACGGAGGTGAGACCGACGGGAAAATACCGCTACCTGACCTTCGAGGACAGGAAGAAGATCGAGGCGTGGCACCTGATCGGAGACCGGCCGGCCGACATCGCGGCCCGCCTCTCCGTCCACTACACCACGATCTACAAGGAGCTCCAGCGCGGCGCGACCGGCGAGCTGGACGCAAACCAGCGCGAGGGGTACAGCGCAGAGCTGGCCGAGAGGCGGCTCCGTGAGAGCTTCAAGCGCAGAGGCAAGAAGGCGGTCGCAACCCTCGCACAGTAGCCAAGAACACCCGGCGGCGCCGGGCCGAAGAAAGGAGATGGCCCCCATGAAACAGACGAACACGACCCCGACGCTGAAGATGGACAAGCTGCGCACCTGCGCCGCTGCCTGATCGCCGCCGGCGGCCGTGTTTTTTCGTTTTCAGGGAGGTGGATCCACATGAGAGAGCAAAACACCGAATACATCCTCTCGCTCAGCTACGGCAAGGACAGCCTCGCCTGTCTCGGAGCGATCCGGCATTTAGGCTGGCCGCTCGACAGAATTGTCACCGCCGACGTGTGGGCGACTGACACCATCCCGGCAGAATATCCTCCCGCCGTGGCCTTCAAGGCTCACGTCGACGCCTACATCTTAGAGCACTATGGCATCGCGGTCGAGCACTACTGCGCCACGAGAGTCGACGGCGTCGAGAAGGAAAAGGTCACATACAACGACGGTTTTTACCACGTCCTTCAATCTGGCAACAACGCCGGGACGATAAAGGGCTTCCCCATGCAGAGGGGCCCGTGGTGCCAGAAGCTCAAGCTCGAGGCCCTGAAGCAGGCCGAGAAAATGACCTACGAAAAGTTGTTTTACCACATCAGGGAAAGCGGAAACAGGAAGGGCGAGATTTGCGGCCTCCCCTTTATAGGCTATCCAGAGTGCCAAAAAGCTCTAAAAGTCGGAGCAATCCGCAAGATGGAGAAAGCGATCAGGGAGAGCGGCGGGAAATTAGTGCAATACCTCGGCATCGCCGCAGACGAGCCGGATCGGATCGCTGCACATATCAAGAAAGAGGGCGTAAAGCTCCCGCTCGTCGAGCTCGGATGGGAGGAGGATCTGTGCGGACTGTGGTGCAAGTACAACGGCCTGCTATCTCCAACCTACGAAAACGCCGACCGGGACGGGTGCTGGTTTTGCCACAACCAAGGAGTCGACCAACTGAGAAGCCTACGGAAAATGTACCCTGACCTGTGGGCTCTGCTTCTCAAATGGGATATTGACAGCCCCGTCACATTCAAACCCGGCAGAGGCGGGAAACCCGGGAAAACCGTCCACGACTACGAGCGGCGGTTCAGACTCGAAGATGACGGCGTCCTGACGCCGGGAGACGCACGGTTTAGATGGTCACAAATCGACGAGCCCATCCAACTATCACTGTTCTGAAGGGAGTGAGAAGAAAATGCCAACAGTCAACGCCATGAAGTTCGACGCCTCGCTGCTCTGCCGGGCTTCCTTCCCTGCCGAGCTGGAGGACGGCGGCGGCCGCTGCATCGTGGAGGTGACGGTCTACCGGCTGAACGCCGTGGCCGTCCACACCTTCCTGCTGGACGGGCCCGAGCCGCTGCTGCGGCACCTCGGGATCCCCGAGGCCGACACCTACATCACCAAGCACGACATCGACGACCTCGTCACGGTCGCCCGCATCATCAGAGAGGAGGCACCAGCATGGCAGCATTGAAAGAGATCGCCCGGGAGTACGCCGACGAGATCCGCGACGGCATCGGCTGGCTGATCGTCTACCGCACCGGCCGCTCGTGGCACGCCCTGACCGTCTGGAGCGACCTCGGCAACAACGAGTGGGAGACGGACGACATCAACGACTCCCTCGAGGCCCTGCGCCTCGACCCCCGGGCCGTGGCCCTGAACGGCTACTACCTCGGCCACTTCGGCGACATGACCATCGACGACATCGCCGCCGGCATTCGCTGGCACTACGAGCGGGGCACCAATGCCCTCGCCGACGATGACGCCCTCATGCAGGCCCGGGCCGACATCGAAGCGGCCCGGCAGCAGGCAGCCGAGGCCGGCCTTCCCTTCAGCGAGCGGCTGGTCGATGGCCCGGAGGACGAGCTCGACCCCTACACCTACGACGGCAGCATGACCCCCGAGGACTATGAGGCCATGCAGCAGGCCAGAGACACCCACGCCGCCTTCGTCGAGGTTGTGACCGACCGCTACCCAAACGCCACCGAGGAGGCCATCGAGCGCATCGCAGAGGCCGCCAGCAACATGAAGCTCAGCCCGGAGGCCGTGCAGCGGATCCTCGACGCTTTCGACAGGATCACGGAAACCATCAAGGCTCTCTATGAGTGGGCCGCTCAGGCCATCAGGACGCTCGCGGACTTCTTCACCGAGACGCTCGGCGACTTCATGCTGCGCCGGGCCCCGCCCAAGTGGCGCCACTACGCCCTCCATGCGAAGCGGGCCCGCGTCCGCAAGAAATACCGCAACCGCATCCGGCGGGCCTTCTTCGCTGCGCTGGCTTCGGAAGGGGGTGGAAGCTCGTGAAGTTCAAGTGCGTCGGCTGCGGGCTTTACTGGAATGTGAGCATATACCAGCAGATCCCCCGCGGCGGCTACATCTGCCCGCATTGTGAGAGCCGGCTGCGCGCCGGCGAGACATTACCAAACCAGCGGCCCGGCCAGAACGACCGGCCGCAGACAACGAAAGGAGCAAAACCATGAAGAAGGCCCTCAAGACTGCCGCCCGCGGCACCGTGTTCCCCTACGCCGGCGAGAAGTGGGTGGTGCTGGAGCACGATCCCGCCGGCCGCACCCTCTGTCTGCGCCTCGACCTGATCCCGAACAAGCCCTTTGACGAGAACAACTGCAACAACTTCGCCACCTCCAGCAGCAAAGAGTGGATGAACGGCCCCTACCTCGACAACCTGATCGACCCCGTGAAGGGCCCCAACGCCTTCCTCCAGACTGAGCTCGACCTGACGGCCGACGACGGCCTGAAGGACTACGGCACCTGCACCGTCACCATCTTCTCGCTGACCGTTGACCAGTACCGGCGCAACCGCGATGTAATTCCCAACGCTGACGACTGGTGGTGGCTCTCTACCGCGTACAGCACCGCCTCCAATGGGTACGAGCATAGCGCCCGCCTCGTCGTTTCCGGCGGCGCGCTGGACTGGCACGGCGCCTACCTCGGCTACTGCGGCCTGCGCCCCGCTTGCTATCTGGACTCCGATCTCCTGATCTCCATGGACGGAGACGAGCAGTACACCGGCATCGGCCCGCAGGAGGCAGCCATCATCGTCGCGGAGCTGGTCGACCAGTTCGGCGGCACCTATGCCACCGAGGGCCAGTTCACGGCAGAGGTCTCGTTCCTGCTCGGGAAGCTGCGAGCCATCCGGGAGAAGGAGGCCGACCATGAGTAACCTCGCGAGCCTGTTCGACCGCTA